>Ga0308156_1000345_pt1 | contig 107402 bp, 90 predicted proteins | sample PhyAR2_FD_201041 | JGI IMG/M metagenome (GOLD analysis project Ga0308156, IMG submission 201041) | Phyllosphere microbial communities from UC Gill Tract Community Farm, Albany, California, United States - DLSL A.R2 | ecosystem: Host-associated > Plants > Phyllosphere > Unclassified | place... | reverse complement strand
CCCAATCCTAATCGGATGGGCATCGCTGCAGATGCAACGCCTAGAACCCAATGGTCCACCCGCCGGCGGAGAAGAAAAGATTTTTTTAGAAATGCCACTCAGCTGTCTTTCATTGTTTCAGGATTCTTAACCGGGGTTTGAACAGTGAAACGCAACTTAGAATGAATTCAATTTAGTCATAATTGCGTTAATACATTTCCATCAAGACGCTAACCGTTCTATCGCTTTGCGGGCAAGGAGCTTATCCTGCAAAAGGCTTGTATTTACTGTTTATGGGTGCTGCAGAAAATCCTTGCTATCAAATGTGGCAGCCCCGCCAGCGTCACTCGCTTGTCCTGCACGCCTAGTTTGGTATTGCTTCAACTAGATGAAACCATTGCAAAGCTGAGACGTAAATTGGGATGGCGTGATACCTACTGCAATACGATGTCCCAAATCTGTCCAACTTTTAAACGCAACTAGTAAGGGCAGCTTACGCAACCAGTGATCTGGCGCAAACCAATAACACGAAGCGTCGATGATAGCTTACCCACGCTATAACCGGATAGACGATTGCGTTTGTTCACGTGGGTTCTGATAGTCCCAAGGAGCAACGAAGAACATTCGATGGTTTAATTTGCAAGCAGCGCCAACCTCTGCCCATAGCCCACCAACGCGAAATCGGCAGCCTCTCGGTGCCATGCATCAGCCGAGCGGGTGGTAGAAGAAGACCACGAAGATCAATAGAAAAGGGTCGTCGACATATCCGCAACCTACCTCGCAGATGTGAATCAAAAAGAGATAAAATCCCGCTGAGGCACTCAAATAGAGCAACGATATAGTGCCAGCAATTTTACAAATAAAGTGATAAAAATATATTCGGTTAAACCACTAGTCTCACATTCGAATTTGTTCGAATACATTTCGAGCGAACTCAAACTGTCTGGCTGTCCCACGCCCCATTGAGTTTTTTCCCAAAATCTCTGTCAGAATGCCGCGTTGAACGATATGGTCCAATGCTTCAAGAACTCCACCGCGCATCATCCCGGTAATTTTTACGACAGATGCGAGTGTCAAGCGCTCACGTGACTGATGCCTTGCGGGCATCGTATTCTGAAGCTGCAATTAAACAGACTAGAAAAAGACAGTATAATAATCTATATTTGGCAGACGTTGAGGACTGTTCCCGAGTTAGTCCGTCTTCCGAGAACGGTGCAGGGCGGGAAGCCGCGATCGGTGTGCGAAGTGATATCCGGCGCTCGCGCGACATGTGAGGGCAGATTGGAGACAAACGTGACGATGATGTTCATAAGAGCGCAAGTAATCAGCAGAGGCGCAGGGCGCAGCGTTGTTTCAGCTGCAGCTTATCGTCATCGCACCCGAATGTTTGACGAACGGTCTGGAACCTCATTCAGCTTCCGTGATGGCACCAACGAACTTAAGCATGAAGAGATAGCGCTGCCGGAGGAGATCCCCGCATGGTTAAGATCAGCAGTCATTGGCAAAAGTGTTGCTGAAGCAAGCGAGGCGTTATGGAATGCTGTCGATGCATATGAGACGCGTGTGGATGCACAACTCGCACGTGAGCTGATCATTGCGCTCCCGGAGGAATTGACGCGGTCGGAGAACATAGCTCTGGTCCAGGAATTTGTCAGGGATAATCTGACTTCAAGAGGCATGATTGCTGACTGGGTTTATCACGATAAGGACGGCAATCCTCACATCCACCTAATGACCGCATTGCGACCGCTGACTGAGGATGGATTTGGGCGAAAGAACGTTCCGGTACTGGGGGCGGATGGCAAACCGCTACGTGTCATAAAGCCGGATCGACCGGATGGGAAGATAGTTTACAAGCTTTGGGCTGGCGACAAGGCGACAATGAAGTCATGGAAGATCGCATGGGCGGAAACAGCTAACCGGTATCTCTCGCTTGGTGGCCATGACATTCGTCTTGATGGACGCTCCTATGCCGAACAGGGCCTGGAGGGAATTGCGCAGAAACATATTGGACCGCAGAAAGCGGCGCTCAAGCGTAAGGGTGTAGAATTGTATTCCAATCCAGCCGAACTTGCCCGTCGGCAAGATATAGTTGATCGGCTCATGGTCAATCCTGGCTTGTTGCTAAAACAACTCGCCAACGAGCGCTCGACCTTTCATGAAAAGGATATCGCCAGGGTGTTGCACCGTTATGTTGATGATCCATCCGATTATGCCAACATCCGTGCGCGGTTAATGGCGTCGGACAATCTCGTGTTATTGAAGTCGCAGCAAGTGGATTCACAGACCGGAAAGGTCACCGAGCCCGCAATATTCACTACGCGCGAAATCCTGCGCATAGAATATGACATGGCGCGCTCTGCGGAGGCCCTTTCAAAGCGCAAGGGGTTCGGGATTGCTGACGCGAGGATTGATAGGGCTGTTCGGAGCTTTGAAAAGGCTGATGCGAAAAAGCCTTTGGTGCTTTATCGTGAACAGATTGATGCCGTCCGCCATATTCTCGGGGAGAAGGGTATTGCAGCTGTTGTCGGACTTGCCGGTGCTGGCAAGACGAAATTGCTTTGCGTCGCACGCAGTGCCTGGGAAGGGGAGCATCGCCGTGTATTTGGCGCGGCACTTTCCGGCAAGGCTGCTGAGGGATTGGAGGATAGTTCCGGTATAAAATCACGAACCCTCGCCTCGTGGGAACTTGCCTGGGAGAATGGTCGCGACCTTCTTAAGCAAGGCGACGTAATGATCGTTGATGAAGCGGGTATGGTATCCTCGCAACAAATGTCGCGTGTGTTGAAGGCGGCTGAGAGTGCGGGGGCGAAGGTGGTTCTGGTCGGTGATGCGATGCAGCTTCAGCCTATACAGGCTGGAGCTGCTTTCCGGGCAATAACTGAACGAATTGGATTCGCTGAACTTTCGGATGTTCGCCGTCAGCGGCAAGTATGGGCACGCGACGCATCAAAACTGCTAGCCCAAGGTAAGATCAGGGAGGGGTTGGAAGCTTATGCAGAGAACGGCCATATATTCGAAGCCGAGAGACGTAGTGAAGCCATAGCGCGTATTGTGGCCGATTGGAGTGAGGCGCGACAACAGGCAATTACGAAGCATGGTGCTGAGCGAAATGGGGGATCACTCCACGGCCACGAAATGCTCGTACTTGCCCACACCAATGAAGATGTAAAGCGGCTTAATTCATCCCTACGCGATGTGGTGAATAGGGCAGGCGCGTTAAAGGATGTTCGAAAATTCCGCACCGAGCGGGGTATCCGAGAGTTTGGCTGTGGGGATCGGATCATTTTTCTTGAAAATTCCCGGTTTTTTGAAAAGCGTGCTCCACACTCTGATCCGCAATATGTCAAAAATGGCATGCTTGGAACAGTTGTTTCTACCGGCAACAAACAAGGTTCTCCGCTCCTTACGATCCGTCTAGACGATGGGAGATCGGTGGTGCTCAGTGAGAACAGTTATCGCAATATTGACCATGGTTATGCAGTGACTATCCATAAATCTCAAGGGTCGACAGTTGATCGTGCCTTTGTGCTCGCTACCGGCATGATGGATCAGCATCTGACCTATGTGTCGATGACCCGACATCGCAATCGTGCTGATATTTATGCGGCACGAGAAGACTTCGAAATGAATGCGGAATGGTGGAGGAAGTCCCGCGTGGACTATGGATTGGGGATAGCAGGAGAACTGGTCGAAACCGGCTTGGCAAAGTTTGCGCATCAAAATGAGCGAAGTGTGCAAAGCCCCTATGCCGATGTGAAGACGAATGACGGGACAGTACATCGGCTCTGGGGCGTCAGCCTGCCCCAAGCACTGTCCGCCGGAGGCGTATCGGAAGGCGATACGGTTCTTTTGAAGAAAGACGGCGTTGAAATCGTCAAGGTCAAAATCCCTGTCATAGATAAGGAAACCGGCCAAAAGAGTTTCGAGGAACGCGAGGTCGAGCGAAACGTTTGGACCGCAAAACAGCTAGAAACCGCAGCATTAAGATTGGTGCGGATCGAGCGCGAAAGCCACCGCCCGGAACTGTTTGGGCAGTTGGTTGAACGTCTGAGTCGCTCTGGTGCGAAAACCACAACGCTCGATTTTGAAAATGAAGCTGGTTATCGGGCGCATGCACATGATTTTGCCCGGCGGCGTGGTATCGACACGCTTGCCAGAGGTGTAGCTAGCATAGAAGAGCGTGTGGGACAAAAGCTGGCGTGGCTTGATGACAAGCGCGGACAAGTGACAAAGCTCTGGGACCGGGCAAATATTGCACTCGGTGTTACGTTAGAGGCCGCCAAGAGCATCTCCTATGATGAGAAGCGCTGGCAAACCGAAACTCGTGGTGAGCAATCGAATGTTGCTGCAAGGAAAGACTGCTTGGAGGTGGCTGCAGCCTCCGACAGACTTGAACCAAGGCATAAAAGATGCGCGATGCCGCCAATGCTTTCGGGAGTCCAACAGTTTAATATACCGCTTGAAGAAGAGGCACGAAGTAGGGCAGTCGCCATGGCCCAGTACATACAAGATCGGACAGCGTTGATTAGAACAGCAGCACAAATTTGGCGTGATCCAGCGGGTGCCGCAAGTCAGATCGAAGATTTAATCCTTAAGGGCATATCTGGCGAGCGGATCGCTGCGGCTGTCTCAAATGAACCAGAAGCTTACGGCGAACTGCGCGGGTCTGCTCGCATAATGCATAAATTGTTGGCTGGCGGACGAGAGCGAAAGAAAGCCATCAGGGCCGTTAACGAGGCGGAACGCCGCATTACATCGCTCGCAGCTTTCTACAAAACTGCTCTCGAAAGCAAGCTCGAGGTTATTTCCGAAGAGCGGCGACGAATGGGAATTGCCATTCCGGGAATATCGCTGGCGGCTGAAGACACATTGCGTCAACTTTCGGCTGAGATTGAAAATAAGAACACCAAGATCGATATTGTCCCAAGCTCATTCGATGCTGGAATCTGGCAGGAATTTATCAATGTCAGTCGTGCGCTCGATCTCAGGTTCGGGCGAGATGCAATTTTACGCGGTGAGAAGTCGATCGTCGACGCCATACCTAAACCGCAGCGCCCAGCATTTGTTGAGATGCAACAGCGCCTTAAAGTCTTGCAACAGATCGTTCGACTGGGAAACGTTGGGCAAATAGTTGCGGAGCGCCAGCGTCGGAGCTTGGAACGCGGGCAGAGCATTCAGCGCTAAAATATTATTAGGCATTACGAAAGCATTGTTCTCGCTGCAATTGGTCTATGAAGGCCATTACTCCGATGTTGAATGTGCTTGGGGTGTGTGATTAGGAGTCAACACGATCAATTAGTGAACCGGTTATCAAGAAAGTTCTGGTTTTGCTTCAGAATAGTTTGGAGGATTTATCGTTTTGGAGGGCGGTGTTCAAGTATTTCTTTGAAAATTAGAGTTCACGCTTATCTAGGGTGTTCAAATCAAGTCAACCCTTAGTTCCTGTTTTGCATAGATCGATTCCCGCTAGTAAGAGAAACCGAATGCCATGGCACGTTGCAAGATCAGTGGCTTCCACGCGCAGGCGAAGACCGTTTACGGTTGGACTGAGTATCGCGCGTCCGTCGTCAAATTTTATAATCGTATCGCGGTCTGCAAATTCGACTAATAGTATGTAAGCTTGGTATTTTTCGCAGAATATTCTGCTAAATTCCTCAGGTCTCGTGGCTGTAACGAACGCTTCGGTGTGGTGTCCAAATTTTGGATACTTCATAACAAATACTCCAAAGCCCTTTTTCCAATGACCGAAGTTTTGACGGATTAGAACAGTCATCTGCATATCAAGGTAACAGTGAAACGCGAACGATCCTCCGATAATACGAAGGTCCATCCAACTTATTCATGTTCCAACTACCGATGTGCTTGCTAAGCTATCTCATGGGATAAGTAAGGTGGGATATCCCCCTAATTGTGGGTATAGTTTCTCGCACTTAAGTGAGCCATAGGACTACTGTTAAAATTCTTTCTGGTAATAGCATTGAGATGGGGGTTTTTCCGGCCCTGAGCGGCGTCGAAGCTGGAGGACATTCTCAACGCTTATATCGACAACCAAGTGGATGCCCATCAGGCGGACAATATCCGCAACATCGCAATCGATTAATGTATTGTTCCGGTCTTTAGCCGGAACCCTGGAATGACTTCCAGTTCTCCCTTGAACCTTCCGGCTTCCAGCCGGTAGTCATTCAGCATCCGCTCATCCTCGCCATCGTTGAACGAGAACGACGAAAAATATAAAGTGGTGCAGCGAGCGCCATGCGGTTCAACGATATTTCTTCAGACGAACTCCAACGCCCCCGCTATCGTTCTCCGGAACAAATTCCACCCCTGCTCCCTCCAATGACAGTTTTAATGCGTGCTCGATTGAGAGCGACCACGGTTTGTCTCCTCGTTCGAGTTGTACAATAGTTCGCAAACTCACCTTCGATATAACAGCAAGTTCCTGCTGGGTCAGATTAAGCAGGCCGCGAGCTGCCCTCACCTGAGCGGAAAACTTTTTCATCAAAATCCATCACAGACATTTGCACAAAATACGCAAATATGCTTATTATCGGAAATCGGCCGGGCTGGTGCTCGTAACACCAGCCCGACCTGACCACAATCCAGCTTGTAGGGAGCTCAGATCATGGCTGATTCTGACAATACCACGACTTTGCCTTTCGTCACCCGCAGGAAATTAATTTCGCGCGGAGCATTTGCTTCTGAGGCTTCAGCGAAACATACAATCGAACAGGAAATATTCCCTGACCCGGTACTGGCGCTCTGGCATCAGTGGCAGGAAGCTCACCTTTCAATGAAAGGTCATGCAGATACTGCGCACTCTCTGGAACAGCAACTGGCTGAAACTGTAGATTACCCTTCCGCCCTAATTGCACTGGCCGACGGCGAGACCGTGACCGCATATTCGATTGCCGCAATCCGTGAAATACTGAAAGACGCGCCAGATGAAAATGCAGCTTGTCTCAAAGCAGAAGCAGAGCTTACCGCGCATAAGCTGCGGTGGGAACAGGCTGAACGGGAAATTGGCTATTCCGCTGCAGTGCGCGCCGAACACGAGGCAGCAGACGAGGCCACTCGCATCCTCAATGTCATGGCTATTACGTCCTCGACGTCATTAGCCGGCGTTGAAGCGAAACTTGACGCTATCGTCAGAGAAGGCAGTCTTTGGCACAATTCGTCAGAATTTCCGTGGCTCCAAATGCGCTCGCTGCTCAATGATGTAATGCATTTGAGGGCGTATTACTATGGTGGGTCAGAGTCATGAAAAGCATCCGACGCAGACTCGAGCTGAAACCCACTTCTAGTGAGACACTCATTGAACGGGTTGACCATTTGGCGCATAGCGCACGCTTGGAACTCATCAGAGTTGTGAAAATACTATTCGAAGAATTTGATGCTGCGCAAACGGGAAAAGTTTCTGAGAAAAAGACAGGAGGACTCATCCTTAAAATTATTCTTTTCGACTTTCCTGAGGATAAACGTCATACTCGCGACGGACGCAGCGAAAGCCTGAATAGCGGCAATGCAGGCAAGTTTCACGCAGATTTCAAATTATTGATCATCGTGAACTCGGAATTCTTCGTGAGTCCGCGTATTTGGAAACGAGCTGAAGAACGTATTTCTCGCGAAATAAAAGTAACTGGCAACTTGTCCACTCAAATTAATTTCTTAGTTCACTCCATTATGTATATCAATGATCACCTCGCTAACGGTCATCCATTTTTCGTTCAATTGGTTCAGAGTGGGTACATGATTTATGAGGCGCCCGGATCGCTCCTGGTAGAACCCCCCCCTGCAGACCCCGAATTCGCCAAGAAGGAGATGCGACGCGATTTCTGTCACTGGTTTTCAAGTGCCAGTCGTCGCATCGAACTGGCCGGAGAAGCGTTCGAGCGGGGATTTTATAGAGAGGCGGCTTTCGACTTGCACCAATCTGTTGAAAGGCTTTATTATTGTGTGTTGGGTGTCAAGACAATGTACAATCCGAAATCTCACCGGCTTGCCTTCCTGAGGTCACACGCAGAACGGATCGCACCTCGATTGACTAACGTCTGGTGCGACAGCAGCGGTTTTGCAAAACGCTGCTTTGATCGACTTGATCGGGCATACATAGGTGCCCGCTACTCACGAACCTATGAGATCACTCGCGAGGAGCTGCTATTGCTCACTGCTGGCGTAAAAGCTTTGCAAGAAGCTGTGGAAGCAACTTGCCTCGAACATCTTAGCAAACTTTAGTTAGTCAGGTGCTCAGATGCCTCGGCCTCTGATACGACTGAACACAATCGCCTTCTGATTGGAGCCAACCTCGACCGTTATTTGATGCTTATTGTAGTTTCAAACGATTAGGTAAAAGACCGAGCTAGCAGCTGGAATCGTAAAAAACTGACTATATCAGTCTTTTGCGATGCGTACGGTGAGGTGGCGGATGTTTGCCATGTAGACATAGGCTTAAGCAGATGAGAGGGTCTCTATATCTTAGCCAGTCTTCGGCGTCCCAGACCCTACAGATATCCGCTCGACTATCAATCGAAGTGGTAAAAGTTTAGAGCCCTCAGCGTGCTCGGGTTTTTGACTATTTCCAGCGTAAACTTTGCAAGTTTTTTCCCAGCTTGTCTATGAGCTTGGGTACTCCGTATCCACTATATGCAAAGAGAGGCCGTAACCAAGGTCGGCGTTTGTGCATGTCTTTCAAGACATCAGGTGCATTATCACTCTCCTCACTACCCGCAGAATGGGCCAAAAGATTAACCATCAAGCCGAGTGTATCAACCAAAATATGACGCTTGCTAGCGTTGATCTTTTCCCACACCAAAGTCCCATGTTTCGCCACCTTCCGTGTTTTTTACTGATTAGGTATCGTTAACGTCAGTGGTAGTACTCGTGGCTTGGCGGTCAGCTTGCGCCTTGCCATCACGAGCGCGTTGTTGATCGTACGATGCATCCTTCATCTCGCCATCGATAGAAGTATTTTTGCAACTTGGAAAATGCTAAGACGTTCCTTGGCAAAACCCGTCATACGCGACCTGATGAGGAAATATGGAGCAGCGCATTTACCACCTCACGCAAATCTAACTTGCGAGCGAGATTGCGGCTCGCAGCAGCTATCGTCGGTTTGATGGAAGCACATTCCGTATGTGTGAAAACGATTGCATAACGGGCATTGTGACGTCGATCTTGGTTCCGAACTTGTACAGCCCAAGCCATCACGATTTCTCTCGAATACGAGCAATCCGATTGAATCATGACCTACTGAAATCGTGTAAGTATTACCGAGCAGGCGTTAAAAACCCATCCTCGACCAGCATATGGTCAAGCTTATTCTTGATCAATTAGAAGCGTCAGGTGTTGCAAAATTGCTTCTGCTACGCCTTCAAAGTTTCAACTCCTGTTAGCAACGCCCCGAAATCGTTGAAACAATTTGTAAATGATATATTGACCGATTCACTCAACTTTTAGCCAGCAAGTCCCAATAGGCAAGCCAGCAAACATGCAACGCCTATTTCGGGGATACTATGCTGGGGACTCTTTCTTTCCAAAACACGATCAACCATCGTTGGTTGAAAGCTCTTGCCGCCTCTGTTGCGCTGTTGGCTGCGATGCCGGCTTATGCACAGACTGCGCCTGAAAAGAATGCCGTAAAGCAAAGCCAGAACACCGAGGGCGAAAGCGCTGAAGTGATACGGCTGCAGACAGTCACACTTTCAGCGGAACGCGCTGCCAAAAACCTGCTTGATGTTCCCATGTCTATCAGTGTGATTGATCGTGACACGCTCGACCGCCATCAGGTGCGTGATATTCAGGATATGGTGCGCTATGAACCAGGCATAAGCGTTGATCGTCAGACATCGCTCACCAATCCTTTTGGACAGCTCAACAGTTTCAATATTCGCGGTGTCGGCGGCAATCGTGTGCAAATTCTGGTCGATGGTGCTCGTGTTCAGGAGCGTACCACCGATGGCAGCCGTGATTTTGTCGATCCGTTTAATATGAAATCGGTTGAGATCACGCGCGGGCCGAACTCGGTTCTATGGGGTGCAGATGCGTTGGGCGGCGTCGTGTTTTTCAGGACGCTTGATGCCGACGATCTCCTGGATGGTACCAAGCCATGGGCTGTCGAAACCAAGTTCAGCTATGACAGCTTCGACAAATCGTTTCGCAAACAGATCACCGGTGCGGCCGAAGCCGGAGATTTTAAGGTTCTTGGCAGCTTCGGACATATGAGCTCGTCCGAGCCCGATATGCGTAAAGCACGGGCCGATGGCGGGAGCTGGGGTTGTCCGCGTGAGTCTATCTGGCCTTGCAACAAAGCATTTCCGATGGATACCGACGCTTATAACGGCTTGATGAAACTACAGTGGAATCCATCTGCCGATCATGAATTCAAGCTGACGGGCGAGTGGTTTGAGCGGAATACCGATGTCGATCAGAAGTATGATTCCGGTGCTGCCAATCCGCTTTATGCAAGCATGCCCGCATATTACAGTTTCTATTATCAAAACGAGAGCTGGGATCGTTCGCTGAAAATGCAGCGCGCTCGCTTTGCTTTGGATCACCGCTGGACCGTCGGCGCGTCCTGGCTGGATGAGGTGAAGTGGAACATTTCCTATTCACCGCAGAAGCGCGATACGACCAGCACTCAGATCCGCAATTACTCGCTTCTGGCAACGCCGCGACGTGAAAAACGTGTTCAGATCCGCAATTATAGCGAGGATTTTCTACAGGCTGACCTTCAGCTGACATCGTCATTTGATTTTGGTCAGACCAGCCATAAAGTTATCTATGGTTTTGCGGGCGACATCACCAAAAGCAATTATGATGGTGATAATATCACCACCAATCTGAACACGGGTGTAACGACGGTTACGCCGCGGCAGGGTTTCAATTTCCCGAAAGTCGATACAATTCGTGCGGACTTTTATGTTCAGGACGAAATCAAGCTGCTGGATGAACGTTTGACGCTGACACCGGGCTTGCGTCTGGCAACCTATTCCCTCGATCCGACCAAGGATGATGGCTATGTTTCGCTTGATGGGTTTGAGCCGGAAAAGATGGATGAAACCCGTCTGATCAAGCGTCTCGGTGCGATTTATAAGCTCGACGATACCTATTCGGTATTCGCCTCCTATGGGGAGGGCTTCAAAATGCCAACGGCTCAGCAGCTCTTTGTTTCGTCCACCTCTATCGGCGCAACGAGCATGGTTGAGGTCATTCCAAACCCGAACCTGAAGCCGGAATTTGTGCGTAGCTATGAAGCTGGTCTGCGTGGCGAATTTAATCGAGGCTATTTCAGCGCGTCCACATTCTATTCGGACTACAAGGACTTTATCCGTGGCTTGCAGCGCGTTCCGGGGAAAGCAGATAAATACACCTCCGACAACGTGGAAAGCGTGAAGGTCTGGGGTATCGAGTTCGGGGGCGAATACGAGGTCTACAACAACGTTTTCGCCAATGCGGCGCTTTCTTATATGCGTGGCGATCAGCGCGTGGACGCCGGATCTGAGACGACGCCGTTTGATGGTGCGTCGCCACTCACAACCGTTCTCGGCCTGCGTTATATCATTCCGGACTGGAACCTTGAAACCGAGTTTGTTGGAACTTTTGCATCCGGTGTGAAGCGCCGTGCCGATGAAGATGCCTTCAAACCGTCGAGCTACACGGTGTTTGATGCCTATGCGAAATGGTCTCCAACCAAGCAAATTGATGTGAATTTCGGTGTCGAGAACATCTTCGACAAGCGCTATTTCCCAAATACGCTGACAGGTTATGCCAATTCGCCAGAGACGTCCTCGGTCGCCAATGTCAATCCGCTTGAGATGCAGGTTGCGCCCGGCCGCACCTTCAAGGTTGGCGCCACGATGCGTTTCTGATCGCCATTGATGATCAACATGCCGGGGCAGGTTTAAAGCTGCTCCGGCTTTCTCATGTCAGTATCGGTTGATTATGTTCACTGTGCTTAAACAATTTTGGCAGCTGCTCAAATATTGCAATTCCGGCGAGGGGAAAGTCCTCGGCTGGCTGCTTCTGGCTTTGATATTCGCACTTGATTTCATAGGCATTTATCTTGGCGTCAAGTTAATCGGTTGGACCGCTGCGTTCTACAACGCGGTTGAACAAAAAAATGCAGCTGAGACACTGGCGCAACTTGGCGTTTTTGGACTGATCGTAACAGGAAACACCCTGATTTACCTGTTTGGCTATTATGCGAACGGGTGGTTAGAAATACGATGGCGCGAGCGCCTGACCAATGTCGCACTATCAACTTGGTTCAGTAATAAGGCTTACTGGCACTTGGGTTTGAAAGGCGGGCAAGACAGTAAAACACCCGACAATCCAGATCAGCGCATTTCCGAAGATTGCGCCTTGTTTGTAAAATACACGCTTGCGGAAGGTGTGGGTCTTATAACACGCTTGGTAGGCTTGTTCTCGTACGTTGCTGTCCTCGCGGGATTGGCGACCTTTTCCCTTAGTTTTTCATTCGCTGGCTTTCATGTGGAAGTGCCACGATACATGCTTTGGGCACCATTCGCCTATGTTGGTCTTTCATCAATCTTGACCCATATGTTTGGCCGCCGCCTCAAAGCAACTTTTGTCGAGCAGCAGAAGAAGGAAGCAGATTTTCGTTTCGGAATGGCGAATATACGCCAGAACGCGGGTGAAATTGCTGTTTTGAACGGTGAGGAAGCAGAGCGAAAATTGTTGGACAGGCGATTTGTCGGTATTCGGTCCAACTGGTTTCGTCTTATTGGCAGACAGACACTGCTCGGTGTTTTCACACGCCCTTATAATTCTACTATCTTGCGAATTCCGATGTTTCTGGCGCTGCCGGGTTATTTTGCCGGAGCAGTAAACTTTGGCGGTTTGATGCAATTGGGTACAGCTTCGCAGCAAGTTGCAACCACATTGTCATGGTTCATCTTCCGGTATCACGTTCTTGCTGAGCTCGTATCCGCAATAACGCGCTTGTCCAACTTCCTGAATGCCGCCAACAACGCGGGTAATCGAAGGGAACTTCCTGTTGCAGGGTCCGCGCATTCATCGCTCCAGTTGCGTGAAGTCGCGCTGAAGACACCAGAGGGGCAGGATCTGTTGAAAATTTCGGATCTCGATATCGAACCGGGTAAAACTGTCTGGTTGCGAGGTCGTTCGGGGTTGGGAAAGACGACATTGCTTCGGCTTATTGCCGGCGCGTGGAATTTTGCGAGCGGCACGCTCCACCGCCCTGACGCAACAATGCTGGTCCTTTCACAAAAGCCCTATATGCCGAATGCACCTCTCCACGATGCGGTAGCCTATCCGCTTTTTGCGGAAAAGTTTGATCAGGCCGAAATTGCGACGGCTCTGGAAAAGGTCGGCTTGTCGAAACTGTCTCTTCCCGCAGCATCGACGCAGCAGATTGCGCCGGGAACCCTATCTGGCGGCGAGATGCAAAGGCTTGCCCTTGCTCGCGCCTTGTTAATGAAGCCAGAATGGCTCTTTCTCGATGAGGCGACGAGTGCGCTGGATAAGCTTTCTGAAACCGAGTTGCTCGATCTCCTGCGACGTGAGCTTCCCAATTCAACCATCGTTATTCTGGCTCACCGGGAGCCGGGCAATCTCTCAATCGACAGCGTGATCGATCTTGAAGCGTTTGGCGCGCCCCAAACGCGCAAGCAAGCACCTGTCCCACAAACTGCATGAGGAAATTATGAGCGAACAACCGATCCGCGTTAAATTTTTGGCCGATGCGGCTGATGTTCTGAAGACGCTGCCCTCAATGGGCAAGCTTATGATCAACTCCAAAAGTGGCGGCGCGACACATGAGCGTATTGGTGTCGTGGAGCAGGTTGAGGTTCGTGACGGCTGGATTTATTTCTCAGGTAGCGAGCATCATTCGCGCATCGATCTTTCGGCAATTGCCTCGCTGATTGCTGATCGTAGCAGTGTAATGCAGGAGAAGGTCTATCCCCGTATCGATCTGCTTGCTGAAGATGAGAGTGTGGTCGGCAGCGTGATCGGCTTTGATGGTTCGGAACCGTTCGATAAGGCTCTGAATGGCTTTGCGTTCTCGGCTCTTCCAGCCAAAGACAAGGATCGCGGTACTGGCGAAGCGCTGGAAGTCGGTGATGATGAACCCGGTTTGAAGCCTTTTGCGGCAGCTCAGCGCAATAAGGCAGAGGTGCGCATTGCGCTCGATTTGCCAGCCTTCAAGCAGGAATGGTCGGGCGAAATGCCGGACGTGCGTCCGTCCCGCGGCTTTATCAATGTGATGAAACCGGACTTTCATCTGCATCTCAAAGCGGGACACGTTGCTTCGTGGCATGAGGTAGAAGAAGGGGATGAGTATCGCTTCTACGCTCTCAATGAGACGGGTCAGCAAACGGGTCTCGTCGTGTCGGGCAAAAAGGATGCGTTTCGATGAGCTTAGAGCCTTTATCGGTACAAGCCGGGCAATGGATTGATTCAAAATCGCCAGAAGTTCGCACGCATCGGTCAGTCATGCATGAAATGGCCAAGAAGCGCGTTGTGCTTCTCGGCGAACAGCATGATCGGCAAGATATTCATCGCTGGCAGGTGAATGTTTCTGCGTCTCTTCTTGCTCTTCGCGATGAGCTTGCCGTCGGCTTTGAGATGTTTCCGAGAAGAATTCAGCCAGTGCTGGATGAATGGGTGGCAGGCAAGCTTGAGACCGAGCAGTTTCTGGAGAAAGCTGAATGGGGCAAGGTCTGGGGCTTTGATGCAGATCTTTATTGGCCGCTTTTCCAGTTCTGCCGTGAGTTTAACGTCAAGATGCTGGCGCTTAATTGTCGCCGCAATCTCGTGACCCGTGTGGGCAAAGAAGGCTGGGAAGCGATTGCGGAAGAAGATCGTGATGGCCTGACCCCCGCACGTCCGGCGAGCCTTGCGCATCGCGAACATCTTTTGCGTCTGACCAATGGCGGGCCGCCGATCATGCAGGGAAAACCTGCCGACGCACCTGAGTTTGACCGCTTTGTTCGTGCGCAGCAAACCTGGGATCGGGCCTTTGCCTGCAACATCGCGACATATCTCGAAGAAAAGCCCGAAGCGCTTGTCGTTGGCATCATTGGGCGTGGGCATATGGAATATGGCTTTGGCACACCAGATCAGCTTGATGATCTGGGTATCGGAGAAGTTGGCGTTCTCTTGACCGAATATGTTGGTGAGACGTTTGAAAAGGTAAGCCAATCCGATATTGCTGACGCGGTTTTCGGATTGCAGGGATAGTTATAACGTCTTTCCCGGTCACGCGGCTGATAAGAATGATCGGTGCTTTCAAGGGTAAAAGATCTAACATTGAGGATCATGATAATGAAAAATCAAACGAGTTTGCGGCTGTTCATGATGCTTGGTTCTTTGCTGACCGCGACGTCCTACAGTTTGCCATCCGTTGCACAGACAGGGCCTCGTGTTACGGCACCAGCCACACCATCTGAGGCGGAAGCGCCTCAGATTACCAATCAGGCTGAATGGCAAAGCGCTGTCGTCCGCATCCTCCGACGTTATGGGGTTCTTCTGTCGCGCGAACTGCGCCCTCTTGAGCTGGATGGTGTTTTCAAACCGAAGATCAGCTTTTATCTGGCGCCGGATGGAACCGTCTCTGATGTCGAGCTCGTGGAAAGTTCAGGCGACGATCTCGTCGATGCTGCAGCATTGAAAGTTCCGACCGCTGGTGCAGCTTTTCCACCTTTCACGCCAGATATGCCAAGCGACAAGCCCAAGAAGCTCATTGCTCCATTTGAAGTGCATCTGAGCAAGCCGGAACCCGAAGAGCCTAAAACCAGTGATCCGGCCAAGCCGCAATAAGCGTCAAGCCACCTTTAATTCTCCGATTGGCAGACCGGTGTCGGTCATTTTGTTATCGACACCATTTTCATCGAGAAACTGCTTCATTTCGGCGTAGGTCTCAAACCAGGCGCGGTTATATTTGTCGAATAATGACTGGTCCCAGTAATCTTCCAAACGGAATTGCTTGTCACTGAAAACATCATAGCTTGGGATTTTATAGGTTTCGGCAAATTCCGCTGTTCGGCTGTCATAAGTGAAATAGATCGATGGAATGCCGTTAGCGAGCGCCATCAGATTTCCGTGCAGGCGATAGCCCAGAACCAATTGCTGCTTGCGCACCAATTCCTCGTAGTCGGCAACAACATCCGAATAGAACATGCGATGCCGATAAAGGTTTTCGATTGTGTCATCGAAATACCAGTCAGCGGTCCAGCGATGCGCTTTGAGGGCGGCGATAGCCTCTTCTTTTTGTTCAGCCGTGCCGAACACCATCTTTTTTTCTTCAATCTCGCCCTGTGCCATGAGCGTTACGTCAAAGCGTGCGGCCATTGTGCGGATCAGATCGCGATGCCGGGTCAGATATTGCTCAATATCCTGCGCGTAAGACGGTGAAACCTCGCGCCGCACGGTAACACCAACCTGGCTCACTTCCTCAAGCGGCGGCAGTTTGATGCGCAGATGCTGATTGTTACGGCGAAACGCCGTCGGGCAACCGATGATACGGACATTCTGAATTCCGATATCGTTGAGAACCTGAGCTGTATAAGCCCCACGCACGCCAACAGAGACGGTTGAATCGGCGATCATGCGCAGCACCGCCTTTGTTTCCTCTGACAGCTGAATTTCACCACGCACCGGCGCTTGTGCGCCAACACCAAAAGCGATGACGGGCAGCTTTAATCGCTGCAAAACAGGGATCGTATCGCGCCAGTTCATATCCTTGTTTATGTAGTTCGAGCCACGCAGGATCACATAATCATATTCTTCCCGCAGCTGATCGATTTTCTCCGGTGAGAAATCGGTGATCGGCAGCTCGGAAGCTTTTTCATAATTCATCAGCTTCAGCGAAGATTCAAAAACAAAGGCGTCGCCGATATTGTGATAGTGATTGATGCTGCCCTGCACGTCGGTATGACGATACCAGCGGACATTGTCGTGATCGTACACTTCTCCTGCGGGGATCATGACGAGGGCGCGTGCCATAGGCTATTCCTTCTTTTGTAACAGATACAGGCGAGCCAGGCTCAGCTGGCCTGTGAAAGTACGGTTGTATCCACGGCAGGCTTTAACCTGCGCGGATGGGCTTCCCGCAACTGGTGATAAAGATCGAGGTGCTCTCTTGCACAATCGACATAATGAACAGGCTTGCGAATGGATTGATGAAGACGGTTCCAGATATTCGGATCGCTCAGCACTTCAGTAAAACGATCAGCCAGATCTTCGGCGCTTCGCACGCGAAAATGCAGGCCGTCCTCGCCATCACGAATTTTTTCGGCCATGCCGCCAATGTTCGAGCAAATGACAGGACGGCGATGATGCAATGCTTCCTGAATGACGATCGGTGAATTTTCCCACCAGATCGAAGGCATCACAACCCAGTCCACCGACTGCATAAGCCGCGGCATTTCAGCATTCTGATAGGCGCCGTAAAAGCGGACACGCGGTCCTGCTTCTTCAATGAGCTTCTGCATTCGTGCCTGAAATGCCGGCGGTTGATTTTCGAGATTACCGCCAAAGATCATCAGGCGGGAATCCTCGCCCCATACCTGTTCGGGAACGCGTGACACCGCATCGACAAGCACATCGATGCCTTTGAATGGATTAATCTGCCCGAAAAAGGCAAAGCGACTGCGCCGTGGGTCCGGTCCCGTAAGCTCGCGCGGCGGCGTTGTCTGTGTGATCGCGATCCCGTTTTCGATCACTGCCATTTTCGCAGCATTTATACCCCATTCGCGATAGCGGTTTGCCAGAAACTCGCTGGGCGATACGAAAGCGTCTGCCAGTTCCAGCATCCCGCGCACGAAACGTTCGCGCTTTAAAAAGCGGGCAGGCGGTATCTGCGGGAAGCAGGCGTGACAATCAATTGGCGAGGCTTCATTGCAGAGCTTCGAGGTGCCAGCTTTTACCATCTGCCCGTCATTGTTGCAGATCGAGAGGAACTCGTGAAACGTCACCAGAATGATTCGATCCGGCAATGTCTCGCGAATGGCATAAAGCGTTTCGAGGCCGAGGCCGAGTACGTGGTGAAAGTGAATGATATCCGGGTCGAAATCGCGAACAAACCGCAGCAGATCGCGGCGGATTTCGTCGGTGTTTTTGTTTGAAAGATAGAAGTGATCATACTCGTCCGCATGAAAGAGAATTTCATCGCTTGCGCGACGCATACTCATCAGCGCAGTCGTCCCATGTCGCGGGATTGGGTGTGCCGCGCGTGCCAGATAGACTGACTGCACGCCGGGAATGGTGTTTAAGCCCTTGTGCAGATTATAGGATGCAATTTCACCGCCGCCGAGTGAGATCGACGGATGGGCGTGGGAAATGACCAGAACGCGGAGCTTCTCGCTCATACGGGTTCCTCCATTTGTACTTTGCGCTTGCCAGCGAGAATGGCCGACCACCGGGCGTCGAAAACCTGGCGGTCGATCCGTTCGATTAAAGCAATCGTTGAAGCCTTGTCGGTGACAGAAGTATCATCGGCACCGAGCATCTGTGCTGATGGCAGCCAATAGGAACGCAGGCCCGATTGTTTGAGCTTCAGTCCAAGGTCCAGGCCCTTTTCATGGGTGCCGAGATAGCCTCGTGTGAAGCCACCGGCTGAAAACAGTGCTTCGCGCGGCATGATGCAGCATTCAAAGGTTGCCGTTGCCACTTCGGTCAGCGACATGCCGGATATGGCGTCGATCGGATAGCCCGCATAGCGACTGATGAGGGCGCGATCCGATTGTGGTCCTGCAACCCACGTCCCTGCCCAGCGGATAGAATCATCTTCATAGGCTAGGGTTGGAGAGAGCACACAGTCTTTATGGGTTTCATATGCACTGACCAGCTTGTTGAGCCAGCCAGCCTTTCGCGGCAGCAGGGAGCCTGCCAGAAAGACAACCTGATCGGTGGTGACGGTGCGTGCGCCGACTTCCAGCGCGTCATAAAGATCTTCCGAGCCATTGGCTGAAACAAGTCGAATGCGCAGACGATAGAAATCAGCCAGCCGTCTGATCTGAACGCCGACGCGGTCTATGATTTCAGTTGCTGCTGCGATCACAATCGGTGCTATTCGCGTTTCAGGATCAAGGGCAAGCAGCGCGAGCAATGGCTCGATCTCTTCGACACGCTCGTCAATCCCGATGACGATTGCTGGCCCCATTGCATCGTCAAATGGTCCCAGATCAACCACACCGAATACTTCAGGTGCTGGGCGGGTAACGCCACGCAGCAGCGGCACCAGCTGCTGATCGACGATGTGGCGCAATGCCCAGGCATTGGGGTCCGTTGCGCGAAGCTGCCGCACGATTGCATCGCGCGAGGTCACACGCGTAGGCGTCAGCGGAAAGAAGGCTCGCCGCCCGTCGCTGATGGAGAGTTCTAGATAGAAGGGTGAGGTACTGTCACCATCAAGTTCCGCAGCAAATGCCACAAAGCCATGAGCATGTCTGCTAGGATCAAGGCCAGCATTGAACGGGGGTTGATTGTCAAATTCACGGGTCACATCCGGGCGATCAATGCGCGTCCATGTTGTGTCGATCTGGATTTCTCCACGATGACGACGCAGTTTCACACCCTCGACGTGGCTGTCGGGATCGAGCAGCCAACCTGCAACAAGAAGTCCACTGCCTTCAACGCGGAAAACATTGTCGATGCCGATCCGGACCGGAAACGGGAGGGCCGAAACAGTATCGGTGCCGTCAAAGCGATTGGCTGCCGAACGCAGCCTTAACAAAATATCGGTTGAGCTTCTAACGCGCGGCAGGATCGCGCGAATATGGGCCGGCGTCTCGCGGGAACCGGACAAAAGTCTGCGATCATAGACTTCTGTAAACCGCCAGCCGCGCCTGCCGCGAAACAGAATTCGCTCAATATCATTGGCTTCAACTGGCTCATTGGAAAGCAGCAGCCCGGCAAAACCGGATGCTTGTTCATTGAGGTCAGGGCGGGCGAAAACACTGATCGCACATTCGGCGAGCGACGAATTTTTGCCGCTGATAAGCAGTCGCGTGACACTGGGCGTCAAATCCTGCGCCCAGCCCTGAACGAAAATCTCGCCTTCGTCGCTGGCGCCGATCAATTCGATACAGCCATCCGAACGCGCTCCTGCCTGTAAGAGAACGGTGATCGCTGAAAGCTTCTTCCGGCTGATTGGCCCTGAAATCAGGCCTTCCACGAGCTCGTCAATGACGCCGGGCAGAGCTGAACCCGACAGATCGGCAATCATTGCAACAAAATCCGCAATGGAGGCGGATCGTGAGGCAAAGTTATAGCGCCCCACCTTGGCCCGGTGCTGGAACATGATTGTTTTGAGCACGCCTCGACGCAACACATTGGTCGGAACAATTGCCACAAAACCGTGCGTTCCGGCAGGCGAAGGTTCTTTTAGCGGCCAGGTAATGAGGTTTGTTTTCACACTCATTGCAGGGTCGCCATTCAGAAAGGCCGTAACCTGATCATTGGTCGCACTGCCAATACCCAGCACTAAAACCAGCGTGTCCTCAATCACGCTGCCGACCACCATTTCACCCTCCATCATCATGGGTGGGCGATCAGGTGTTCGGGGCTGTTTTGGAGCCGAATTTGGACGTTCGTCTTGCACCATACGGCTTGTCCTTACGGCATGACTGCAAGCGTCAGAAGCGCGCCTGCGACAAAGCCGGTCAAAACGGCGGCCAGTACGAAAAGTACCTTGATGTCACCGCTGCTTCTCTTGCGCACGTCTTCCATGCGTTGTTCAAGGCCCGCCACCACACCATCCATTCGCATGATATGAACATCAAGTTCGGTCATGCGCTGGTGAAGATCGGTGCGCAGCGCATCAACCGAACCGGCTATATCGAGAAGCTCTGCTGGTGCCGCATTGCCGGAACTATCGATGGTGGGTGCCGCGCGCTGCAATGAACGCTGGTTGACCTGCAATTGCCGCTGTGCAGCCATCAGCATATCGAGTTTATCGAGAATGCGGGTCATCGGTGCTGCGATGAGCGCTTCGGCCGCCTGCTCATCAGGCTTTGGAACGCGCAGCTTTTGCTCATTGCCTGCGGCATTGGCTGCAACGACCACCAGATCGCCAGCGCGGGCTGCAGCAAACTGCGGCAGCATCACTTCGAAAGCGTGCAGCCCATCGCCAATGCCATTGCGCTTGAGGTCTGGTCGCTCTTTGTCGGCAGGTGCTTCGGCAATGGGCTTGTCGTCCAACAGAACGCGAATGATGAGCCGCTCAGTCGGATAGGACGGATCAAATGCCCAGCCGTAAAGGCGTCCTTCTTCAATAGCGTCAACGCGTCCTTTCATGGCTTCAGTCCTTTGAGCTGTCGGTGAAGCGCTCTGTGCTTCAACCGGCTTTTGTGCCTCTTCGGATGGAATTTTGGTCGCGATGTTCATGATCTACCTCTCATGCTGCCTCGACACGGGCCGCGCGCAAGGATCCAATCAGATCGAGATAGCGTGCTGCGGTGGTGTCGATGGTGTCCGGGTGCCGCGCGTTTTCGCCAAGCGACTGGCGCAGGTCCGGGTTTTCCGCCATGCGTCGCATTGCTTGGGCGAGCGCCAGCGGATCATTGGGCGGAACGGTGAGACCATTGATGCCATCAGTGATCATCTCGGCCATTCCACCAATATTGCTGCAGATGACGGGACGGTTCTGTCCCTGTGCTTCCTGAATGACGAGTGGAGCGTTTTCCCACCAGATCGAAGGCATGATGGCGCAATCCACGGATTGGATGAGTTGCGCGATATCCTCGCGACGGTAAGCACCACGCCGCTGCACAACAGGAGATGTTTGGGCAAAAAGCTCATCGATTTCGCTGACAAAGCTCTCGCTCTGGAAGGGAGCTGCCCCATGAACACGAAGCTCGAAATCAAATCCCTCGGCAATCAGCAGCTTTGCGGCCTCAAGCAGAACCGTTGCACCCTTCCACGGGTTGAGATTGCCAAAATAGCCAAAGGTCGGCTTGGCCCGCTCTTGCGAAACGGCCGTTGATCCTGGACGTTCCGGCTGGCCATTGGGGATGACCTGAATGCGATCATCGGCAAGGCCCCATTCTACATAGCGCTGTTTAAGAAACGCACTTGGTGACACAAAGGCATCGACAGTGCTCAGCAGCGATTTAATGTGCCGCTCACGAAGCACAAATTTATCCAGCGCAATATCTTTGAAACAGGCGTGGCAGCGATCTGGACTTGCCCCATGACAAAGTTCTTTGCCGGTGGTGCGAACCATCAGCCCGTCATGATGACAGATAGGGTAATAATCGTGCAGCGTCAGGACAATCCGGCAATTAGGCAGTGTGCGGCGCACGATATGGGGGAATTCTGCGCCCAAAAGTAGCAGATGATGCAGGTGCACAATGTCGGGCCTGAAGTCACGCAGCAGTTCAACAATATCCGGCACAATGCCGTATAGGTCGATCTGGCTCATATAGAAGCGATCAAAGTGCCCGGACCACAGCAGAATTTCATCGCCGCCATTGCCGATGCTCTGAAAGCTCGTGCCCGGACGCGCTTCGCGATGCACCTTGTTGGTTGCACCTAGAAACATCGCTTCACATCCTGCCCGCTGATAGGCGCGGAACAGATCATGGGCGAAAATTTCCGTTCCGCCGGGGTGCAGCGATGGGTGGTTGTGGGCTGCGATGAGAACGCGCGGGGCCATCAGGCGGCACCTCCGCGCGAGGCAATGAAGATATCCTGATAGTGATCGGCTTCGATGCCGCGCCAATGTCCAAAGGATTTTGTTTGTAGCTCCAGCTTGGCACCTGTAAGCGCACGATCCAGAAAACCGTTTTCAAAGCCGACCGCCGCAAGGGGCGGAAGTTCCGGCACAAACCAGCAAGGGCCGGTTCCGTGACGCTCAAAGGAGAGGCGCTTGTCGCGCTTGCCGTGCCGGTCGCGAGCGGCAATGTCGTCCACGACAAAGGCAGTCATGAACAGTTTGCCACCAGGTGCCAGGACGCGCGAAATCTGTTCCAGATAGGATTTTACCTCGTCAGGCGGCAAATGCGTGACCACCGAGGTCATGATGACGAAGTCGAAGCTCTTATCCGCAAAAGGCAATGTGAGGGTCAGACCACTCACGCTTCCTTTTGGGTTATAAAGATCATGGGCAATGTCGAGATGACGGAACTCGAAATTGGAATAGCGCGCAGTGATGTTCTGGCGACACCAGTTAACGCCACCGACCACAGGATCAATACCGGCATAGCGTGCCTTCGCCGTGTCGAGATACTGGGTCAGTGGTACGGCCATGCGGCCAATCCCGGAACCGATATCCAACACGCGTGAATCAGGCCTCAGCCCGCCCTTGCGGATGAAATGACCAAGGAACTCGGCACCCACGGCGCGATAATCGCCGTCTCCGACGAACACGCTGTTCGGGTCGGGTGACGGCAGAAACCGGTTCTTCAAAACAGATTGTATCAGCCAGTCAATCTGTTCTTCGGGTATTGCTGGTTTGGCTTCAGGTTCTGGCTGTTTCAGCATTACCACTTCCGTCAAGCGGCGCTCCTTTCAGATTTGGCCACGATCACATTTGAGGGCATTGAGAGCTGCATCTCGTCGTGTTGCGGGGCCATCAATTCACTGATTTCTTCGTTCCAGCGCTGCGTGTGCAGCCAGGAATTATATTGGCTGGCAAGGCCGCGCATATAATCCGCGCTGCGGCGGATTGAGCGGCGCTCGAAATGGTAGAGCGCAACGCTCGGCTCGTAGTAAATCTGGAAACCGAGCTGGCGAATTTTCAGGCACAGATCGCTGTCTTCGTAATCGCCGATGACGTAGTCTTCACTGTAACCGCCTACCAGATCAAAGATGTCCTTGCGGGTAATCAGGCACGCGCCGGTAACGCCAGGCACATCACGCCCACGGCGCGCAGGCGGATAATTGCCGGGCATACCCTTGTGGTAGTGATGATTGAGCCAGATGCCCTGTCGATCGCGGGCGAAATAAAGCCCGGCATGTTGCAGAGAGCCATCTTCAAACAAAAGGCGCGGGCCGATTGCACCGAGCTTCGGCTCATCGAATAGCGGCTGGATCAGCTGCTGCAACCAACCATGTTCGGAAGGCACCACATCCGAATTGAGCATAACAATTGTTGTGCCTGTCGCGATGCTTGCGCCCGCATTGCAGGCGCGCGCATAGCCGCCATTGCGGTTCATGATTGCAAGCTTGAACGGCATATCATGCAGGATGTTGAGGCCGCCCAGCATATGCTCCGTGTCATCCTGAACTTCAGGTGAATCGAGCACGAAGATAAATTCAGCATTGGCCATCAGCCAGGGATCAGTTGCCATCGATGAGAACTGAAACCGCAGGAAATCGAGATTGCGGTAAAGCGGGATGACGATCGAGGCCAAAGGAGAAGCAGGCGTCTCGCCAAACTCTTTGACTTCCGTGATGCGCACCGTTGCGCCGATCTTCTTTTCAACTTCTGTGAGTGCGGGGGCGAGAATCTGCTCAAAAACATGCGGTCGCGCCTGTTGTGGCGGGACGGAACGCAAGATCCGCATTCGTTGCGCGGATGGTTCAAAAGGTTGTGGCGCAGGCACCAGTGGCGCTGTGCTGCCCGAGGTAAGCCGCATCTGAAAACGCGGCTGCAGCAATGGGCCAAGGTTTTTTGCCGATGGCAACCACGCAACAAAGCCTGTCACGTCCCTTTGTGGAGCATCCTCACGCTTGGCAATTTTGCCTGCAAACTTATGGAAATAAGGCTTGAGCGACTGAGCACTGCCGCCTTCAGGCAAATATTCGATATCGGCTAGCATGGCCGAAGGATCATGCATCCAGCCACCGACGATCAGGCCCCCATCCAATGCCAGCGCCAGATCGATTTCGGCTGCCGGCTGAGAAGCAGATTGTGCAATTTGACGGACAGGCAGCGGCGAGCGCGTCTGTAAATCAATGGCAACGGCGGTCCCTGCCGCATTGATTTTGCCCAGCTGGCGAACCAGAAACTCCCGCAAAGCACCGTTACTCTGCCATTTGCTCCACCATTTGGTGAAGTCGTTCTGTTCTGCCGTTCGGGTTGCCATCTTGCGCACCGCGACACCCTTCTGCCCGCTTAGTACAAGCAGGAGCGATGAAGGCAGATCCTGCGGAGCTTCAACCAGAAGATGGCAGGCCTGCCAGGCATTGCGGCCCTGCTGACCAAGCACAAATCGCGGCGGGATGACCATGACGCTGCCTGGCGTTATGCCGTAAATGGCAGAGATTTCGCCGAGCATCGGATCGACGGCTGTTTCGAGAAGATGATGCCCGGAAACAGGTTCACCACAATGCTGTGCTTCCCTGGGTTCCGGCGTTAACGCGAGAGTCAGCTCGCGCACGAGGGATGCGAATGCCTGATTTCGCGTCAGCCGGAACGTGCTGCGCCAGGTTGTGAGGATATTGGTCAGAAGCTTGATATGGCCGGGCAAAGTGAGATCGCTGACGACATGATTGACGTCGAAAGCTGCAAGCTCATTGGCCGAATAAAGGATTGCTTGTGCCGTAGGTCCCAATGAACCCGCACTCAGCGATAATTCGATTGGTTCGGGTCCGGTCCGCATGGCCCAGAACATGCGCATCCCACCATTTTCCAGTGGAATGCCAACACTGAGCAGCGGGACGGGCTGGACAGGCGTTTCCAGCGTGCATTTGTTTGTGGAGCGAGCCGGGCCGGGAACATCCCAGATGACCACAGCCACGTCGGCGCATAGACGGCAAATGGAGAGATTCTCGGTTTTGCTTTCAGTGTCCGCCGAATGGTCGAGGTTCAATGTGAGCGCCCTTTCATTCTTGTTGGAAATGCAGGGCCAGAAGCAGCGCTAACGAGGCTGGGTCGGGCCAAAAATCGAGATTGAAAAGAATTAAAGAAGGAACGTGCCCGGCGGGAGGATGCCGGGCACGCACTCAATCGTTTAATCAGTGGACAGTGAAATACTGGTCGGGATGAGCCTGTATATCTTCTGCACTGGTGTTCACGAGGGTAACGGTGTCGCCATTGCCGAGATCGACAACGACATTGCCACCAACCTGTGTGACACGGTCTGCGAGGTCATCCGCCGAATTGACATCAAGGCCATTGATGCCCTGCTGGATCTGAAGGATGTCTTCGCCTGGGTTGAAGTCAAGGATGACGTCGTTTCCGCCGCCGCCATTGAACAAGAAGACGTCGCTACCGGCACCGCCGATAAGGATGTCATCTCCAGCACCGCCATCAAGGATGTCGTTGCCGTCGCCGCCCAAGAGAATGTCATTCCCTTCGCCGCCGAAGAGAAGATCCGAGCCTGCACCGCCCTGAAGAACATCGTCTCCAGCGCCGCCAAACAGCACATCGTTCCCATCGCCGCCGCTTAGGACGTCGTTTCCTGCATCACCGAACAGAATGTCATTTCCGTTTCCGCCGAAAAGGAGGTCATCACCATTTCCGCCGAAGAGGATGTCATTCCCGTCATCGCCGAAGATGGTGTCATTGCCATCACCTCCGAATACGAGATCATCACCGCCATGAGCGCGGATGAAATCGTCAAAGCGGGAACCGAACAACACGTCGTCGTAGGCGCCGCCTTCTAAAGTGGCCATCTGCTTCTCCTTGTGTTCCTGTATGGGTTACAAAAAGGCCGGGAATAAACCGACCATCATGCTTGTAGTAGTTTGCGCCGCATCAATAAGGATTGCAACACTATTAATTGTTGCAATTTTGGCATCTGTAAGTAACAAATTATTACGGATAATTTATATTACAGTTTTGTAAACACAATTAAGACGTATATTTAATATCATTATAATTTCTATTTAGATTATATTTAAGTCCAATTTACTTCAAAATTTGAACTGGATCGAGTAGAACAGAAAAATTAATATATTTCAATATGATGACACCGCGCATGTCGGAACATGCGCGGTGCGGGTATTTTCAGTGTATTCAACCTATGGATGAGTTATATTATAGAATACTCTTTCGTTACGTTTCACGACTATCCGGCTGTTGTTGTGTTAAGCACGCAGCCGGATGCAGTTTAATCTTCGCGGAATGCGCGATTGAGACTGTCGGTAATCGGCGACACGAGATAGTCGATTGCGCGGCGGTCTTTGTGAACGATGATGATTTCTGCAGGCATACCGGGATAAAGCCGTGCAGTTGGATTGGCGACAATCGCCTCAGGCGTAATTTCAGCGCGGGCGACGAAATAAGCCGTATCTGTCTTTTCGTCGAGCGACTGGTCGGCGGCGATATAGGTCAGTCTGCCGTCGAGCGGTGGCATTGAGCGCTGGTTGTAAGCTGTCAGTTTGATTTGCGCGCTTGCCCCCACAGAAATACTATCGATGTCGCGTGGGCTGATCTTCATTTCCACCACCATGGGTTCGTTTTCCGGTACGATATCCATGATCGGTTCACCTGGAGCCACAACGCCGCCAGGCGTCCGCAGCCGGATATTGGCAACAATGCCCTGTTGCGGCGAATTTACCTCGACACGGCGCATGACATCCTTTGCTGCCACGATCCTTTCTTGCACATCGGACAATTCGACCTGACTTGATGTAATCTCGCCAGCGATTTCCGACTGAAGGTCGCTTTCAATCGCGCTCAGTGCAAATTCGGCACCGGCTTTTGCCTGTCCAGCCTTTGCCTTGTCGCCAGCATATTCACCGCGATCACCGGAAAGCTGGCTCAAACGTGTATCGATTTCAGTGAGTTTTGATTTCTGCGCGAAGCCTTTCTCAACAAGACTTGCGATAGCATTGCGCTGTTCAGTGATCAGTTCGATCTGGCGATCAGTCGCGGAAATCTGTGAAGTCGAAGCCTTTTCCTGCTCGGTATATTGCTCAATGGTTTTTTGCTGAATGTCGATTTTGCTCAGCTTCTGGGCGAGGCGCTTCTGAAAAAAGATGTTCTCTGCGCGAACGGCGTTTTCAGCATTCTCGCCACCTTCAGCAAATTTTTCAGGAAAGGTGATTTCCTTTGCACCAGACTGCTCGGCACGCAGGCGCGCAAGTTTTGCAATCAGTCCAATGCGACGGCTTTCGAGAGATTGAAGTTCGGATCGCGCCTTTGTTGCATCGAGCCTGACTAACGGCTGACCAACTTTGACGACATCACCTTCCTGCACCAGTAGCCGATCAAGAATGCCGCCTTCGAGATGGCTGATCGTTTTGCGTTTGGAATCAACAATAACCGTACCCAGTGCCACAGCCGCACTGCCAAGATTGGCGGAATAGGCCCAGGCAAAAAAGCCCCCAAAGGCAACGCCGATTGTTGCAAGCCCTGCGATAATCAGCCCGCGCAGCGGCGATTTCATATCTTCCTGTTCGATATCATGCGCCCATTCCGGCTTAACAGAGCCAAATCGGGTCAACGACTTGTTGTCGGATGATTCTGCACGCGGGGCGAGCAGGCTGGAAACACGACGCGGAATAACGGATTTGCCCATCATGCGCTTGCTGCTCCCATTTTAGGGCCAGTCGTGGCCGGAGTGAGTGTGGAGACCACATCGGTTCGTGGGCCGAATTGCGAAATCCGACCGTTTTCGAGCACCAGCAGCTTGTCTGCGACCTGCATGATAGACGGGCGATGTGCGATCATGATGACAATGGCACCGTCGTCGCGCGCGTGTTCGATGGCCCGCATCAGGGCGCGCTCGCCGACCGCATCAAGGTTCGAGTTTGGCTCGTCCAATACGATGATGCGCGGACGGTTATAGAGGCAGCGTGCCAATCCGATGCGCTGGCGCTGACCGCCCGAAAGCGTCAGTCGTCCGTCACCAACAGGTGTATCATAGCCCAGTGGCATGCGCCCGATCATCTCATGCACATCAGCAAGGCGTGCGGCTTCCAATACGCGCTGCGGATCGCTGTCGCCCATCCGGGCGATGTTGTCTTTGATAGTGCCGTCGAGCAGCGAAACCGATTGCGGCAGATAGCCAGCGATTTCGCCAAAAGAGCCGCGTTCCCAGAGATAGACATTGTTGCCATCCAGGAAAACACCGCCGGACGTGGGCTTAACGATACCGATCAGCAAGCGTGCAAGCGTAGACTTGCCTGCAGCCGAAGGTCCGACGACGCCAAGCACTTCGCCCGGTGAGATCGAAAATGAAATGCCTTTGATGATTGGCACATCGACGCCGGGTGCCGCGTAGATCAGCTTGTCGACAACCAGATCACCGTTGGGGCGGGGGGTTGGCATTGTCTGACGTACAGCAAGGTTTTCGGAAAGCAGGGATTGAACGCGTTTCCAGCTTGCAATTGCGCTGACCCACTGGCGCCAGTTCTCAACAATCCGGTCAAATGGCATCAACAGGCGACCGATGATGATGCTGGTAGCGATCATTGCGCCCGGCGTGATCTCCTGCTGCATCGCTAGTAGCGTACCGGCGCCAAGTGAGCCGATCTGCACGATGAAGCGTGCCGTTCGCGCAATGGATGACATAGCACGGGCTCGTGTTCCGCCCAGATCAAGCACTTCAAGCGCCTGCATCTGCATGGTGCGCCAGCGGCGCGCCAAAGCGGGCAACATGCCCATGGCTTCAATGGCTTCCGCATGACGCAGGCTGCTGCCGATTCTGGCGACAGCCTCGACATTGGCCTGATTGGCTTCCTGTATGAGATTGCGGGTCAAAAGATCGGTCAGCACACCACAGGCAACCAGAATGATGACTGCGACCAGACCGATCAGGCCGAGCATTGGATGCAGCATGAACAGCACACCAAGGAAGATCGGCGACCAAGCCGCATCAAACGGCGCATTGATAGCGGGTGAGGTAAGAAAGCTGCGCAGTTCCGTGAGATCGCGCAGCGTTTGGGTGGCTTTTGGCAGGCCTTGGTTGACCGATGCCTGCACGGCCGCAGTCAGTACTGCCAAGTTTAGCCGGCGAACGAGTGCGCTGCCCATAGCCTGAAACGAAAGTGCCCGAATGTATTCCAGAACACCGAATACGAGCATCGCACCCACGGCCAGAATCGTCAGCATGGTCAGTGTGTCCATGCTTCGGCTGTTCAGCACCCTATCATGAACCTGCAACATATAGAGGGGCACAGTGAGTTGTAGCAAATTGATACAGGCACTCAAAAGCACTGCATAAAGCAGGCCTGACAGGAAAACGCGCCGAGCCTTGAAAATAAGGCTTTTGGACGTAGTTACAGAATCGTCGGGCCTTTTTTTATCCGCTGGGCTCTTGCCAACTGGATTGTTTTCGCGAGTATCATTCATACGCGATCTGCCTTGTAATGGTCACAGGTGGCGGATATCCCTAAAAAGTGTGGTCTAGTTCTCAAGATCAGTAAAGTAATACTGCAGAGAATGTGACAGAAAAAAGTTTTTATGGCGGGGAAATGTGAAAGGAGCCAAATAAATATAACTGCAAATTTCTTCAAAATTTGAAGTAAAATTGAAAAATGGAGAGATAAAGATGCAAAAACTTCTGCACGAGGGAGTGGAAGTCGAGACATCAGTCGATAGATTTACTTCCGTCGACTTTCCTGAAGTTACCGCCGAAAAACAGGAACGCAGACATCCGGTTCATACAGTTGTAATTACCCATTTCGAGCTGGCCCGGATGATAGAAAGAGTGAATCGTCGCTTTGTAAGCCTTCTGAAAACGGAGCTTACCAAGTTGGGCGTGGAAGACGTTGGCCCAGCACAGACTTTGGTTCTGATGGCTATTGGCGATGTCGAGCTCACTGTGGGTGAACTATTGGATCGCGGGCACTATGTCGGTTCCAACATTTCCTATTATCTTAAACAACTTACAGACGGCGGGTATGTCGATCGCGTTGCCTCTCAGAGGGATAAAAGATCGGCTCGTATTCGTCTGACTGACAAGGGTGAACGGCTGTGTACGAGCTTGCGAAATGCCAGCAGAACCTACAGCCATGTGCTTGCCCGCGACGACGACGATCTTCGAAATCTCGAGATCGCATACCAGACTCTGCACCGGCTTGAGCTCGTGTGGGGCAATGCCGCGCGTTATGGCATTTGATGCTGAATCGCGGTTTTTCGACCGATAACCGGACACTTTTTGTGACATGCGTATAGCTTTTGTGCACAGGCGCGGTTTCGGCCAGTTTGCTGCGTTAGCCGAGAATCTGGCTACCAGTGGACATGATGTCAGCCTGATTTGTGAGACAGTGGACCGTCGCCTCCCAGCGGTCCGCGTCATCCGCCACCGAGTAGAATCTGGTCCTCGCCCAAATGGGGCGATGGCCAGATATCTGGAAATACCCGATCATCATACGAGGATCGGGTATCGGGTGGCTGAAACCCTGGAATCCATGGCACGTCATGGCCAAGCGCCCGACATTGTGATCGGTCACATCGGTTGGGGCAGTATGATGTTCGTGAAAGACGTACTGCCCACCACACCCGCGCTGGGTTACTGCGAATTCTTCTATCGCGCGCATGGCGCGGATGTCGGCTTTGCGCCTGATGACAGGCCGGATATGGAAACGCGAAAGCGGCTGCGCCTGCGAAATATGGCCCAGCTTGTTACGCTTGACGGTATTGATGGCGGTTTCAGCCCCACGCACTGGCAGAAGAGCCTTTACCCCAAATCTGCCCAGAAGCGGATTGCGGTCGTGCATGAGGGCGTGGATACGAAATTGTTTTATCCAGACCGGCACGCTTCAATTGAGCTGCCGGGCGGGCGCGTGCTCAAGGCAGGTGAATCCCGGGTGATTACGTTTGTTGCGCGTGATCTCGAGCCCTACCGAGGTTTCCCTCAGGCACTGGAAGCGGCGCAAAAAGTTATCCGGCAAAATAACGACGCGATATTCGTGTTTGTTGGTGGAGATGGAGTGAGCTACGGCACGCCGCCGCCGGGTGGTGGTTCGTGGCGCGAATATCTGCTTCGTGAAACCGAGTTGCCACCGGACCGGGTCGTTTTCCCTGGCGCCATTTCCCATGCGCAGCTGCGCAAACTCTACCAGATCTCTACCGCCCATATCTATCTCACCTACCCGTTTGTGTTGTCCTGGTCCGTCATTGAAGCCATGGCATGTGGCGCGCTCATCATAGGCTCTGATACGCCACCGGTCCGCGAGGTGATCCGGGCAGGGAAAAACGGCCTTCTGGTACCATTTTACGATACCGACATATTGGCGGAGACGATTCTGAACGTGCTTCGAGATCCCGATGCGTGCCTGCCGATGCGTGCTGCTGCACGCAGAACAGTGGAAACGCGCTTTCGGTTGTCGGAATGTTTACAACAGCAAAAAACCTTGATCGAAGCAGTATTAGATGGCCGATGAGTGTTATGTGGCGACAATCGGGCATACAAGGCCAAATGATATAATATAAAATCCCGTATTTCTGCGTGTTTAAGCGATATATTCAATATGTTTTCATATTGTTTCAAATTTTGAATTAAATAGCTTACAAATATTCGTAATATTATCATATAGTCTTCGCTATATTATTGTTGACAATACATAATCAGTATTTTCTCATTGAGAGTAGAAGCCAAACCTCCCAAGTTGGCTCTTAGACAATGGATGATTATGTTGAGCACACCACTTCCAGCGATCTCGGCGCGGAAAACCCGCCGTTATGCCATTGCTTCAATGCGTGATCGTGAAGCGTTGGAATCGACTTCTCTCGGCGAACTGACAGCTTTCGTTGAAGGAGACGGCAAGCGTCTGCGTCTGGCGAATACATTTCCACTCGTTGCCGTTGCCGCTTCCGATGAGGGCGCAAAAGAACTCAATGGCGTCCTGCAGCAGCTTTACCGGATGCGCACCATTCCTGAAGTCCCCGTCGTGCGCGTTGATGAGGCGTCCCCTGAAACCATACCGCTTCTCGTATCGCAGCTGCTCGAAAACGGCCTCGACCGGCTTGTCGGCCATGTGAGCAAAGTGCATGCCGAGCTTGCGATGCTGCGTCGTGAACGCGAAACGATGTTCGAAAATTATCGCGCTATCGAGGATGCCTTTCACGCCCGCAACTGGGATTCTTCTACAGAGATTTTCAGCCATGCGCCTTTGGTCGATCCAAAGGATGAAGGTTTTGCACGCTTGCTGCGTGAATCGGAAATTGAACAGCTCTTTCCAGTTTCAAGCTATGCCGTATCGGGCTTTGCCCTGCATTTCCGCGATATGCCTGCCAATCGCAACGGACAGCTGATCGTAACACTCGATTATCTGGAGAATGGCGAAGGCATTGCCGAATGGCTCGTGCCTTATGCCACGCTTCATTCGGAATGGAATTTCTTCTCGCTGCCTAAGGCTTGCGATGGTAGCCACCGGACCCTGCGTCTGCGAATTTCCGCGACCGGCGGTGTGCCGCCAGAACTCTCGTTGGGCAATGTGATTGCCAATGAACGCTATGCGGCTCGTGCCCGCATCCCGCATGGCGATCTCGATATGCGTCCGCTGGCACTTCGTATTTTTACGGGGCTTCCGGGCGTTCGGCCAGCATCATTGCCCAACGCAATTGTGCCGACATCGCTCATCAATGGTCGCAAGGTTGATGATTATCGCCTGCCGATTGAATTGCTGCGCAATGTCGCCAATGTTTCCGTTACCCCCCTGACGCCGGATTTTCCAACCGTGCGGTTTCTTGAACATGAGGATGCAATCGGCTGCCATCCACTTGAGGAAGGTATTACGGCCGCTGCCATCCGCCGGGTTGTTGCCCCCGGTACTGTCCGGATTTCAGGGCGTGCCGTGATAGACCACCCTGAGGGACAGCCATGCGTGGCGGGTTTGCTGCTGGTCAATCTCGCTTCCGACGTGAAGGAAGAGATCGACGCGATCACCAATATGGACCGCCGGCGCGCACAGGTCTTGTTCAGTGGCTGGTCGGAAGTGGCACCCAATCGTCCAATCGATATCAATTTCATGCTCGAAGAGCCGATTGATCGCACGATGGATCTGATCGTGCTCAGCAAGGCTGCAGGTGATTCAGTCGACTTTTCCTGGTTGAAGATTTTCAACTTCCGCCTGGTCAAGCACATCGAAGCCGCAAGCCCCGTTCAGGAATTAGCCAAAGAGGTTGCGAATGTACGATAGATCGAGAGATTTGATCGTCGTTGCCATGCCGCTTTATGGCCATGCGGCGCTTGCGCTTGAGGCGCTTGAAACCCTTCTTGCCTCGGAAACGGTTTTCCGAACCCAGATCGTCGTCTCCGTCGATGGTGATCCGCGTCGCGAAGTTTTCGACAGTCTGGCGCTTTATGCGGCAGCGCATCCCAATATCCATGTGATTTTCGGAGAGAATGCCGGCCCCGGTGGCGCACGCAACCGCGCGGTCGATTATATTCTTGAAGAGATGCCGGATGTGAAGGCCGTCTATTTCGTAGATGCTGATAATCGGGTGCAACCGCAAACTATCGACACGCTTTATCGCAAGCTTCTCGCAAGCAATGCCGGTTGGGTTTACACCAATATCGACACGTTTTCAGTCAATTGGCGTGCGCATTATGGCGATAGTTATTCGCGGCTTATTCACTGCATTACTGACAATATCTGCGATACCGGCTCGATGATTTCAGCGGAAGTGTTTCGCAGCGGCGTGCGCTTTGACGATGACCGGCAGAACGGTTTTGAAGACTGGGAATTCTGGCTTTCGGCCATTGAAGCGGGTTTCGTCGGAACGCCATGCCATGACACCGGATTCGAATATCGCCTGCGGGCTGAGAGCCGTTTCAAGGAAGCCAATCGCGACCGCTCCGGCTCTATCAACTTTCTCCGCAAACGACATAAGGCGCTGTTTCGTCGCCCGACGCTTGTGGGTTTCGAGCATGAGGAATGTCCGCGCTATGGCGTGATCCGTGCAGGCGAGGGAACAGTCAGTCTTTTTACTGATCTTAGCCTTGGCACGACTGATCTTAAATTTGATGATGCCATCCGCGCATTTTGGGGTAGCGTTTCCGAGCCGGATAATTTTCACTTCCCGCCATTTCTTGCTTCATCCAACACCGAAACTTTGAAGCTTCTGGCGCGTTCGCGGTTGTTGCCAAACATCTTGTCTCGGCTTGAGAGGCTTTCTGAACAGGCGAATATCGTCTTTGTTGAGCTGACCAATGTTGAAGACGAACGACGCATTGATACCGAAATCACGCCTTCCGGCACGCGTCAGCCCCATGCGGATCTGATTTTCGTCTCGACGAAACTGATCAAAGACATCATCGAAAACGATGCGCTGGATTGGTTTGCGTCATTGGGTACACAGCAATTGTGGCCCACCTCGGCGCGCATGAAAGTCCGCTTCCCATTTCCGCGCGTTCGTCAGCGCAGGGCGCTTTCCCGCCCCGAACAGTCGATGCTCAATCTGGTGACATCGATTGCGACAAGCCCGCTCAAACAAAGTGCCGCCATGCGCTGGACATGGCGTCCGCGTCGTCTGCCAGCACTTTCAGAAATGTATCAGGTGCTGCGCGATGAAATGGGCGGTGGACCAGTTCTGCCGCTTGCGCATAACACCGCAAGAAAGAAGACGGCTGCAGTTCTGGTGCCCAATGCCTCCTTTGGGGGAGCAGAGAAGGTGGCTTATGCGGCTGGTCGTGAGTTGAAGAACCAGGGATTTGAAACGCATCTGTTCGTGCTTGGCAATGAGCGCATGGATGTGCTCGACGAGTTCGATCAATCCTTCGACTATTTGCACTTCTGGAAAGACGGTATTCCAGCGTGGGGCGACACAAACCGCTTCCTGGGGCAGGATTTCATAACCGAAGATCATCCGCTTGATTGGGGCATCCTGCGCGGGCAACTCTCCGGTTTCGATCTCGTGGTCAACAATCATGTCATGGCTGCGCATCCATTAATGGGCAAGCTGCGTTCGGAAGGCACACGCACGGCCTGTTATCTGCATGTGGTGGACGAAACCGTCTTCCGCAGGCAAGCGGGCCAACCCTATGCGGCGATTGCTTTTGAACACGCTTATGACGCGTTTCTCACCTGTTCAGATCAGTTGAAAATCTATCTGCACAGCTTTGGCGTGCCGTTTGAGAAAGTATTCTCGGTGCCTAATGGTGCAAGCTTCTCCATTGATTCAAAGCTGCGCGCGCAGGTAACAGCCGCGCGAAAACAGATACGCAAGGGTGAGCCATTTCGGGTGCTTTATATGGGCCGTCTTGATCGCCAAAAGGGGATCGACCGGTTACATGACGCAATCGTCAAGCTCAAAGAGCAGGGCATTGTGTTTGAAGCACAAGCCATCGGTGGAGAAATCCTTTCCGACGATCCAAGTGCATCTTGGATGACGCGTCTCAAAGATGCGGGCGTGAAGGTCTCGCCACCGGTCTTCGACGGCAGAGATATCGCAAACCATCTCACCTGGGCAGATGTGCTTTTGATGCCGTCGCGCTGGGAAGGCGCACCGCTGATGATTGCCGAAGCCCAGCAGCTCGGCTGTGTGCCGGTTGCAACTGCGGTGGGTGCTGTCGATGAGCTGATCAATCATGGTCGCGACGGCATCTTAATCCGCAATGGCAATGATGCGCAGATCGTGGCCGATATGACGCGCATTCTCACCATTCTTGCGCAGGATCGCGAAGCCCTGATGCGTACGGCTGAAGGCGCATTGGCATCAGCCGCTCACCGCACATGGAGCGCTGCTTTCTCCGAATTTACCGATTGGGCCAATGAAATAAGCCCGGTCTATCCGAAATCCCGGTCCTCCCAGCCGGACGTTGCAGACGATGCCAGCACGATTGCCGTTTTCCCCGGCCGTGCAGTTGCCTGATTATACCAGAAAGGTCGACCTATGAGCCGCCCAACCAACCCAAGAATTCTTGTCACCGGCATTCCGAGCCATCTGACACGTCTCATTGATCGCGCAGACAAAGCGCAGGTCTATTATTCGGAAAAGCAGAAGGATTCAGAATCCAGGGATAATTTTATCCAGGAACTGAAAAACATCTCCAATACCGGAAATTATTTGATCGGCGAGGGCGCAATGACGGCCCTTCTGCCGTCAGCCAAGCATATTCCGTTCTGGCATCTCTATAATTGCGTGAACAATGGAACAGGCGTCGAGGAGATCAACAAGGAGTTCGATATCTGCGTCTTCACTTGCGCAAACCTTCTGCGCAAAGGCCTGTCAGCAGATGCGGAAGCGCTGGTTTTATCCAAACTCGATATGCCGGTGGTTATGCTGGGCATTGGTATCCAGAACCGCCCTGATATTGAAGGCGAAGACGGTTTACCTGCTGGCACGAAGAAGCTTCTCGAAGTGCTTAAATCCCGCGAGCATTATTTCCTTACCCGCGGTGAAAACGCAGCCGGCTATCTTCGTGATCAGGGCTTTTCCTATGTGCGTCCGGTTGGTTGCCCGTCGCTTTATTTCCGTCCTGATAATATGCGCAAGGCCATTACGCGTCTGCCGCAGGTCAAAGTGGGTGAAGGCCGCACAGTTTTCACAGGCTACATGGGTGCAGAACTTGAAACCATCGGCGACATGAATGCGCTGAGTTCGGACGACGGTCGTTCAGCCTATGTGGTTCAGGATGAGCTTTTGCATTTCGACATGCAGCTTGAATCGGACGCCAATGGCCGTGCTTATGATTCAACGACTGGCGAGCTGGTGGGACCGCTGACCTACAAAGGCTCAATCGACCTGAAGAAGAAGCTCAGCGTTCACGCTTTCCTTGACACCAATCAATGGCGTGCCTGGTGCTCGACGATGGACTTCTCATTCGGTCGTCGCTTCCACGGAAATATCATTTCCATGCAGGCGGGCGTACCAAGCCTTATGGTCGCCGTTGATGACCGTATGCGTGAAATGCTCAATTTCTCCGGTCTGCCAAAGATTGATGCCCGTGATCTCAATGCAGCCAACGACCGGCGCGCTTTCGTGAGTGATCATATCGCAGCAATGAACATTCCTGATGTGGTTGAAAAATACTCGGCTCGCGAACGCAATTTCCGAAGCGTGCTTTCAGACATCGGCATTGGGGCATCTCACGCCTAATCCAAATCCAGCAATTTTCTTTAATTAAGCGAAGATGGATCACCATGCGCATAATGATTACCGGCATTCCGTCCTATTTGATGCGGACCGTCGAAAGCGTTTCGGTTGCGAGTGTTAAACACCGCCCTTATTTCGAGCCCATCCGCACCAAAAAGGATGTGATCGATCAGGTCAAAAAGATTGCCAATACTGGCAATTACCTCATTGGTGAAGGCGCTGCCAATGCCGTCCGCGGCCATGATGTGACTTATGTTCCGTTCTGGCATCTGGCCAACAGCCTCAATTCACCTGACACCTATGCAAAGCTCAATGAAAGCTTTGATCTTTGCCTGTTTGCGTCGGCAAATCTTTTGCGTCCCGGTTATGCCGCAACAACTGAATCCTTCGTCTTTGAAAAGCTGAACATGCCGATTGTCGTCATGGGCATCGGCATTCAGAAGAAGGAAAATCTGAAAGCCGAGTTGCCGGAAGGCACGCGCCGGTTTTTGGAAATTCTGCGCCGCAAGGAAAGTTTCTTCCTCACGCGCGGGCATTTCACGGAAGCGTTCCTGAAAGATGCGGGCATGAAATATGTCCGCCCGACCGGCTGCCCTTCGCTCTACTATCGACCAGAGCAGATGAAGCTATCGCTGAGCCGTCTTGCTGATCCGAGCCTTGCGGATGCGCAAAAAATCTCATTCGGCGGCTATCTCGGCAGTGTGGCCGATACGATTGTCGATGCCCATGCACTGCTCGAAAAAGACAGCGTTGCAAGCTATGTCATTCAGGACGAGGTGATCGTCTATAATATGAACATCGCAGGCGAAGATCATGCGCAAGCTTTCGATGAGGCGGCAAGCCGCATCACCGCACCTGTCGACTACAAACACATGGAAAAGTGGCAGCGCAAAAACGAGCTGCTGGTGTTTTTCGATACGCATAAATGGCGCAGCTGGATTTCCAGTCAGGATTTCGGTTTAAGCCGTCGCTTCCACGGCACGATCATCGGTATGCAGTCGGGCGTTCCGGGACTGATGATCGCGGTCGATGACCGAATGCGAGAAATGCTCGGCTTCGTCGGCTTTCCACATATTGATGCAAGCATCTGGAACCGTGAGCCGCAGAAGAAGGCCTATCTGCGCGACTTCCTTTCCAAGATCGATGTGCCTGCTGCCATCAATCGCTATTCGGAATGTGAAGCCAATTTCAACGGCGCACTCAAGGATATCGGGATAAGATGATGCCAAGCGGCAAGAGCATCAGGGGCAAGATGGTGGCGATGATAGCGCTTGTGGGCGCTTTGTCGTTGGCTCTCCAGCCTCAAAGTGCTCTTGCCGATACACGCTTCGGCGTCAACCGGGTCAATATGGCCTGGCTCAAGCCAGCAGAGCGTGAGCAGATTTTCGATCAGATGGTGGATAATGGCGTGGTGGCAGTTCGGCTGTCCCTCACGCGACCGGTGGATCAGAGTATCGATGCGGTGCGTCTTGCTCATGAAAAAGGTTTGGCCATCCTGCTCGAAATTTCGCTCAATAACGCGGATTTCTATCCTGAAGGAACAAAGCCTCGTTCCGGTCGCGGGCGCATCTGGGATATGTACCGGCTTTCAGATATATCGCCGGATCGCTTTCAGCAGGCGATCGCAGATGCCTTGCAAAAGATTGATGCACTTGGGGTGCCACTGGTTGCTGTGGAACCCGGCAATGAGATCAATTGGGGTGCCTATAATGGCGATCTTGCCATTTTACCCAAGGAAAAGATGAAGACCGCACGTTCTTTGGATGAGATGGAAGAACTGCCTTTGGTCGAAAAGGGTGCAGAAAAATACGTCGATCTACTGCGCATTGTCAGGGCGGAGCTGACAAAGACCAAGCACAGCGCCAAAGCAAAAGTCGTATCTGCGGGTTTGTCCGATATTCCTTTCATTGATGCCGACCGGCGCGGAATAGACAGCGTTGATCCAGCCGTCTTTACGGATCTTCTCAAAAAATATGGTCTCAATGATGTGGCCGACGGCTACGGCATTCACATTTATCCGGGCAGCAGCGGCTCACGGGCTGCGCGCGCGAAACACATCACCAGTGCGCTGTCTTTCTGCGGTGGTGCCGATGGCAAGCCATGCTGGATCACCGAATGGGGCTTTGCGAATACCTCCAAAGCCTGCCCGGCAAATGACAATAATCGCGAACAGCTGGTCGAGAAGGCACGCGATCGGTTTCGTCAGATGATGGATAGTGGCCAGATCGCAGCCGCTTATTATTTTGATTGGGATGCAAGCACTTACGGTGTGTGGCGTTGCGGTTCGCTGACGCCGGCAGGCCAAGCTGCAACGGTGACGAAATGAAGCTCAAGACTGTAATCATCGGTGGTTCAAACACCGTCATGCTGCCCGGCTATTTGCCAACCCTTCTGGGGACGATGGCAAAACGCGGCGTGGAGCTGGACATTGTTGCTGATCTTGCCGTGGGCGGCACCACGAGCGCGCTTGGCCTTTATCAGCTCAAGCAGTTTGAACAGCTCGAGGATTGCGAGCTGCTGCTGATCGAATATGCGATCAATGATGCCTTTGTTTACGGTGATGAACGGCGTCCGTTTCGCCATTGGGCACGATTTTACGAAGGGATCATTCGTTACGCGCTGGAACGCAATCCAAATCTGCGGGTCGCAACGCTTGTATTTGGCGCACGCAATGGCTCGTTCCTGAATTCTGTTCCTTCAATTGATGCGGGTATCAATTACATATCGCAATGGTATGGCACCATTTCAGTCGATGTTTCGCGGATGCTGATGCAGCAATATGGCCGTGATGTCGTAAGCAATCCGGCTTTCTATCTCGATCAGGGTCATTATGCGCGCCCTGTTTCAACGACGATTGTAGCCAACTTGATCGCTGATGTTCTCGAACCAGCTTTGTCTATGCAGCATCGCCCAAAAGCGCTGCCATTTGCTATTGATCCCGACCATTTCGCCAATGCACGCGCCTTGAGTGGCGAACAGCTTTGCAAGCGGTTAGGACGCGTGCCAATTCAGTATAGCAACCGCCGCTTTTCAATTTCCGCGCTCGATCTTGGTGCAGACAGAATGCGCTTTGAGGTTGATAACGGCCAACTGCTCGCGCTTGGTTATGTTTGTGATCCTCGTATTCCGCCACTTGATGTAGCAATCGGCGAGGAGGTCCATCGCGCCGCCACGATGAAGGGTGGCGTGCGCGACGGAACCTATAAATTCCTCGTTTCGATGCTGAGCTTCGAGTTCCTGTACGGGACAAAATTGCTGGAAGCACGCGGGAATGTATCGCTTATCATGTCCGGTGCCGATGAAGGCACCGAGCATAAGCTTCATGTTCCAAAAGACAGCACCCACCATGAAGCACTGCCTGCGGAACCAGTTCTGCCGATCACCGGCATTCTATTTTCAGGTAATCTCAAGACGATGACGCTTGAGAAAAAGACCCCTGCCATACCAATTATCGCAGAAGCCGCTCAGTAATTAAGTTCAGTAATTTTAAGATAAATAATTAGGCCGCCCGGTTTGATAATGCCAGGGCACAGTCTCTCCACGCACTTACCGCAGTTCCCTGCGTCACATTTTCTACAACAATATGCTTTCCATCGAATACACCGGATGCAATCCAGTGACGTGCTTCTCGCTGATATACATCGATCGTAATACCCAGCTGTTCTACTTTGGCTTCTGCCAGCATATATTTTGCTCCACGAATGATGAATCTTGGGCGAAGGTCGCAATATAGACCAAATCCACGACAATCCGATGTCACGTTTGTGCTACCGGATTGTGAATGGCACTTTCAGTGCAAAACAAACTTCCATTATGGAATATTGGTTCCCAGTTGCGGAAACAAACATTCAATAAAACGCGCAGCTGTCGGCTGCGGTTCATGATTTGCAAGGCCAGGACGCTCGTTCGCTTCGATGAACACATATTCTGGTGTTTCGGGTGACTTCACCATGAAATCAATACCCACAACCGGAATATCAATAGCGCGTGCTGCCTTGCACGCAGCATCAACCAATGTCGGTTCCACGATAGTCGTTACATCGTGGATCGTGCCACCGGTATGAAGGTTGGCTGCTTTACGAACGGTAATTTCACGTCTGTCTGTAAGCACGTCATCTAGTATCAGACCTTGCTGCTCAAGACAACGCTTTGTCTCGGCATCAACCGGAATGCGGCTTTCACCGCCCGTTGCAGCCATACGGCGGCGTGATTGAACTTCGATGAGGCGTCTGATCGTTGATTTGCCGTCGCCGATCACGCGTGGCGGACGACGCACCGCGGCGGCAACCAGCTTGTAATCGATAATCACGAGTCGCAGATCTTCACCTTCAAAACAGGCTTCGAGCAACACCTGATTGCAAACCTCTCGCGCTTGCTTGATGGCGGCACGCAAGTCTTTCATCGTGGTGACACCGACAGAAATCCCGCGACCCTGTTCGCCGCGCGCGGGCTTCACAACCAGCTTCTGATGTTTGGCAAGAAAGGCTTCCAGCGTTTCATCATCTGCATCGGCTGCGATTTGCTCAGGCACGCTCAGACCGGCTTTTGCGACGGTGCGGCGGGTGACGGCCTTGTCGTCACAGATTGACATGGCGACACCGGATGTCATTTCAGAAAGACTTTCGCGGCAATGGATCGAGCGTCCGCCATGGGAGAGGCGGAAGAAGCCGCCTTCCGCGTCGGTTATATCCACATGCACGCCGCGACGCAGCGCTTCGTCCACAATGAGACGGGCGTAAGGATTGAGCGCATCAAGGGAGTTGATCGGCTGGGCGAAAAACTTCTCATTGATCGCGTTTTTGCGTTTGATCGCAAAAAGCGGGACGCGACGAAACTTCAGCTTCTCATAGAGGCGGATTGCATTGTCATTGTCGTACAGCACCGACAGATCGACATGGTTGAGCCCACGCGCCTGAAAATGCTCGGCCAGTTTGCGAACCAGCTTCTCACCAATGCCGGGCTGGCGTGCCTGCGGGTGCACTGCCAGACACCAGAGCGAACCGCCCTGATCAGGATCATTGAACAGGCGCTGGTGATTAATTCCGGTGACTGTCCCGACTATTTCGCCCGTCGCATCATCCTGCGCGACGAAATAGGTGACGGCACGGTTATCGCGTTCTGATGAGAAGAAATCAGCCCGCAACTGGACCATGCCACAGGCGGCATAGACGGCATTGATGCCATCCGCGTCAATTTCCGATACCGCGCGACGAATGGTGATGCCGCGTGTGCGACGCCCACCGGCGCGGTAATTGGACAGTTCAAGCCGGTAGGTGTGCGATGGATCGAGAAAGATCTCCTGCGGTGCCTGCGATAGAAGCACATGCGGATCGCTGACATAAAACAGGATATCACGGCTTAAAGGAGCCTCAGCGCGCAATGCTTCGATGATCCCTTCATTGCTCTCGAACGTCTGTGCGAAAAGCAACCGCCCCCAACCGCAGTCGAGCACGATATTGCGGTTGGCGGAACGTTCATCTTCCTGCGCGTGACCGTGCAGATGCTCCTGATAAAAGCCCGCACTTTCGGGTGTGCGCAGTCGCGTGAGCCTGTGCGAGAAAGCATTTCTGCCCCTTGCTTTCTGCCGGGTCATTTCAACCTCACCTGTCTTTTTCATTTTGGGCCTCCCAACCTCATGCTTCCTGAGTTTGAAGCCACATTTCGAGCAGTCCGGCCTGCCAAAGCTCCGAGCCGCGCAAAGGGGTGATGTGTTCGGAAGGGTTCGCGAACAACCGGTCGAGATAATCGCGCTGGAAAAGCCCGCGTTCGCGTGCTTTCTGCGATGACAAAGCATCGCGCAGCATGTCGAGATAGGGGCCAGCGATATATTTAAGCTGCGGCACCGGGAAGTAACCCTTCTTGCGGTCGATCACCTCGCTTGGCACAACCTTGCGGGCGACATCCTTCAGAATGCCCTTGCCGCCATCCCGCAGCTTTTCTTCTGGCGGCATACGCGCTGCAAGTTCCACGAGTTCATGGTCGAGAAACGGCACGCGGGCTTCCAGACCCCAGGCCATCGTCATGTTATCGACGCGTTTGACGGGGTCATCGACCAGCATGATATTGCTGTCGAGACGAAGTGCGCGGTCAACGGGTGTATCAGCGCCATCGCGCAATAAATGCTCTTCGATGAGTTCGCGGCTATAGTCGCGATTTGTCATCCAGTCGGGCGACAGCTGGGTTTTAAGCACATCATGCGAGCGGTCGCAGAAAGCCTTGGCATAATCGCTGACCACATCATTGGAGTCGACCAGTGGCGGATACCAGTGATAGCCCGCAAAGACCTCATCGGCACCCTGACCGGATTGCACGACCTTGATATGTTTGGAAACTTCCTTCGACAGCAGATAAAAGCCGACATTGTCATAGGAAACCATTGGTTCCGACATGGCGGCAATCGTGCCTGGAAGCGCATCCATCAAATCAGAACTTGGCACAAAAATCTTGTGATGATCGGTGCCGAAATGCTTGGCAATCAGATCGGAATAGACGAACTCGTCGCCTTTTTCGCCGTTGGCTTCTTCAAAGCCGACCGAGAAGCTCATGAGGCCGGTCTGACCTGCTTCGGCAAGAAGGCCGACAATCAGGCTCGAATCCACACCACCTGACAGAAGAACGCCAACCGGCACGTCAGAAATCATGCGGCGTTTGACGGCAACGCGCAGCATATCGAGGAGCTGTTCCTGCCAGTCTTCACGGCTGATAGTGCTGTCGCCAGCCAGACGGCTATGCGGCGGCTGCCAATAGATGCGATCACGAAATTCGCCGTTGGCCTGATAAACACGGATCGTTGCCGCAGGCAGCTTGCGCACCCCGTTATAGATGGTGCGCGGCGGCGGAACCACGGCGTGGAAGCTCATATAATTATGAAGTGCCGCGCGGTCGATTGAGGTATCGACACCGCCAGCCTTCACAAGTGCAGGCAGCGACGAGGCAAAGCGCAGCGCGCCGCTGACCTCTGCCAGATAAAGCGGTTTGATGCCAAAACGGTCGCGGGCAAAGATCAGTCTGCCGGTATCGCGCTCATGGATGGCAAAGGCGAACATGCCGTAAAAGCGGGAAACACATTCCTCGCCCCAGGCGTGCCATGCCTTTATGATGACTTCTGTGTCTCCATCAGAAAAGAAGCGGTAGCCCTTGGCTTCGAGCTCAGCGCGCAATTCGCGGAAATTGTAAATGCAGCCGTTGAAGACAACGCTTATGCCAAGATCGGCGTCAATCATGGGCTGCTGGGATTTCTCCGACAGATCGAGAATTCTCAATCGCCGGTGTCCAAAGCCGACATTGCCACGCACAACGATGCCAGAAGCGTCTGGCCCTCTGGGGGCAAGAATGTCTGCCATTTTCGAGATTGCCGAAACCGACGGTGTCGCACCGTCGAACCTGACTTCTCCGCAAATTCCACACATAAAAAGGGTCAAAACCTCCATGATCAAACACAACAAGCAAGGCCGTCGCATGAGTTATGGCGGCGGCCTGCATATTGGCTAATGCACGCACGCCGGGATGGTTCCGAAATTTCTGATTTTTATGCGCTTGATGCTTTTTTCAGTTCGTTTTCTTTGGAAAGCATGTATTTTTCGGCGGAAATCATATGTTCTAGCGCGATTTTACGTGCATCTTCGGCCCTGTTTTCCATCAGTGCTGTCAAAAGGCGATGCTGAAAAAGCAGGCCTTCTTCGCGGGATGCGGGTGTGGGATCGGCATAGATTGAGCGGGCAACAGGCATGTTGCGCAGCAGATTATGCGTTAGACCACACATGAAGCCCAGGAGCCGGTCCGGGCAGAGTTGTGCGAGCTGTGTATGAAAATCCAGCTCTGCCACACGCTGCTGAAACTGGTCGTCCAGATTGGTCGGAGTGCGGTCGTAAAACCGCATCGTGCTCTCCAGTTTCGTAAGATCTTCATTGCTCAATCTGCCGGCAAGGGATGCGGCGATTTCAGGCTCCAGCAGCTTGCGTAGGGAATAGATTTCCTGAAGGCTTGGCTGGTCAAAGAAGAAATAATTGCCGAGCATTTCCATCGCATGTTGCGCAGATGGTTCTGCAACGAAGACGCCGCCACCGGGACCGGTGCGGGTGAAGAGCAGGCCTTGGGTTTCTAGCGCCTTCATCGCCTCGCGCACAGTACCTTTGGCCGCCTTGAACTGGTCGATCAGGTCTTTTTCCTGCGGCAGCCGATCACCGGGTTTGAGACGGTCCATCTGGATCACGTCTTTGATACGGTCAGCAATGACCTCAGGCCGCCGCTTTGATTTGGTCAGCGAAGCATTGTCCGATTTGCTGCGGCTGTTCCGGGCCATACCTTGCTACTCTCTTTTCATACGCGGCGCGCTGTCTATCAGCTGACGTGTATAGGCATGTTGTGGCTTCGCAAAAAGGTCCTCGGCGGTCGCTTCCTCGACGATTTCCCCATAATACATGACGGCAACGCGGTCGCTGATGGCTTCCACTACCGCAAGATCATGGCTGATGAAGAGATAGGACAGGCCGAACTGCTGTTTAAGCTCATCGAGCAGCAGCAGCACCTGCGCCTGAACGGAGACATCAAGCGCACTTACCGGCTCATCCAGCACAATGATTTCGGCATTTGCTGCAAGTGTGCGGGCAATGGCGATACGCTGAGCCTGCCCGCCGGAAAACTCATGCGGGTAGCGCAGAAGAGTATCTTTTGGCATCTGAACGGCATCGAGCAGTTCTTCCATACGCTTTTGGCGCTTTTGACTATCAAGCTCACCGAGCAGCTTCAGGGGTGTTGCCAGTATCTGCCGGATGGTCTTGCGCGGATTGAGCGACGCCACGGGGTCCTGAAACACATATTGGATCACTTTGCCAAAAGCCCGCGGACCAGAGCGGCGAAGTGCGCTGGCATCCTGTCCGGCGATTTTCATCGTGCCCTCGCTCGGCTCTGTCAGGCCCACCAGCATTCGCGCCAGCGTGCTTTTTCCCGAGCCGCTTTCGCCTACGATTGCCAATGTTTCGCCGCGCGCGAGATTGAGCGACACAGACTTGACCGCTTCAACAGCATGGCGCTGTTTGCCGAAAAATGTGCGTCCGCCACCAAAGGTTTTGCTCAGATTGTGGACACTGATTGCAGCCTGGCTCATGTGGCGGCCTCCGTCTGTTTGCGACTGAACAGCTTTGCCACGCGCTCATAGAAGTCCTTGCCGTGGCCAAGTTCTGGCACGCAGGCAATCAGCCGCCTGGTATAGCTGTGTTGCGGGTTGGCGAGCACCTCTCTGGCGGTCCCGGTCTCGACGATCACCCCGTCTTTCATGACGGCAACGCGATCGCAGATTTCGGAAACGACGCCAAAGTCATGAGTAATGAACAAAAGCGCCATGCCGCGTTCGCGCTGGAGATCGCGTAAAAGCTCAAGAATGCGCGCCTGTACGGTCACATCAAGTGCGGTGGTCGGCTCGTCGGCGATTATGATGTCGGGATCATTTGCAAGCGCCATGGCTATGCCGACACGTTGACGCTGACCGCCGGAAAGCTGGTGCGGGTAATGATCTGCACGCTCCTTTGCATCCGGGATACCCACTTTCTCCAGCAAGGCGATGGCTTCTGCCCGGCGTTCGGATGCGCTGATCGATTTGTGCGCTGCGATTGCCTCCTCGACCTGTTTGCCGATTGAGTATATCGGGTGCAGCGTGGTCAACGGATCTTGAAATACATAGGCGACCTTGCTGCCGCGCGTGGCGGTCAGTTCGGTTTCGCTCATGTCGAGTACGTCTTCGCCGTCAAGATAGATGGCACCGTTGCGGATCAATCCAGGCGGTGAGGCCACCAGCCCCATGATGGAAAGTGCGGTAACGCTTTTGCCTGAGCCGCTTTCGCCAATCAGGCCAAGACATTCACCGCGATTGAGATGCAGGGAAACACTGTTGACCGCAGGCGTGTAGTTGCCATTGTTGACGAAGCCTGTTTCGAGCTTTTCGACCGCGAGGGCTGCATCCAGCATCCTCGTCTTGGGCGCGGTTCTGTTCTTGGCGATTGCCGTTACCGAGCCGGGGCGGGCAAGGGCACCGGAGCGCAAACGGGGATCAAGCACATCGCGGATTCCGTCGCCCAGCACATTGAGGCTGATGACAATCAGAAAGATCATCAGGCCCGGCACGATGGAAACATGCGGTGCCGTGAACATTTGCGCGCGGCCTTCACCGAGCATCGAGCCAAGATCAGCCTGTGGCGGCTGCGCACCAAGACCCAGAAAGCTGAGGCCTGCCGTTTCAAGGATCATCCAGCCTGCCGTGGTTGACATTGTGATGACGATGACCGGCAACACATTGGGCAACACTTCGGTAAGCAGGATTGAAATATGCCCTTTGCCGGAAAGCCGGGCAGCATCGACAAATTCGCGATTGGCAAGGCCGAGTGTTGTGCCGCGCACATTACGTGCAAAGAACGGGATATTGACCACGGCAATTGCATAAAGCGCATTCATCAATCCCGGTCCCAGCGCTGCAACGATTGCAAGAGCCAGCAGGATATAGGGGAAGGCCATCAGCATATCGATGCTGCGCATCATAAGGTTGTCGGTGCGCCCGCCTGCATAGCCTGCGACGATGCCGATAGCCGAGCCGATCACAGCGGCAATCAGCGTGGCTGCAAAGCCAACCGCCACCGAGACGCGTGCGCCCCAGAGAAGGCGGCTCAGAATATCGCGTCCAAGCTGGTCTGTGCCCAGCAGATGACCTGCGGAAAAGACGGGTTGCAGCCTGTTTGCGGGTGCTGTCGCATCCGGGTTGGGCAATGGCAGGATTGGTACGAGTATTATCAGCACGCAGATGAGTGCGAGCAGAAAAAAGCCAAAAGCTGCCAAACGATTGCTCATCAGCAGACGCCATGATGACAGGCGTGCAGGAGCGGCTGGGGTGTAGGTTTCCGAAAGGGCGCTCATGTGCGTATCCTCGGATCAAGCATGGTCTGAAGGACATCGGCGAGCAGATTGAACAGCACATAGCTGGCTGCCACGATCAGCACGCCGCCCTGCACAAGCAGGATGTCGCGGGTCGAAATTGCCTTCACAAGCATGGCGCCGATACCGGGCCATTGAAACACGGTCTCGATATAGACCGCACCGCCCAGCACGAAGCCTGCCTGAATGCCGATGACGGGAATGACACTGACAAGGGCTGCACGAAAGGCGTGGCCGTAAATCACGCGACGCTCATTGAGCCCTTTGGCGCGTGCGGTGCGGATATAATCCTGACGCAGCACTTCGAGCATTGCGCCGCGCGTCAGCCGGGCAATCACACCGGCAGCAACGACCGCAAGCGTCGATGCAGGCAAGATCAGATGCCAGATCAGATCCTTGAGATCGCCGCCGCCATAGACTGCATACATGCCGGATGCCGGAAGTATGCGCCAATGCACTGCGAAGAGATAAATCAGCAGAAGGCCAAGCCAGAATGAAGGGATCGAAATGCCTGCCAGAACGATGAAGGTGATGGTGCGATCTGCCCAGCCAAACTGACGAACGGCTGAGACAATGCCTGCGAAAAGTCCGAAGATCGAACAAAGTACGAGAGCAACGCCCGCCAGAATAAGCGTTGCCTGAAAGCGTTCCAGCACCTCATCGAGAACAGGACGATTAAGCACGAAGGAGCGACCGAAATCGCCGTGCAACAGATTGCCGATCCAGATGAAATATTGCTGGACCAGTGGCTTGTCGAGGCCGAGATCACGATTGATACGCTCGACATTTTCCGGCGTCGCATAAGAGCCGAGCAGGGCTGTGGCGGTATCGCCGGGAATTGATGCCATCACCAGAAAGACGATGATGGACAGCCCGACAAGTACGGGAACGACTGCGATGAGCCGCTTGAAGATATAGGCTGGCATTGGCCCTCCTCCGCTTCATCTGGGGCGCATTTGGTGCAAAACCGGGTTTCGCTTCTGCTTAAAATGCGCAAGTAAAATTGCGCCAGCGGCCCTAGAGCGCCGTGCGTCCAATTGGACGCACAAAGGACGCTCTAACTTATTGAATCTACGCATCGTGCTTTTTAAAAATCGAATACGATTTTTGGGCCGATGCTGTAACCTCTGGCGCAAAGCTTCATTGTTTGGTCACATCTTTGAGATGCAGCAGGAATGACGGCTGGAGCTTGAAGCCCTGAACTGCAGCTGTGGTGACAGCATTCTGTTTCCAGTTGGCAACAAAGAGCCATGGCGCATCGTCGTGCACGATAGACTGGATCTCGCCATAAAGCTTGCCGCGCTCTGCCTGATCGGTCGATGTGCGAGCCTTGGTCAGCAATTCATCGACTTTCGGATTGGAATAATAGCCCGAGTTAAATCCGCCTTTGTCCGGCAGGGCTTCGGTGCGAAGCGTGAGAAATGGAACCGTGTCTGGATCGTTGGTCATCCATGCCATTTCAGCCATATCTGCCTTGCCATCGAGACCGGAATTCACACGACCAAGAAAGGTGTTCCACTCGTAGGTTTCGATCTTCACCTTGAAGCCGACGGCCTGAAGATCAGCCTGAATAGCTGCACCCATATTGATCGGATCAAGCATCCCCGAGCCACCTTCTGTCACATAGAAAGTAAGTTCAGGATTGGTAGCGCCTGCTTCCTTTAACAGCGCCTTGGCTTTTTCCGGATCGTAAGGATAAGGCTCGGTTTTATCATCAACCCAGTTGAATGCAGGTGGCACGGGACCAGCCGCCACAGTTGCAGAACCTTGCAAGACATTATCGACCAGACCCTGTTTGTTGACTGCATAATTTGCAGCCTGACGAACTTTCTTGTCGGCGAACGGTCCGCTTTTGGTGTTGAGAATGCTGAACCAGACATGCGGCCCCGCCTGTTCTGCGACAGCGAAATTTGCATCCTGCTTGAAGGTCGCGAGATTATCCGGCGGCACCTCGACCATGATATCGATGCCACCTCCCATCATTTCAGCAACGCGCGTATTGGCGTCGGTGATGGGACGGAAAACAATCGCGTTCAAGGTCGGAGCCTTATCCCAGTAGTCGGGATTACGCTCGACCACCACGCGCTGGCCAGACTGCCATTCGGCAAATTTGAATGGGCCGGTGCCCGACGGATGGCGACCAAATTCAGTACCATATTGTTCGACCGCGGCTGGCGAAACGATCAAGCCGGTCGGATAGGCGAGGTTTGACAGGAAGGGCGCGAACGGCTCTTTCAGTTTGAACTCGACGGTGTTTGCATCGACGGCATTGACGCTTTCAATGGATTCAAAGTTGAAGGAGAGGGGGAACGGGCCGGTATTGTAGAACGGATGATCCTTATTCAGCATCCGCTCGAAGTTGAATTTGACCGCTTCCGCGTTGAAATCCGAACCGTCATGGAATTTCACGCCCTGTCTCAGCTTGAATGTATAGGTTTTGCCATCGTCTGAAATGGTCCAGCTTTCAGCAAGCGCCGGCTCGATTTCCAGCGTACCATCCTTATAGCGGACCAGACCGTCATAGATGTTCACAAGGATGCGGAAATCATTTGTTGCCGTGACCGTGTGTGGGTCAAGCGATTGCGGTTCCGCAATCTGCCCGACGATCAGAACGTCGGGCGGTGTCTGCGCGCCAGCGTGAAATGTCGCTGAACCCAGAACCAGAGTGGCCGCTGTCAAAACGGCGCGAAATAACCTCTTCATCAGCGGTTCCTTTCGTTTGGCCATATCTGCCTGCAAATCTGTCAGGATATAATTTATAGGGAGGAAATGACGTATATCAACAAATTATCATAATTAATTTGTGTGGCCGCGCCCGCTTTACGCTTTTGGGGACGCGCTCGAAAAAAAGGCGGGATGATCCCGCCTTCAAATTCTCTGTGCTGTTTTCAGCTATTCCGTCGGGCTGTCTTCAGGCCTCAGGTCCTGCTCGGCCGTGGTCGATGTCTGATGCGTGAAGCCCTTGAGACCCTTGGTGGTTTCCTCGGCATCGCGCTTGATCTCAACCTCGCTCATTGCATAGTGAACAGTGAGCTTTGCAATCGATGTGAGTGCGCTCAAATGAATGCGTTCATAGCCATGCGAGGCATCGACACCGAAGGTTAGAAGCGCGGTGCGAACATCGTGACCGGCCTCAACCGCAGATGCCGCGTCAGAGCGATAATAGCGGAAAACGTCCTTCTGCACCGGGATATCGTGCTCGCCGCAAAGCTCGTAAAGCTTTTTGGTCAGATGATAATCGAAAGGTCCGGTCTGGTCGGCCATGGCAAGTGTTACGCCAAACTCAGATGAATTCTGGCCCGGCGCTGTGGTGCCATTATCAATGGCGACCAGAGACGCAATATCCGGCACAACGGCTGCCGAAGCGCCGACGCCGACTTCTTCGCCGATGGTGAATATCCAGTACGTATCGACCGGCGTTTCGACATCGAGCCGCTGCATGGCTTCGAGCGATGCCAGCATGATCGCAACGCCCGCCTTGTCATCAAGATGGCGCGAGACGATGAAGCCATTATCGATGAATTCCGGCATAGGATCGACGGCGACAATGTCGCCAACATCGATGCCAAGCTCAATGAGGTCTTCCTTGTTGCGGGCAAGCGCATCGACGCGCAACTCGATATAGGTCCAGCCAACGGGAAGCGTATCTACTTCTTCATTGAAGGTGTGGCCGGAGGCTTTCAGCGGCAGGATCGAGCCGCGATAGGTGCCTTTGGAAGAGAAGATTGAAACGCGCGCACCTTCTGCAAAGCGTGCCGACCAGTTGCCGATTGAAACAAGCTCAAGCCGCCCGTTGGATTTGAGATATTTGACCTGTGCACCAAGCGTATCGACATGGGAGACGATACCGCGCGCGGGCTTTCTCGATTTGCCGCTGCGGCGTGCGCGGATCGCCCCGCGCCGCGTCAGGATGACTTCAAGGCCGAGGCGCTCCAGTTCGCGTGCAACGAAATGCACCGCCTCATCTGTGAAGCCGGTTGGACTTGGGATTGCCAGGAGCGCGCCCAGTTTTTCGAGGAGATAATTTTGATCAATCGCAATATTTGTCATGGTCAGGTAATCTACGGCCCCGATAATCAACGTCAACCTTGCGGGTAGATTTAAAGTTAAATCCCGATGGGAACTGAGTTCTGCGACGTCTACGCGTGAGCTTTTTCTAAAGTTTATTTTAAGGATGGTCTAATTTCGCGATAATTTCAGCATGTTAAGCATTGGCTTCCAGCCTTGAGTTGTGTAATTTCGCGCAAACAACGGGGGCGTTGATTTGCTGCTTGGGGACATTCATCCTGATGATAAAGCTGCGTACCAACGGGGATCGGTGGTTTGTTGCGCTCGTCGCTTGTTTAGGCATCGCCATAACAATTCTTTTAGGGCAGCTGGAACTGGTTCGGCTCGCTTACATTCGCCTTAACGAATACAGGGACAATCTCTTGTCCCATTCGGTAAATGTCACACAATCTGGCAGAAATACGCTTGCAGTGGTGAATAGCACCATGCAGGAATTCTGCTCGGATGAAAATCTGACCGAGCTGCGACTGCTGGCATATAAGGCGCATTATCTGCGCGATATTGGCCGCGTTTTAAACAATCGCATTGTTTGTACTGCTTTATGGGGGCGTCTGTCTCCGCCTGCCGATCTGCCGAAATGGGATCGTGAGGTGGATGGCGGGCATCGATTATGGGCAAATGCCGAAAAGATCGGAAAACACCAGACAAAGGTGGAAATGATCATGCACGGCTCGGCGATTGTTTTTACATCGCCCGTTGCTTTTGCCTTGTACGAACGTGCGGAACCTAACCTCAGCGCGCAGGTCGTTAGCCGCGACAGCAAATATATTTATCGAGCGTTTGGCGATACGAGAAAGATAGCGGAACGGCCGCCCGAAAAGCTGCCATGGTATGATCTGCGCACGCATCGGCTGGTTTCGCACTGTGCCGATGGCATCGATGTCTGTGTGACTGCATCCATGACCAATGTCAGCATTTTCCAGCAATCGCCGGGCGTATTGATGGCACTCGCAGTCTTCGGTGCATTGGCCGGTGGCGGACTGGGAGCCGCAGGGGTTCAATGGCGTAGGGGCCATGCATCGCTCGCACAGCAGATCAAACGTTCCATTGCGGAAGGCCGCGTCGATGTCGTCTTTCAGCCATTGGTGCGGTTGCGTGACGGACAAGTGATTGGAGCGGAAGTGCTTGCTCGTCTGTCAGACGAAGATGGTGTGCCGATTCCTCCGGATGTATTCATTCCGATTGCGGAGCAGCAGGGCGATATCAAGAATATTACGCGGATTGTCGTGCGCAAAGCGCTTGATCAAATGAACATGCGCTTACATGCAAATGAAGATCTTTATCTTAGCCTCAATCTTTCGGTCGATGATGTTATTGATCCGAAAACGCTGGTCTTTCTGGACCAGGAGATCAAGCGCCATGGGCTTTCATCGCTCAGAGTTGTGCTTGAGATCACGGAGCGCTCGACAGCTAACCATGAACGCCTGATTGAAGCGATGAAATCCTTTCGCACGAGGGGCTATGAATTTTTCATCGATGATTTCGGCACTGGCTATTCCAATCTCGCCTATCTCGCAAAACTGCCGATCAGCGGGATCAAGATAGATCGCATGTTCACGCAAGCGATCGGAACCGAGGCTGTCAGCGCCGAAATTGTCGAGAACATTTGTAATATCGCGCGGCGGCTCGAGTTGAAGCTGGTGGTTGAAGGCGTGGAGACGCAAGAACAGGCGGATTATGTGCGGGCTTTACATCCGGATGCCATAGGGCAAGGTTGGCTTTTTGGCCGACCTGTTCCCGCGGCTATTTTCGATCATGGCAGCAATGCAATAATAAGTTGACTCTTACAGTCATATATTACAGTAAATGCTAACTCTGCCGCGATAGGCGGGTCAGGGGATTGTGTATCCGGTCTGGAGAGGATCGGTGCGATGGCATTTAGCTATTCCGAATGAGCTTCGTTTGATGTGGAATCTGCAACGCCTTTTCCAGAACCATGCGCGGGAGCTGCATCGCTTTTTCCGGCGCAGAGGGCACAATGCAGAGACGGCAGCCGATCTGACACAAGATACGTTTGTGCGGGTGATGTCGGCAACACCATCAGGCAATGAACATAATCCGCGCGCCTATCTGCATCAGGTAGCGCGCAATCTGTCCATTGATCTCTACCGGCGCGAGCGCATCGTTGAATATGTCGATATGCCTGACGAAGAATGGCGCTGCGTTGCCGATACGACGCCTACGCCAGAAACTATCGTCTATGACCGACAGCGCCTCTTGATTATTGAAAAGGCGCTGCTTGAGTTGCCTGAACAAACACGCCGTGCGTTTGAACTGCATCGTCTCGATGAAAAGACGATTGCTGAAGTGGCCAGCGAACTGGGGCTTTCCGTCTCGCGAACATGGACATTGATCAAGCGTGGTTACGTGCATCTGAGAGCGTGTTTGAATGAAGATGCGGCTGGCAGTCTTTAAAAGAGAAAATTCCCTCCCTTCATTCGTTATATTCAGTAGGACATAATTTGAGAGAAGCAGTTCGGCGGTGAGAAACGGCTGAATTAAAGGGGCTGACGCTGCATGGATGACGAATTATCGAAAAGCGAAAAGCTGTTCGAAGAAGCATTGGATATTGTCATCCGCATTCAGGATGATCCGGATAATCCTGTGGCCCAAGAGCTGGTCAACCGCTGGCGTGCGCGTGGACCGGAACACGAAACCGCCTGGCGTGAGGCGATGGAAATCTATGGCATGACGGGTAAAGTCATGCATGATCAGCGCCGTGCGGCAGCTCCTAAAATATCCCGCCGTTCGATCCTCACGGGCGGAGCAGCTGGGCTTTCCGTTGTTGCAGCCGGGGCACTGTTTGGGCCGCAGCTGATGTTGCAGGCGCAAGCGGATTACATGACCGATTCCGCCCAGTTGCAGGATGTACCGCTGCCGGATGGCAGTCGTGCGATGCTTGGTCCTGATAGTGCGATCCAACTGCGATTTAGCCCGAATGAGCGCCGCGTCGAGCTTCTTGCTGGAATGGCATTTTTCGATGTGAAGCCCGATCCCGTACGTCCATTTCGTGTGCAGACCGGAAAGCTTACCGCGACCGCACTCGGTACTGCTTTCGATGTGAGCAATGACGCGGGTTATCTCTCGGTTTCGGTGGATCATGGTTTGGTCGCCGTCAGGCCGACCGGTGCGAACGATACTGTGACACCACTTGGGCAGGGCGACTGGCTGTCGTTCAATGAGCAAAGCCACGACTTCGAGCGTGGTAATCGTGACGTTTCCCAAATTGCAGCCTGGCGTCAGGGAATGCTGGTGGCCGAGCGCGATACGATTGCGTCCGTTGTCGCCCGCATTGCACGCTGGCAATCAGGCCGGGTGCTGCTGGCTCAATCGAGCTTTGGCACACAACGCATTAGTGGTGTGTTTGATCTCAACCAACCGATTGCCGCGCTGGAAGCAGTGGTTGAACCTTATGGCGGAAAAGTTCGGCAGATATCGCCTTGGCTGACGGTCATTTCGTCAATCTGATATTTTTTTGATGCAAGGGGAGAAAATCCCGAAGCCCCGCTCGTTGTAAGCATCAGGGTCGGACGTTAGCTGCTGCCATACAACCGCCTTTTCACCAAAAGATGGAGTGGTTGGACAATGGGGCGTCGGGTTAATAAAAGTGTTGTGCAGCGCTTGGGGACGAAAGTTCTGACAGCAGCACTTCTGGGTTCTACATGCGTTTATGCCTTGTCCCTTTCGACAGCTTTTCAAGCGCAAGCGCAGACTGCGCGACAGGTTTCTTTCAATATTCCCGCAGGCTCGCTGTCTTCAGCACTCGCCAATTTCGGTCGGCAGGCTGGAATGCAGGTGACCTATCAGCCGCAGATTGCTTCCGCTAAACAGGCTCCCGCCGTTTCGGGCATGATGACACCACAAGATGCACTTTCGCGTCTGCTTGCGGGATCTGGTATTTCCCATCGTTTCACGGGTAGCAACACTGTCGCATTGGCCGCACAATCGGCAGCTGCACAGGCACCATTGGCCGCTGACGGCACCACACTGCTTGATACGATTACCGTCACCGGCGGTGCGGGCGTGGTGGGGGCAGAACCACCTTATCAAACGGCAGCGCCGACCAATTATATCTCGTCCGAAACCATTGAGCGTTTCCGCGGCTCAAGCCCTGCCGATATTTTCCGCGGTACGCCGGGGGTGATGTCGGGTGAAGCGCGTAACGGTGCGGGCTCGGTCGATGTTAATATTCGCGGTATGCAGGGCATGGGGCGTGTTGCAACCACGATTGATGGCGCTGAAAACAGCGTGACCGTTTATCAGGGCTATCAAGGCCTTTCCAATCGTACTTACATTGATCCCGATCTGATTGCGGGCATTGATATCAACAAAGGCTCGGACGCATCCTCGCGTGGTATCGCGGGCAACGTCGCCATTCGAACACTCGATGCCGATGATATCGTCAAGGAAGGCGATAACTGGGGTATGCGTGTGAAAGGTGAATATGGCTCGAATTCCTCATCACCGCATGCGGGCGCCAAGGGAGGATATGCATGGCCCTATTCGCCGAGTGATGTCCCGGAAGTCGTCGGGTCGCCCGACGGTATGAACCGTCCTTCTTTCCTTACACCGACCAATGGCTCTGCCAGTATTGTCGCTGCGATCAAGGAAGAGAATTACGATTTCTTTGCGGGCTATGCTTATCGTAAGCGTGGCAATTATCATGCAGGCAAGCATGGCCCATCAGCCGATCCGGTGAATATCGGCCCTGCAAGGACCTGCAATACATCGGGTTCCTGGTGTCAGAACTGGCCTGAATATATCGAAAACGGCGGCCTTACGAATTATCGTGCTGGCGAAGAAGTCCTCAATACGCAGCTTGAGACCAAATCCTTCCTGACAAAAGCGACGCTGCGCTTTGATGGCGGTCATACGCTGAAGCTGGGCTATACTGGTTTTCGTGGGGAGGCTGGCGATCTTCTTGCATCCCGTTTCACAGGGGACAGAAATCAACCTGTTCAGCAGGAGCTGACATCTGGTTCCAAGCTCGATACCGGCACCCTGCGCTATTATTGGAACCCGGATGACAACGAACTCATTGATCTGAAAGCGAATCTTTGGGTCACAAAACTGGAACTGCGTAATCCACGTCGCGGCAACATGATACCGACATCGGAATCTCTCGGCCTTTCGCCGAATTTCCGCACTGGATCGAATACGATCATGTGGGGCGGGGATGTTGCCAATACGTCCAAGTTTTCGTTTGGCGACTATGGCGATCTCGACCTGAATTATGGTGTGTCTTATCTCAGGGAAGATACGCGTCCGAGTGCTTATACTAACGAACTTGAGGGCTGGCTAAACCTGCGTGACGCTTATCGTGACGAACTTGGCGTCTTCACCAAAGCGGCCTACAAGCCAGTCGACTGGCTGACATTGAATGCTGGCCTGCGTTATTCGCATTACTGGTCACATGACCGCCGCACTGAGGCCAACTCTGCTGTACAGCTAAACCCGGAACCGAACCGCGATTCAGGCGGTTTCAGTCCATCGGTCGGTGTGACGGTCGAACCTTTCGATGGCAGCCAGCTTTATGTCAATTATTCCAACGCGCTACGCTATCCGAGCCTGTTTGAATCGGTTTCAGCCTTCACTGTCATTCCCAATGCCGGATTGCAGCCAGAGCGTTCCAGTAACTGGGAAGTTGGGGCGAACTTCACGCGAGATGGTCTGTTGAATGATGATGATCGCGGCATGGTCAAGTTTGGCTACTTTAACTGGGACGTTAAAGATTATGTTGCGCGTGCATTCCGCGATTTCTACGATGACAGCGGAAAATTTGTTTACAGCGGTATGCAGGTCTACAACATTGATCGCGCACGCTTTTCAGGTCTTGAATTCTCAAGTCGTTACGAGGCGGGCGGGTTTACGGCCGATTTCTCGGCAAATTATTATCTTGATGTAGAATTCTGCCACACCTCTGACACCTGTGGAGCCAAGTCGCTTTATGGTGACTATGCGACCAACCAGGTGCCTCCGAAATACAGCGTGGATCTGACGCTCTCGCAGAAGATGCTTGAAGACAGGCTGACGCTTGGCGGGCGTGTTTCTTATGTCGGTCCGCGTGCGATTGGTCATGGCGATGTTACAGCGGTGGGTGCTGGTGAGTTTATTTCGCTGACACGCTGGAAGCCCTATACGCTCATCGATGTCTTTGCCGAATATAAGATCAATGACAGCCTGACCGCGACAGCTCGTATCGAAAATCTGACGGATCAATATTACGTCGATCCGCTTGGCTTGGTGAACCAGCCTGGTCCGGGCCGGACGTTCTATGCGGGCCTTACCAGCAATTTCGGCGGCGATCAGCGCCTGCCGCAACTCTCGCCATTCTCCCGGTCACAGGGTGGGGCACCGGGAATCGACTGGACCGGCTTCTACGGCGGTGTTCATGCCGGTATGACTTCCGGGCGCACTTGGGGCAACACGACTGCGCTTGATGGCACGGTTGATCCGATATCGGCGAGTGAATCTGCGGATCGTGGATTTGGCAATTCGGCCCTGTTCGGCGTGCAGGCGGGCTATAACCACCAGTTCAGCAACCGCGTCGTACTTGGTATCGAGGCCGATGTCAGCAAAACGCGTTTGAAGGGCGCGCAGGCAGCCTTCATGCAGGAAGACTGGATTGCTGCTGAAAAGGACATTGCCGGTATTCAGGCAAACACGCATTACGACATTGATTGGACGGGGTCCATTCGCGGTCGCCTTGGTTATGCGCTGGATAATCGCTGGCTTGTCTATGGAACGGCGGGTGTTGCCTTCGCGCATGAGAAGCAGACCCGCGACCAGTACCGCTATTCTGAAGATATCATGGGCAAGGCAAGCTCAAGCCTGTTCTTCGTCGATCAGTTGTCGGGAATGCGAACGGGCGTCACCGTTGGCGGCGGTGTTGAATATGCAATCAACGATCGCTGGTCGGTCATGGCCGATTATACCTATAGCCGCTTTGGCAACCGCAGCTTCAGCTTTGAAAATGCGCGTGCCGGAACGGGGGGCAACTACACGACCAGAGAGCAAACAGGTGTAGAAATTACACCGCCCGATCCATTCTTCTGTGAGATTCTGGGAGGATCGTTCTGCAATCCACGCGAGAAGCCAATCTATAAATATACCGACCACACAGGCAGCTCGAATATCGTCAACGGCCGCAAAGCTTCCAATTCACTGGATACACACACCGTGAAACTTGGCCTCAATTTCCACTTTTAATTGGGGTTAGGTGCGACATTTTGGCCAAGGTGAAGTTTTTTTGCCTTGGCATTGCAAAAAATAGCGTCCTCAATCGTCTTAATAAGTAGAGCGGTGTTATCGGCTTTACGCGCTGAGAACACCGTCTATCAATAGGGATATTCGAAATGACTGATGCTGCTACACTTGAGCAACCCGTTGCTCTTCCCCGTTCTAAGCGCTTGAAAGCGCGAACGACGGGCACTCACGAACGTCTTGATCAGACCATCATGGCGGGCAAACCATTTGCCAGCCGCGAAAGCTATGCATTGTTCGTTGAGGTGCAGTATCAGTTCCACCGTGACATTAATGCGCTTTACGATGATGCCGCGCTGGATGCGTTGCTGCCCGATCTAAAGGGCCGCCGTCGCTTTGAGCAGGTTGGTCAGGACATGACCGATCTCGGTTTTGATCTGCCCGCAGCAGATGGCGCGCCTGCCTTCCCTGCCGGAAGCGACATTGATCTGCCGACCGCACTTGGCTGGCTTTATGTGGCTGAAGGCTCCAACCTCGGTGCGGCCTTTCTGCTCAAAGAAGCGCTGAAGCTGGGCTTGTCTGAAGAACTTGGTGCGCGCCATCTGGCCGGTGCTCCTGAAGGTCGCGGACTGCATTGGCGGACCTTCACTGCGGCACTTGATGAAATTGAGCTTTCTGACGCTGAGGAAGAACGCGTGGTCGCTGGTGCGGAAGCTGCTTTCCGCCGTGTCCATGCACTGGTGCGGAAAATCTTTCATGACCGTCTCTAACCTGACGACTGCAAATAACGGGGCCGCCCAATTCGCCTATCCCGATGAGCGGCAGCGCGCAGGTTATCTCGCGCTGGGGCTGTTACTGGTCGTGGCGGCTTTGATTGGTTTGAAGATACCTATGATGCCTTCAGCCCTGTTTATCTTTGGTGCAGCACTTTGCTTTGTGCAGCTTTCATCCAGCATTCTAGGCTGGCTGGAAACCAACAGAAGTACACGCCTTGTCATCGATGCATGGCGTGCACTCGGTGCTGTGCCCTTTCTGTTCAGGCTGTGCCTGCTCAGTCTGGTTACGGCAATCGGCTTGGGAGCCGTTGTTTTGAACCCTCATCTCTTCGGGGTGCAACTGGCAATCAATGCAATGCTGTTTGCAGGCCTCATGCTTTTTGTGGGCCCGCAATATCGAGAAGTGAAATTCGTTCCAGAATAAAGATAGTTTGCAATGCGATTTACCCGACAGGCAGAGCTTTCAATTGAGTTTCTTGTTCTTTGCGAGCGAGCACCAGATGGGACTGCACTGACCACCCGCGCTGCGGCAGAAGCCACAGGCACGACAAAAGATCACGCCGCGCAGATCGTTTCGGATCTCATACACCACGGTTTTCTGGTTGGCTCACGCGGGCGCGGTGGTGGCATTCGTCTTGCGCGCCCGGCAAAGACAATCAATGTCGGAACAGTTCTGCGACTGATGCAGCCGGGTTTCGATGAGCAGGCGACAAAGCAGTCGGGATCAGATTCAGCATTCGGCATGTTGCTGCAGGCAGCCTTGCGGTCCTTCGTGGCGGCTTTTGATGATTTCACCATTGCAGATCTTGCGATTGAGACCAGTGATGGTCGCCTGGCTTGTCTTGATTGCGATCTGCGCAATCTGATCAACCACGGTCAAATGCTCTCTGAGCTGCGCCGCAGAAGCGAATATACGGATGAGCCTGCCTGGGCGGGCGCATCATGAATGGTGCAACGGATAGTATCGGGGTGCGCGAAAGCTTTAGCGAGCTTGCGCTTTGGGCGGGGGCAAGCCTTCTCGTACTATCCTTGCATGTGGGAGCCGCAATGTGGCTTCTACGCGAGACGGACATGATAGCGGCCGATGATACGCCGCCGGCCGCTATCATGATCGAGCTGGCTGAAACGCCTGAAGCAACTGAAACCGAAGAAAACGAGATATCACCGGATGAAGTGATGTCGGATGCAAGCGCTGCAGCCGAGAAGGTTGAAGAACCTGTCGATGAACCTGTACTCGAGCAGGAAGTGGTTCAGGACGAGCCGGAGCCTGTTGAGGAAGAGCCTCGGGAAGAAATAGTTCAGCTCGAAAAGGTTGAGGTTCCACTACCTGTCGCAAAACCTAAGCCGCCGGATCCCAAAAAGGAAATCGTCAAGAAGGATGAGTCGAAGAAGAAGCCGGTGAAACAGCGCGAACAGGCATCGGCCAAGCAGGCAGTGAAGGCACAGGCACAGGTCACGCAGTCCAGCCGCAACGCAGCGAGACAGTCGGCTTCCGGTTTGTTTGCATCTTCCATGACACCGGCGCGCTGGCAATCGCGTTTGATGGCGCATCTGGAGCGCCGCAAGAAATATCCATCGGGTGCCAAGTCGCGTCGGGAAGAGGGCACCGTCTATGTTCGGTTTCGCATTGATGATAGCGGCAAGGTGCTTTCTGCGACGCTTGCGCGATCTTCGGGCTGGCCGGAGCTTGATAATGAGGTGCTATCGCTGGTTCAGCGAGCTTCACCGGTTCCGGCTCCCCCACCAGACGTCAACAAGACGATCACTGCGCCAGTCAAATTCAACAGACGATAAAAGAAGGGCTGGAAACGAACTTCCAGCCCTTTGATGACTTAGAACTTCCGGCTGAAAGAGACTTTCAGATTGCGGCCTGGCATGGCTGTGATGCCGTCAGTCAGATAAGGTTCGTATTCCTTGTCGAACACGTTCTCCAGTGCGAGACGCAATTCCGAATCCTTCATGAAGCCTTTGGTCGGCGTCCAGTTGAAGAACAGGTCATGCACGGCATAGCCCGGCGTTTCTGGTCGATTGTAGCTGAGATCGCCTTTGACATAGGAGGTCCGGTCCTGCTTGTCGACAAAGGTCCCCGTCCAGCCAAAATTGATATCCTGATCCGGCAGCTTGTATCCGAGGGTCGTTACAACCGTTGTCGGCATGATATCGTTGATATAGCTATCTGGCCCATGGATATTGTTGACCGTGCCATGGCGCCGACCAATCATGTAGGTGACGCTTGCATCGGCGAACATGAAGTCATTTTCGTAATGCGCTTCCAGTTCCACGCCACGCGAATAATAGGAAGGCATGTTCCAGTAGAATGGGACTTCGCCGTCTTTCAGGCCAACCTTGTTTGCGCTGCCGACGCGACGCGCCACCGGGTTGGTGACGTGGTTGTTAAAGAACGAGCCGCGCACCATGAACACATCGGAATCGGTAAAGATACCGCTGAACGACGTATCCGCGCCGATATTGATCGTGTTGTTGCGCTCGACTGCCAGATCTCTGCTTGTGCCGGAGGTTTGCGTGCGTCCGCTTTGCACTGAGTAGATTTCGTCAATATTGGGTGCGCGCATGGCATAAGCCCAATCGGCGAACAGGCGCGTTGTGGGTGTTACCTGATAGGATGCGCTGATCGCTGGTGTGAAACCATGGTGAGATGCTGACGAATAGTCATGTCCGGCTTTTGGATCGTTATAGATCGCAGCCGCATTAGGCTCACCTTCAGAGCGAACATAGTCATAGCGGATGCCGGGCGTGATGGTCAGCTTGTCGGTAATGGCCATGCGATCACGCATGAAGAAGGATGTTACATCCTGTTTGCCGCCGGGCATGATCCATGGGGCGTAATAGCCGTAATTATAGCTTTTGTCGTTCTTCTTCGTGATGTCGAACATCGTCACATCGCGAATGTGGTGGTTATACTGCACACCGTAGTTCAGGCTGTGTTCGATACCGCCAAGCTCGAAGTTGGAGGTGTTTTCAGCTTCGATATGAAAATCCGAATATTTCGCATCGTTTTCGGTACCACCAAGCGATGCAGTGCCATTCACGCCGGTTGCACGTTCAGCATGCATGTCGGTCGAGGAATAGCTCGCCATGATGCGGGTGTTTACGAGGTCGCTGTCGCCGTCATAGGTGTGCTCGAATACCGAAGTGAAGTCTTTCAGCTCACGCCATGCAAGCAGCCTGCGCATTGCTTCCTTATAGGCAGGTGTGCCGGGAACCAGGCTATTGCTGGTCGGCTGAAGCTGTCCACGAATGGCTGCAAGTGGTCCCCAGTTGGCGCTTTCACCATAAAGAACAGAGGCCTTCACCTTGTGCCCGCCATATTCGCCGGAAAGCTTGCCGGAGAATGAAGTGAGTTCAGAACTTGAGTAATTATAGGTCTCGCCGCCGCCGACACGCATGTTGTCGCTCTTGCGCCAAGTCAGGCTGGCAATACCGTCAAACGTCATGCCGGTGCCGAGATTGGAGCGGCCATAAACCGCGCCGGTTTCCAGAAACTGCTTGTTAGCTGTCTGATATGCGGTTTTACCCCACGCACCCCAGCTTTCGCCTTCGCGCAGCATATCAGCGGCATCCTTGCTCTCAAGCTTCACGGTGCCACCGAAGCCGCCATTGCCATATCGAACCGAGGTTGCACCCTTTTCAATCTCGACGCGCTTGAGAAGTTCAGGCTCGACGAAGATCGTGCCCTGATCGTATTTTTCAAAGTTTTTCGGCGCGCCGTCGAGCAGAACCCGAACGTCAGTCTGTCGCGAGAAACCACGGATCGAAATCGACTGGCCTTCAGTGCGGACGCCTCCCAGCATTGCCACGCCGGGCGTCTTTTTGATGAGTTCGGGAATTGTCGAGGCCTGTGCCTGTTGCATCTGTTCAGGCGTAATCTGAGAGACGCGCGGGTCGAGATCAGCGAAGTTCACGCCGGTAATCTGGGAGAAGCTGATCGTGTCGAGTTGCACTGCTCCGTCAACAGCAGGCACAGCTGCATTGTTTGCAGCCGTTTCGCGCTCAAGGCGTACAGTGCGATTGCCGGTGAAGCGATACTGGATATCCGTGTTGCGCAGCAACGCAGAAAGTGCGTCGGCAGGCGCCATGGTTCCGCTGACGCCGGATGTCCTGAGGCCGCTGGTCACGGACGCGTCGAATGCGATTTGCAGACCTGTCTGAACTGCAAGACGATTAAGTGCCGTTGAAAGCGCACCTGCCGGAATATTGATGCTGACTGCTTGCGATGTTGTCTGTGCCATTGCTGGCGCGGTCATAAACGGGCTTAGAACTGTGCCACTCAAAAGCAGCGAAGCAAACAGCGGGCGGGCGCAGGCAGTGAGAATGCGCGAGGAGGGGCTTTTCATGTCGTTTCCAGTCTCAACGTTCAAGGCGTTGGTGTCGGGCATTGGGTGGCTGAGGCATTCGCGCGGGTTGCGCAAATTGCCTTTCACCAACTGGACGAATGAATTGAGCAGTTTGGGACATTTGGTCGAAAATTAATTATGCAGCACCGTGAGCAATGACCCCACACGGACTGCTTTCAACTCAAATGCCTTGATAAAATCATCAAGTGCTGTCGAGGGCGCCGAGAGATCGAAGGTGCCGGTGATCCGGCGCTCGGCGAGGTCGCTGCTTGCGATCATCACCTTACCGGGAAGGTGGCGTGCAATATCTCTGACCACATGTTCAAGCGGCTGGTCCTCGAAAACAAGACGACCGCTTCGCCAGGATGCGGCAAGTTCCGGATCGACCATCGAAACCTGGCCTATACCATTCCGGCTGTCGTATGAAACGCTGTGTCCCTCATCCAGCCGCAGCGTATCAAGCGGGCTGAAGCCAGATGATGACGCGCTGGTCTGCACCTGAACTGCGTGTTCGGTGACAACGACATCTGCGCCACCATCTTTCAGTTTCACATCGAATTGGGTGCCAAGGGCCGTCACTTCGCCATTTGCGGCCTTAACCGTGAAGGGGCGCTGTGGATCTGGTGCCACAATGAAATAGGCTTCGCCGCGTAACAGCTGCACCTGACGCCCATCATTCGTAATATCGAATGCGATTGCTGATCCGGCATTCAGCTGAACGGTCGAACCATCGCTTAACTCAATGACCGGCATCTCGCTGCTCGCCGATATAGCATCAGCACGCAAGCGCATCGGCCCGTCAAAGGCAAGGAATCCGCCCGCGAGGGCCGCGAATAAGAGCATGGAACTGACGGCCGCGCGCACAGGGTAGCGCGGCTTTCTGGCTGCGGTTTTTGCAAAGTCGGTGTCTTGCAGCAACAGAAAGCGCGTATCGCTGAAAACGCGTGAAGCCTTGGCAAATGCAAGCTCGTGTCGGGAATCACTAGCGCGCCAAAGCGCACAGGCTTCGACAACCTCCAGATCTCTGGGCGATGCCTGCAACTGCATGAGCCAGTCGACAGCCTGTTCCTGGATTTGGCGCTCAGCCTTATCATTCTTCTTTGCCGTCGCGCGCATTATGCCTGATCCAGTTCGTCGAGCCGCAAGAGGCAGTGCATAAGCGCTTTCCGCAGATGCCTGTCTACCATGTTACGCGTAATTCCGAAGCGTATGGCTATTTCATCTGGGGATAGATTGCCGATCCGGTGGGCAATGAACACGCGGCGCTGACGCAATGGCAGTTCCATGATCGCATCACGCAGGCAGGCGAGGCGGCGCGGCATATCCAGCGCCAGATCAGGATTTGCATCCTTGCTTGCAATGTTTGCGGCTTCGTCTTCAGTGCCACAAAACAGCTTTGCTTCAAAGCGTTCGCGGCGAAACCGATCAAGACCGAGATTAATCGCAGCGCGCGTAAGAAAGGCGCGTAACGACGATTTGCCTTGAAGATCGGTTCTGCGGTCTTTCAGCCTGACATAAAGATCGTGGACGACTTCATTGGCATTGGAGGAGACATGCCCACGCCGACGGACTGCGCGGCACAGTTCGTCGTAATAATCTGTAATAGCGGCATCGATATCTGCAATTTCTTGCAGAGGAAAAGCCGAAGGCAGATTGGATTTGTCAGATTGGTTCAAGGCAGGCACCACATTTTCGTGGCGGCACCATAGTTATGCGCTTGTGCAAACGCAATAATATATGAGCAATATACTCATCTTATGTGAATGCTGTTGCACTTCGGCAAAAATGACCGACAGCCGCAACGATGGAGAGCACTCCACCGCAGCGACAAAGGAAGCAAAACCTTATTTCGGCAACTGGGCCGCGGCCTGCTTTATGGCCGTTGTGATCTGCTGGCAGAAAGGCTCGACGCTTTTGCCAGATGTCTTGGCATAGTCTTCAACGTCGGTTTCCTGCCCCATTGACTGGACTACGCCCTTTTTGCCGGCTGCCTGTGCTTCTTCAAGACCGGATTTGTCGGCTGGTGCCTGCATGATCTTCATGATGGACTGCTGGCTGTCGATGTCTTCCTGTGTCGCGAAGCCTTTGTCCTTGCAGTACTCGACGATACCGAGCTGGTTCTGTGCTGCTTTATAGAGCGCTTCCGGTGTCATCTGCTGTGTGGCCTGGCCTTGCGCCATAGCGCCGCCTGCGGTGACCGATGCCAGAATAAAAGCGCAGATACCTGCAGTTTTCATCGTTTCAACCTTTCAGTTCTTTTGCATTTCCCACCCGAGCAAACAGATAGAGCGGGTCCGGTAAAACGGAACCCGCCCTGAAAGGCTTAAAGGTCATAAAAGGCATCGCGAAATAAAGACCTGCAAAACCGGGTAACAAGTTTTTACTGTATCCGGGGTTTCCAAGGCTTTGTTTCGTCACATTCGGAACCGGGGTTTACGCCCAGAAGTACCGCACAATATGGAAAAACACCGGGGCCGAGAAGACGAGACTGTCGGCGCGGTCGAGCATACCGCCATGCCCTTCAATCATGTGTCCCCAGTCTTTGACCCCCCGATCACGTTTGATGGCAGATGCCACAAGCCCGCCGAAAAAGCCCATGACGCAAGCGGTCGCGGCCAGCGCACCAGCTTGCAATGGCGAAAACGGTGTGAGCCAGGCAAGTCCAGCCCCCAGAAGAGATGCGCTCGCGACCCCTCCGACAAAGCCTTCCCAGGTTTTGGATGGAGAAATATTGGGCGCAATGCGATGCTTGCCGAACAATTTTCCGAAAACATATTGCAGCACGTCGCTGCCCTGAACGGTTGCCACCAGAAATGCGATCAGCAGCAGCTTCTTGCCTTCGAAGCCTGGAATATCCAGCGTCATCAACGCAGGTACATGGCTGATGCAATAGACCGAGAGCATGATGCCCCATTGCTGTTCGCTGATGCGTTCGAGAAAGCGCGACGTATCTCCGGAAAGGGCAGTCAGCACCGGCATGGCGAGGAAGCAATAGACCGGAATGAAGATGGAATAGAGGCCGTACCAGTCAATCCAGATCAGGTAATATTGCACCGGAATGACCAGCAGGAACATGCCAAGCAGCACGCGATGATCGGCGCGACGGGTTTGTGTAAGCGTCGCATATTCGCGCAATGACGCAAACGAAATGAGCGCAAACAGCACGATCACGCCGCCTTTGCCGAACAAGAAGGCGATGCACATGGCGCCGACCATGATCCACCATGCCTTGATGCGGGCATTGAGGTTGACCAGCGTGGATGAAAGCGGTTTTGGCGCACGCCATGACAATACACCGGCAACGGCACTGGCTGTGACCAGAACGCCCATGAGGCCAAGGAAGAGTTGGGTTGTTTCGCTCATGGGTGATTACCATTCTGAGGCTGAATATCGAGAAGGCTCTGGCGCGCGCGTGTGAGAAATTCCTTGCGGTCCTCGCCCTCTAGGAGCTGAACCGGCGCACCGAAAATCACACGACAAAGAAGTGGCACGGGCAGCATCGCGCCCTTTGGCAACACGCGTGACATATTTTCAATCCAGCAGGGCACCAGTTCAACATCCGGTCGTGCCAGTGCAAGATTGTAGATGCCGGACCGAAAACGCAGCAGCGCTTCATCGGTCATGTTGCGTGTGCCTTCGGGAAAGATGATGAGCGAATGACCATCGGCCAGCGCTTTCAGCATCACTTCCATCGGATCTTGTGTGCGTTCCACCCAGTTGCGTTCCACAAGCACGGTGCGCAGCAGCACTTCAGCCATGAACTGGCGCACGGCATTGCCCCGCCAGTAATCAGCACCGGCGACGGCGCGGGTGCGCGCACGTTCTTCCTGATTGAGGCAGGAGGAAAGCAGAATGAAATCACCATGGCTGGTGTGGTTGGCGAAATAGATGCGCTGATTGCGCGAGGGTCCGGTGCCGCTCCAGATGGGCCGCACGCCGGTAATCCCGCGAGACAGGATCGCCAGAAACGAGCCGAAAATCGATTGCACCTGATTGCGGATCAGTTCCCGCATATCAAAGCCCCTGACCATGTGGCACGAAGGCCAGAAGAATGAACAGCACAATGGCAAGTGCCAGAAAAAACCGCAAACGACCGATGATGCGCCGGGAACCGGCGATCCGTTCGACGAGTAGGCGGGTGGGCCCGATTGCTTCACGCAGGCCCATTTTTTCGAGCGTCCTGTCGAGTTCGATCAGTCCCGCCTCTTCAATGGGATTTGCGGCAACCAGCCGAAAAAGTGCTGCATCAAAAAGCAGGTGAGCAGCAATTCCGAGAGTGACCAAACTACTCGCAAGAAGAACCGGCCAGACCAGCCAGAAGGTGAGGTCATGCACGACGCGCAAAAACGGTGCGACAGCCAATATCAATACGGCCAGTGCTATGCCGAGATAGGCGTTACGCTGCAAACTTGCCGCGATGTTTGATGCCTGCGCGCTCATTCATGCACCTCACTTGTGTGCAGATGCACCGGCCAGCCTTTTGCGCGGATCAGCGCTTCGGCTTCGCGTTGATTGTTCACGCGACCTGTGTTGATGAGCCAAAGGGCTGCAACCGTGGCGCTGCGCTGAAAGCCCAAGGCGCAACAGATGAGCACCGCACCGTGATGACGTGCGACTTCGACTGCATCTGATGCAAGTCGTAGCTTTTCTGCCGGGGGCTTGATTAGATCAATCGTGCTGTAGCTTTTCCAGTCGATAGAGTGCGTGGGTGGCACCATTTCGGTTGCAAGATCAATAACGGTCGAGAAAAATTGCAGTTCTCTAGCCTTTGGGAAACGTCCGAGGAAAACATTGTCGCCAAGCTCGACATGGGCTGGAAGCCTGCGCGTCCAGAAGCGGACATTCAGTCGGGCAAAGAAGCGGTAAGGCCAAAGCAACAGGCGGCTGGCGAGACTGACCGTACCATCTGTCTGTTTTTCGAAAATACCGGCACCCGCACCGAAATAACCAAGCGCCACAAGCGCCAGTGCGGTTGCAGGCCAGAACCAGAAGATCGCATACCCGGTGATGCTCAGACCATGGACGCCCAGCGCAAGAAAAACTGTTGCCCCTGCCAGATAATACAAGCCGATCCGCCGGGATTTAGGGTCTGATGTAAGCTGAAACTCTGCCAGAGGTGAGGGTGTGTTGCGTGGGAAAAGCCACAGCGCAAACAGCCCGAGCAAAGCGCCTGCCGGAATATCAACCGCATGATGCTGATAGGTGGTCAGCACCGATAATCCGATCAGCAGACACCAGACATGCCAGACCACACGCATTACGTCGCCCATCACGCGACGCATCTGATCCCAGATAATGATCAAAAGCGCGATATGCAGCGACGGCGCCTGGTTAAACGGTTTGTCGAACCCGCCCAGCACATCGAACATGAAGCCCGGCAGACCGGAGGTCGCAGGTTTGACAAATGTAGCTGTTAGCGGAAAGGCGACAAAGCAAAGAACGGCGATAATCTGCGCGGTGAGATAACGCTTTGCCAGCCGGTCCACTTGTTCCGGGCTGTCATTGACGAAAAGTGCTATCGCGTAAAACAGATTGACCGACCAATAGGGAATGATGCTCCACGCGATAAAGGGAACATGGCCTTCCCAGTTGAAAGCGAGGTTCGGCACGTCATCATGAAGCGATGCAAGCCAGTTGGCGGTGCCATAGGTCAGATAGAAAAACGGTCCAAGAAACAGAAGCCAAGCGATTGCGCGGCGGATCACAGGCCACCGCGAGAAACCATCAAGCTCCGTCAATTGCGTGGTCACGCTTCAGCGTCTCCGATGCGTTCGGCAATCGATACGGTAAAGATGCCCCATTGATCGGTGCGCTGTTCGATTTTGCGATAGCCCGCTTTTTCGACGAGCTGATCCATTTCGCCCTGTGTGCGGCGGCGCATCACCCATGCCTGTCCGCCGCGATGTGACGTGAGCGCGCGCGCGATCATTTCAAGCTGCGGATGCCATGGCTGGTTGGTGTAAATGAGCAGTGAGCCCGGCTTCTGCACACGGGCGAGACCCGAAAGCGACCGGTTAATGAGCGCATTGTCCGGGAAAAGCTCATAAAGCCCCGAAACAATCGCGAGGTCTGGCTGTGGTGTGACCGTTGCCAGACTTTCCTCATTGAACGCATCGCCTTCTTCCATATGGGCGATTGCTTCAAGACCGCGATCCTTGATGAGCTTGCGGCCAGCCAGCACATTGATCGGCGAGTAATCGCGAAGATGAATGCTGTCCGGCAATTCGCCGGCACGCACCACCGCATCAATCACATAGCGGCCATGCCCACAGGCAATGTCGAGGATATTGGTCGATCGACCTTCGTTTTCCAGCCGCCTGATGGCGTGTCTGATCAGTTCCTCAAGATGCACTTTGCGCTGGCGAATGCCGCGCCAGCCAATGGCTTCCAGAAACTGCTTGTCGATGAGCTTGCCGCCGGGACCCAAGCCTCGTGCTTCATTTTCATAGACATAATCGAGCGTGGAACCTGAATCGAAACCGGTACGACGACCAACTTTCAGACCTTCCGACAAAAGCGAGCCAAAGCCGATAGAGGCGCGCGTCGAGGCCCAATAAAGCCCGCGCGGTGAAAGCAGCGGTAGCGGACTTGATAGTCTGTCAGCCTCATCGCGCGTATGGCCTGCAATATGCGCTTCCGTCAGATCGGCGCGTTGTGGTGCCTCCGCAAAACGCGCCTCGATGAAATCATGGATCAGCGCGAGGGCCGGTTTGCGATCCCGTTCGCCCAGTGTGTCATGGTAAAAACCTTTGAGCACATGACGCTCTTTAATGCGGCTGCCGAGGTTCTCAAAAAAGCGGTGCTGTGGCGTTGGCCGCACGACAAAATCGCTGCCGGAAATGAGCAGCTGTGTCGGAACGGTAATCGCCCGCGCATCATCCACCACGCGCTTTGTCGCCTCATAAAGCTGAAGCAGAATATGCGAGGCGATGGGCCGTGTAATCAGCGGATCGGTGCGATAGGATTCAATACGCTCCCGATCATGGGTCAGAAACTGCGGTTTGACGTAGGAATTGACGAAGAACGTGCCTTTGAGTTTCTGCCAGAGCGCGATGCCCTCTTTGGCGAAAGGCACATAAAGCTTGATGTCGAAGGCTGGCGACGCCATGACAAGCGCACGGATATTGGGCGCATAGTCATGCACCCATGCGCTCGCCAGAACGGCGCCGACGCTCTGCGCAATAAGCGCCACGTCTTCGTTTCTTAGGCCGGTTTCATTGCGGATATGGGCAACGAAACTATCGAGATCGCGGATCGAAGCGCCGAAGGACGGCGAAAAGCCGCGCACGCCCGGAGAGTTGCCATGGCCGCGCGCATCCCAGGCATAGAATGCATAATCATCAAGGCCGAGCTCATCCACGAGATGGCTCACACGTCCGCTATGCTCATGGCCGCGATGCAGCAGAACGATAACGCCCTTCGGCTTTTCGGAGCGGGCAGGCCAGAAACGATAGAACAGCGAAGTGCCGTCATGGGTGACGAAATGGGATTCTAGCGGTTCACGATGTGACGCCGTTTCATGCCCCGGCAATTCTGTGCGCTGGCTCATCATTTCTCCTCTCAACAGGCCTTCTCCCATTTTTCGGGATGAAATCCAAGTTATTCGACCCAATTACTATTGAGTAGAATAGAATGTTTGAATAAACGAGCTAAGGCCGGTCGCAAATAGCTGATTTCTACATAATCGTCATTTCCAAAAGTTTCCCGAAAGTTTCTTATGTCTGTTTATCAACTTAAGTCCCGTTTCCAGAACTTGTTGAGACCTCTTGTCGTGCAGCTTGCTGCAAAAGGTGTGACGGCCAATCAGGTCACGATTGCAGCTGCACTGGTCTCAATTGTTCTTGGTGCTTTTCTTGCGCTGAATGGGAATGCGATCTGGTTTGCGCTGGTGCCGGTCTGGCTTTTTCTGCGCATGGCGCTCAACGCAGTTGATGGTATGCTAGCACGCGAACATGGTCAGAAATCCATGCTGGGTGCCTATCTCAACGAGATCGGCGATGTAATTTCCGACGCGGCGCTTTATGCGCCTTTTGCGATTATCGCGCCGTTTTCGGCGCTGTGGATATTCGCCATTATCTTCATCGCCACACTGACAGAATTTGTCGGCGTGACGGCAGCCTCGCTCGGATCAAGCCGCCGTTACGACGGCCCAATGGGCAAGAGCGACCGCGCTGTGGTGTTTGGTGTGCTGGGTGCGTGGATCGCCATTGATGGTATTCTGCCACAATGGATGTTCTGGTTGCAGCCTGTGCTGTGTGCGCTTTTGATCCTCACCGTCGTCAAGCGCATCCGCAACGGCATGGCAGAAGCCCCGAACGCATAAACGCGGGGCTTCTTCTGTCTTGAGAACTATTCGCTTTTAGTTTGCAGAAACAAAAGCCGACATGCTGGTGATCAGCAGCATTCCGACAGTTGCGCCTGCGTCCTGAAGGCCGATGGTCTTTTCCTGAAAAGCTGCGGCCTTGCCGTGCTGGGCAACCATCGTTTTAGTCGCTTCAAGCGCATCTTCTGCAGCTTTGGCGGCGGCTGCAAGCGCATCTGCCAGTGAAGCACCTGCTGATGCTTGTGCTTCAAGCGTTAGAGCGATTGGATCAAGCACATCGAGAAGCGTCTTGTCGCCAACCTTTGCCTTGCCGCGCTCGGCAATACCATCACGATAGGCACGCCAGAAAGCGGCAATCTCTGCGGTTCCCAGCTCGTTGATACCGTCACAGGCCTTGCTTGCACGCAGGAAGCCGGTTGCGGTCAGCGTACCCATGGTTGATGGCGCGACGCGGGCCATGGTAGCACCAGCGGTGCGCAGAAGCTTGGCGATGCCTGCAGCCTCACCTTCCGCATGGGCAGCTTCCGAAGCTGCTGCAAAGGCCTTGCTCATGGTGATGCCGAGATCGCTATCGCCAACCTTACCGTCCAGCGCGATAAGGAATTCGCGCTGTTCTGCAAAAAGCTGCTTCCAGCTGTCGAGAAGGTTGATCAGATCAGATGTTGCAATGACGTTCATAATCTGACCTCAACCCGCAAAATGCTTGAAGAATGGGGTATTAGCGGATGCGGCAACCAGTGGCTCCAGTTCTTCATCAAGATGCAGCACGGAAACTGATGCACCAGCCATTTCCATGGACGTGGCAAACTCGCCGATCCAGACATGCTTGACCTTAACGCCACGCTCATCAAACAGCTGCGAAACCCGGCGGAACATGATGTAAAGCTCTTCAAGCGGCGTGCCGCCAAGACCATTGACCAGCACAGCTACTTCATTGCCCTTGGCATAGGCCTGCTCGGCGAAAATACGTTCCATCAGCTCGTCGATGACTGCATCTGCGCTTGCTAGCTTCTTGCGGCTGATGCCCGGTTCGCCATGGATGCCCATGCCGATTTCCATTTCATCTTCTCCGATGGAGAAGGTTGCGTGACCGATTTCCGGTACAACGCAGCTCGAAAGAGCAACGCCCATGGTGCGGGTGCGCAGACGTGCCTTATCGGCAAGACGTGTCACTTCATCAAGCGACAGGCCGTTGGCTGCAGCTGCACCGGCTGCCTTGTAGACAAAGAAGATACCGGCGACGCCGCGACGTTTGTGTTCTTCACCGACAACCGAGGACGCCACATCATCATTGCCGACAACCTGTTTGACGGCGATGCCATCGAGATCGGCAAGTTCTGCAGCCATATCGAAATTGATGATGTCGCCGCTGTAGTTGCCATAGATGTAGAGCACGCCAGCACCCTGATCGATGGCTTTGGTGACCTGATACATCTGCTCTGAGCTTGGCGACTGGAAGACGCCGCCGACAGCTGCGCCATCGATCATACCTTCACCGATATAGCCGAGGAACAGCGGCAGATGTCCGGAGCCGCCGCCTGTCGCAATGCCGACCTTGCCGGATTTGGTATTGGCTGTGACCATGCAACGCTTGTCATTATCGACAAAGGTAAGCTCGGGATGTGCCCGATAGATGCCTTCGAGCATCTCATCCACGAAATTGACGGGATCGTTCAGGAATTTCTTCATGATTTCCTCTTGAGAGTATCGGGTTATTTCTTGCGTTGGCGGGTGACGAAGAAGGCAGCAGCCAGCAGGATGAAGCAGCCTACGACGAGACGCTGCCATGTGCTGGGGATGCCGACGAGCACCAGAACACTGTTGATGACGGTGATGAGCAGCACACCGAGAAGAGTGCCGAAGACGGTGCCGGTGCCGCCGGTGATGCGTGCACCACCGAGAACCACAGCGGCGATAACCGCAATTTCTGTTCCAACAAAGTCGAAAGGGCTCGACTGGCGATTGGCGCAGACATGGATGATGCCTGCAAGTCCGGCCAGGCCACCTGCATAGCCGAACAGGAAGATATGGATGGTGCGCAGATTATAGCCGAGGCGGCTTGCGATCTGGCTGTTACCACCCATCGCAAAAATCGCGCGGCCCATCAAAGTGCGGTTCAATATCCACCAGGTCAGGATTGCAGCCGCAGGCAGCACCAGAAAATAGAATGGCATGGTGATGGTTGCACCGGTTGCCGATTCAAACTGGAACAGCGGGAGGCGACCGAAAGCACCCATTGTCGGCGGCAGGGACATAATCCAGACCGTGCCGACAAAAGCCAGCAGGAAGCCGCGGAAGAGATATTGTGTGCCGATGGTGACGATCAATGACGGCACATTGAGGTAATGCACGAGCAGACCGTTGAGAACACCAAGGAAAATACCGCCAGCAATCGCCATCAGAATGATGAAGATGATCGGCAGTTCCGGCATATAGGACTGCACCAGAAGCGTCAGCGAATAGACTGTCGTGGCGGCAATTGCCGTAAAGGAAACATCAATGCCACCAGCGGCGAGAATGATGAAGACGCCAAGCGCAAACAGGCCCATCACCACACTGGCACGGCCAATATCGATCAGTGTCGAGGCTTGCAGGAATGCAGGGTTGATGATCGAGACAATCGTGCAGATTGCCACGAGCAGGAAGAAAGTGATCGATTCGGGGCGCCTGCGAATGAAGTCACCCAACTTGAAGGATTGGGCTCGACCCATATCCTGTTGATACTGCGACGCACTCATTGGGCAACTTCCTTCTGCGACGACATCATGGCTTGATAGAGCTGATCTTCGGTGGCCTGTGCAGCATCCAGTTCTGCAACGATGCTCCCTGAGTTCATAACAAGAATGCGGTCGGCATTCTGCAGAAGCTCAGGCAGATCATCGCTGACGATGATGAGACCCATGCCAGCTTCGGCCAGCGCCTGAATTGCGCGGTAAATCGTGTCTTTTGATCCCACATCGACGCCGACGGTCGGGCCGTGCAACACCAGAAGCTTGGGGGCAATGCTCAGCCAGCGACCGATCAGAACACGCTGCTGATTGCCGCCCGAAAGCGCACCAACAGGCAGGTCCAGATTGGTTGTGTTAAGCCGCATCTCTTTCATCAGCGACGCGGCGATGTTGCGGCCCTGTTTCTGGTCGACGATGCCAAGGCTGTTGCAGAGCTTCCGGAAGATCAGCGCGATCTCGTTTTGGAAGATCGACTTGTCGAGGAAAAGGCCTTCTGCAAGCCGGTCTTCCGGCACATAGCCTATGCCGCGCTCAATGGCTTCCGCAGGGCTTTTGACCTCGGTTACATTTCCTTCGAGGCGGATTGAACCGGAATGCGCAGGCACAACGCCGGTGATTGCCATCGCAAGCTCGTTGCGGCCGGAATCTGCAAGGCCGGTGATGCCAAGGATTTCGCCTTTTTGTAAGCGAAAACCTATGTCCTTGAAGCCCGATGCGGTAAGGCCGTCGAGTTTAAGCAGTTCGGCATCGCCGGGCTGTGCCGTGCGATAACGTTCAGCGTCGATTTCCCGGCCGATCATCAGCTCGGAAAGCTGCTTCTTGGTGTAGTTTTCGATTGGGCCTTGCGCCACGCACTGGCCATCGCGGAAGACCACCGCATTGCCGCCGATGCGATAGCATTCATCGAGCTTGTGGGTCACGAAAAGCACTGCGACGCGCTCAGCGCGCAGGCGTTCAACGACTTCAATCAGATTGTCCACTTCGCGACGGGTCAGCGATGTGGTCGGCTCATCCATGATGACAAGCTTGGCGCGCGTTGCAATGGCGCGGGAAATGGCAACCAGCTGGCGCATGGCAAGCGGCAGCTCGGAAACGATTGTATTCAGAAAGGCTTTGTCGGTTGGCAGGCCAACCGTGCTCAATGCCCGTTCTGCAGTCTCGCGAAGCTGCGAAAGCTTGACGCTGCGGAAAAGTCGGCCATTGCCTTCAACGAGCTGCTCATTCAGCGCTACGTTTTCAGCGACGGTCAAATTAGGAATAAGCGACAGATCCTGATAGACGGTCTCGATACCGGCTGCCAGCGACTGGATCGGGTTCAGCGAAGCATATGTTTTGCCATCGAGAATGATCTCGCCTTCGCTGGGTGCGTGTGCGCCGGACATGATCTTGATGACCGTGCTCTTGCCGCAGCCATTTTCACCCAACAGGTGATAGGCCTGACCAAGATCGATTGTCAGGTCGATGCCGCGCAGCGCATGAACGCCGCCAAACCGCTTATGAATGTTGCGCAGTTCGAGAAAACGATCCGGCGACCGGTCGTTGCTCGTCCCATTCGTCGTTGTAGTTGACACGTAAAATTCCTTTATCGCCGCACCGCTCGCCAAAGCGATTGGGCTGGCTGTAGGATCGACCGACGGTAAATGTCGGGCGCTAATGTCTTGCTTTATGGCTGTTTTGTTGGTTCAGGCACCCGGATGCAGCGGGGGCTGCATCCGGGTTTTTGAAACCATCGCGCGAGGCTGAACGATGTCCACGCACGATGGTCAGGCTACCTGTGCGTAACGCCTAGAACAGGTGTTCCTTGTAGGTCGCCTTGTCAGCAATCACCATGCCGTTGCCGATCACGAGAAGGCCTTCGCCTGCGCCCTTCTTCACGCGAACGCTGTTATAGCCTTCAACGCCAAGATCGGTGCCGTCCTTGACTTCCTTCTTTTCAAGGAACAGACGGGCGAGTGCATTCATCGCCATGCCAGCCTTCTGCGGATCCCAGAAACCGATTGCTGTGATTGCACCGGATTCAAGTAGATCAGCTGAAGGGTTTGGCAGACCGGTGCCGACCAGGCATACCTTGCCGCTCAGGCCAGCTTCATCGATAGCACGGCCAACGCCGAGAACGTCGTTACCGGCAGAGGTCTGGAAGCCCTTCAGATCAGGATGCTTGCGCAGGATTTCCTTGGCCTTTTCATAGGTGCCGTTGGCGTCGTCGAAGGATTCGTTGTTCGGATCGACGAGCTGCATGTCAGCGTACTTCTTGGCGTTTTCTTCCGCTGCGCCAACCCACTGCATGTGCGTGCGGCTGCCCAGCGAGCCAACAAAAGTGGTCCACTTGCCGCTCTTGCCCATGCATTCTGCCAGACGCTCATTGAGCGCTGTGCCATAATCGGCATTATCGAAGGCTTCGACATCGGCCATGGTGTTGACCTGGTTGTCGGCTTCATGGGTCACAACAACGATGCCGCGTTCCATGGCGCGCTTGAAGGTGCCTTCCAGAACTGCTGGGTCCATAGGAACGACTGCAAGCGCATTGACGCCCTTGGCAACGAGGTCCTGAACGATCTGGAGCTGCTGTGCTGCGTCAGATGTTGCAGGGCCGCTCTGTGTTGCAACCACATCAGGATTTGCCTTCTGATAGGCTTCAACGCCGGTGTTCATGCGGTCGAACCAAGGAATACCGCTGATCTTGACGACAGTTGCGATAACTGGCTTTTCCTGTGCGACGAGCGTACCCGCGCTGCCCGCGACGATTGCTGCGCCAATGACAGTGCCGGCGAGCAGTTTTTTCGTTACTGATTTCATGATTTCCTCCACGCTAACATTCCCCCAATGTCTATGGTCGGGTGCCTGAGGGTTGAGCACCGATATTTCCCTTTTGGCGATTGCCGAGGGTAAAGAATCCCGCGATGTCGTATTTTCCGACTGCGAGGAAGGCGAGCAGCAGCAGGCCCCAAGCGAAGTCGCGGACAAAATTGGAAAGACCACCGAAGTTGAGCAGGCTGGACATCAGCTGCAGGGCAACTGCGCTCAGGACCACGCAGATCACGCGGCCATAGCCACCTTCCGGCTTCACACCGGCCATGACAGCAATCAGAATGGCGACCAGAAGGTAAGAACTGCCATAATCGAACTTCACGTTGACGTTGCGTGCCGCGATGATGATGCCCGCAATCCCGGCCAGCAGGCCGCTGGTTGCATAGGTGGCCACCAGTACACCGTTGCGCGGAAAACCGGCAAAAACAGCGGCTTTCGGGTTGGTTCCCATCAGCATCAGCCAATAACCGTAGGGCGTAAAGCGCACCACAGCAGCAATCAGCAACGCGACTGCGATAAAGATCAGGAAGCTGATAGGAACCGCCAGAAACATGTCGTTGCCGATGCGCGACAGCAGATCCGGGCTGCCAACCATGACGGCACGGCCACCAGACACGACAACCGCAAGCCCCGTAAACGCCATCTGCGTGCCGAGCGTGCATAGGATTGGTGTGATATTGAAGCGCGCAATCAGCACACCGTTGACGATACCGCCCGCAAGGCCGATCACCAGTGCCAGTCCGATGAACGCGAGGCTAAAGCCTAGCTGGTTTTCGGCGCTGGAAATGAACATCGAAACGATAACTGCGGAAAGCACGCCCGCCAGATTGGCCAAAGCGATACCTGAAAGATCGATCCCGCCATTGCCAGCGCACATTGCCAGCATCACGCCGATTGCCAACAGCCCGATTTCAGGCACCTGGCCTGCCATCGACTGCAGATTGAACAGGGATAGGAAAGATCCACCCGAAATATACGCGCCAAGCGCGAGCAATCCGAGATTGATGACAACTAGCATAGCAAGCTGATTGCTTGTCTTCTGCATGGTCTCCTCCTACCATGTTTAGTAAACAAAACTGTTATTCACTAAATAAATGACCAAGAGGTTAGGGCTTGTCAAGCGCAATATCGGGGAATTATGGTTGCCTAACAGGTGGAATTACCCTAATCGTTTTAAACAGCAGTGGTTCTGTTTACTAAACTACAACGCAGTTCCCCCATCAAAGTCGAAGTTCCGCTTGGAAAATATGAAAAAGAAAAAGTCTTTTACGATCAGAGATATTGCCGAGAATGCGGGTGTTTCTCCCGCTACAGTGTCGCTTGTTCTGAACGGCAAAGGCGAAATTTCGGGCGAGACAAGAGCCCGCGTGCTTGAGTCGGTTTCCCGGCTCAATTATGTGCCGCGCGCAGCTAAAACTGGATCTGGTGGCGGTGAGACAATCCGCTTTCTGAAGATCGCCAAGCATGGCGAGACGGTAAATCGGGACCACTGCGTATTTGTCTCCGACTATATCGATGGCATGTCGTCTGAGGCCACACGCCGCAATTACACGCTTGAAGTGGTAAGCTTTGAAGGGCAGCCGATCAGTGCGGTGGCAGAATCGCTGGCCGGTGCGCCGGTGCGCGGTGTGATTGCTCTGGGAACCGAGCTTTCGGCAGCAGATATCCACATGATACAGGGGCTTGGCCTGCCGACTGTGTTTATCGATACGTTTTATGAGGTCGTCGAAGCCAACTTCGTAGACATGAACAACGAAGATGCAGTCTTCAAGGTTCTGTCGCGCTTCAAGCAGCTTGGTTTTTCGCGCATCGGCTTTGTAGCAAGTCATACGGAAACGACGAATTTCCGCCTTCGGCGCGATGCGTTTTTCAAGAATATGCAGCGTCTGGACCTAAACGTTCAGGAACGCGACATTCTTTCGGTTGAATCAACCTATGAGGGTGCGCATCGCGATACTTGCGCAATGCTGCATTCGGGCCTCGATTTGGCTGAGTGCTATTTCTGCACCAATGATATCATCGCCTATGGCTTCATCCGGGCATTGAAAGGTAAGGGGCTTCGTATTCCTGATGATGTTTCGGTGATTGGTTTTGATAATCTGCCGCAAAGTGCGACCATGGAGCCGGGTCTGACGACGGTCGAAGTATCCAAGCGCAAGATCGGCAATCTCGCCGTGACCATTCTCGACGATCTCATCAATACCGCTGAATCGCAGCCACCAGTGAAAATTCTGGTCGGTGCAAGCCTCGTCATCAGATCAAGCGATGCCGGTGTTACGGCTAAATCTGCTGCACCAAAGACCGGCGCTTTTACCAGCTAATCCCATACAATAGAGCATGAATTTTGATAGGCGGCAGGCGGAAGCTTGCCGCCTATTTTGCATGTCTTCGCCTCTCTCAGTCTTCTTTCTGAGCGATCCGCTTTTCAGCGGCTCTGTCGGGTAAGTTGTGCGGAGGGCTATCCACACCTCCCAAATAGGTAGACAATTACTCTTGTAATTTTAATTATACATCTGTATTCAGATTGAGAGTTCGCTATGGGCTGGAGGCAGAGGAGCCTTCCCGGGTGATCTTTCAAGCAGTCAGGCGGGAGGAAGTTTCGTCTGATTTCCAAGGGAGGAATTAATGAATAAGCTTGCTATGCTGGCGGCTGTTGCTGCCTTTTCGTTGCCTGTTACCGCCATGGCGCAGGACGCTCCGGGTACTGTTAAAAAAGACAGCTATCGTTTCGTCATCGTGCCAAAGGTTGTTCATCCTTGGTTTGACAAGGTGAATGAAGGCGCACAGCAGGCCGCTGCTGCGCTCAAGGCGCAGACTGGCGCCAATGTTGAAATCGTCTACTCGGCACCACAGAGTGCAGACGTTGTTCAGCAGAACCAGATTATTGACAGCGCACTTGCCACCCGTCCGGATGGTCTTGCACTCGATTTGCTCGATCCTTCGGGCAACCGTGCGTCGCTCGAAGAAGCACAGGGACAGAAGATTCCTCTCGTGCTGTTCGACTCCGTGCCACCTGAAGGCATGACCATCACGCATATCGGTTCAGATTTCTGCGAGCAGGCAAAGATTGCTGCCCGTCGTCTGGTCGAAGTGCTAGGTGGTGAAGGCGAAGTCGCAATCATGATGGGCGTGCCTACCGCACCGAACCATTCGATCCGCGCGGATTGCCATCGCGAAGTGTTCAAAGAACATCCGGGTATCAAGGTTGTTGCTGAAGGCATCGACAATGACAGCATCGAAATCGCACAGCAGCAGGCAGCAGCCATCATGCAGGCCAATCCAAACCTGAAGGGCTGGGTTGCTTCGGATGCGGCTGGTCCGATCGGCATCGGTCAGGCTATCGTTGAAGCTGGCAAGCAGGGCAAGGTCACGCTGGTCGGCCTCGACAACCTGCCGGAAATGCTCGACATGATCCGCAATGGCGTGGCTGACAGCTCGTCCGCATCGCAGCCTGAACTTCAGGGTTACTGGTCGGTGATGACGCTCTGGGCACAGGCAACCGGCGCTCCGGTTCCTGGCTATATCGACACCGGTAATGCGTTCCTTACCAAGGAAAACGTAGGCAACTGATCCGTTCTGGTCTTGTTGCAGGGGCACGGGTTCTCCCGTGCTCCATTCTTTCCTGTCCTATCGGCTTTGACCGGCGGATTGCCGGACACAACGATAGTTTTCCAAGGTGTCCATCATGGCTTATCTTGAAACAAGCGGATTAGGCCGGGACTTTCCGGGCGTAACCGCGCTGGATGGTGTTGACCTGAAAATCGAGCTCGGTCGCACGCATATTCTTGCTGGCGAAAACGGCGCCGGCAAATCAACACTCGTAAAAATTCTGACCGGAACCGATAGCGCTTCGCGCGGTCAGGTGCTGATTGATGGTCTCGATCCTGTCGCTGATCCTGCGCTCTATAAAAACGTCGCCTATGTTCCGCAGGAGCTGACGCTATTCCCGCAGATGAGCGTCGCTGAAAACCTGTTCATGCCATTCAGCCGAACCGGCCATGGCGGCTTTCTCGTCAACCGCAAGGCGTTGATGGAAGAGGCAAAATCCTATCTCGACCGTTTCGGCATCGAAGCGCAGCCGGATGATCTGGTGGCCAATATTTCTGTGTCCGATCAGCAGCTTTTGCAGATTGCGCGTGCCTGCACCAATGAGCAGATGAAGGTGCTGATCCTTGATGAGCCGACATCTTCGCTGACGCGTGTTGAAGTCGAGCGTGTCTTCAAGGTTATTCGTGGTCTTCTCGATCGCGATCACGCGATTGTTTTCATCAGCCACAAGATGGAAGAAGTCTTCCAGATTGGCGATGATTATACCGTTCTGCGCAATGGTACGAAAATCGAAAGCGGTCATATCAAAGATATTACCGAAACTGATCTGATCCGCGCCATGTCTGGCCGCGATCTTTCCTTTGATGAGCATTTCCGTCCGTCAAAGCCTACCACTGAAACCATCATGGAAGTGCGCGGTCTTTCGGGATCGCGTTTTGAAGACATCAGTTTTGACCTGCGCAAAGGCGAGATTCTCGGCTTTGCCGGACTGGTGGGCGCTGGACGCTCCGAAGTGATGCAGACGATCTTTGGCTTTTTGAAAGCCAAAGCGGGCCAGGTGAAGGTGGAAGGCGAGAGCTGGGCACTGAATGATACCTCGCGCTCGGTTTCCGGCGGTATGCTCTATCTTTCGGAAGAGCGCAAACATCACGGCATTCTGCCGCTTCTGTCACTGCGTGAGAATATCGGCATTTCGGTGCTGTCGCTGACCAGCGGCAAATTGGGTATCTCCGACCGCCGTGAACGCAATATCGTGCAGAAGATCATCGATGATTACGGTATCCGCACATCTGGCATGGGCAAGCGCATCTCGCAGCTTTCGGGTGGCAATCAGCAGAAGGCCATTATCGGTCGCGCCATGGCCACGCGTCCGCGCGTGCTCATCTTTGATGAGCCGACGAAGGGTATCGATATCCGGACCAAATCCGAGATTTATCGCATCATGAAAAATCTCGCCGAAGAAGGCGTCGGTGTCATCCTCGTCTCCTCGGAACTCAACGAACTGCAGAAATGCGCAAGCCGTATCATCACCATGCATAACGGCCATATCACCGGTGAGTTCTCCACCACCGATACCAACAATGAAACACTCGTGGGCGCGATCTTTGGAACAGAGGTAAAAGCCGATGCAAACTAATCCCCTTTCCAATCTCATCCGCACGCCGCTGGCCGGTGTCTTTGTGGCGCTTCTGGTGATCTTTGCCCTGTCGGCGATCCTTTCACCCTATTTTCTCACACCTTACAATCTGTCGGTTGTTGCACGCGGTCTCGCCTTTGTCGGTCTCATCACCATTGCGCAGTCGATGCTGATGGTGCTCGGCGAGCTCGATCTGTCGCTTGGCGTGATCGGTGGTCTTTCCGGCGTTGTTTCGGGCATTCTGATGGTTCGGATGGGTTTTGAGCCTTATTCCGCAATGCTGCTGGCAATACTGCTTGGCCTTTGCCTTGGTCTGTTCAACGGCTTCCTCGTCACCTTCCTCCGCCTGCATTCACTGGTGCTCACCATTGGTACGGCGGGCATCTTCGGCGGTGCCAATCTGGTGCTGACCCGCGGTGTTGCCATCACCGGCATTCCGCGTGATGTGCAATATCTCGGACGTGGTGATTTGTTCGGCGTGCCAGTGCCATTCATCATCATGTTTGTTGCACTGCTGGTCGCGACTTTCGTGATGCTGAAAACCCCGTTTGGTCGTTATATGTATGCCATCGGCAACAATCGTGACGGCGCCCGTATGCTGGGAATTCGCGTGGACCGTGTGCGTCTTATGGTGTTCGGTGTGGCCGGTGCCATTGCAGGCCTTGCAGGCGTGCTGATGGTTGCGCGTCTTGGAACGGCACAGCCGTCGATTGGCGACAGCTGGGTTCTGGCTCCGATTGCTGCATCCGTCATCGGTGGCGTTGCCACAACGGGTGGTATCGGCAGCCCGATTGGTGCGATCCTCGGTGCAGGTATCATCGCTATTATTGAAAACATTATCGTTCTGTTCGGTGTCTCCCCCTATTGGCAGGGCATTGTTTCAGGTGCAATCGTCGTACTGGCCATCTCGTTCGATGCCATATCGCGTCGTTATCTGCGCCGGGATGCCCACTGATCTGACGACCTGACACGTTTTAGAAAGCCAGAAATATGAATGAACAAGTCAAAACGAAGAAGCTGATCAACACGCCGGAAAACATCATTGCAGAAATGATCGAAGGTATGGTCGGCGCGCATCCCGACATGCTGCGTGTTGAAGGCGAAACGGGTCGTGCAGTTGTGGCGGTCGATGGTCCGCGCGAAGGCAAGGTCGGCATTGTGGTCGGCGGCGGTTCAGGTCATGAGCCAGCTTTTGTAGGCTATGTCGGGCGCGGCCTTGCCGATGCGGCAGCTGTTGGTAACGTGTTTGCCTCCCCATCGCCTGCTCATATTGCAGAAGCGGCACGGGCTGCGGACGGTGGCGCTGGCGTGCTGATGCTCTATGGCAATTATACCGGCGACGTTCTCAACTTCACGATGGCTGCGGAAGAACTCGCACAGGACGGCATGGATGTGCGTCATGTCGCGGTTGCGGACGATGTGGCCTCGGCACCGCTTGATCGCAAGTCGGAGCGCCGCGGTATTGCTGGCGACTTCTTTGTGTTCAAGGTTGCTGGCGCTGCAGCTGATCTGGGTGAATCTCTGCCGCGTGTTGAAGCGCTTGCACAGGCTGCCAATGAAGCAACCCGTTCTATGGGCGTGGCATTGAGCCCTTGCTCGCTGCCCCAGACTGGCAAGCCGAACTTCTCCATCGGTGACGATGAAATGGAAATCGGCATGGGCCTGCATGGCGAGCCGGGCATCCGCCGCCAGAAGCTTGCGCCTGCCGATGAAGTGACTGACGAGCTGATGGCCTCGGTCGTTGAAGAACTGGCGCTCAAGGCTGGTGATCGCGTTGCTGTTCTGGTCAACGGACTTGGTGCGACCACGCATATCGAGCTTTACCTGATTTTCCGCCGCGTGAAGCAGATTCTGGATGGCAGGGACGTTCAGATTCACGCCTCATGGGTTGGCGAATATGCGACGTCGCTCGAAATGGCGGGTGCATCGGTGACGCTGATGAAGCTTGATGCGACGTTGCAGACCCTACTCGATCACCCATGCCATACGCCAGCTCTAACGGTTGGTGCCGTGCAGGCAAGCGATCGTGAACCGGCTTCACATCGCAAGGCGCAGCGCAGCGCTGAACACAAAGAAGCTGCCACGGACACGCCGCGCAAGCTCATCACCGAGGGTGATGTGACACCTGCACTTTTCAAGGCGATGATGATGAATGTCGGCAATCAAATCATTGCCGAGAAGAACTGGCTTTCGGAACTCGATGGCGTGATTGGCGATGGCGATCACGGCATCACTATGGAAATCGGCTGGAAGGCCGTGCAACATGCGCTTGAAGACGAGCAGGGCGATGAAACCATTGAAGCCATCTGCAAGCGCATGGCCAAGGCATTTCTTGATGCGGTCGGCGCCTCGTCGGGTCCGCTTTATGCAACGGCATTCCTGCGTGCGGGTACGGCTGTCAGCAATCGTCTGAACCTTGACGGAACCGGCATTGCCGAATGGCTTACAGCCGCATCGCAAGGCATCCAGGATCGGGGCCGCGCGGCACCGGGTGACAAGACTATGATCGATGCATGGGTTCCGGCGGTTGAGGCTGCGAATGAAGCTGCAAAGGCTGGCAAGTCCACGCTCGACGTACTGATTGCGGCACGCGATGGTGCGGAAGCGGGCATGAAGGCGACGGCTGCAATGGAATCGCGCCGTGGCCGTTCGGCCAAGCTTGGTGAACGCTCCATCGGTCATATTGATCCGGGTGCAGCGTCTACGTTCGTAACTCTGCGTGCCATGGCAGAAGCGCTTCAAGCGAAGGCTTAATCAAGTAGCACAGGGGCCGTGTTTAGCGCGGCCCCTGTAACAATGCGCGGGCGACACCTTCATTGGTGACGAGGCGATTGACATAACCGCCGCGCAGAATGGCCCGAATAATCGGAATTTTGTTCACCCCACCCGAGACCAGAACCGATGCTGGTTTGAGTTTGAGCTTGTCCGGTGGCAGGGCAATGATTGAATCATTGAGGAAATGGTCAATCGGACGCCCCTGAGCATCAAGAAAATACCCCAGAAATTCACCGACCGCCCCAAGCTTCAGCACGGCATCGAGGTTATCTTTCACCACGCGGATGTGGGTGAGTGAGGTTTCTGATGTTAGTGCGCCGCAAGAGACAAGGCCGATATCTGCAATTTCGGTGCGGGCCAGAACGTCTGTTAGCTCGTCGCTCAACAGAATTGCATCGCGGCTTTCGCGGTTGGCGCAATAGATCGGGGCGGTGAGATAATGGCACTCCACGCCGAGCGCCCGCGCAAAGTCGGTTGCAACTTCAAATGTGTTGGTAGAGGAGCCGCTGGTCACGCCCCCCGTCAGGCTGACGACCCAGCTTTCAGGTTTGGGACGCGAACGCAAATTTCTGACCGCGAAACTTAAAGTGCGCCCTGAGGCAATGCCCACTCCCATGTCCCGTCCTGCAATCAGCTCGCTTGCCATGGTTCCGGCGGCTTCACCGATCACACGTTTCTGCTCCAGATAGTCATCAAGATCCGGCACCACAACGGCATCAGCTAAGCCGTAGCGAGCCGCGACCTTCTCCGCCAGTTCGATACAATCCACAAGCGGCAGGCTGACTTTGACCTGTATCTGACCCGACTCACGAACCTGACCAATGATCTTGTTGACCTTTAGCCGGGTAATGTTGAGCCGCTGCGCGATTTCCTGCTGGGTCTGGCCGCCAATGAAATAGAGCCAGGCCACGCGTGCGCGTTCCTGCTCCTCATCGACTGACACGAAATTCTCGTTCATTCACTGGCCCTTAACAGTCGCTACGTGCGGCAGGATATCCTTGAGCGTGCGCGCTGAAAAGCATCATTTCCTGCGCTCTTTCAACGCGCATCTTACCTGAAAACGGTTTCTCATTTTCAGGACGCGCTTCTCACTCTTTTCATAATTGAGGTGCGGGCCGCAATGCATTTTGCAATGCAGGATGTTATTTCTTTTCAAGCTACACTGAATGCCGCCAAGTCTTTGTATCTGAAATTTGCAGAGCATATTTAAGTAATTTAACTTGACTCAAATTATCATGTTAACTAGAGGTTGCGGCGGGGGGCATCCCTGTCGGCGGGTAAGATCATGTATAACAAAAATAGTCGGAAGACGGCGCTTCATCGATTTGTCGAGGGAGATGGATTCTGGGTAGCGTATGCTGGTTTATTTGCAGTGATCGTTATCATTGCAAATCTTTACCTTTGAAAATTGTCAGCCTGTAAACTGCAACGTCTGCAGGCCGACCACGCATATCAGCAGCAAGCGATAGTTCTCAGGTAGCCAGCCACTGATTTCCACTTTCGCGAGGAAACAGTGAAAAAAATACACTCAAAACACTACGGCATTCTTTTACTCGGTGTTGCCTATAGCGCATTCATCGCGGGCATTCCTGCTGCCTATGCGCAATCGGCGGGCGGTACACAGCAGAGTGCAGAAGCGGGCGACAAGTCACAAGACAAGAAGGTTCCAGGCTCTGTAGAACTTCAGCCGATTATCATCAGTGCAGGCGTGGACATGGACGCGCCTTATCTGACGCCGGGCGGTGTCAGCGTCATCGATGGCAATATCGTGCAGGAAAAATACGGTGGCGATGCAAACGCGATCGTTCGCTCCATGCCCGGCACTTTCACGCGTATCTCATCGAGCCAGCCGGGTGTTGCGGTTAATATTCGTGGCTTTGAATCGGATGGTCGCATCAATACCATGATTGATGGTGTGCCGCAGATGTTCAGAAACACCGCAGGTCATGCTTCGACCGGTGGAGAACTGCTCTATATCGATACCAACCTTCTAGCGGGCGTGGGTGCAGAGCGCGGTGCTGTAAACGGTGCCCATGGTATGGGATCGCTTGCCGGGGCGGTCAATTTCAGGACGATTGATTTTGAAGATGTGGTCCTTGAAGGACAGGATCAGGGCGTCAAGACAATCATGAAGACCGGAAATAACGGCTTCGGGCTTTCAGGCATGATTGCCGGTGGCGCAAGGACCAATATCCCTATGTCGGGAACGGCGTCGATTGTTGGTGCTTTCAGCTATAGCGATCGCGAAAACTACCGCCGAGGAGACGGTGTTTACAATACGCCGGATGCGAGCAACAAGCCGGGTTCGGGTTTGTTGAAGTTTCATTTCCAGCCAGACGATGTGCATGATCTGAAACTCGGCGCACGATGGTACAAGAACCACTTTCTGGTTTCGGGCTATGAGTGGGGCGTAACGAACTCCACTTACACGGCCAACTATACCTATAATCCGGATAGTGACTGGATCGATTTGAAGGTCAACGCTTATTATAACCGCACGGATATGTCTTACGATCCGACGACCGGCGGTTCTTATCGGCAGCGCCAGACGCGTGATAATGGCTATGGTTTCGATGTCACGAACACCAGCCGCTTTGACATCACCGACGCTATCAGTGCGCGGTGGGAATATGGCGCGGCCTATTCTTCGGACGATTACAAGGTCAATAATTATCGTGGGGCAAACCCTCCCGGCAGAATGCAAAAAGCGCGTGCATTCACAGATCTTACTTTATCGAGCGGCATCTTTGAGCTGAGTACTGGGCTAAATTACGACTATTGGACCCTGAGTGGGCACCAAAGTCCTTGCACCGCCAATGTCGGTTTCTGCCCACCAACGGGCGGTAATGTCGATGTGTCACGAAGTGAAAATGCGTTAAATCCGAAGATTACCCTTTCCGCCAAGCCGTTGGATTGGTTGCAGCCCTACGTCACCTATGCTCACACGTTCCGGCCTCCATCGGCGCGCGAAGCGCTTTGGGCACTGGTTCCAATCGGCGCTGGCATTGGTGGTGGCCAGTTCTCCAACTTCTACCTCGATCCGGAAAAGTCTCGCGGATGGGAGTTCGGCACGAATGTCATTAAAGATGACGTATTGCTGGCAGGCGACGCATTGCGCTTGAAGGTGAATTACTTCCGCTACGATATCGAAAACTACATCGTCAACAATATCATCAGCCTGCCGGGCGATCCGTATGAACGGGCAATCTGGGTCAATGTGCCCGGAACCACCCACTCACGCGGCTTCGAAATCGAAGGCGGTTATGATGCGCGGTTTGCCTATGTGAACTTGTCTTATACCCATGCAACCAACGATCAGCCAGTTGGCTGGGGTGCAGGCATCGGCAATGGCGACTCGACATTTCTGCCGGAAGACTATGTTACCGCCGATGTCGGCGTTCGTGCATTTGATGAAGCTCTGACGGTTGGTGCCACGATGAATTATGTTGGCGGCAGTCGCTACGCAGTTGGATTTGGCGATACCGAGAAGAAGGAAGCCTATACGCTTTACAATCTCTATGCCTCGTACAAGTTCAACAAACACGCAACCGCTTTCATGAACGTCGAGAACCTGACGGATGTGGCGTATAGCCCAGCTGTATCGGGTGAAATGGCTGACAAAACAGGGCGCGGACGAACCTTTATGGTGGGACTCACAACCCAGTTCTGACCTGCAAAAATGAAAATCAGACGGCTGGCGTAATGTCAGCCGCCTGAACTTAGAGCTCGATAGGGACTGTGACCACGACTTTCAGACCCGGATCGTTGTTGAGCTCTTCCATCTCGCCACCAAGTCCCAACACAATGGCATTGAGCATTTTGCTGCCAAAGCCGACACGGCTTCGTGTCTTGCCCGTTCCATTATCAGCCACGATCAGACGCGCCTGATTGAAATGATGATCAAGCGTAACCCAGGTTGGTCCCGGCGCACCATCATAGGCATATTTATTCGCGTTGGTCACAAGCTCGGAATAGACCAGACCGATATTGATTGCACGGTCGGCATTGATCAGCACATGCGAGAGCTTGCTTGTATGGCGGCTGCGCCATTCCTCGCCCATCGATTGAAACAGTTCGTTCGACAGTTCGTCTAGATAGCGGGCAAGATCAACTGAGCCGACATAGCTGTCGGAATAAAGACGGCGGTGGACGAGTGCCACCGCGGCAATACGGCTGCGGGCATCCGTCAAATATTGCGTAATCAACGGATCGTCGGTTTCCCGCATTTGCATACCAAGGAAGGTCGAAACGAGCTGAAGACTGTTCTGAACGCGGTGATTGATTTCCTTCATCAGAAAATCTTTCTGTTCCAGAAGCTTATCCTGCTGTTCCAGAGTACGCTGCAATTCGCGGTTCAGCTTGTCGATCCGACGGCGTTGATAGGCCTCATGAATGACGCGGCTAATGCGATGCATCGCATCGATCTTATTAAAATTCCAATAGCGTGAGCGACCATGCACTTCTTCCGACCAGGCTTCAAACGAGGCGCGTGGCGTGAGAGGTGTTGAGGCAGAACCGGACGTATCCTTATGAGGATTGCCGGCCCATTCGACGATCTGCACTTTTTCGGCGCGCGACCAGATAAGAAATACATCTTCATCCAAATGCAGTTTCAACACGGCGATGCCGCTGGCAATCGGAATGATATGTTGCGGCAGATCTTTATGACGACCCATTTCATGCGAATGAAACAGCCCGTCCTTGAACCTGTTGTGGACCAGATCAAGGATAATGCGCAGATCGGAAATATCGGGCGATGCACCGGACCGCGCCGCAAGCTTTCCATTGGAAACCACGGCAAAGCCATCCGCAATCATCATCTGCCGCAGATTATCGGCTGTTTCGGCAAGGCGTTCTTCGAGTGGTGCGTTAATCAGGAGTGCTTCGACCAGCCGGTCTTCATGCGCACGCAGACGCAACCGCTCGCGGACATTTTCTGCTTCATCCTTCGATTTCATCTGTCGGGCGAGGCTGGCGGCCAGCGCACGGGCTGATGCACGCGTTGCGAATGGCATAGAAAACGGTGCAACATTGTGGCAGGCAATGAGGCCCCAGAGCACGCCATCCTTGATGATGGAGACTGATGCGCTCGCGCCAACGCCCATATTCTGCAGATATTGCAGGTGAATGGGTGACACGCTACGTAGGGCTAAATCGCTCAAATCCAGCGGCTGCTGTGGTTCTTCACTGTACCATCTCAGGGGAGCCGGGACATAAGACGATTCTGGAATGACGCGCACGCGATTGCGGAGATAAAGAGCCCTCGCCTGTTTGGGGATGTCGCTGGCAGGAAAATGGTGGTTGAGAAAAGAAGGGTAATTGTCGTTGCCATCTTCAGCTACCACAACGCCGGACGCATCTTCGAGAAACTGATAGATCATCACGCGGTCAAAACCGGTCAGTTTGCGGAATGCCACGACAGCTTTCTGAAAAAGCGTCCTGATGTCGGGTGCCGCTTCAAACTGATAAGCCACCGCCTCAAGACCAGACAGGGACTGTTCAGGCGTAACAAATGAATGCAGTGCGGGTTCTATTTCGACCAGCAGATATTCGTTGAGGATATGACCAAGAAGATCGAAGGTTTCCTCTCCAATGATGATCTTACCCAGAATGATTTCATCGGCTCGCGGCGCTTCTGCGGCGAGCGCCAATACATCGAATTGCAATAATTCATTGAGGTTCTGGCCGGGCCATGCCACGCCGAAATAGGCTTCCAGTTGCCCGGCGCCACCGACGACGAGACCGCTCTGCAACTCTGCTATGAGCAGCATTCCATGCGGTTGAATAGACCCGGGTATATGAATTGGCTCGCGGTCGCAGGCAGTCTGATCAAGCGGGCTGTCTGGCGACATAGTTGAAGACCTTTTGATAATTATACTCAAAGGCACCGAATGCTGCGATGGCTGCAAATTTGCAGCGCTCTTCGTCATCGTCATCAAAGGGCGTTATATCGATCAAATTAAGTGTTTGCTGCCATGAACGCAAGTTTGCCATCTGTCGGTCGAGATGCCGGGCACCGAACTCTTTGGTGAAGCCGAGTTTGGCAACTTGTTCTGCGCGATCCTGAACCCGGATGGCGGATGCCTCCAGCGCATAGAGTGTCCCGATAATGGTTGGCAGATCGACCGGCTCCGTCGCGCGCTTGAACTTCAATGTCTCAGGCGGCAGGCAATCGGGAAAGTCATTTATATCGTTGGCCAGATCAGGCTCGATCCTACGTTCGTTCCATTGCGGCAGAAGAGCCTCGATGTGGCTTGTTTCAAGCATGGATTCCAGCAATAGGCGGCTTGCAAGGGTTGCCTGCAAATAATTTCTGTAGGAAGCTTCTGAACCAAACATGGACAGATCACTGCACAGAGCATCGACTCGGTTATGATGAGGATCGGTGGCCGATTTTAATCGCCAGTACCGCCCCGACGTCACTTTATGGAACATTAAAGAAATTCACTCCGCCTAAATCTGGAGTGTCCGAAATCTATAAATTCAGACGCACGTCTCCGGGCGCGTTAACGCAACAGATGCAATTTTGTTCCGCAACATTGGGTGGTGTCCGCACATAAGTAAATGTCGCGCAAGCCAGGAAAAGCTTGAACCGGATGATGTGCTTGAGAAAAAGCCAAAAGCTGAAAAGCATCTAAGTGCTTAAAGATAATGATAAATTTAAGACCTGGAATTCGAATGGTGGGCGTAAGGGGATTGAGCCTGTGACCCTTACAATGTCATCATATATCCCCTATCGGAAAAACTCGAAATACGGGTGAGGGAGACCTAAATATCAGCCCTCTCCGCACCTATCTTAATTTTGTGTTCTTCTTGGGATGTTTTACTTGAACCGGGGAGAACTACGTATAAGCCTGCTTACAAAGCCTCAGCAGCTTTACGCAAATGGGAAGGCGGGTATCGAGTATACATACGACCGCTTGTGGCAGAGTTTTTGTGACCCAGAAACTGAGACATTTTCTCCATCGGTATGCCTGCTTCGATCATCCAAACAGCGGCAGTGTATCGGAGAAAATGCGCCGATATTCCATCTAAGCAGGCCTTGTCCGCAGATGTGGCAATTCCTGTCTCCAGGTTATGGACCGGCTGACCGGCCCATTCGACCACGTAATCAGTGATCGCGCCGGTTCTGGCTTCTTTCACAACGGCCATCGACGTTGCATTGATTGGCACGATCGCTCTGCCTGTTCAGCGGGCTGCATCACCTGGATCGCGCAGATAGATCAGTTTGCTATCCAAATCCACACGATGCCACGCCAATTCGAGAATCGCTGGACGCGCGCAGTAGTCGCGGGCAAAAGGTGAAACGATAGGCGCAGGTCAGGCGCTCTTGCCTCTGCAAACATCTTTCGCGATTCATTTTTGTGACGCTCCGCAATGTGCGCTTTGCAGTCTTCCCTCGTAATCCTTTCGCCATCACGATCCCCAAGCCTTTCTTCATGCCTTTCAAATATGTTTCATCGTGGCGATAATTGCGTGCCCTGCTTTGTCATTGACGTAACGGTTCCAAAGGTCAGAAACCTTCTGACCTATAGGCGCGTGTTTCTGCATAAATTGAAGGCACAGGGAGGTTAGTTTGGCGAGCTCTGGCCGCGTTAAATATGCTGCTTCATCCAAGCATTCTTGCCATATTCGGTGCGCGCTCTGCCGATAGTTTTATGTCGGCATCACCGTAGTCGAATGCGCTCTTGGCGTAACGAGTCAGATCTCCCTTATCTTCCTGCGAGGTCGGGAGGCGACCTAACATCTCGCAGCAAAGGTTATATTCTTTTTGGAGCGAGTCTAATTCCTGAGGGGTAAATATCCCTTCATAGGCTGCGCTTGTGAACGGCACGTCGGCTCTGCTAGTATAAAAAGAAAACAACCGATTTTATTTGTGCGCAATCAAACTAAACGTTACTCGACAGAACACCTGCTGCGCACGTTTGATCCAGGAAAACAGCCTTTCGCCATAGATCACAAAATCGATTCCGCACGATCCGCAGGTGAGCAGATCATTTGTTTTAAGCCAAGTCGTAGTCTTCTCGGTCTTATTTGAACATACGGGACAAGTAACCCCGATTATTTGATCTTCATACACGATAACCCCCTCGGTGATTCAGCATATGCTAATCTAACTGACTACAGTGTTTCTGACAGGCACACCACTGTACAGGGTATTTTTCTGGGGGGGTTCTCATGCTGTTTAAGAGATCAGTGATGTAACGGTCACAAGCCCAAACCGAAAGCCAAATACAGGCTCCATGCAAGCGTGAGCAGGAAGATTCCGACCAAAATTTTTGTTACTGTCTCTGGAGCCATTTCCAATAACCGCTAGAACCTACTTCGTAGGTGATATGATATGAGAACTGGTCTCCATTTTTGCAAGAAAAAATGAAACTTACTTGCCACAACGCTGCGGGAACAGCTTCACATCAAACTGCCGCCCTCCAACCATCTGCTTCTGTTGAGGTTCCGTTACTATCAAAGCCCGAATAGAGCACGGTCCAGCGATGACTTGGTATTGATTCCGCTTCTGATAAATTACTTTGGTAATAGGATGAGCGGGAACTTGCTCCGCAACTGCTGCAATGATCGCCGTTAACTCTTTTGCCCTTTGGTAGTTTGGAGCAAGCGCGGCATGAGAAGCGGTCGATAAACAGAATAGACCCATTGCACCAATTGCCGCGGTTTTCAAATACATCGTCATCTCCTCGTTTGGTCTCACTTGGGAAGGCAAAAACAACATAACTGAAACCAATTAAATTATTCAAAAAGCGGACGGGCAATACTAAGCAGGCGAGCAAATGTCCACCTGATTGCCAGGAGGTGTAAATCCTCCCGCAGCGCCAAACACTTCAGCACAGTTTCTAGGCAATGTCTCAACGGAATGCGAGGCTCACAGGCGTCGATCAAGATGAGACTAACTTATCTTGAAGACCATGCGGCAATAGCAAATAGCCAAACCTCGCACATAATCAGAACGGCGACGCTGAGCTATCGTGACACGCCCTTCTGTTTTTGATAAATGTCCCCCTGTTATATTCTGGGAGACTTGAGATGGCATGCGGACGATGTGGGAACGAAAACTGCAACGAGGGTATGAAATGTTCAAGCTGCGGCGCTGAATATCGTCGTAAGCGGTTTCTTCTGTTATCAACCGTTCTTTTGAGTTTGATTATTTCTGCCGGGTTCCTAGCGAACAGGTCAGGGTATTTCTCAATCTTGTTGTGGTTGGCTCTGCAGACACCTCTTGTAGGTTTGATGTATCGCGCATCGCGTCAATCTTGGCGTGTGCGACCAGTTAGCTAAGTTCTCGCCAATTTGCGTCTCAGCCCCGCCTAGTGCGGGGCTTTTCTTTATCAGACATCGGAGAACGATGCTTTCGCTTAAGTGTCACGGCGGCAGCAATGCTGTCGTCTGTTAGCGGCTTTTTGTCGGCTCTGTTTAGTACCCCTGTGCCTGCAATAGAAACCGGTACCAAAGCACTTAATTGCTTTCTGAATACGCTAATCGACACTCTTCTGCAGGCTGCACTGCTGGCAAAGTACCTCTAGCAGGAATTTTCGGGTCAGGTGGGGGAGTGATGGTGTTTTTGGGTCACTCTTGGGAGGTCTGTTCCGGGAAAATGGCGGTCCTGTTAAAAAGGGCAACCTCACATAGTGGAAGAAAAGCGCCCCGAAGTATTTGTTCCTGATCAGAATGGTACCATCTTGCCAAGAGTTCCTTCCCTATGAGCACCAACATCGCCTGTGACTTCAGCGATAACGGGAACGACTGGTACATCGAAAGCTCATGTCACGATTGGAGTTAGCTTAGATACCGATGGTAACCTGCAGGCGCGCTGCAATAGCGGCTTACGATACAGGCGGAGCAGTACGGAGAGCTCGTGACCTTCGTCAGGTTCGCTCGTGAGGGATGGCAAAGTAATGGCTCAGGTATCACCGAGCGGTCTGAGGTACGAACCTGCATTTCCTTTTCTAAACCGACCAGTTTCGATGTCGAAGTATGGCGAGAAGGCTATCGCTTGTATAGAAAACGGTGATCCATTTTGGACTTGGACAGCGAAGGTAGTAAGCCTCACGAATGCTGACAGAAATCGGCTCAAGGTATTTATGATCGCTGTCGAGATGGACTTATCACGGTTCATTACACGCCAAAGCACGTTTGCATTGCAGGCTTATTATGGTGATCCTAACAATTCGACACACACTACTATTAACGGCAATACAATTAACCTTGGAACAGTGGTTTTCTGATTATAGCTGAAAGCGGGTGATCTCATCGGGCTGACGAATGGCAACTATAACCTGATCGTCCGATTAGCTGCCGATGCGACTGCATCCACAACAAACTTGCAGGTTCAGAGCCTTTGCAAAAAGTAGCTCGCACGTGGATGAAGGAAGGAGTAACACTCCTTGAAAGCGACAAGACCCACATAGCGTGCTCGCATGCTAACGATTAGCATGTTGGAAACGCTCAGCGTCAAACCGAAGTTCAGAAAATACGCGCTGGTTAAGTTATCGCCCGACTGTGGTGAAGCCGTCAGATAAGCGGCTCAGGATGTTCTTTTGCCGCTCCCAGTGCTTTGAGAACCGCCGCGCGGCCATTGAAGTCAATATCATTTGGCGACATTTTGTCAAAAGCGCTCAAAATAATCTTCTGAACATTGTTAGCTCGGAAGATCGCCTCGATCATTTGATCGACGTATTCAGGTCCACGGTCTTTGGCGATCACCCTCAGAGCCTCTGACAGAGCAAACCTCAGATAGAGATGCTCAGCTTTTATCTTGTCGCTCATGCTTCCTCCTGGGGAACTACTGCAAGATGATTAAAACTTCCAAGAATGGAGAAAACAATGGAAAAGAAAGAAAAGGCGGACATCAATCCGCCAGTTTATGGTGATTTTGACCAGGTCAGCCAGAATGTTGTTTCACTTCTGAAATGGCTTCAGCCGAAGAGATACTAACTCTGAAACTTCTGCAGGAGCTTTGTCTATTATCTTCTGCACATCGTCAGAGCCAAAAATACCCTTCTCAATTAGCAGGGCGATTATCATAGAGGTGGTGTAATACTCCGAGCCGATTGAGAGCCGAACTCGCAGTTCGTGTGGCGTATTTTTCGGATATTCCTTCATATCAAGCCTCCCTTTTGTTAGTCTGCCATATAAGCCGATAACAAAAAGAATGGCGATCCTGACTAAAGTTGAGCCTGCTTCAGTCGCGGGAAACCTTTGAAGCGTTCATTTTTGTCGCCCGGTGTTTCGCTGAGATAAATCATACGTACTTTGCCGAGTATTTTATCCTTCGGTAACGGTCCTGACGTGAAGCGGCTAAGACCAGGCCGGGAACGACCTATAGCGAAATCTTCAGGTTCGTTGATGCGGCTCCTGTTAATGCCGGTGGGTCATTGAATACTCAGCTATCAAGTGACAATGGCGCGTCGTGGCTCACTGCTACAACGGAATATTCGGAGCAAGCTCTGGTCGCCTCCGGAAAAAACGTAACTGCCGTTGCTCCATCTTCGCCCGGTATCGGTTTTGGCGCAACAGTATCCGGTGTCGGCGGCGGCGCTATGGAGCTAGTTACTCGCAACGATATCGTCACGCCGTGGACGCCTTTTACGCTATGCGCCTTGTCTGCTCGAACGGAAACCTCGCCGGTCCCGTGTTGTATTGATGGGAGTAACAGGATGACCGATATTTTTTATCTGGTTCGCCGGAAGGTGAGGAAATTATTACCCTCAAAGGGGCTCGCGCTGCTACGTTCATGGATCGAGTTATCCAGCCCGATGAACCTGAGATGATGGTTGTGCCAGCTGCCGCTCTATGGGAGGCCTGACCCAAGCAGTAGCCGATCCGGTCAATTAAGCGTTGGCAAGACAGCCAGTTCGCACACAGCGCATATTCATTACCGCCAATACTTTACGCTCAGATCAGCAGCTCTGACAGCTGCTTGAAGAATTGGTAACTAAGTTTTTCTGTGACGTCCGGACGGCCAAATTACTGGCGGGTTAAAAGGCCACTCTCGATTGCCAGTTGACTGTTTGAAATAGAGAGTGGCCGTCGTGCCGCACATTACACAACATTGCATCTTTTAGTTATTATAGGTGAAAAAGAAAACCCCGAACGACGGCAGGTCAAATCCGGGGCCACACCTCCGGCAACTATGACGGGCGGCCTTTGGTGCGGCTTAATCATCTCATAATAATGCCAAAAGAAAAGCCCCGGCGTGTTGAATGAAGGAAGCACGAGCCGGGGCTGCGCAGATCGCCAGTCGCGTCTCGAAGATGACCTGCGCTATTCAATTTTAATCCGGCTTCTGTCAAAAGAAAACCCCGGAAGCAAGAGCCGGGGTTGCGCACCGAATTTTGCACGGGGCTTTGTGACGGTGCGCGGCTTCTCTTATTCATATTGATGACTTTTGTGAAGCTAACGAAACCTCCGCAGGCGGGCGCTAACCGGCGATACGTCGGAACCACCTTGATGCTCAGGTGTCTAATCGCTCATGACGACCTTTGAAAAGCAAGCTGCAATTTCCTCGTTGGCTCCAAGGTCTTTCGCAAACTTTACCAGTTTAGGTCCGTCTCCCTCATCAGCCATACCACCCCACACGCCCTTAAATGTTTGCTTTCCTGAGTTACTGTCAAAGAAAAAATAACCGGGATCTGCCACAGGAGTGGAGGCATAAACCACGGTCCATTTGCCTGACTGCATAAAACTATCGACTTCAACTTTAGCGGGTTTGACCTTTTCTTTGAGGCTGTCCGAAATGATTTTCGCGTACTCAGTCTTTCGCTCTTTCGTTAGTTCCTGATCTACCCCTGCGCAATCAACTGCTGCAACAGCGGGATAGACTAGAAACTGAACTGCGAGAACGGTTGCATTAAACTTAATTATAAAGGACATATTGGCGCTCCTCAGAACTAGTCAAAAAGCGAACAGAATTCAGACTACTGCCTTCCAGGTTCGAAGAGCAATCTAAAAATCATTGCAAAGAAAACCCCGGCAGGCGGGCAGCCATGAACCGGGGTTACTCACTGGTGCAACTCGAGCAATGCTTCGATCCGGTGAATAACCTCGATTTAGAGCCCAAACATTGAGCGTCAAGAGCTGAAGAGGCTAAATCCCAACCGGAGGGAACCAGCTGGGTTAGTCACTTTGCACTCAAGCGGGGGATGTGATGCTGTAAAAAGGTGAAAAATTAGTGCTCATTCTCTCAACGTCAAGAGTTGAAATAAAAGCCTCAGCTCGTGGGTATCACTACCGAGCTGAGGCTCTTCATACGACCTGTCTGCGGAGACGTCCTTACGCATTAGCATCTTCTCATAAATCCACGCCTGATCAATGTACGGCACCGTACAGAAGGGCGTTTTCAGCCGAAATGAAAGCTGGGTATAGCTTTATTCTAAGGGATACAGTCATGTCGAAAGTGTACACAAACCCCCAGGCGATAAGGCCGGGGCTTAAGGCTAGAGGCAAGCTGCCATTTTTTCGTCAGGTGGCGAAGCTTCCGCCCTATCTTTGCGCAAATCTTCGATCAACTGATACATTACATCTGGGTGCCGCTCAGTCATCAATAAGTATGCAAGATTGCTATCGAGGGGAAAAGGAGCGGTTCTGTTCCTAATCGCGAATTTGGTGAACGCTAAAACAGAATTCAAAGGCAAAGGCATCCTGAGAAAGGCCTCCATGAACTGCCGCTGGATGGGTTTAGCGCGTTGGGTCGATCCGATCTGGCAATTGTGTTTCCTGACGCAATCGTGCTTCAAGAAATCGGGAGCGAGCGCGATAAACTTACGCGATTGAAAAAGCAGTTCTTTGCCATGCCTAGCCGATGCCACCAGTGGCATATCGTCTGTCATGAAAAGTGGTTCAACGAAGATGGTAGCATCAAGGATCAAGAGTGTATCAAGTACTCTCATCAAGAGCATTTCTGGAAATATTCCGACACCAGCACTTGGAAGTTTGAGCGATACAAAGATATGAACCGGCACCCCGGCACGTTTGGTCTACTCGATTACTTATGGGTTGATGAACTCAAGGAAATAAATGGGCGACTTTGCCCAAATACCCCATCAGGTTTCACTAGGTGGAGTATGGCGGGGGCGTTGTACAACCGTCTACCCCTCTTGTCGATTGGCGAGTTTAGATGGTGCTTTTCGTGTTTCTGATATTGCTTGAGGCCTACGCTATCTTCACCTTGCCACAGGTTAAAGCCAAGCATGAGAAGCCGGTTGATGCGCTATGAGCGTTATGTCGGCCTTTATCCCAAAATAGCTGAAATACTCGTTTGCTGCCTTCTGGTCGCTTTTTTGTTGCTGGTTGCTGGTTATGTGGCTGGGAAACGTGATGTCCGGTCCAGCATCGAAGCCAAAATCGAAAGACAGAACAATGAAGCGACTGACAAAGCCCTTGGCGCTGTGCTCAATGCTGGTAGGGTGTGGACATTCGGGACCAGCAAATGTGAAGGGAGTCGGTAGTGTTCTCGAAACCATACTGCTCGGCGCTCGTGGCGCAACAGATACAGACCAACGGAAGATAGACCGGACAATCGTGCGCGTCTGCGCTGGTGGCGTTTGGTCAAAAGAAGAAGGTTAAAGGCATGACGAGAAATGAAGGGGTAGCCGGTGACTGAAGCTGGACAGGACAGAGCCATTGGCCGCGCTGAGCAAGCTTGACCAGATCATCAAGGATACAGATCGGGCACGGGATGATCGGAAACAGCAATACGATAAACAGGAAAAGTCCGATCGCAACTTGGACGAGGTGATGCGCAAGCTTCAGAACGTCGATAAACGGATTGAGAAGGTTGAGGAGCAGGTAGCAGACTTCAACCGTTGGCGTGAGCGGGGTTGTTGGCGAATGTAACGCGAAATGCCAGTGACGGTCATGTGACGCGAAACGGTTTTGAAACTTTTTAATATCTGGAAGGCGTTTTATTCAGAAGGAATAAAGCGCAGGTCGCGGTGATTATTCGACCGGGCCGTTCCTCGTTAGCCCCTGTGTATATCTTTGGGGACCTCGGAGAGAACCTTTACCCAAATGTGCACCAAAAATTTTCCGCGCATCGTTTTAACCACAAATTAACCGTGCTAGCATTTAATGGAATGGCTGGCTGATCCAACCGTACCGATCCCTCCCGCCAGCGAAAACCCAAAAAAATCCGCTCAGACCAACTACTGAGCGGATTTTTCGTATCCGTGCGACAAAAGTAACCCTACCGAGGCGGGGTCAGCTTAACCAGGTCACTTTTTCGGTGGGCCAACGCGATCGAGCAATTTGTAAACGATCTCAGCACATTCATTCGTTGACTCATCTTCAGAACATTTCACATCTACCTTGAAGCCCTTATCCTCAACGCGAATGTGTGCTGACTTTTCGGGAGGAGGCGGGCCTTTGTGTGGTGGCGGCGGTGGTGGCGTACCCGGTGCTTCGCCAGATGGAGGTGCCGGTGGCTTGGGCGGCTCCTGCGCAAGTGCAGCGCTTGAAATCATAGTGAGTGCAGCGGCAGCAATAAGAACGTTCTTCATTGCATTACTCCTAGGGGTGTTTGCGCAAGAGAAACATGCAGAACAACTTTAAGTTCCTGGGCACGTCGATCATATTTTTATGATCGAAGCCTCCAGTTAAAATGCCCCGGCATGTCGCCCGACCTCACGGGGTTGCTTGTCTTGGAGCCACAGAGTTTTCAAGACATCGCGGCGAGTTTCAATTCCTCTGAGTACTTCTGCAAAAAAAAACCCTCATTTTTGTCCAACTCTCCGGCGCCAGTTCAAGTCTAAGTGGACACCTGATTCATCATTAATGCCGGAAGAAAAAGGTACGTCAAAATTCGCGCTTGCGTTGAGGGAATAAAATCCTCGATCTACTCGGGAAAAAAGTGCCGCATCTCTGGGTAAGTTATAATCACTCTTGTAAGCAAGAAAGCCGAAATAATCGGGGTAATTTCATCCGGGTATAACTCGGCGCAAATCTCTAGCCGTGAATGGCTCTTAAAGGGTTCCAAGCTGACCTTTGCCTTTTGAAAAACGCTAGGATGGTCAGTTCTTTCCGCACGTTTGTAAGTCACCGGGTTCTAGCACCGCCATCGTGCGGTGTTTTTCTTTATCAAACATCGGAGAAAGATATGCGCATCGGCTTTGGTTTCGTGGAGGCAGCACTGCTGTGGTCTGTTCGTGGCTTTTTGTCGGGTCCAGCATCACTCGTGTTTAGTGACCCTGTTCCAATCACCTCAATCGTGGTTTCAGCAAGCGCATTCGCGGGCGCCGTTATACTCCGAACGGGGCTCGTGAAGTTGCACGGCGTCAGCGCCAGATTGACGCTGGGAGGCTGACAGCCAGCAACGGCATTGTCTTTTCTATGTGGGGAGCAAACGCTACTTCAGAGAGATAGGCGATTAAACGCCTACCTCAATTTCGTGCCTGGCAGCCTGGGCCAAGAATGATGAGCGTGTTAAACCGCGATCCTTGGCTACGGTGTCGATAGCCTTAAGAACACCCCTTTCAAAGGTGACGTTCACTCGCACTACTGCGCTGTCGTCTTCAATGAACGGAACAGAGACCAGATAAGCCCCTTCTGCCAATTCGGCGCGGACTTCCTCGCGAGCCAATATCTTGGCATGACTGGAGGGATCGGGTAGGGCTTCATCCTCTGCATAAAGCTGGAGAGCTTCAATCGCGTTCTTAACGATATCGTCAGCCTCATCGGAAGCCGAAAAGACGCCCGGTATATCGGGAAACTGAATACCGTAAGCGCTGTCTGCATCCTTATGCACCAATGCAAAGTAGTGTTTCATTCTATGTGTTCCATTGTAATTACAGAGAACGGGCCTGAAAGAGGGGCAGGCTGGTTATTCCCAGCCCGCCTGTTTCGCTATCGCCCTTGCTGTTCCTTGCGGAAGGTCTTTCTTAGGGTGGGGCACTATCACGGTTAGATCCCCTTTTCTGAACTTGTGGTGAGAACCTTTCACCGAGATTATTTCGAACCCTTCACTCTCAAGGCGTCTCACAATCTTTTTGCTGTCTCGTATCATCGGCCGTCCGCGGCGTTCAATGTGTATATAGATACACAAGACGGTGCCAATAATCAATGTTTATGTGTAAAATAATACACACTCTCTGAGATTTAAATGAACGGACATAGAATTCAGAGTGCATTCAATGCAGTCTCAATCGCGTGCTCAGCTTCGTTCTTTGGCGACACCTCTGCCCATAATACGCGGACGAGTAACCTCTGTGAGCGTCTGACAGCAGCGGAAGCTGATCAGAGCAACGAAGACATTGCAACGCGGCCGATGCTAACACAGACGATTTTCACCACGGCCAATACGTTCCGCTCAGATGATGAGCTTTGGCCTCTGTTGGAGCAAATGGAGACCAAGTTGTTTGGTGAGGAACGAGCGACGGTCTTGCTTGCATTCTGAGACCGAAATTCGCCAACAACTAAACTATCGGGCAAGCTTGCTTTCTGTTTTGCAGCGCCACATCAAGGCACCCATGATGATTACAAAAACACTCATAGTCGCAATCGAAGCCCAGAATTCAGCCGGCATCTAATTCTCCAAAGGTCCTAATGAAACCTTAACGCCATTCTGTGGACTTTGATCCATAGAAAAAGAAAGCCCGCTCCACTGCTTATGAGGTCAGTAAACAGGGGGCTACGGATATCGCTAGTCGCGTCCCAAAGATGAAATACGCTAGTCGAAATTAAAACGGCGACAGAAAAATACCGGAGGTGTGGGAGCTTGGCCGGTGCTGAACACCGCGTTGGGCTAGGGCTTGGTAACGGTGCGCGGCTTCTCTTATTCAATTGAATGATTTTCGTAAAGCTAAAAGAAAGCCCCGGCAGTCGTGCAGCCATGAACCGGGGTTATTCCTGGTGCAACTCGAGCAATGCTTCGATCCAGTGAATAACCTCGATTTAGTGTCCGGCATCTCAGCGTCAAGAGTTGAAAAAGCAAAAACCCCAGCCGGAGGGAACCAACTGGGGTTACTCACTTTGCATTCAAGCGGGGGCTGGGATGCCGTGAATAGCCGCTAATTAGAGCGAAAAACTGAGGTGTCAATGGACGAGAGATCGAATTCTTTTCACTGACACCTGTCGCAACATAGCGCGACTGGAAACGGATTTTTTTCTGTCTTCAGAGTTATGATTGTCTATTGCAACGCGATTAGCTTATTTAGATGGGGACAGGAGGTGAAGTTTGCCTCGGAATATGGAGAGTTGTCGGTTGGCGCCACTTACGGACCAGGATGGGAAATTAGCCATCTTCATCAAATCGTTGAAGGGAGGGGGTGCCGAAAGATCAACTGTGAATCTTGCTAATGCTCTTGCTGCGTTGGGCGTCGATGTCGATCTTTTGGTGGTCGATGAAAAAGGCGTTTTCCATGATCTGGTTTCCGACAAAGTTAATCTTATCAGGCTACGCCAAGCCTCCTTCGTCCAAACAATGCGTAGTCTGTGGCGCTATCCGATGGACTTATTATACCTGCTGCGACTAATCGTTATTCCCAGCTCACCAAAGCCCGCAGCTGCCGTGCCGGCTTTGGCTGATTATATTCGCAATACTCGGCCTCGAGCGCTACTGACTGCTCTAGATTATGGTAACATCGCAGCGGTCGTTGCACGAACGGTGTCAGATGTCGATACACGCATCGTTATAGGCCAACGAAACCAATTGAGTGAGGGTTATACCGGACGTGCAAAATGGCGTCAGAAACACATAGCCCCGACGCTAAGGTATTTTTTTGAACGGGCCGATGCAATCATTTCTGTTTCAAAGGGCGTTTCTAAAGATTTAGGCGAAGCTTTAAAGTTACCTGATCATCAGCTTCATGCCGTTTACAATGCTGTATACAATTCGACACTTGAAGAACAATCATTGGAGGACATGCAGCATGTTTGGTTTAACAATAAGGAAATCCCCGTAATTATCGCGGTAGGGAAGTTGAAGCCGCAGAAGGATTTTGAAACACTAATTAAAGCATTTGCAAAAGTCCGAACCAAATTTAAAGCTCGTCTGATCATTTTGGGCGAAGGTCCAATGCTCTCAGATCTCAACCTATTGGTAGAGAAGTTAAATATCACAGATGATGTTATATTTGAGGGCTTCGTTCAAAATCCATTTAAGTACATGCGCAACGCTGATTTATTTGTTCTGTCCTCTAAGTATGAGGGGCTGCCTGGTGTTTTAGTCCAAGCTCTCGCCTGTGGTTGCCCTGTCGTGAGCACGGACTGTCCAAGTGGACCAAGAGAAATTCTTGAGAACGGAAGGTACGGTCCTCTTGTTCCAGTTGCAGATGAGAATGCCTTAGCAACTGCCATCATCGCACAACTTCAGACCCGGCACGATCGTGATTATCTGCAAACAAGAGGACGGAGCTTCTCTGAAGAAGAGGCTGTGCGAGGCTACCTAAGGGTTTTACTCGGAAACTAAGCGTTGAGCGCAAGTCCATGAACTTTTACTTTTGGGCAGAAATAAAAAGCCCCAGCTCGTGGGTATCTTTAACGAGCTGAGGCCATGCGTACAGCCTGTCTGCGGTGACGTCGATACGCATCAGTATCTTCTCACAAATGCGTGCCAATGCAATGTACGGTAGCGTACAGAGAGGCGATAGTTTCAATCTCGCTGTACCCACAAAATCACCAGACATAATAGGCCGAACCCTGCCATCGATATTGCCAAAGCCATATTGATAACGCTGATCCAGTCCATGATCCCCTCCTGACACAAAAGACGATGCTACCGTTTGCAGATGAAGTGCACAAGTCGTGCAGCGAACACAACTACACTCAGAAGTTGACCGCCTAGCAATAAAAAAGCCCCGAAGACAGGGGTCAGGTCGGGCTTCGCGCTAGGCAGTACTGGGCAGACCGTCTTTGCGCGGTTTCATAATCTCACAATACAAAGAAAATAAAATGACACGACGCATCAACGCGGCGGGGCTTTCGCTCATCAAGCAGTGGGAAGGCCACAAGACAACAGCTTATAAAGATGTTGCAGGCATCTGGACGATTGGCTATGGCCATACGTCGGCGGCAGGCACTCCGAATGTAACGCCGGGCATGACCATTTCTAAGGAGGAAGCAGAGCGCATCCTCCTTAAGGATCTTGCTAAATTTGAAGCGCGGGTTGAGCGACTGGTAAAAGTTCCACTGACTGATAATCAGTTTGCGGTTCTCTCGTCGTCCGATTTTAACACAGGCGAACTGCATTCATCGACATTGCTTAAGAAGCTGAACAAAGGCAACTACAGCGGAGAGAGGTGGCTCGGTTTGTCTGAACAGTTTCGGGCGTTTCGTTAAGTGGATTTCTGCCGCGATTATGCCGCCACCATCATTGGTGTCAGCGCGTTGAAGTAGACCTGATCCGGTGTTTGCCGGTCAAGCGATGAATGTGGGCGTCGGCTATTGTAAAAGGTCAGATATCGGCCGATGCCAGC
>Ga0308156_1000341_pt1 | contig 109899 bp, 146 predicted proteins | sample PhyAR2_FD_201041 | JGI IMG/M metagenome (GOLD analysis project Ga0308156, IMG submission 201041) | Phyllosphere microbial communities from UC Gill Tract Community Farm, Albany, California, United States - DLSL A.R2 | ecosystem: Host-associated > Plants > Phyllosphere > Unclassified | place... | reverse complement strand
GTGGCGGTTGAACCTGGTTCCCATTTATGACCAGCAGTCCATAAAATTGAATCTGTTCCATTACCTGTAATTTCGTATTTGACATAGATAGTATCGCCAGCCTTTAAGGTCACACTAAAGCTATTCAATATCCAGTCGAAGTTATTTCCAAGTGGTGCGTTAGGTACTGGTTTACCTGCGGCTGCACCATTTACACTGACATATCTATATACAGTTGCGGTATTTCCTGAACTTTTAATGTAAGCTGAGAATGTGTAAATTCCATCTTTGGGTGCCGTAAATGTTTTATAAATACCTCCCCATTGAGCGGTTCGTTTTTTAACAGTTAAGCCTTTATATGTTCCATCAGTTACCCAACTACTTGAATTTGTCCAAGTACCGCTAAAATCTTTAGTACCATCTAACAAATTCAAATTCGGATAAACAGTCGTGAAACCGTCCGTACCGTCTGCGCTGTTGGCATAGGCGGTATGTAAATAATTTTTATCTGCCATAGTATCACCCGTTTTCCCACGAAACTTTTGCACTTGTAGAAGTGACATCAGAAACAGTTAGATTGGTTGGCGTTTTAACTTTCTCAACATAACCTTTGGTGATTGTTGCCCCCTCAATAACAAAACGAATAACTTCAGTTCCGTTGATTAATAACAGTTCGTTGCCATTATTTACAACTTCTCCGTCCATTGTGTAAACTGACGGAAGCTCAACATTGACTTTGTTTCTGATATAGCTTAATGAAGAAGCTAGATTATAAATTCGCTCTCCACCAAAGCTAGGCCCTGTATCAAATCCATTTTCTTCAGTACCAATCGAATTTTTGTAATATGTAACTTTCACATCCGGTTGATACTCTGAATCGTGCTCAATTACTACATTGAATCCGCTTGGAACTTTACGATAAATGATTTTATTGAGGTCTAAAACTTCCGCAAGTAAACGTCCTCCTGGATCAATTGATTCAAGAATTTCTCGGTTGGCTTCCACGAACTCTTCCCAGCTCTTTTTACCATCTTCAATATACTGATTAAAAATTCGATAAAGCTCTTTAAAGGTCCACCAGTAGTTAGAGTCTTTGAAAGGTTGAGAATAAATCGACTTTTCAACGATATAATGGAAAGTTCGAGTAGAAAACTGTTCAATCCACTGATCACCAGCTTGTTTTCTAAAGCTAAAATAAGCTTCATTTCGTCCAACCATTTGGAGCGCATTGTCACTGGCAATATAATTCAATGTTCCATTTTTGGCATCGAAAGAAACAATGCTTTCTTCTGAAACACCTTGACCTGTGACTTCTTGTGCCATTAAACAAAAGAACGGCTGTAGCCCTTCAAAACTCTTGGACCGACCATTCTCTACAATTCGAGCAACAATCGCTTGACTATTGACATCCGCATGTCTTAGCTTAACAATGCCGATATTGCTATTAGGCTCTGTGGTAGACAGTGTTATAAAATGTTCTGTCATAATAAACCCTTTCTTTTTAATTTGGTGGGATACAGATTGAGGAAATATCAGCACTACTATAAAACTCACGCTCTAGTTCTGCACAGACTTGTCCTTTTTCTGTATTTTGCTCATAGGTTTGGATTTTCCCATTTTCCAGTCCTCTGATGATTCCTGTGTGGCCATAAGTATCATCCGCATACCAACTTCCAACATGACCACCTCTAGAATAGTTCATGATTGCCCCAACCACTAAATCTTTGTATTCTGGATTTTTGATGACTTTCCAGCCTACCTCTGACCAATTATAGGCAATTCCAATATCTGCGGCTGCACTTGTTGAACCGTTCCCGCTGACATGAGAAAGTCCGTATTGAGTTCCTGCACCAAGACCACAACCACCTAGAAATCCTGAATACTCAGCGCTTAATCCGTAACATTGACCGTTTCCGATTCTTTGTCCTAAAATAGCCTTGAGATGTTCAAGGCCTTTTTCACCAGTATTTTGGCTAGGTTTCAAATCTTTAAATTTGTCATACCAAGCTTGTGCATAACCTTGGCGTTCTGAGTGGGCTGTTGCTGGTCTTTCAAAGTTTTTCTCAAAAGCATAAGCCGCTTGTTTTGGATCAGTCGAATTTTTAAAGCCTTCAACACTCGTTGGGTCAACCGCTCCTATCCACTGACCGTTATACATACACCAATTGAGGAGACGAATTTGGGCTTCCATCGTTGTGTAATCTGTAGATATTCCTGCAGCTGCCATTAAGCGTTGAACATATTCTCTACCGTCCCATGTTGGACTACCAATAAGAGGATAAGCTGAACCGTCCCACTGGACAATTCCATAACCAGGACCGCCTACTTGGTCAATATCTGGATTCATACTTGATCCGGCTTCACCTTGAATATTTCCTAAAATACCAGCGGCCGCTTGTTTAGAATAGCCATTACTGATGAGCCAATACCAAGCATCCCATGCAAACTTATCAGCATCAGTGGTCACTTCTGGAGGATAGCCGCCTGTACCACCTCCGCCACCACCACCATTTTGACCAGGGATAACTTTTTCACCATTGATGAATAAGTTACCTTTGATGTTTATATCTCCTTCGAGCGTACCTGCTCCAAATAAATTATATTTGGGTTTATCTTTTGTTGAATCAGCTGGAATTTGAAAGACAGGAACTGAACCACCGCTATTGTTTGATTGGTTAATTGAAAAAATATAACCGGGGAAATTCAAAATAGCTGAACCATTTGCTTTAGAGCCATCATACGTTCCAACAAAGCCGCCGATTTCGGCACCATGAACGCCTTGTTCCCAATTGGGTTTTGAATAATCTACACTATCTGTCTTTTTATACTGCTCAATCATGAATTTACCATTTGACATGACAGACTGATAATACGAACCATCACCGATTGACTTAATCACATTTCCTTGAACAAGGATACCGGATAAGATACCAGCTAGAATAAAGGAAGCATTGAATACTCCGTTTAATGTCCAAGCGGTTGTGCTTGCGCCTTTGTGGACATCTTGGATTGTCGTCCATTGACCTTTTTTGCATTGCTTGAAAGAGATTCCAGCATTATTTTGAATCATGAAATACTGTGAATCTTGAATTTTTGGACCATCCATAAAGACTTGCTCATAGGTCTCTCTTGATTGAGAGACACCAGCTTCAATTCCGTTGACCATGTAAATCGAGCCACCGTTTGCACCAGCACCTCGCATAATATCATCTTGATACTTTCCGATTTCTGTGGAGTCATACCAAGTCATTTTATTGCTATCAAGGTCAGAGATATTGCTTTGAACTTGTGACAACTGGCGATTAATTGAGTTGCCGCTTAAATTATCACCAAGACTGGCTTGTACTCTCCCGTTAACATGGTCAGTAACCACTTTAAAGACTCTGGTTTGATAGTGATAATTTCGGTCTCCTCTGTGGATTGAAACGGTATTTCCAATTGAATCACTCCCCAATATCTCAGTACTAAACTGAACAAGTGGCCGGCAGTAATAAGCCAGTTGGTCATAAGTCTTTTGTAAAAGTTCGCTTGCATCTTCCACGTCATCAAAAACAACTACTGTTTTTCGAGGAAGCATTTTTCCATTTGACGGGATGCCATATTCTTTTGTCATTTCTGGATATTCAATCCAGTTTTGACCTTTAGGTTTATCAAGGGGCTTTCCATTAGACTTTTTCCATTCAACATCTGAAAATTCAATTCTTCGTCCATAACCGTCACCAACTTCTTCACCCTTCCCACGTCCAATTAAGGCAGTGACAATATTTGTGCGGTCTTGTTGGTGAACAATTTTTAGAACTTCTTCTCCATATTCAAATCGTTTATTGGTTATTTTCCCAATTTGGTTATAGCAGTTAATGATTTTTTTAGTAATCTTATTTCCTGTAATTTCAATAGAAAAGGTAAACTCAGAACCTAACTCTTGCAAAGCTTTGAGTGCTTCTCGCATGGAAGTATAGTAGAAAGTACTGGAAACCGTTTTAATTGGTTCACAGACACCTAATACCCAGTCACAACCTGAATCAGATAAAAGCTGATTAATCACATAAGAAAAAGACCTATTTTTAGGTCTTATATCTTTAATGATAAAATTATCCAGTTCATCAACTGCAAAATTTACAGCTTCAAACGAAAGCAGATTATCTTCGTCTTTTGCGGTTAAAATTCGATATAAAGAAAACTCCTGCTCTTTCGTATCATTGACAGCAATATAGCTGGCATCTTTAATTGTTTCGTCAAAAGGTAAAGAAACTGAAAGTGTGTCATTCATTAATTCAGAAGCGTTGGTTGTGATTTCTTTTGTCTGAACACATTCTATAAACTCGTTAGAATCATAACTTTTGATAACTTGTTGCATCTTATCTAAAAATAAGATATTACTCACTAAAGTACCGCCTTTCTATATTGAATCGTTAACTCATAGTTTGAACTTGAAAAATCTGTTCCAGTTGTCAATCTAATATTTTTAAAATCAGAATCAAGGTCTAAGAGATTATTGTTTACTTTTCCATTAAGAAAAGTATTGCCTGATTGAAAATCAAATTCCAACAAGTCTCCTTTTTTAGCCTGTGATGATTTCAAGCGATAAACTCCGTTAGTTGCAAGCAGTCCCTCTGTCAGTAGCTTAAATGACAACTTATCCGGTTTCACTGGATAAGGTAAAACTTCAATGACCTTATTTTTTACACTTTGAGTTTTTCCATGTTTAAATGGATCACTACAAAGCACAGTAAAACTTGAAATGGCTGAGTTAGTATCTCCAGCCACATTGTCTGCAGTTTGGAAACGGCCATAAAAAGTATATTCCAAATCATCATGAAAAATAATAGGGACATCTTCTTGACGAATCAAGAACGCTTTTAAAGTATCAAACTTTTCTTGTAATACTCGAGGGTCCCTATCCTCAAGTTTGTATTTTATTGTCAGCTCACGAGGAGGATATTTCACATTGGTGATTACTCCTCCCACTTGCATTTCTTGTGATTCAAAGCTGAGAGAATACATTTCTCGCCCCTCAACTGCCAATGTTTGATAACCTTCTATGAGTTCCTCTAACCAAGTCCCATCATAACTCATGGCGCTGGTTGGAATAAAAGGAAGGTTGCGATAATGCTTCCGTTTTGTCGTATCTCTAAACTTGTACATTTCTACCTCCTGACTAGAATTTATTCATCATGACGTTTTGCCAACCTTGAACGCCTGAAATATCTTCAACAAAAGCTTTATATTCTTGGCTTCCAAGTTTTAAGCTTACATAAGCTGGCTGTTTTCCTTGGTTGAGGTTAACATCATGAGAAACTTGACTACTGATTGAGCGATTAGCAGCCGCAACGTTTGCACCAATATCCACAGAATAGTCAGAATTAATTGCATTAGCAATCATATCCCCCATTCCTGAAACATTGGATTGAACATCACGGAAACCTCCAGTTAAACCGGAGTTCAAACCAGTCATAATGGCATTACCAGCGGGAGTTAAAAGTTTTCTATCCTTACGGATTGGCCCTTTATGCTCACGAATCCAATCGCCAATTCCACTGATAAATTTCATTCCGTCTTCCCACTTTTGTTTGAGCCCTTTGACAAATCCGTCAATGATGGCTTTACCAATATCTAATAAGTTGATGTTTTTCAAGGTATTGAAGATATTTACAACATTATCAATCAAATCACTCACGCTTTGTTTCAAACCATCCCAAATCCCTTTGAGACCTTCAACCATACCATTCCACAAGTTGATTGTTCCTTGTTTGAGGTTTTCCCAACCTTGTTTAACTCCATTAACGATGGCATTAGCAGAATCAATGACCCACTGTTTAAATGATGCCCAAGTGTCTTTGACCCATTGAACGGTTGCGTTCCATAAATCAATAGTTCCTTGCTTGAAGGCATTCCAACCATTAATAACACCATTTACGATATCATTAGCGGTTTGGATAATCCAAGAAACAAAAGCACTCCAAGTGTCTTGAATCCATTGGATTGTTGCATTCCAAAGGTCAATCGTCCCTTGTTTAAATGAGTTCCATCCATTGATAACCGCTGTAATCATATTTTGAACAGTAGTAACAATTAAAGTAGTAAGCGTTGTCCAAGTCGATTGAGCACCAAACACCAAAGTATCCCAGACATTTTGGATGACTCCCCATAAGCCTTGGAAGAATCCACCTACAATTTGAACAAATGTCGATACAATGGTTTGAATCGAATCTACCATTGTTTGCCATAACATTAGGGCATCTTTTTTCAATTGCTCAAAATTACCTGTTATAAGATCAATCAAAAGCAAGACTGGACCCATTACAACTGTTTTTATCGCTTCCCATGCAGCACTAAAGATTGTTTTCACTTGGTCCCATAAACCAGAGAAGAAAGTAAGGAGCGGTTGAAAAATCTCTTTATAAGCGTTAAATAGGTTTACAATTGGCTCTAACATTTTTGAACCGATGCTTTTTGCGCCACTGACAATTCCGTCCCAGAGATTTGAGAACCATTTTTTGGTGTTATCCCAGGCATTTTGGACACCGTCTGCACCACTTTTAGCACCAGACTTAATATTGCCCCAAATTCCTTTTGCTCCATCTTTAATACCATTCCACTTATCAGAAAACCACTCTTTCACTCCGCCCCAAGCATTCTTAACACTATCAACGGCATCTTTAGCACCTTGGATTGTTCCATCCCAAAGTCCTTTGGCACCGTTTTTGATATTGTTCCAGGTATCAGTGAACCATTTGACAGTGGCATTCCAAGCGCTTTGAATTCCTTTTACTGCAGTATCAACTGCTTTTTTGATTCCTTCCCATAATCCTATCCAGAAATTGCGGAATTCCTCACTTGTGTTCCAGAAATAAATAAAGCCAGCAACTAGGGCAACGATAGCAGCAATAACAATGGCTATCCAGTTTGCTTGCATAACCGTATTTAAAACTTTTTGGGCCACTGTGGCTCCCTTTGTTGCTTGGGTCCATTTTTTATACGCATCACTAATTTTACTTATTTTATTTTGTATTGCTACAACCGTTGCAAATGCAGTAAAGTAAGTAATCAATGCAGGCATAATCGGCAAAAAAGGTTTTAAAATATCTACTAGCTTACTAAATCCTTTCACTATCGGCGGAATCGCAGTAGCTACAATTTGATTAAACACCGCAAAACCTTTGATAATCGCTTGCTTACCTTCATCAAAAAGTGTAGAAATACCATTTTTTAATCCTGCATCTTTCAAAGCATTGTTAATTGTTTCTACTGTATTGGCCATGCCATTTACTACGGCATTACGCATATTAGTGAATGATGTACCAATCCCACCAGACGCTGTTCTCGCGGTTTGTGCAAATCCGTTCGCGCTTGTGTCCAACTCTACGAATCGCTTGTTAAGCTGATCCATGGTAATATCGCCAGATTTTAGTTTGGCATATAAATCACGCTCAGCACTTTTACCTGTAATCCCAAAGGACTTAGCAACTTGTGTCAAGGCATAAGGCATTGTTTCTTGTAAAGTTTTCCAACTTTGCAAGTCAACTGAACCACTCGATAACATTTGGCTATATTGTTCAACCCCACGGCTGGCATCTGCAGCACTTGCACCAGAAGCGAGAAAAGCATCATTCAAAGCAGTCGCAGTTTCAGCACCTTTAGTGGCGCTTTTCTCTAAAATTGCAAAACTTTGAGCACTTTTTGTTAAATCTTGAAGTGAAGTAGGCAAGCCATCAACACCTTTTTTCAAGATAGAAACAGATTTTGAAACATCATCAGTAGAATAGCCCATTTGAGCCATTACTTTCGGATAGGCATTTAATGTATCAAAACGATTAATTGCACCATCTAATGAACTTTTAACTACTCCAATCGCAGTATCAACAACTTTAAAGACCCCAACACCCTTGGCAATATCTAGGATAGAGGTATTTGTATTTTGTGTATTTTTGTCCAATGTCCCCATTGACCCATCGGCACTCTTCATGGTTGATATAAAATTCTTATCAACCGCACTCAGAATAGCTTCAACACTATAAGTTTCCATATTTCCTCCTTTCCTACTTATTTGCTTTTTTCATCAGGTTAATTAATTTGCTGTCCTGGTTAAACTTACTATCCGAGTTTTTAATCCCAAGAATTTCATTCTCAAATTTTCTCTTATCAAAGAATTTCTTGAATGTTGGGTAAACCGGAACTTGTTTTTTACCTTGTTGCTTGGTTGCTTGAACTTGCCAATTCGCCCACGCTTGCTGGTGAATTAATTCTTGTTCATCTAGCTTTTTCAACCTGTAAGCTTTAAAACGTAATTCGTATTCTGAAATAGTCATCCGTTCTATCTCTCTCAAGTCAGTCATTCCAAGATAACGTAAGCAATTAATCTGAACTTCTTCATAAAGGGAATCGAAATCAATAATTATTGATTTTGTGTCATTCTCTTCTCGAATTCCTCTGTCTTTTTCTTTGTAAATGCCGACTTTTTTAACTCATCAAGAACTGAATCAAAGAGAGGATCACTGCCATCAGTTTCAATAAGTTCAACAATTGCTTTTTCAGAGACGCGAGGTGTTTCAGTTCCATTTGCCAAGAGCAACATTTCAACCAAGGTTTCAATGTCTCCGCCAAAGAAATTAATCAAAGCATTATCCAATCCAGCTTTTAGCTGCATTCCTTGTTCTACAACTTTGTATTTTTTGTTCAATTCCTTAATGAATCGGTAACCAAAAGTAAAAGTGTATAGTTTGTCATTAATTGTTAATTCCATTTTGAATTCTCCTTAAAAAAATAAAAGAGAGACTCAGCTCTCTTTTAACTCGTTGTTTATAATTCAGCGTCCCCTACGGTCGCTTGACCGACTACGGGGCCATTAGGGTGTAGTCTCTTTTACTGTATCTTTGAAGACATACTGAACAACATCCGCTTGATCATCAGTGAGTGTGGCATATCCTTTTTGTGGTTTACCAAACACTCCAAATTCCATGCTTAGTTCCAGCGCATCTTCTGAGTTAGGTTCATAAGAGAAACTTGTAAGATAAGCACGAAGATATTTCGCTTTGTACTTGTCTTTGTTTGCAGCGTCTGTTCCTTTTTCAGCTTTATCAATTTCCCAAACTTCAAGGATTGCTGCATCATCAAAGGCTTGGTCCATTTCGTCAAGATGTTGGTCACCATTTGCTGCAATAGATGTGGCAGATAAGCTGTATTCAACTTCCGCAAGAGCACCGACTGGTCCATCTTTAGTAGCTGTAGTGTTGTAATCTCGAGTTTTTTCATTCGAGTGTTCTGTTTGGAAAGCAAGTTTCCAAGCCGCTTCTTCTGTTGCTTTACTAAGCAAACGATAGAGCAAGATGATATCTTTACCCTGTTTGGCTATTAATTCTGCCATATTAAATCTCCTATCTTAGTCTAAATTCTAAGTTTATCAACGCTCTTTTAAGAGGTGCATTTGTTGTTGTATCGTCCAACATTTGAATGGTACTTGCTTGTGAATTCAAAGCCCAAGAATAGCCCTCTGTGGCGCTTATGTTTAACGCTTGATTAAATATATTGCTTGCCATGTCAGACACTTCTTTGCGTTTTCTCTGTAAGCCCCAAACAGATAATGAGAGACTTACTGTCCCTTTGATATCCGTTTTATTTGGTTCATGAATGTTTTGAGTATTCTCCAATTCTACAAATGGATAGCCCACTTCATTCATTGGCTTATAATCATAAACGGTATATCCCAAGGCTTGAATTCGCTTGAACAATTCATCAAAAATAGATTGGTCTCGAGTTTTAATCATTTCGTCAACCTCTCTAAATCATTTTTGAATACCTTCTTTTGAACATCAAAAGCTGGTTTAACAAAAGGCTGTGCAGCCTGAAATCGTGTCCCGTGCTCTACATATCCAGCATAATCAGTGTGTGGGCCAGTCGTTCCCGAAAGGCCTCCGTCTGTAAATTCACTGGTTATTGAACGCTTCATGTTTCCTGTATCTACAGGAGCAAGCTTTTGCATATTCTTGTTCATGCTTGAAGTGTTGCTTTTTACAACGTGCTTGACATCAGCAAGCGTGGCATTTTTTCTCAACTTCTTTTGCAAGGCATCAATTCCAGTTATTTTCATTGACTTACCTCCTGCAAAATAAAAGTGTTTTTTAATCGTAATTGCCGACCAGTAACAATCTTATATTTGTCATTACCAATCAAAGCATAGTCCCATTTTTTCAAATATGGCCTCAATAAACGAACAACTTTCGCTCCTTGTTTAACATCACCGAACAATACTTTGGAACGCTCAGTTCCTAAATCAGTAATATTAGCCATTTTTTCAGTCTTAACAATCGTTGGTTCTATATGCTCCCCTAATTCAGGATCATATCCTCCTCCAGTTTCAGTAACAAAAATAATTTTTTTATCATATCTCATATTACTGTCATCACCCCACGACGTGGAACGCTTTTTGACTTCTCATTTTCCTTGTACGCAACAATATCATCCATAAACTCATCTAAAAGGTTTCCGTAAGAAATTGTTTCTCCTTCTTGAGCGTATGAAGCCATTCCTTCATTGCCTTTACGGTTGAAACGTTTTATAGCACATTCGACAACAATATAATTTAAATCATCAGGCACTTTAGTTAAAAAACCCAAGCGTACACATAATTGTTTAGATATTCTATTTATAAAGTCTTCGAGTTGCAAATCGAGCTTTTCGTCAGATTCGATTTCTAAAGAACGCTTTACTTCTGATAGAATGTCATCCATAGTCTGCTCCTCTCAAAATAAAAGGATAGTCATTGGACTACCCTTTCTTCTTAGCTGTATTCTTTGATTTCGTTTCGTCTGTCTTAGACTGAACATTATCAAGAATTTCAAAATAACCTCCACCAAATGCTTCTAGGTTATCTTCGATTTCTTTTACTCGTTCCTCAGAAATTTCTATTTCTTGATCAACTCGATACAACTGTTTTGTTTTGATGTCAGTAAAAACTTTCAAAATCTTTATTTTTTCCATACTTTATTATCCTTCTGCTAGTACTGTAGCTTGGAATACGTTGTCTGCTTCTGGGAAACTTGGCAAAGCAGTACCCGCAGCTTTAGTCCATGTTCCAACCGGATCAAGTCCTGATTCATAAACAGTCGCAAATACATTGCCAATTGTGTAGTCGTTTGAACCACCAGCGAGCAAACGAGATTCTTCTGGAGTTACACCAAAGATTGATTCTCCTGGATTTTCTGCTCCAAACATAACCAATTTATTTTCTGGGAAATAACGTTCTTTAACCAAAACTCCTTGCGCATTTTCTTTGTAATACTTAGCGTCGTAAGTAGCAATGGTAGGCAAACCAAATTGTTGAAGCACTTGGTTCAAAGTGCCGGCAGTTGGAAGTAAACCTGCATCTTTGAAGTATCCTTTGATTCCAGCATTTTGTAAGATTGCATTACGAACCTTAGTAGAGGTAAGGATACGAGTAGGCATTGTATCAAGCGAAGATGCCCAAGTAGTCAATAAACCAATGATATCAGTTCCTGAAGCGGCAAAATCTACACTAGTTTTATGTTCGTCAGGAACACCATAATCAACTACAAGATCAAGCCCATTTTCATCAAGTGTTACTGTTCCATTCGCCAATACTTCCATACGCATTTTTTCGACACGAGCATTGACTGAAGAAACCATTGAATAAACATCGTTATATACTTCTTGCTCCAAGAAACGTTGTTCTTCGGCAGTTCGTGGATTACGCAAAGCAATGAGATCTTTTTCTTTAAGTTGAATTTTACGTTTGATGAAAGCCAATTCTTGAGCGCTACGTGAAGCAACACGAGAGGCAATTTCAGCCTCTGTATCAAACGCATGTACGCTTGCAATTGTCGGAATACGAGTACCAGCTTTTAAGATATCAAATTCCAAGCCTTGAACTTTACGAGCTGGGAATAGTGTTTCACCCAACAAAGGAGTAGCTTGGCGATTACCTACGTAATCAAGGACGTTTTTTTGTGAAAATAACTCTGCAATATTAACCATTTATTTGTTCTCCTATTTCTTATTATTCTGTTGGTGCTGAAGTAGCCGGCAACGCAAGCATTTTACCACTAGCGTCATAGAACTTAACTTCACGCATTGCTGTTTGAGCTGCATCTGATGGCTTAACAGGCAAACGTTCAATCAAGATGTGCCCATCTACAATGACTCCTACTGGCTGTGCACCTTTTGAAACATCTACATCATTAATCGTGATTCCTTCTGCTGTTGCATCATTAGCTGGATAAATTGAGCCAGCTGGTAACACCCCCTCCTTAACTCCTACCGTTTTAGAATCCACTTGTTTTGTGAATGATAAAAATTTTTGTGATTTTAGAAAATTAATTTCTTTGTAAGTTTGTGCTTTTTGTACGTATACCATTTACGTCCCTCCTATTTCATTGCCCAAGGGTCATTCTCGGGCTTTTTGGTTTGATCGTTAGCTGCTTTTGCCATTTGCGCACCTCTTGAGAGTGTCGAAGTTGAACCACCTTCTAGCGGAATTTTTCCTCCTAGGCGTTTTTCAAAATCTGCTTTGATGTTTTTCCTCTCTAGCTCAATTGCCGCAATGTAAGATTTCACATTATCGGAAGTTTTATCTGCATCTTCTGATACAATAATTGATAAAACTTCTTTAGTGGGTTGAATCCCTTTATCTGACAGCATGCCACTAGCTGTTTCAGACATTTCAGCCAATTGTTCTTTGCGCTCATAGTCAGCTATTTTGTCTTTAAGTTGTTGCTTTTCATAGTCTGCTTTTTCTTTTTCATCCATAGCAGCTAATTTTGCAGCTTCATCTTGTTTTTCATTAAGTTCTTGTTTCCAGCGAGAATATTTGGAGTTAATAATAGAGTTAACATCATTATCATCTTTGAATCCAAATTTCTCTTTAATGGATGCCACTTGTTCATCAGTCAAACTGTCAGTATTGAATTCAGGAGGAGTAGCTTGGCCGGTTCCATCTCCACCCTCACCGCCTTCTTGACTATCTGCAAAGTGCTGCAAATTAAGTGGTAAAAGTTGTTTATGTTTCATTTTGATGCTCCTTCCATATCTTTTAACGTGGATAAATGCTTGCACTTCCCATAGCTTTTTATGTCTTCAATGCTTGGACATAAGAAAAACCCGTGGAATCCCAATGGTTTAAAAGTTTATTTTTCTACAATTTGCCAATCTTCAGCAAAGATATCACCAATGCTTGGCACCCACATTGCGTGTGTTCCATCAGAGTTTTTTATTTGTAAATATGGATGAACAATAAATAAGTCACCCTCATTCAAACCCCAGGCATCAGCAGTCTGTTTATTGCAGTTAATTCCTTGAGGATATCCTTTTTGTCTTACAACAAACATTCCACGGCCATTCCAACCAGTACGCAAGGCTTTTTTACCTTCTTTAATTAGTGGTAATACTTCTTCAAATTTCATAATTCTGCCCTCCTTTGAGCATAAGAAAAACGCCTGTCAGTGACAAACGCTTAATTTTTTTAAGTTCCTGGTATCCAGTCTTTTAACTCTTTGAGTGTTTTGTAGGCTTTTTTCATCATGCTATTGTCATCCAGATATTCAATACCCTTAATAGTAATTTTTATATCAGATAACCCATTAATTAACTTACCGTCTTTGGTTTCAATAAAAGATATGCCTTTAATATAGCCATTGTCTTTTAGTTCCTCAAGAATATCATTCAGATAAGGATAGCTCACTCTGTAATTCTGTGGGTCAAAAACTCCTGGATCAATTTTTTCGCCTTTTTTCATTGCATGATAAAGGTAAGCTAAAATTTTATAAGAGATATAAAAGAAATCATCTTTAGCCATCTATAACCTCGCTTTCGTTAATATTATTTTACCATAAGTAGAATTTTATCCTTTTCTCTTTCTGCGCAATTCTTCAATCGCCTTGTCAGTTTCGGCCCTGTCGTCAAAAGCTTGCTTATATTCGTCTTTACTGATTACTTTCCTATCAAGTAAATCATCCCAGAAACCTTTATCATCAACATGCGGTGCTGTGCTGCATCTACAGAACGGATGCATGTTGGGTGCATTAATACCAGGCGACATATCTTTAAGCTTGAAAATTTTACCATTCAATGCTCCACAGATAGGACAAGCTGACGGTTCAGCAATATACTCATAACTTTCAATATCCGCTTTTTTATAACTTTCTTCTTGAATAGCTGTCTGAACTCGTGTTGTTTCCGACACAAGCAAGCGTTGAGCATTGTAAGTGGCATTTAGCTTTCCTTGTTCAGTCATCAGTCTTTTAAGTTGTGGGGCTAGTGCCTTTGGATTGATTCCACCAGTTACTGACCTTATGAGAAGTTTTTCAATGTCAGCTTTCAATTCAAATTGATATTGCCAAAGCTTGTCAGAAAAACTGGCAAATCCTTCGACTTTATAACTTCCATTTAGCACTGATTCAACTAAACTGTTATACCCTTTCTTGGGAACACTTAAACCAAGAATTCCGGCTTGTCTTTCAAATTCTGTGAGAGCTGCGCCAGTCAAACTCTTTGAGAAATATTTGTCCAAGTCGTCAAATACAGAAATAAGCTCCAGACCAATATTTGCTTTCAGAAGTTCTAAACGATTCACTCTCATGGTTAAGTTATAAAGTTCCAACACTTGATTTGCTTGATGGGAAAAGTCTTTTTCTTCAACGTATTTCTTAGCTTTATTGGCAAATGCTTTGACATCCATCTTATCCGCACGTTTCATGGCTTCACTAATAGAAATCCCTTGACCATTCGCAAAATTCTGCCAGTTGGCATTGATTTCTTTTTGAATGGCTTCTTGGGCTTCAAACAGCTTATCCATGATTTGCTTCATGCGCTTAGTGTCATCTTTGATTTGTTGTTCTTGCCATACTTTTTCACGTTTTTTCCAGTAATCAGGAGTTTTCATACATTACTCCTTTGGTAATTTGACCTTACACAGAAAGTATTTTTTGAAATTAGATTCAATATCTTTAATCAATCCCTCTGCCATCTTAGATGCAAGTTGCTTATTGAAAAAAGAGATAAATCTTATTTTAATAATACAAATTCTGTAGAACAGGCGCTGCTTAACTACAGCCTCAACTTTAATCTTAGGCATTGCTTACCTCCTCATTCGTTTCAGGCACTGCTGTATCCATTCCATTCTCACTAGGTTGCTTGTCCTGGTCAAAGATAGATGTTTCACTATCTTGCTTTTTCAACCTCTTAAGCTCTTCATCTGCTGAAACTCCCGTAAGTTTTTCAGCCATTTGACAAAGTGTTTCATCCGAAACAATGCCATTCATACCAGAAATAACAGTCATGATTTCTTCATCAGATTGCGGAACATTAGGAGTGAACTTGATCTGTACTTCATTAATTTTATTATAAAGATTTTCTTTTTGGCTCTCATCTTTGGTAAACATTGATTTGAATTTATCAACAAGTTTGTTAGATTGAGTTAGATTATCTTTAATACTCCAAGAATGAGTGAGCAATCGTAATCTTCGCATGAGCGCCTTTTTTACCATCCTCTCTTTATTCTTGCGGTCATTATCAGACCCCCAACCTTTAAAACGGAATCCAATTCCTGATTGATTAGAACCTATATTTTCATCAGTAAAATCAATTAATGAAGTGAAACGCAATATATCAGCAACTGTTCGGCTATCATTGGCTTCTATACCTTGGACGTCATATTCTTTCTTCAAGTAGTATGCATCTGGTTCAGCACCAGCAACGCCTTCATAAATCTTTTTATCACCTAAAACGAGCATCCTTGCTTCTTGCATCGCTTTAAAAAGTTCTAATTTACTATTATCCCCCGTTTCATCTTGGCCAGTATCAGGATTTCCTTTAATCACCAAGTAAGCTTCTGAAGTATCTTGCTGAAAGTTTGCCATTTCTGAACGAGATAAATCGTAGGCATCAATAGAATCAAGTACATTTTCAAAATCACTTAATCTTTCTTCGTTATTAATCCATTCATTTATTTGAACGGTATCAAAGTAACTTTCTACAACTCCATTGTCTTCAAGTTTTGCTTCTGTCAGATTATTGTTTTCTGCTCGGAAGAAGTAATTGAACCCTGTATTGGTGTAAAGTTCTATACGTGTCCATTGCTTGTCTAAAAACTTATCCTCATAATAGTGAACGCCACAGATTGAGTTTCTATCCTTTGTGTTGTCATAAATAACAAAAGTCTGTTCAACATTGAATTTTGCCAAAGTTTCTTTTCCGAACTCGTCACGGCCAATCCATTCATAGGCACGTCCAAATCCAAAGGTGTCATGCCCCATTAATTGGTTATGATAATCTTCATTCGTTTGGCTAGAAAACTGCTCAATCTTGTCTGTGATTGCTTTATCTCCGATATATTTCAACGGGTTCCCTAAAAGCACCCCCAGTTTGAATGAAACAATGAAGTTTGCAAAATCACTTGCAATACGATTATCTGAACGACCATTAGGCTTTGGAGGTCGATACTTGATATTATTGTCTGCTAGCATATAGCGTTTCAATTGCTTTAATCTAGGGACTTGTTTTGATTTATGATGTTCTATAAACTCAATAATTAATTTCTGCATATCTTCATGCTCAAAATCAATGACTTCTTCAACTTTTTCAGTGCTTTTGTCTAACATTTTGATTTTAGGTAGCATATCAACTGGAACACGATAGACAAGATTTGCCTCTTTATCAAAACGCTCCTTACCCAATAAATCAACGAATCCTTCCACATTATCACCTCTACAATCCTAATTTTTTGAATTTATTAATTGTTTTTTCAACATCAACCTTGCTATTTCTATTCGAAGTCATTGTCTCAGCAATCCCGGTTGTTGCATCCGGCGCATCATCGTGTTTATTTTTACCTTCACGTTGATAAGTTGTCATTGCTTGATAGTATTCAGGGAAACGAGTTCGCCAGTCGTTAGGAAATCGAACGTGCTGCTCTATCCAATAACTATTGGAATAAATCCGAGCTTCTTTATTATTTCCTTGGAAGAAATCTTCTACAGCACAAGCAACTTTGCCTTGAATCTTATCTCTGACAGAACGAGCAAAAGACCGACCGCCGTTATTGCGCTCGATTCTTGATGCATTTACTCTGTTATTAATTAATTGATTGGCCACAGCATTTTCTGTGTATTCCATCGGCTTTTGAGTGTAAATAATGTCCAGTACATCCGCAAAGCCGTCTGAGGTTTCCCCCCACACAATCGAACAGAGATAGTCTTTCCCGGTATCTGCAGTATCGCAGTAATTCCAAATCTTTTTGTACTCTGAACGAGCATTGTAGGTTTGGAACTCACTATATAATCGACCTTTGACATCAATCGGCTCTTGTTGGTAGTTGGCGCTGGCGATGTCAGCACCCATTGTTTTTACCTTGCGCTTATAATCTTCAAGAGTCAGGACATCATCACAAAGCATTTCATTCGTTTGTTCATTGAAAGCCTTGAAATTAATATGCTTTACTCGATAGCCATTCTTAGGCAATTCACGCAAAGCACGTCCAGCTAAATCTTCGCTATGCCAACGAGTCATATTGATTATGATTTTACCGCCTGATTCCAAACGTGAAAGCATAGTATTAACGAACCATTCCCAGTGCTTTTCTAAGACTGTCGCATTGTTGGCTTCCTCAGCATTCTTGATAACATCATCTATGATAATAATGTCAGCACCGAAACCTGTTGCGGTACCTGTTGGAGAGGTTGCCAGATAGTTGTTATAACCGTCTGACAAACTCCAAAGGTTTTTCGCAGCATCTCCATACTTAATTGCAGCATCGAAAATATCAGAGTAAACGATTTTGTTCTTGTCAGCTTTTTCTTCTTGAAGCGTATTACGGACATTTTTAGAAAAGACTGTAGATAAAGTTTCGTTATATGAACCAGTCATAATTTTCTTCGTGTGGTCATTACCTAGCACCCACTCTACAAATTTACCAAGCGTGAGAGATTTCCCGTGACGTGGCGGAAGATTCAAAACTAAAACATCGTGTTCATCATCATTTAGAAATGACTGAAACTCTTCACACATCGTCACTAAATAAGCTCTATCTCGTTTATAAAAGCTTGGCATGATGAGATTGCAGTAATCAAAGAAAAAGCGCTTGGACAGCTCAATTTTTGCCCCTAGCGCTATTTTATCCATCTCGACTCGCCAACTTTCTAAGCTCTTCTGTCGATAAGTCTACAAAAGGGTTAGTTTTGACTGAACCAGATAATTCAACTTTGCTTGTATAATCGCCATCCATTTTATTAAGGGTATCAATCGCTTTAATCATGTCAGCTTCTTTTTCAGCGTTTTTAGCTATCTCTGATAGAGTAACCATTCGCTCTTTACGAGTCATAATAGCGGCATCTTGAGCTTCTTCTTGAAGTTCTTTATACCTTGTCCGAACCTTATCAGTTTTAAACAAATTAGATGCCTTAGAGTCTACCGTTTCATCTTTCCAATTTTTGGATTGTTTAATAGCCTCTCTATACGCTTTTCGTTGACTCATGCCAGAAATTAGGCATTGAACGAACTTTTCATGTCTTGCATTTTCTAATACTGGCATTTAATCTCCTTTCCAACAATAAAAGGCTGCCCATTGGACAACCTGTAATAAAATATAATAGCAAGTCAGGGAGTCGAACCCTGAGCGCCTACGTTTCCGTGCCGTGCTTGCTACGCTGTAAGCCCTTGACTCCTAGTAAGTCCTATGGGTTAGTCAGCAAAGTCTATGACGAGATAGACAACAAATTAAATAACCCTATTGTGAATGTAACGACAATCACTGTACAGTCGCAAGTTACCTTGCTGTTTTTATGGATTCAAACCAAGGGAATATTATTATCAACCCATTTATAGCAAGACGAGGAGTCGAACCTCGCAAAGATATTATGCCTAATATCCGCCAATCACTTGCTACGCTGGTTTTATCGTCCAGCAACGTTATGAAGTATATCCAAACCGAATTAGTTGTTGTTTTGTGCTTTTGCCTTTTACTTCATAATACAAGTATATCAGCAAAAACAAGGGGCAACACTCCAATTTCATGCCTTTTTCGTGTCGTTTTTATCCCAATTTGGCCCACGCTTTCAAATGAAATAGCCAATATGAGGGTTTATATCCTTTCTGAATCGGTAGTAAATAAACTTCGCTTTCTTTTCTGAAATCTCAATCCCTTCGTTATCAAGTTCCATCATTACTCTGTACCATGTAAAGCCACCATAACCACAGTGTTTTAGCTTGATTATTTCTTTTTCTTCCTTGATTAAAGGTTCGTACCATAAGCTGAATTGGTACATCAAGTCTTTAAGTTTGATATATTCCTCATCATTTTCAAGTGCCTCTTTATTTAAGACGTGACTTTCAGGTTCAGAACCACCAGAATAAGCTGTACGAATGCCTAGGTTATCTACTTTTTGCTTATAAAGATATCTGCTTTCAATTGATTTTATTCTGGCTTCAAGTCTGCCATTAACGTAATCTCCAATAATTCTATCTAACTTATCTGCCATTAATCAAATTCTCCTTTTGTGGTATAATTAAGTTAGAAAGCTTCTTGCCGAAGCCCATTGCCGTGGGCTTTTTTGTATTTAATATCCAAGCCAAATAAAGCGTAAAGCTCTAAGCAGCAATCCTAAAAATATTAAGCAAGTTGCAATAAAGAGCAACCATACAAAAGCATTTCCGATAATTTCTCCTGATTTTTTAAACATTTTCTCCTCCAGTTGAGTTTAGCGAGTTCCTAGCTCAGTATGTGATATAATATAACTGACCAAAAATATTTAAAAATATTATAATAAGTTGTAAATTCTCATGCTCGAACCTGGTCAGTTCGGGCTTTTTTTCGTTCAATAAAGCCTTTTTTATCTTCTCCTATTTAAAATAATGCAAATATTTATGATGATTGCTAGTAACAAAAGTATGAATGATATCATATTTATAATCAAAATCATTCCACAACCTCCTCGATATAGGCGACTTTGAAAGCTCCGTTGTCAGCAGTGTACCAACCTGCGTTGCTTTCGATATACTCAATAACATCAGCGTAACTATCAGCTCCAACTGTTTTTTCTACAGTTACAGTTCCTTCCGTCTTGCCGATTGTAGCGCTATATAATCTAAATTTTTTCATCTCCACCTCAATCCATATGTTGATATGCTGCGATTAAAGAAATAACAATAGTTAAAATCCATTCGCTAGTTGTTGCATTTTTAAAAAACATACTAATCATATTAGAAGCAGTCATGAAAACACCTAAGAATATAACAAATTTTGTCAAGTAATTCCTTGTTTTTTTACGCATTCTCCACCTCAATCCATATGTTTATCAAGCCATTTTTCGATTAACCTTTTGTTTTTGTCCAAAATCTCATCGCAAAGAGTATTAATCCGAACCATTAATTTTCGCTGTTTCTCAAGCATATCCATGCAATCATTTGCAAATTTCCATAACACAACATTTACGATTACAGATGAGATTAAGGCTCCTACTAAAATTGCTATAGTATAATCCATCATTCCTCCCCGAACACGTTCTCAGACTCGTCAAGGCCTGAGCGGTTGAAATTGCCAGTAATACAACCGTGAGGATTTTCATTTTCGATAAAACATCTCTCACAGTAATCTCTAGTCATTGTAAATGGCACTGGCTCCCACTTATGCCCGAACAGCTTACACAAAAGTTTCATTGGTTGTCCTCCTTGTTTTTAACAATCACTTGAGCATTAGATAAAATCGGTCTTTTCCATTCGAGTTCATCATTGAATGACCAAATATTTATTGCTCCGTTTGGGCTCACATCAATATTTAAATCTTTTGGCATAACATCAATCCCACAAAAACCAAAGTTTATAACATCAGAACATCGCCCTATGGCTTTGCATTCTCCATTATTTACATAGCCAACTTCTAACATTTTGAACCCACTATCGTGTATTTCATTTATTGGTTTGATATATAGTGATTTTCTTTCGTTCATTCAATCCCTCCCCACCAGTCACAAACTTTGATGACCAGCGATATTAGTTTGTCGGTCATTCTGCAATATCCTCAAATAAATCTAGCTGTGTCACATTATTTTTGATACGCTGCAGCGACTTGTTATAGTATTCTTTATTTGTTTCAAAGCCAATGAACTTTCGCTCAGTGTTTAAGCATGCAATTGCTGTTGTTCCTGAACCCATGCAATTATCAAGAACAGTATCACCTTTATTTGTATAGGTTTTAATTAGATATTCAAATAGGGCTACTGGCTTTTGTGTTGGGTGTGATTTTTCTTTGTCTCTCTTAAACTTAACAATGCTTATTGGGTATCTTTCGCCGTTAGAGGTGCTTTCTACTTTTTTATGAGCCCCCCAATTTTCACTCGCTGAACCATGAGAAATCTTATACGGTTCAAAACCCTCTCTCATTTGTGGGTGATAGTCTGGAGTAGCTTTATAAAATACAATAATATTCTCGTGAATCTTCATTGGTATTGTTTTGGCTGTCAAAAAACCTGTAGCATTATCTTTTTTCCATATCCATTCATAACGGAATAACTTTCTGTTGCTAGAAATAACATCTGTAGTAAAGGGTTGGCTGGCTGTCAGTATAATTGCCCCATTATCTTTGATTATCCGTTCGTACTGTTCCCAGAGTTTATCAAAAGGCAGCACACTATCCCATTTGTTTCTAGTCGTTCCATAAGGCAAATCACACAGTATCATATCGACAGACTTATCAGGGATTCGCTTCATGCCTTCTAAACAGTCCTCATTGTAAATTTTGTTTAGTTCAATCATCAGCCACCACTTTCACTAAATCAACTCCGAGGGCTTTGCCTGCAGTATAAGTTTCACTCATCGCCGCTCCCTTCAAGTTTTTCACCACACATTGGACAAAATTTTGGATAAATTCTATAAAACCTTTTCCCCGTCATTTCATGCAAGCTATCCATAACTGCTTGTTCTGGTGTAAGTGGCTGTAGCAATGGTCTAGCATATTGCAAAACCCTCATATAATATTCACTTTTACATTGATTACAGCTCATCATCCCCTCCAATCGCTGCGAGTGCTTTTTCTAAATCAGGCAAAATCCAATCTGTTTGAATAGTTCCTAAATGTCCATCATGTTTAATAGTTCCAATAACATGCTCGATATATTTTTTCGCAGTGTTAAGCTGTTCTTGGAGTTTGTCGTTTTCTCTGATAGCAGTTAAAGATTCTTTGTGAAGTTTTAAGAATTCATCCGCTGTCACCAACTGCATTTTTTCATCTCTAATTTTTTGAACCATCTCTTTGCTATAAGGCAATAAGTGTTCCTGGAGTTTTTCAACCGAAAGTTTGTCAGTGCTGAGTGAATCAATAACATGAGCACGAGCAATTTTTAATCCCTCTAATATCCCTGCAATATAATTTTCACTTCTACGACCGCTAATTTTATATGATTCTTCATAATCTTCGATTTCTTTTTCTATCAATTTTTCAACCGAAAGTTTGTCTGTGTCAATCGCTTGTTCAATTTCATTTAACATTGTATGAACATCAAGACCAGAAAAGACTAATCTATCAACTTCTCCGCCAGTAGCATGTCCTGCTTCGCCTTGTAATCTGTCAATAACTGCTTTTGCTGTTTCAGTCATAATTGATTGTTACCTCGTTAAAATCCTCATCATAGGCAATATCTCCTTTGAATAAGTCATTGCCTTCTGAATTATTCTCGCCCCATAAAACAATAGTCGCACTCTTAGGGTGCTTTTTTAGTATTTTTATTAATTCTCGAACTGTCATTTGACCACCTCTATTCCGAGAATCACACAACCGTCAGGCAATCTGTCAGTAGAAAAATAGTCTTCTAAAACTGTAAGAACTTCTTTTGGTGAAAACATAAATCCGGATTTCGTCATCACTGGTCCATTGTTTATTCCAAATTTATTTAATATTGACCACCAAGCTTTCGGAAGAATAATATCAATCACTTTCACTTTGATTATGTCTGCCAGTTCTTCTTCACAATTTTCCCATACATCATATCCTTCTTCATAGAGATGCTGTGTCCAAACGTAGTCAATATCTAGACTTTCTTCTGCTGCTGATTCTCGACCAGCATAAGCTTTCAGTTCCAAAATATCTCCAACTTGAAAATCACGGTCATTCTTACGAATTTCAAAGTTCTTCTTTCCTGATTTCACATCATCAAAATACTTGATGTCTAGTTTTAATTCGTGTGTTTTCATTCTCCGCCCTCCACAGGCACAAGCTCAATTATCGGGTTCTTCCAATAGTTGCAGTCGTCAATCCAGACATAGTAACTTTTATCTTTCCCTAAGTCATCAAGTGGCGTTCCACCAGGTATTCTTTTCAGAAACATTCCGTCTTTAATTTCCGCAATCTCTGTTTTAGTGAATTGATTCTGTGAATTTGGAACATCAAACACATAATCATCTTCCATAAACATAAACTCGCCATTTGGCATTTTTGTTAACTTGAAATATCTTGCAAGTTTTTCAAGAATATAATATTTTTTCTCGCTCATTCCGCCACCTCAATCTGTTCATAGCTCCCAGTTTCCATGCTGTCGATTTCTTGCTGGGTAAATCTTACTCCGATCACTTCTACTCCTGGTAAGGTATTGCTTTTAACAGAATCATGTTCAAATCTGTCATTTCTTATTTGCGCGAAATAGTCATATTCTTTATCTTGTTTACTCATATCAATGTGCTTCAAATAGAACAGCTGCGGTTTTTCGACTTGATAGCCGTCAAGTTTAGCACGAGCAATTAAATTTGTTGTGTTTTTGAAAAGATGATTGATACTGATAATGTCGTCATCTAAACTATCAAAATATTCTCTAACTTCTTCAGGTAACTCATTTGTGCGGTTGTACCAGATATCAATTAAATCTGCAAGGTCTTCGCTTTCAATCCACTCCCCCACACACTCAGGCACGACTGGCAGGGGTTGCTGTTGGAGTTGGGATTTTAAATCCCGAATTTGTTCGTCTTTTTTTTCCAGTTGTTTTTCTTTAAAACCAGCATATTCTCGCCATTTTTTCAGCGTTTGAGCCGCTCTTGCAAATTTTGCAGCTAGTTTACTGAAATCTACATCTCTTTTAGAAAATGGTTCAATCCCTGTATTATCAGGTCTTTTTACTTCTTCTTCAAACTTAGTCATTTTTCGTGTCCTCCCAATAATTCAGGGTTCTCATAGATATTTCCGATGACTTCAATGTAGTAAGACGAGTTTATATCAAACAGGCCATTTTCAACATCTCCATCGATATACCACATAAATATTTCATCTAATCCATTTATTGTACCTATACCGCCATCGCAGAAATCAGTGCTTTCGTCTTCGTCTGTAACTTTAACAACGTCACCCTCATAAATTTCAATGCCTTTTTTATCTTTTAATCCTGTTGACTGCATAAATTCAACATCTTCATCAGCGCCAGTGCAGAAATGGTCAAAACGATAATTAATACTATCATCGAAATATTCAACCTCTCCGTAACTCATACGCTCATCTTCTTTATCCCAAGCTCTTAATTTTGGTTTCATCTAGCTGCTCCTTCAATTCCCAACGCTGTCTAAGCGTGTGCATGCGTGGTATCTACCGTTTATCTTTACAACTCTAAAGTCTGACAATCTGAAAGACTTTTTCATATATTTGTTTATTCCAACGACAAGATACTTATTTGTTACTTCAAAAACTTCTAGAAAATCACTGTCGTTAAAACAAATTTTATCGCCTCTTTTTATTTCGTTTTTAGTAAACATTTTAAAACCTCATATTTTAACTTCTAAGCGCTTTTAGATTGTTCGTGATAAATTATCCATGAAATGATTTAAGCGCTCAATGTAACCGTAATTTTCATGATTTAATACTATTCAAATACAACTAATGATTCTGTCAGTTGCTTATCCATAAAATTAAATAGTTGATTCCAAGTCATATCTTTTCCGTTATTGAAAACAGATTTAATATCTCGATAAATTTCAACCAGTTCATGGCTTCCTTTTGTCCGAACTGTGATATAAACCGAATTACTTCCATAACCGTCATATCTTGCTTTCTTAGCTAAGTTAAATAATTTAACAGTTGGTATGATCCTGAATGCTGTCATTCTTACACCTCAGTAACTTCAATTTCTATCCGTGGTCGCAAGCTGTAGCGCTTCTTGGCGTAGATATCACTGATTTGATTATCATCTGGCCATGCGTGCTTGTTTAGTGCATCAAGTACAGATTTCTGCAAATTATCAATATCTGGCTTTTTAACCACTGGCATTGTTTCTGCTTCAAGTGCTGCTCGATTCTTTTTTATTTTTGATACTGCTATTGGTGGCTCAAGATAGAATACCAATTTAACAAATAGTGGTTTTCCTGAAACTTCCTGTTTCAATTTCAGTAATTTCCATTTGAAGAGGAGCTGTGACTTCCAAGCCATATATTCTTTAGGCATATAAGCTTTTATAAATCCGCCTTTACTGCTAAATCTAGGTCTTGGGCTTGCCATTGGCTCCATTGCTATTTCAAACTTCATATTTTCCTTTAAACGATTTTTATTTTTTCGTACTCATCCTCAACACGTTTTCCGTGTTCCATGTGCCAAGGTAAGATACGTTTTGATACTTCTACAACACTCAAACTAGTTATTGATGAAATAAACATCCATGGGCTTATCAGTAATCCATTTTCTTTGGCCCACTTAAGCCATCTGTCATAATGTTCCGAAGTAATTCCATCACATACCCTGCTAGCTAGTTCAAGATAATAATCTTTGAGTTCAGGCATTACGTAACCCCATTTCTCCAACTAGTTTGTACATTTCGTTTTGAGTCATTCCAGTTGTATCGACACCAGCTTTAATTAATCTACCCTCATCAGTCCATTCAGGAGCTTTTTTGACTGGTTTTTGCTGCTGAAATTTATTCTGATTATTTTGAGATTTATTTTGAAAGCTCACTTCCTCGGCTTTTGCTTGATCAAGAGTTTTTATTCCTTTGTTATTCCAAGATTTAAGGATACCTTGTGCATATCCGTATTCTCGTTGTCTTTTTACTGCTCGTTTGACAGCTTCAATAATTAGCTCAAGGCCATAATCTTCTAAATCAGCTTTCAAGTCATCGTAAAGAATTGGTTTTACTATTCCAAAATTTGCTTGATAAAGTTCAATTAAGTTTTGAAAATTAGTTTTCTCATTTGACGATTCGTTAGGCGATTCGCTATACGATTCGTTCGAAAAATTAAAAGTGTCGTAGTTGTTGCTGTTATGCGGTTTTAACGAATCGTGGTACGAATCGTCCACCGAATCGGTATTAGCATTAGCATTAGCATCAGCATTAACATTAGTATTAGCATTCTTTTCTTTTGCTTCTTTTCTTTTAGAAATTTCTTTTTCAAATGAACTTTTAATAAGTTCGTCAAACTTTCTATCCGAAATAGACCACCAATCCAACATATTTTTATAAACGCTCTCAATTAAATCAGAATTTTTTACTGCATTTAATTCCCTATTAATCATATCTTCAACAGGTTTTCCACCTTTTGAGATAGTATATTTTAAAGAATTCAAGACGGCGACTTCTTGAGTTTTTGCATCATACACAATATTTTTGTAAGTTTTATCAAATCTTTCAATTAGTGTCAGAACACTCTCTTTTGAGTATCCAATGTCAAATGCAATTATTTTAATCGGCAATGGATATATTCCTATTGCAGTTGTTTTCGGATTTGTCAGCAAATAAAGCATGAAATATTTATCTTCGGGAGAATAATTATCAATGACTTTTTCATCAGTCCAAAAACTTGTTTCAATGATTCTTTTACTCATTTTCCCTCCTTTCCGTCATTTTTTATTTCAATCAATATCATTAAACAGCTCTACTGCTGTATCGTAATCACAATCATATTTTTCCATGATTCGTTTTATCATGTATTCGTCATAGACCATCTTGACCTCCTACCGCAAAAGCGGGAGCAGTTGAAAGCTTGCTCAGGCTGACTAAATACGAAACTACCCGCCCAAGGTAGTCTTGCTTAAAGTTGAATTATTTCTAATTCTACTGCTCAGGATTAGTGAGGACTGCAGTTTGCTCATAGGTTTTAAAGCAATGGTAATTCTTCGTATGTTTCTGGTTCAGCAGCTTCTGGTGGCGCTTCTGGAACCCCTTGTTCTTCAATTACATCAGGTTTTGTTTCCTCTACAGCTTCCAATATCAAATCATCAGTCACATCAGGGGTAACATCTTTATGTGTTGCCGATTCATTATCTGCTACAATTGCTTGCTGCATTTCAGTTGATAGCGGGGCGTATGTACTAAGCATTGCTTTTAATACTGTCTTTGTCGCCATTGCATCAAAGTCTGTTTGCCATGGGCTAGATGAGCGACTGAATGATTTTGAAAATCGTTTACCATGGGCCAGTACTTGTTCTTTGTCCCAGTAAATAACTTTTCTAAAACCGTTTATCAGTTCCATACTTGCGAAATATCCGGCTATTTCTGTCCCTTTTGGTATTGTAAAATCAATCTCTAATTCTTCGAACAAATTGTCATATTTTATAAATTGATTTTCATATACTGGGCCAGCATTAAGTTTTGTCACTTGACCGCTTCTAATTGCTAACTGGATAAGACCTTTATAGCCAATTTGGAACTGTGCTTCTCTTCCGTAAGGAATAACATAAGCAAACCCCAAGCTAGGTTCAATTGGTAAATCTAATGTTGCAGCTTTCATCGCTGCTGTCATCACACTATTTGAATCAACATTTTTTAAATTTGTAGAGCCTACCAAACTAAGGAGGCTACCAACAAAACCATTTGTTTTTTTACCTAATACTTCTTCGAATTTTCTTTTTGCAGCATCACTTTTTAGTACGACTTGCGTTGGTGTTTGATTAGCCATGTAATAGCTCCTTTATTTTATTTAGAACATTCAATACTGATTTTCCAGAATAATTTTTATTTGGTTCAATCTTCATTTCAAGCGTTTCAATTCTATCTATGATTCCTTCAATTTTAGATTCTCCAGTATTTGCAATATTTGCATTTTGATTTTCTAACGCTTTATTTTTTATCCGCTCTTCTTCAAGTTGCTGTGATAAGGCTTGCGTATCTCCAGTTTCACGTTTTTCTAAAACTTGTTCCCTGTGATTTAACTCTTGCTCTTTTTTAGCAAGTTCTTGTTGCTTATCTCGCTCAGCAATTCGAGCTGCTTCTAAAAGTCGTTCTTGTTCCAATTTAGCTTGAGCTTGCAAACCAGCACTGTCTATTTTGTCCTGGATAGATTTCTTTAAATCTCCTTTTGTAGTTAGTGCATCAACACTTGTAAATCTGCCTGTTGTTAAAACAAATCTACTACCAGAAAGCCCATAAACTACATTGGCTTCATTTACTGCTAAGTCAACTGCTTCAAATCCTGCTCTTCGTCTGCGCTCATCGAAGTCGTTATTCATTTGAGTAATCTTAGTTACAATTCCAGCAAGCTTAGAACGAGCTTCCCAGACTTGAGGATTTCTATCCCTGAAAACTTCTATCATTTCATCAATTTGCTTCTTTTCTGATAGGTCGATTTCGTTAATTGTTGCTGATATTTCTTTTTTATAATTATTTAAAAAAGTTTTATCGTCTTTGCTATTTACAACATCTGGAACTTTATTTTCAACTTCTTTAAGGAAAGAAAACAATTCATCATTTTGTAAAATCCCTCCCTCAAAAACTACTGGTACTGTCATTTTATCTTCTCCGCTTCAATAATCTTTTTTTGAACTAAAAAGTAATTTGCTAGCTGATTGATTGATACACCTATATATTTAGCTGCTGCCGTTCTACTTGGAAAGTATTTTCCATTAATTTCAACCGGACTAACTTTACCGCTAGCTTTACTTTTTCGTTTTTTATAAGTTTCAACGCTTGTTTTTTTATAAAAGTAAACATCACCAATCCGAATTCCTTTTACTTTTTTATCACCACGATATTGTTTGAGAGTTGACTCACTAATCCCTAAGATTTTGATTGTGTCTTCAACCGAATAATAAGTCTCCCCGTTAAGATTCACTGATTGAGTCATTTATCGTGTCCTCCTAAAGGTTTGCATGGTGTAAAAAGCTCACTTGGTTCTACATGTAGGGATTTACAAATTTTTTCGATAGTATCAAATTGAATAACTTTAGTTTTTCCGCTCGTTATTCTAGAAATTGTTGATTGCGCAATTCCTGTTTCATTTGCTAAATCTCTATTTTTCATTGTTCTTTGAGCAAGCAGTACTCGTAATTTTTGGATTATCATATTTTCTTGAGCCATAATGTTCTCCGTTTCTGATTTTTGTTGAAACGTGATATAATCTAGGTATCATATTTAGACACACCACGTCTTAGTCCGCATTCCCGTGCGGGCTTTTTTAGTTCCAAACTTTTTTCCAGTCTGAAATACATTCGTTAAGCATTGTAGCTTTATCAATAGAAAGTTCTTGCTTATTTTTTTTGCGTGAAGTCATGTAAAGACTTCCATCTGGACGTTGCCAAGTTTCAAAGACTACTACTCCACGATTTTCTCGTTTGATTAAATCATGGTAGATTTGTCCAACATTTGTTGGAAACACTCGGACTTTGCGTCCGTTTATGATTGTTGTTTCCATTATTCCCCTTTCTATGTATGCGTTTTAATCCTCCGAGTGCTATAATTACTGTGAGCAGATATTTGCCGTATTTGCTTAGTTTTATGGAAAGGAGGTATGAGTGATATGAAACAATATATACTCGACGCTATTGCTAAACATCAAAGAGTATTCGTTTATTTCAATGATAAATTTGATGCAAAAGAAGCTCTTATGGTATCTTCAGCTAAGCCTTGCGATGGTAATTATATAATCGTTGGTACATTGGTAAATGAATACTGTATTAATCTTGACCAAGTACTTGCTGTAGAGTGCCGTTAGATTTAAGGTTTTCTGTAGCTCTATCAGCTTCATTAACAAGTTCGAAATAGTATTTTGGACATGTGCTTATTAACTCTGCAAGGGCTGATACCATTGCAGGGTTTTCTTTTGTGTTTGGATTTTCTACTATAGCTTTAATTAATTCGTACATTTTCTTTATCTTTTCTAGCGGAGCACCGCATTTAATGTTAGAATCCCCCCAGATTCCGCCTGACTTAATTTTTACCAATTGTCATAACCTAGAAATTTCGCAACTTCTCTCTTGTCATAAACAATTGTTTTTGTATCAACATAGGGTGAAACACAACTTTTCAACCCTTTCTTTTCCCAATTTGCGATTGTTTGAGTATCCTTGATATTAAACCTTTCACAAATCTCTTTTCGAGTGACTATATTAGACCATGGGTCAGGAGATGACCGTTTAGCGACAGCTTCATCAATCTTACTTTCAATAACTGATAATAGCTGCGCCTCCATAGCTGTACTAAGTATTCCTTCCACGAAACCCCTCTCTAGGCGACTTCCACTTGATATTTGATAGCAAACTCTTTAACAATCGCAATATATATTTCTTTCAAGCGTTTGTCATCGCCAATAACATCTAAATAATTGGCTTTTTCACGTTTAGATTTACTCACGCCTTCTTCTGCCATTAAACGACGTTTATGTGTTAAACGAGTTTTTAGTTTAGAACCTGCTCGGCGATCAACCTCGCTATAAATCTCTTTACGGATATCTGAGTAAGCACTAGAATCACCGCCAACTTTCTGAGAAATCTTACGAATCAAGCTATTGCTATCTTCTCGCCAATTCGTTGTATTCAAAGCAACGATATTTGAAATGTTGTCTACTCTATCACTTACTTCTACTAGTTTCTGTTCTTGATTGGCTACTGCCTGAAACATTTGATTGAACATTTGAAGTTCTGGACTGAGATTTGAAATATCTAGCTGTTGTTTGATATGCTGCTCCATTTGGTTGAAACGGTCAATGTAAGCCACTGCAAACTGAGTTCCCTTAACTCCAGTCATACGAGTTGAGAATAACTCACAACCTTTTTTATTGAGGCGGTAGCAAGGAAGTTCTCGACCTGTGCTATCTTTGTAAGTATCTTCTATGAAATAATCTTCAATTTTAACCGAGCCATTTTTGGCTTCGTTAAATTGATTGGTATCACTAAAGCCATTTTTGGCCTTAGTCAAGTGTGAAGTAATATTACGGATATCACGTATTACTTTCGAGTGGTCTTTACCGACCATTTCTGCAACTTCAAGCGAAGTTAGTGTGTTTTCTAATTGGTTCATTTCTGAACTCCTTTCTATGTATGTGTTTTATTCCTCCGAGTGCTATAATATTGATGTAAGTATTCTAGTACTTGCTAATATTATGAAAGGAGGTATGAGCGATGGACGATATACAATTAACTAAAGACTCTAAAGAATTACTTGCAATAATTTATAAAGAGTATCTTAGTAAAATTAATAATGGTGTTTCAAAGAATTCTGCCAAACGAATCGGACATATAGACGAAATATGTGCTTTAGCGTCAGATTGGTTGCCAGATGATGTACTGGAAACAATGAATGAACTTGACAGATCCAAATATGTTCATAACCAATATGGAAATAACACCATTTACAATTCATTTCTACTTGATAAGACGATCATATATTTTGAAAACAAAAATATTAATACTATCAAGACAATCGCTGATTGGATTATTAAGTTAAAATAATTCCCAATCTTCACGTAACAGGTCTGCAGCTCGAGGATTCCACATAATCCCAGTTGTAGGCAATTTTTCTTTATAATGACCCTCTACTTTTACTAGTCCAGGTCTGGTCGATACAAGTAAAATTCCTAGAGGTAATGAATTTGTAGGCATAAACACAATGCCTTGCTCTTTGCTTTCTGGATTTCTAATTGCCTTATTTTCTTTCAGGGCTTTTTTTGTCGCTTCAATAATGTTCATATTTTACCTTTCTAACTAGCTTTTTGTTGCGAAATATCAACTTTTTTAGCAAAAAAATATGAAATATCAAAAAGTTTACGTTCATCTAATTTAGTTGCATCAACTAGCTTTGATATTAATTCGCCATTAAGTTTTGAAGGACGGATACGCAACCTATATAATTGATAGTCTTCCAGTCCTGATTTTCTTGCTATTGCTTTATAAGTCATCCCAGTAGATTTTAACAATTCATCTAGTGGCTCATAAGTTTTTTTCTCTGCCATACTGGCTCCTTTCTGTGTTTTAAATTTCTGCATACGCAGTAAGGGAAGTTCAGGAATCGAACCTGTTCGCCAGTCTTCCCTGCTCATTGTGAGCGATATCATAACTCCGTGCTATAATATTATTGGATAATTGTTTACCGACCTTTATTCAAATATTATAGAAAGGAGATATAAATTATGAGTGATGGAACACAATATTTTCAAAAGATTTGTTTGAACGGACATCAAATTACTGATTTTTATAAACTATCGGAAAGCCCTCAACCTACAGAATATTGTGAAAATTGCGGAAAAAAAGTTATATCAGCTTGTTTGAAATGTTCTAAACCTATTTTGGGGAGATATGTTGTCGATTTATATTTCGGTTCACTTTGTCATGTTCCTAGTTATTGTAAATACTGTTCTAATCCGTACCCCTGGACTGAACTTGTTATTAATACCACTAAAGAAATACTTTCATTAGAAGATGGCATTACCGAAAGCGACAAATCTCTAATAAATGATTCAATTCCTGATTTACTTGTAGATACCCCAAAAACAAATCTTGCTATTGCAAAATTTAAAAAAGGGTTGGCTTCTACTTCTGTAATCATAAAAGATTCTCTTAGAGAACTACTTGTAGATGTGATATCAGAAACAGCTAAGAAAGCTATTTTCCCGGATTAACTTCTCTACAATAGCAACAATAATTTGAGTTTCTTTCAATGATATTTTTGCAATTCCTACATGTTGTATAATGTTTTTTGCGAAGTTTTAAAAGATAAAACTTCGAGAATCTTTTTGATAACTTAATATCTAATAAATGAAGAGTTACTCTAACATCATTCTTCATTGTTACCACTCTTTCCGCCCCTATGGGGCTTTTTATTTGCCAAACTTGCTACTTACGTCGCGGTGGATACGTCGTGTACCGTCATTTGAGCCCATTCCGTCTGCCGTACTAGACGCTCCATGATTGTTCGCTTGTTTGACTTTATGAGTTAATTATAAAACAAAAGTTGCGAAAAATCAACAATAAAGTTGATAAAACACAACTTTTTTTATTTACTTTTATTTATGATTATTATATACTTTAATTATGGAAAAAATAACATTTGCTGAAAGACTTAAAGAAGCAAGGAAAAATGCAAAGCTAACACAACAAGATCTTGCGGATATTGTAGGGAGAACCAAGTCTGCTGTGTCTCGCTGGGAAAGCGGAGAAAACACTCCTCAATTATTTGATTTAGTCAAAATAGAAAAAGCGGTCGGTGTACCTGGTGATGTATTGATGTATGGAACGGAAAAACTAACTCCGACAATATTATCGGAAATAAACAAAACCAGCGCTATGCTCGAAGAGCCACGTCAGGAGAGTGTTTTAAAATTCGCTAAGGTTCAATTGGATAGACAGAATTTTGATAATAGCAAACTTATTAACATGAAGCACTTTACTAGAGAAAAGAGAAAACCAAAATATACTGCTGTAGAAACAATTGAAAGAGTATCTGCGGGATTTGGATTCCATTACGGAGAGAATGAAAAAGAAATCTATTATACTTTACGCACAGATTTACCTAAATTTGATTTCGCTACAGTAGTAGTCGGAGATTCAATGGAACCATTACTTCATGATGGCGACGTTATTTTAATTCGCCAATCTTATGATGTACCTCAAGGTGGAATATATGTAGTAGACTACGATGAGACTTCTTGGGTAAAGGAAGTTACATTGGCAGACGATGTTTTAATACTTCATTCTATTAATGAAAAATATCGTGACCGGTTCTTGCCTGTCCCAGCCGAAGATGGCGAATACTGGAGCATTGTCGGTGAAGTGGTGGACTGGTTTACACCAGAAATGGTATAGAAAGGTAATATTATGGATTACACAGAATTTAGAAAATATGTTGAAGAAAACACTCGTGCCCAAGGTAAATTTTTGGAAAAAGCCACAGTTTACTTGCTAGATAAAAACGATAGTAGAAAGCCAGCTGCTAAATGGCCTGATTCTCGCATTGAAAAAGAAGCTAACAAGATGTGGGATATGAATATAAGCGGTGCTTTTACTAACGTGGCAGAAGGTATAAAAAATGCTGAAAATAAGCCTCGTTTTCATAATCACGAGGAGCAAGTATCTTACTGGATACAATTCATGAATGAATACGAGTTTTTAGAAAACTTCACTGATGGTATCGATGACATGGAATTTGAATAAATAAAAATCCGTCCTCGACTTTTAAATCAAGGACGGTTATTATTAGGTTTTATATTTCTTATCTATTTTCAACTTAGAATCCCCCCAGATTCTGCCTGACAATGGTACAAGGAGAAAATAATGAGAACGCAAAAACTTAAAGAAGTAAAAAAAGCAGATGGTTCAATAGTATTCGTTGGTCAGGTTTACCTTGGTATAGATTCTGTTACAAAAAAACGGCGTAATACAACAGTACGTGCCAAATCACGCCGCCAATGGAATACAAAAGCTCAACAAGCAAAAAATGAATTCAATGAAAACGGCCGAACAACTTATGTTGATTCGTTCAAGTTTGAAACTTTTGAAGAATTAGTTGTAGATTGGCAGAGAGTTTACTTACCTACTTTAAAAGATAGCACACGGGTGGCAACTGAGAATTATATCAATAATTATCTTTTGCCTCCACTTCAAATTTATCAATTAAAAGATATCACACCTCGCTTAATAAGCAGCATTGTTAAACGTTGGGCGGTTAATGCTGATACCGCAGTCATCACAAACGGTCGGCGAGAAAAAGGAAAAGGGAAAGATTATTCCAATGCTCTGTTCATATTAAAAAAGATATTTGATTATGCTTTCGAAGTCGGTGCGTTAGAATCAAACCCCGCAATGTCAATACGAGCACCTAAACCCCAAAAAAGAACAAACAAACAGAAAATTAAGGTTTTTACTGATGAAGAACTGAGAATATGGCTAGAATATCTTGATGCGCTCCCTGACACGCCTAAGAACATTTATGATATAAACTTATACATGCTCCTTTTGGAAACTGGTATGCGTATTGGAGAGGCTCTGGCGCTAACATGGAAAGATGTTGATTTCAATAATCAGTTCATTCATGTTGAAGCAACAGTAACAAGAGCAAAAAGAGTCCAACAAATGCCAAAATCCCAAGATAGCGTTAGAGATATCTATATCAATGCTAATACAATAAAAAGGCTGAAAGATTGGAAACTTCATCAAGCCAAAAACCTCAAAACAATTAGCATAAGCTCTAATGGTTTTGTTTTCCCCGGGGCTCATGCTCCTCACGGAAATTATCCTCAAGCCAGAGATCAATTTATGAGACATCTCAAAAAAGCAGGATTGCCTAATATTGGTTTACATGGTTTCCGGCATACTCATGCTACCCTATTATTGAATAACGGGGCTGAGTATAAAGAAATACAACACAGGCTAGGCCACGCTTCCATAAGTACAACCAGGGACACCTACAGCCATCTGTCACAAGAAAAAGCAAGACAAACAGCAGAAATTCTAAATTTTTCTTTAAAAAAGATACAATGACAGTCAAAATGACAGTCAACTCAAATTTCAGAGTTTCAAAAATCTATAAACCTTTTTGTAGCAACGATTACAACACTTAATAAAATCTTTTTGCTATAATATTCTTTATGACTATGGACAAAATTTACAACGAATCGTGGAAAATTGGCGATATCGAAATAAAAAATAAAATTGTGTTAGCACCAATGGCCGGAATTACGAATAAAGCTTTTCTGACTACTGCTAAAGAATTTGGAGCTGGACTTGTTGTAACTGAAATGATTTCTGATAAAGGAATTGAACATCGCAACAAAAAGACTTTGGAAATGATGGATTTTGAAGGGGTCCCTCATCCACTCTCAATGCAAATTTTTGGGGGTGAAGTAGATACTCTGGTTGAAGCAGCCAAATTTGTTGAAGCAAATACTGTTGCTGATATTATTGATATCAATATGGGTTGCCCAGTACCCAAAGTAACTAAAAACGAAGCCGGTTCTCGTCTTTTGCTTGATCCTGATAAAGTTTATGATGTGGTCTCTGCTGTTTCTAAAGCTATTTCAAGACCATTAACAGTGAAAATCCGAATTGGTTGGGATGATGACCACCTTTTTGCAGTTGAAAATGCTAAAGCAATTGAAGCGGGAGGCGGAGCGGCTGTTTCTATGCATGCACGAACCAAAGCACAAGCTTATACAGGAAATGCTCAAGAAAATTGGCACTGGCTCAAAAAATTGACCGAAAATGTCAATATTCCGGTCATCGGAAATGGCGATGTCAAGACTCCTGAAGACGCGAAACGCATGATTGATGAAACAGGCGTCACTGCGGTCATGATGGGAAGAGCAGCCCTTGGAAACCCTTGGATTCTTCATCGTACCGAGCATTATCTACGAACAGGTGAACTATTGCCTGAACCAACAGTTGCGGAAAAAATGGAAATTGCAAAACTTCACTTGGCACGTCTGGTTGAATTAAAAGGTGATAATCTTGCTAGCCGAGAATTTCGTCAGCACGCAGCATATTACCTAAAAGGAGCTTCTCGTGCAGCAAAAGTAAAAGTTGCTGTCAATCAAGCAGAATCACAAGCAAAAATTATCACTATTCTCGATAATTTTGTGAATGGAATCAAATAAAACGATATGAAATCTGGAAATTTCCAGGTTTTTTAGTTATAATAAATATAGAGATAAATATTCACACAATTCCGAAAATAGAAAGGGTTTTCTATATGCGTACAACAAAAGCCACTGAAGAAATCGAAAAAGCTATTATTCACCTGAAGAAAGCAAAACGAGAAATTAGTAATTATACTTTTGAATACAATGTTCAAAACTTGATTCAGTTAGATAAGACAATTAAGCAGTTGGAAAATATCAAAACTGGAATCAATGCAGATAGTTTTTCTGTTGAAGGAGTCAAATCTACCGGTGAAATTGAAGGCGCACGTCTTTCAAGATAATTAATTTCACTGACAAAAATAAAAAATAGCTCAAGAGAGCTATTTTTTTCCTTTTTTAGCCACTTTATAACGACTGCGTGGATAAGTGAAATCACCAATGACTTCATGAACATTTATAATTGATGTGAAAGCATTCGGGTCAAGAATAGACAAAATTTGTTTTACTTCTTGAATTTCTCCAGGGTTTAAAACAACATATAAAATTTCTTTAGAATTTCCTGAATAAGCCCCTTCTCCATGTAAATAAGTCGCGCTACGACCGATTTCTTCAATAATTGCTTTAGCAATTTCAGCATGATTATTCGTGATAATAAGCATTCCTCGAACCGTATAACCACCAGATTGAACCACATTAATTACTTGTGCTGCCACAAAACTTGCAATCAAAGTGTACATCATATGGCGTAAATCAATATAGCTTAATGAAAGTAACATCACACAAGCATCAAAGATAAAGAAAGTTCGCCCAACAGCGACCCCAGCCTTAATCTGCAAAAGCTTGGCAATAATATCGGCCCCACCAGTCGTTCCACCAAAACGGAAAACTAAACCAATTCCTGTTCCGGCAAATACACCAGCGAGCAAAGCAGCGATTAAATAATCATGTCCAACATTAATTGCGACTGGAATCCGTTGGAAAATCCACATCCAGATTGAAAGACTCACGATTCCCCAAATTGTATAAACAAAGGTTCGGCGCCCAAGAAAGCGATAGCCAAGAATTAAAAGTGGAATATTTAAGATAAGCTGGGTGTAGGAAGGGTCAATATTCAATAAAGCATAACCAATCAATGAAAGCCCAGCGACTCCACCTTCAGCCAAGTGGTTCCCCATGTTGAACTCAACAAAACCAAAGGCATAGATTGCTGTACCAATTGTAACAGCAAGAAGTTGCAAAAAATGCACCTTAGATAATTTTTTCATAATATTCCTCAAAAATTTCGATGAAATATCCTTGCCGAGGGCAAGGATGTTTAAATCTATTGTAGTTTAAATTTAGAATTTAGTCAACTTTTGAAAACTTCTCCCTTTTTAACTTAAGTATCTTAAAAAAAATAGCCCAATGAGCTATTTTATTTTTTTAAATCTTTAAATCTACCCCGTTTAGGAGCGAAATCTCCCACAACTTCATGAACATTGATGACTGAAGCGAAGGCATTCGGGTCAATTACCGATAGAATTTGTTTTACTTCTTGTATTTCACTTGGGTTAAGAACAACGTAAAGCACTTCTTTTTCAGTTCCTGAATAGGCTCCTTCACCGTGTAAATATGTTGCGCTTCGACCAATTTCTTCAATAATTGTTTTAGCAACTTCTACATGATGATTTGTGATAATAAGCATTCCCCGAACTGTATAACCACCATTTTGAATCAAATTAATCATTTGCATTGAAATAAAACTGGCAATCAAAGTATACATCATATGTTTAAGGTCAACATAACTTAAAGATAGAGCCAAGATACAAGAGTCAAAGATAAAAAGCATTCGCCCAACAGGAATTCCTTTTTTTATTTGAAATAACTTAGCAAGAATATCTGTCCCACCTGTTGTTCCACCAAAGCGAAAGACTAATCCGATTCCTGAACCTGAAAAGACTCCGGCGAGTAAAGCGGCTATTAGAGTATCATTTCCAATATTAATTGTAAAACTGACCCTTTGGAAAATCCAAATCCAAACAGCTAAACTCACAATTCCCCAAATTGTATAAATAAAGGTTCTTCTTCCTAAAAAACGATAACCTATCATCAGAAGAGGAATGTTGATTAAAAGTTGAACATAAGAAGGGTCAATATGCCATAAAGCATAAGAAATCAAAGAAAGTCCGGCGACCCCTCCTTGAGCTAAGTGATTCGCCATATTAAAGGCGACAAAGCCAAAAGCATAAATTCCAGTACCAATTGCGATGGCAAGCAAGTACAAAAAATGTACTCGTGCAAATCTTTTCATTTTATTTCCTCCTTTATTTTTTCAGATAATAAGGGGAGAAAGTCCTCCTTTTGGCTTTCTCCCTTTTATCTTTCTTTTTTCAATGTAAAACCTAAGCAGTTAATCTTCTACTTCTGCAAATTTTCCAAGCACTCGAACATTCTCCGATATTGATACAAAAGCATGTTCGTCATATTTTTGAATAATATCCTTGAATTCCTGATATTCATACATTGTAATGACAGTCATGAGGACGGTCTGACTGGTATGTGTATAGCCACCTTCCGCGTCATGTAAAATGGTTACTCCATGTTTAAAACGATTCACTAATTTCTTTGTCAGTAATTCTGGATTTTTAGTTACAATCATTACTTGAAGACGTTTTTGTCTTGTAAAGATTGCATCTTGTACACGAGAGTTAACGAAAATAGCAATTAAACTATAGAGCATGTATTCCCAGCCAAAAAGAACTCCGGCTGTAAAAATAATCACACCATTGACCAGAAATGCCAAAGTTCCAACACTTCTTCCTGTTTTCTTACGCATATAGAGGCTGACGATATCAGTCCCTCCAGAAGAAATCCCAGATTTCATTGCATTCCCAACACCAAATCCCATAATTGCCCCACCAAAGACAGCATTAATAACTGGCTCATGAGTTAAGGGCGTCACTGGAATAAAATGGATAAAAACTGAACTCATAACAACTGTAATCACTGTATAAACGGTGAACTGTTTGCCTATTCCTCGCCAAGCAAGAATGAAAAGTGGCGCATTTACTAATATCAAAGAAGCAGAAATAGGTAAGATATTATAACCACTTATTCTGGCTACTAATTCAGTAACAACCTGAGCTGCCCCCGTCGCACCAGAAGCATACACATGTCCTGGCTGATAGAAAAAGTTCAATGCGAATGATGAGAAGACAGCATAAACAACTGCTGCCGAAAATTTATTTGCCATTTTTTCAGCGCCAATAGATTTTAAAACTTGATAAAGTCCAATTCTATCTAGAAGGGCGCCGAGAATTTTATTGATCTTTGTTTGCAAGTTTAATACTCAATTCTTCCAGTTGTTTTTCAGCAACTATGGATGGAGCCTGTGTCATTGGGTCAGAGGCTTTGTTATTTTTAGGGAAAGCAATTACTTCACGGATATTGTCTTTTCCAGCAAGCAACATTACGAAACGGTCAAGACCGAGTGCCAAACCGCCATGTGGTGGGAAACCATAATCAAGTGCTTCAAGCAAGAAACCAAATTGTTCGTTTGCATCTTCTAATTTAAAGCCAAGAGCGCTCAACATTTCTTCTTGAAGTTGGCGGGTATTAATTCTTAATGACCCTCCACCAAGTTCATAACCATTTAAAACAATATCATAAGCATGGGCACGAACTTTTTTCAAATCAGAATCTTTGCTATGTCCGTCAGCAGATAAAAAGGCTTGTGTTTCTTTCGTTGGTAAAGTAAACGGATGATGAGCAGACATATAACGTTCTTCTTCATCTGACCACTCAAACATAGGCCAATCAATGACCCAAAGGAAATTGAACTGACGGAAATCAATCAATCCTTGTTGTTTACCAATCGTTAAACGAAGCGCACCAAGAGCTGAATTTGCTACATCAAGACTGTCAGCAACGAAGAGTACCAAGTCATTGTCAGTCAATTTCAATTCATTAACAAAGCTGTCAGTAGATTCTGCTAAGAATTTAGAAACGCCACCAGCAAATTCACCTTTTTCAAATTTAACCCATGCAAGGCCTTTGGCCCCATTTTGTTTGGCTTGTTCTGTCAATTTATCAATTGACTTACGAGAATATTTGTCAGCAGCATCTTTGACAACAATCGCTTTAACAACTTCTGCTTCTTGGAAAACTTTGAAATCAATTGTTTTAGCAAGTGCTGACAAGTCTGTCAGTAACAATTCAAAACGAGTATCAGGTTTGTCAGAACCATAAAAGTTCATGGCATCATCATATTTCATACGTGGGAAAGGTAAAGTGACATCAATTCCTTTCACATCGTTCATGACTTTAGCAATTAACTCTTCTGTCAAATCTTGAATTTCTTCTTCTGACAAAAATGATGTTTCTAAATCGACTTGTGTGAATTCTGGCTGACGGTCACCACGTAAATCTTCATCACGGAAACATTTAACAATTTGATAATAACGATCAAGCCCAGCAGTCATTAAAAGCTGTTTCATTAATTGTGGTGATTGTGGAAGAGCATAAAATTCACCTTTATTAACACGAGATGGAACAAGATAATCACGCGCTCCTTCTGGTGTTGATTTATTTAAAAATGGTGTTTCAACATCAATGAATCCTGCTCCATCCAAATATTCACGAATTGAACGAGTCGTCGCATGACGCATTGTGATATTTTTAAGCATTTCTGGACGACGTAAATCAAGATAACGATATTTCAAACGAGTATCATCAAGAACTTCAACATCATCTTTAATTTCAAAAGGTGTTGTTTTAGAAGTAGACAAAATTTCAATGGCAGTCGCTTCAATTTCAATACCACCAGTTTTAATTTTGTCATTCTTGCTTGCGCGCTCAACAACTTTACCTGTCACTTCAAGAACAAATTCATTGCGTGCTTTATCAGCTGCTTCTGCCACATCAGCCGCTGCTGTTTCAGGATTGACAACGATTTGGACAATCCCTTCTCGGTCACGTAAATCAATGAAAATTAATCCACCAAGATTACGGCGTTTGGCTACCCAGCCTTTAACCGTAATCGTTTGATTTAAGTATTCTTCTGTAATATTTCCCGCGTAATTTGTACGTTTCATATAAATGTAAATTTTACTCTTCTAGTACACAAAGTAAAATTTTACTCCTCTTTCTTTTTATTATCTATAGTTTTGTTTTTCAGGTATGACACCACGAACACCACCGGTTGGATTTTTTACATCTCCCTGATGCCGCGGTATTAGATGAACATGACAATGAAAAACAGTTTGTCCAGCTGCTTTACCAACATTAATGCCAATATTGTAGGCCTCGGCATGAAATTTCTCAGTTAAATTATCTTTTGATAAGTCTAAAAGTTCTTCAATTGCTTTTCTTTCAGCTTTGGTCATCTCAAAATATGAAGACACATGTCTTTTAGGTGTAATCAACATATGACCTTCACTGACTGGATAGGTATCATAAAATGCCTGTGCCAATTCATTTTCAAAGATTGTATCTTTCATCTGACAAAATGGACAATCCGTCATCAATTCACCCCTGCTTTAAGTCACTTAAAGTTCTTCATCCGCATAAATCTCTTCAAAAATCGGTGCAAATGATTCATGAACAGCTTTAAGTGTTGTTTCTACTTGTTTACGTGTTTGATTATGTTTCACTTTGATTTGACCTGTGCGAATCTCATCTTCTCCAAGTGTAATAATCAACTCAGCACCCAATTTTTCAGCCGTTTTAAATTGCGCTCCTAGTTTTCGATTTGAGAAATCACGTTCGACTTTAAAAGCCTGTTCACGTAGGCTTTCAGCTAATTTTGTTGCTTCAAGATTTGCTTTTTCGCCCATTACAGCAATATAAACATCCAAAGTTTCTTCAGGAATGAAATTAATTTCTTGTTTTTGAGCAATCATCAAAAGTCTTTCAATTCCTAAACCAAAACCAAAGGCAGGAGTTGCTGGTCCGTCGAAATATTCAACTAACCCATCATAACGTCCACCACCACATACAGTCAAATCTTTACCATCAAAATCGACAATAAATTCAAAAATTGTATCATTATAATAATCTAAACCACGAACCATATTTGGGTCAATAGTGTACTCAATATGTAAAGCTTCAAGTAAGGCTTTCACTTCTTCAAAATAAGCTTTTGAAGCTTCATTGAGATAGTCTAAAATAGCTGGAGCATTTTTAACAATTGCGATGTCTTCTGCTTCTTTACTATCCAAAACGCGTAAAGGATTTTCATTGAGACGACGACGGCTATCTTCTGAAAGTTGATTCTCAAAAGGAGTCAAATAATCAATCAATGCTTGACGGTAAGCCATGCGACTTTCCATATCTCCAAGTGTATTTAGAGCTAGTTTAAGACCAGTAATTCCTAACTGGCGGAAAAGTGTGTCAGCCATTGCAATAATTTCTACATCAACTGCTGGATTTTTCACTCCTAAACACTCTACACCAAATTGATGAAATTGACGTAAACGTCCTGATTGTGGACGTTCATAACGAAACATTGGTGCGTCATACCATAGCTTCACTGGTTTTACTACTTCAGGGGCATAGAGTTTATTCTCAATATAAGCCCGAACAGCTGAGGCAGTTCCTTCTGGACGAAGCGCAATATGACGTCCCCCTTTATCCTCAAAATCATACATTTCTTTGGTAACAATATCACTTGTTTCACCTGTTGCACGACTAAAAAGTTCATAGCTTTCAAACATCGGTGTCCGAATTTCTTTGAAATTATAATCATTGAAAACGCCACGAGCAATTTCTTCGATGTACTGCCATTTTGCAGTTTCAGCAGGCAGTAAATCTGCTGTTCCTTTTGGTTTTTGAAGTTTCATTTTTTTCCTTTCGGTTAACTGGGAGTAAAAATCTTTATGATTATTCATTGGGTTTGAACATTCATTTCAAAGATACCGTTTACATAAGAAAGCACCCTAAAGCTTCTCGCTCTAGGGTGCATCATTGCACGGTACCACCTAAATTTGCTCCTAGAAAATCAGAGCCTCAGATTGATTATAACGTTATCACCGATAAACACTGTCACAAACCCTATGAGCTTTCACCAACACTCACTCTCTTTTCTATTATTGTAACGCAAAAAGTGAGCCAAAGCAAGCAACTTTTGTAGGATTTAGAAAATATTTTAACTTCTATGATTCTTCTAAATTAAGAACATGGCGATTATAATATTTTTGAGCAAAATCACGACTAATAGGAACTTCTAAAAAGTCAAATAAGGCAATCACTCTAAGCATTTCTTTTTGACCTTCTATTTTTCCATTCCTATAATCTAAATAAGCCCAAGCAAAGCGATAAAGTCCTTGGACATGTGTATCAAGTGCTTCTGCATAGTGATGAACCATTGATAATAAGTTACTTGCTTTTTGGGTTTCCCCTCTACTTATGAGTGTCATAGCACATCGCCCGGCAGTCTGTACAATACGACGTCGATAAATTAATTTACCTTTATATTCTTTCTCGTGTAAATTAATATCTGATATTATTGTATAAACTAAAGAGTAAGGGAGTTGCCAAGCATTTAAAGCCAAAATTCCTAAACTATATTCAAGCCAAAGCTCGATTCCAAATAAAAAATCACCAATTTCTGTTACTTCTTCATCATTTAATATTTGATGACAAGCTTTAGCAGTTAATTCTAAGACACGGTAATCAGTGTATTGTCTGGTCAATCTTTCTTGCGAATGCAATTCAAGCCACTCATTGTTATAGTTCAAAGTTTCAAAATTTTCTTCAAGGATCTTAACTTTTATTTCTTGATTATTCGCATATTTGTGTGCTTCATTTTGAATCATTTCTGCTTCCGCAAATTCTTCTCTTAACTGTATCCTATCCAACCAGTTGATATAATGAACAAAATAATCATCCTTACTTCCATTTTGCTTTTGGATAAAGATTGGGGTCAATAATGTTTTCGTTGACAGCTTTATCATAAAGACCTCCAACATCCGTGAATTCATCAGCATTAACGATTAGTCCTGTAAACAGAACCAGTCCCAGTAGTAGTGCGATGAGGCTTCCAATTTTAAATTTTTTCATTTGCTTTTCTCCTTTTTAGGCTCAGGGTGCAAGACTTTTTTTGTAATAATATTTTCTGTTCATTTGTGCAAAAATCTCCTTTCTATTGTGAACTACAAGTGTTTCAAATTAGCATTATATTCTTTCTAAAATCATTATAACAGCTGATTTTTCGACTTCTTTTATTCGTGCCATATCTGGCACTCCAAATAAAAAAATCCAAGTATTTCTACTTGGATTTTTTTATTTTCTATTTGGAAATGATTAATCAGCATTTCTAAAAACTTGCATATTTTTAGCAAAATAGTCATAGCCACTATAAATGGTAAAGAAGACACAAACATAAAAGAGGATTGTTCCTATATACAAGGGATTTCCAATGAAAAGGAAAATAACGCTTAACATTTGTGTGGCAGTTTTGATTTTACCAGGCATTGCAGCCGCCATAACAACTCCACCTTGTTCAACCAATAAGAGGCGCAATCCTGTAACCGCAAGCTCACGACAAATGATAATGGCAACAGCCCACATTGGAACAACATGAAGTCCTACAAGAACAACAAAGGCAACCATATTGAGCATTTTATCGGCCAATGGGTCAGCAAATTTACCAAAATTGCTGACAACGTGCCATTTACGGGCGAGATATCCATCAAGCCAGTCAGTAAATGAGGCTACGGCAAATACAATTGCTGCGATAACCCACATCACTGAACTATGGTCTTGTGAAACAAAACCATTAAAATGTGCACCTTCTGGTAAATAAAATAAAATCACAAAGATTGGAATCATAAAAATCCTTGCCATTGTCAATTGATTGGGTAATTTCTCTTTCATAGTTCTCCTTTTGCAGCTTAAAATAAGCCTCAACTTTTATTTATTGAGCAGCTGAATTGCTTGTCGTTCGATTAATTTGTAAAGTAATTTTATTTGGTCCAGTTGTGGTTAGTGATGATAAATCAAGAGCTTTTCCATTAACCGTAATGGTAAGCCCTTGAACACTTCCAAGTGTAATTACTGAATTTTCTGCGCCTGTTGTCACTAAAGCAGACAGACTATTTGCTCCATCAGATAATGTTTGACCAGTTGCTGGAACATTGGAATTCGTCATGCCAACCCAAATTGTTCGTCCTGCTGCAACTGAAAAATCAACTTTTATAGGGTCAGAAATATTAGAAATTGTGGCAATCATTGCCGAACTTGAGCCTGAGATAGCAATTGTTGGTTCAGGTTTACTACTACTTGCTTGTGTACTACTTTCTGATGGTTTTGTAGAGCTTGTAGAAGACTTAGAAGTACTAACTTCACTCTTTGAATAAGAATAATCATTGGTTATTAAATCTGGTGTTTCTGGTTTATTCATAATTACCGCTGCAAAAACACCTACTACAATTAATAATGCCGCTGCTGATAAAGAAATAATTGGTACATAATGACGCCATGTTTTTGGCACTTCTTCCTCAGGTTCTACTCGCTCACTCGGTTTCACAAAATGATAATTTTCTAGGATATCCTCTTTATCCTCAACTGTGATTCCTTTGCCTTCATCATAGGATTGAATAATTCTATCTGCATTCAACCCCAATTTTTCTGCATATTGTTTGAGGTAAGCTTTAATGTAAAAGTCACCCGGTAGGGCTTTATAGTCATCTGTCTCCAGTGCTACGATATATAATTTTTGTACTTGAGTTAATTGTTCTGCTTCAGAAAGATCAAGTCCAAGCGATGTCCGCTTTTCTTTTAAGACTTGTCCGATTGTTTTGATTGTCAACATATCCTCCCTTCATTTTTGTACTGCACATCGATTGTTAATTATCACTGTTCTTTGTTTATTTTGGAGATTTTTACTATCTCGCCTTAGAAATTGCGCTGACAAAGTTCCACTGAAACTTTGAGCGACTTTTTATTTTACTGACAGAAAGATTTTAATAGGCTTGAATTACTGTCAAAGGATAGCCGTTAGGACTTTAGTCCCTTACGGATATGCTTAAATTACTGTCAGTAAATTTTTAGCTTTTTTGTCTTACTGACAGAGGGATTTATTTAGGTAAAATTGTAAATTCTACTTTTTTCATCTCAGAAATAAATTGGTCAGCAAATTTTTCAATTTCTGACAGACTTAATTCTTTCAAAATTTCAGGGAAATCAAAGAAAGTTAAGTCACCATAAATTTCTGATGAAAATTGATTAGCAATATATTCAAGCGAATTTAATGAACTAAAATAATCTCCCAACATTTCTCTTTTGAGTAAGTCGAGATGTTCCTCACTAAAATCTCTATCTATTTTATAACTTTTTATGGCTTCTTGCAAAGTTTGACCTAAAATTTGCGGATTTTCTGTGTCAGCAGTCAACACTGCAAAATGAAATCTCTTGTCCAAATCAAAGGAGAAACCAAAGGAATCGTCGATTAGGCCTGAATTATAAAGCTCTTCATAGCGCTGACTGGTTCTACCAAAAAGCAAATCGAGAAAAAGTTGATTGGCTAATTTATATTTAAATAGGGTCTTTGAGTCACTTGAAAGTTGGTCTTCACCGCGCAGACCAAAAGCAAATTTTGGCATGGCGACTTCAAGTTCCAAACTCTCTCCCGAAATTGGTTCGCTCGCTTTAATTTCTTTTCTTTGAATTTCTGATAGATCAGCAAAGTCTTTTTTAGCTTGATTACTTCTTACAAAGTCTGACATCATCTCAATATCAAAAGGACCTGTTAGGAACAAATTCATATTTTTAGGATGATAAAAAACTTCATAATTTTTATACAAATCATCTGCCGTAATGGCATTAATTGTTGCTGGTGTCCCAGCAATATCAGCTGCTAAAGGAGAATCAGGGTACATTTTTTCCAAAAGCCCTGCAAAAAGACGCCAATCGCTGTCATCTTGATACATTTGGATTTCTTGTTGAATAATTCCTTGTTCCTTTTCAACATTTTCTTTTGTAAAATAAGGTTTTTGGACAAAATCAAGTAAAAGTTCTGTACATTCATAAGAATTTTCACGAGTAGAAAAAAGGTATGAAGTCCTTGAAAAACTTGTAAAAGCATTAGTTTGAGCCCCCAAAGCTCCAAACTTATACATGACATCACCCTCTTCTTTTTCAAAAAGTTTATGCTCTAAGAAATGGGCGATTCCTTCTGGAAAAGTCTGAAATTCACTTTCTCCCAATGGGACAAAACTTGTATCAAGTGAACCAAAATTTGTAGTGAACAAGCCGTAAGTTCGATTGTAATCTGCTTTTGGAAGATAATAAACTGTCAAGCCATTAGGCAAAATATCTGTAAATAATCTCTCACCTATTTTCTCATAAAACTTACTTTTCAAGGCTGACCTCCATTTTTTCCTGATTCACAGTAAATCCTTTCATAAAGTATTCTGCCTGCAGATTTAATGATTTTGCAACGCTAATCAAATCGGCTTTTGAAACAGATTCGAGGGCCTTTAAAAATTCAGACATCGGTAAAAATTTATCTGGAATAAGTGCTTTTACATACTCTAACTCAATTGTGTTTGACGGCGAATCCTGCCCCACAAAATAAGCATTTCGTAACATTGTTTTGGTTTGCTCAACTTCTAATTCTGTAAAATCTCCTGATTTTATGGCTTCTAATTGTTCAAAGATTAAACTTTTGGCTTCTTCATAATTTTCAACGTCAATTCCAGCTGCAATTTTTAGAAAACCTGTGAAAGAATCAAAAGTTGAAGAAATTGAATAGGCTAAACTTGCTTTTTCCCGAACATTGGTAAAGAGTTTTGAATGAGCAAAACCTCCCAAAAGTCCATTCATCACTTGCAAAGCAAGGTAGTTTTTGTCTCCATAAGCAATTGGCATTTGATAAGCGAATTGCAAAATAGATTGAGCCACCTCTTTTTCATCTGTCACTACTGAGCTTTCTGTCAGTGATTGTTGATAAAAAATTTCTTTACTGACAGCTCTGTCAGTAAAATTGAAGTCTGCGAATCGTTCAATCATTCGTTTTTCATCTACATCACCTAAGACAAAGATATCAATGGCATTGTCTGTCAGCATTTTTTGATAATATTCAAAAACGGCTTTTGGATTTTCTTTGGCAATCAATTCGCTCGTTCCAACACTTGGTAATGCTTGATTCTCATCTTCAAAGAATAAATTAGCCAACTGACGGCTGGCATAATAAGAACGGTCATCATTCATTGAGGCCAAATAATGCAATAAATTTCTTTGCTCTCTTTTGAAAATTTCGGGATTGAATTGACCATTAGCAGCATCGGGTTGAAAAGTTGCAATTTTCAAGAAATCGACTGCTGCTCCCAAAGTATCAAAATCAACAAGTTTAGGATTTACGATACTCATATTAAGGGAAAGTAAATGTTGTTTCCCTTTTTTAGCCACTCCTGTCGTAAACGAAGCGCCATACATTTCAGATAATTTGCGACTAAAATCTTTTCCGGTTTGATAAACCGCATTAGTGCTTTCGAGCATATTAGAAATAAGGACACGTTTCCCAAGGGTGTCAGCTGACATTTCTTCACGAAAACGAACCATTAGTCTTACTGTTTTAAATTTGCTTTCTTTAATGAGATGAAGCATCACTCCATCTGCCATTTTAATTTCTGTCAATTGACTATCACTTTCCTATTTTATCAAGCTTTTTCTAGTTATTAAGGCAACCTTTATTATACCAAAAACTGAAGCAATTTTGTGAGATTTCCTAACGAAAATGACGAATAATTTTTATCTTAAAGCTTCCTTATTTTATTCAATAAATTTCTAAATTTCCAATGAACTAAATTTCAGATTTATGTTAAAATAAGACTATGAAAAAATACATTTTATTTGAAGAATATATCACACTCGGACAAGTTTTGAAAGAACTTGGATTAATTTCAACAGGAGGTCAAGCAAAAATTTTCCTTGCTGAAAACGAAGGAAATATTTTCTATAATGGCGAAGCTGAAAATCGTCGTGGCAAAAAACTCCGTGACGGAGATTTATTAGAATTTCCAACTTTTGATTTAAAAGTTACTTTTGAGCAAGCTGACGCTGATGCGATTAAAGAACATGAAGCAGAAAAAGCTGAAGAAGCGCGTGTTAAAGCTATTGTGAAAAAAATGAACGCGGAAAACAAGACGACAAAACCAGCTAAAAAAGCTCCGCCACGTTTTCCTGGTAGAAAATAATGAAACTCAAAGCAATTGAACTCAAAAATTTTCGTAATTATGAGGAATTAAAACTTGATTTTCATCCTAATCTCAATATTTTTTTAGGACAAAATGCTCAAGGGAAAACAAATATTCTTGAGGCGATTCATTTTTTAGCACTCACTCGTAGTCACAGAACAAGTCACGACAAAGAGCTCATTTCTTGGTCGCAACAAGAAATGAAGGTCTCAGGAGTCGTTGAAAAAGCTCATGCAACTGTTCCACTTGAAGTTCAATTAAGTCCCAAAGGGAGAATTGCTAAAGCCAATCATCTCAAAGAAAATCGCTTAGCCGACTACATTGGTCAACTAAAAATCTTGATGTTTGCACCTGAAAATTTGGAATTAGTCAAAGGTTCTCCAGCTACCCGCAGAAAATTTATGGATATTGAACTGGGACAAATCCATGCGGTTTACCTTTATGATTCCATGCGATATAATCGTGCGTTAAAAGAACGGAATGCTTACTTAAAATTTGATAAAGACAAAATTGATAAAAATTTTTTAAGTGTTCTTGACGGACAATTAGCTGAACATGGTAATAAAATCATGCTTGAGCGGCAAAATTTTATTGATAAACTTGAAGTTCATGCAAAAAAAATCCATGAGCAACTTACTCATGGTAAAGAAAATTTAAAAATCATTTATAATCAAAATGTGAAAACTGACTTTTCAAAAGAATTATTGAGCAGACAAGACCATGATATTTTTAGGAATCAAACATCGCTTGGACCTCATCGTGACGATTTACAATTTTTTATCAATGAGATTAATGTTGCTGATTTTGGTAGTCAAGGACAACAACGAACCGTTGCTCTCTCAATTAAATTAGCAGAAATTGATTTAATTTTTGAAGAGACTGGTGAGTATCCGATTTTACTTTTAGATGATGTCATGAGTGAATTAGACAATCATCGTCAACTTGATTTGATTGAAACAAGTTTGGGTAAAACACAAACTTTTATAACTACAACTACTCTTGATCATCTTAAAAATTTACCTGAAAATCTGAGTATTTTCCATGTTAATGCTGGAACCATTGAACAAGAGCAATAAAAAGTTACTGATGAAACTACTAGCATATCTGTAAACTGCTAAAGCAGTAACAGCTATCCTATGACAAAAATTCATCAGTAACTTTTTTACTTTCTGTCAGTAAAAATTTCCTTAGCAACAAAGATAGCATTTAAAACTCTTGGAAAACCGACATAAGGAGCATAGTGAATAAAAGTTTCAATAATTTCTTCTTGCGTTAGTCCAACATTTAACGAAGCTTGAATATGCACGCGCAATTGATTTTCACAGCCTCCTTGAGTCAACAAACTGGTGATAGTAATCATTTCACGGTCTTTAAAATTGAGAACTCCTCGCTCATAAATCGTTCCAAAAGCAAATTTTAGCATCAGATTATTCAAGTCTGGTGCAAGGTCTTTGAGTGAATCAAAAAACAACTTCAGCAGCTGTTCCGTCAATTTTCGCTAAATTTTTTAAACCAATTTCTTTTTTATTCATTTTATTTACCAGCTTTCTATGATAAAATCATTATAAACTCTCAAGTTAACTTGAGGGCAAGCAAAAAAAGAGAAAAAAATGACTAAAACTTATAAAATTTCAGAAATAGCTTTACTGACAGAACTTCCAATCGCTACTCTTCGTTATTATGAAGAACTTGATATGTTAAAACCTGCTCGAAACTCTAGTAATTATCGAGAGTTTACAGAAGCTGACCTTGAATGGATTTACTTTATCAAAAGAGCTAAAGCAACAGGAATGCCTCTTACAAAAATCCAAGATTATTCTCGCTTAAGAGAACAAGGCGATTCAACAATTATTCAACGTATTTCACTTTTAGTTGAACAAGAGCGAATTTTACGCCAACAAATTACTGATTTAGAAGGTCACTTAGATTTTATTTTACAAAAAAAACATCATTACTATGAAACTCTTCAAAAAAACTCGGAATCTTAATTCCGAGTTTTTTTATGGTGTATTATAAATAAAGTTTTTGATATATTTAACGGCTATTGGATTTCTGGGATCTTGTCCATGTCTTAGAGTGGTTGGATATAGTGTTGTAGTTATTTCATTGCCATTCTTTTTAAAGAGGTGATAAATCGAAAAACTGTCAGCCCATGGAATAGCGCTGTCCGTTTGTTTATTACTATCAAAATCGCCTTCTAGTAATAACATCTGAATTTTTGCTGGTATCTTATTATAATTTTCTGCTATATACTGATACATTGCTGTTTTAACTAAAGGACCATTTTTTAAAACATCTGTTAAGGTTTCTCCAAAGTGAAGAGAAGTTTCTTTATTGTACTCACCATCCAAAGAGAGATATTTATTTACTGGTGGAAAATTAGATTTATTAGCTGTATCGATCATATAATAAATCGCTCCCGTTGCTCCAGAAGAATAGCCTACTAAATTAATCCAAGGGACCTGATAGTTTTCTGTCAAATATCTAATCGCTTTTTGAAGTCCCGCAGAAAAAAGAGCTCCCGAGTCCGTACCTTTAACTGTCCCAAATTCAATCAATGGATACTGATTATCTTGCGAAATTTGTCCCCCAACTTTTAATTCATAATTTTTAGCAATATTCGATGTTATTACCAGTGATTTCTGAGCAGATACATTCTTAATAGGAAGTAGTCCCTCAAACAACCAGTCAATTGGCAACACGTCACCTGAAGAACCTGAGATATAAATTGTTGGATAAATCACTTGTTTTCCTGAATCTGAAATGGAACTATTACTAGTTGATGTCGATATGGATGACGTTTGTTTATCATTATTTTTGGTCACGGAGGTTGTCCCCTTAGGCCCAAAAAGAAAAAGAGCTCCCGCTAAAATAATCACTAAACCAAAAAAAGCTAGTGATACTCTTTTAAATTTATTTTCATTTCTTCTTAACTGTCTTTTTTTCATCCACTTCATTATATCAATTTTTTTATTAATAATTATCACAATTACCATTACATTTCCATGACGATTACATACAAAAAAAGCTCAAAAATTTGAGATTTTTTCGAATTTTAGATAATTAATTAGTAACCTTTTGGATGACTTTGGTGCCATTTCCAAGCGTTCGTAATAATGTGCTCTAAATCATTTTGTGCTTTCCAACCCAAAATTTCACCAGCTTTTGTTGAATCAGCAACCAGCTCATCTGGGTCTCCTGCACGGCGTTCACCCATTTGGCTTGGAATTTCTTTACCTGTTACTTTTCGTGCGGTTTCAAGCACTTCAAGATTTGAATAACCCTTACTTGAACCGAGATTAAATTGGTCAGACTGACCGCCCGCTTTAAGATACTCTAGTGCTTTGATGTGTGCTTCAATCAAATCTTCCATATCAATATAATCACGAATACAAGTTCCATCAGGCGTGTGATAGTCATCACCATAAATAGTAATGAATTCCCTTTGGCCAAGTGCTGTTTGCAAAATAATTGGAATCAAATGTGTTTCATTTTTATGAGCTTCACCAATTGAACCATCATCCTTAGCCCCTGCAACATTGAAATAACGTAAAGCGACATAAGTCATATCAGTTGCTTGCGATTGCCATTTCATCATTTTTTCCATGATTAATTTGCTTTCACCATAAGGATTAATTGGTTTTTGAGGTGTTTTTTCTGAAATTGGACTTTTTTCTGGAATTCCAAATGTAGCTGCTGTACTTGAGAAAACAATATGTTTTACTCCGAATTCTTCCATCGTTTCTAGAATTACTTGAGCACCACCAACATTATTATTAAAATACATTAAAGGTTTTTGCATTGACTCACCCACTAAAGAGTAAGCACAAAAATGCATGATTCCTTCAATATTTTCTTTTTCAAAAACACTAGCTAAGAAAGCATGATCACGCACATCACCCTCGTAAAAGCGTACATTTGCTGGAACAGATTCACGGTGACCTGTCACTAAATTATCCACCACTGCCACATCGTAACCACGTTTAAGAAGCATATCTACCGCGTGACTTCCCACGTATCCTGCTCCACCAAGAACTAAAACCGTCATAAGAACCTCCATTTTCTCTATATTATATCAAATTCTTGAAAATTTGTATCATCACGTTAATTTAAAACTAACTTCATAATGATAATTTCCCTTTGTCAATAAATATTCCTGAGCGACACTTGGACTCCATGAATCATCTCCACCTACACCCATATGGAATCCGTCAATATTTAACCATGTTCCTGCTTCTTCTTCAAGTAGATGCCAATGTCCCTTTTTAGCAAGCTGGTTTTGACTATATGGACTTAGATTAAAAGCAAAAGATTGACCCATTGCCCGAACTTTTAAACGACCATAATTTAACTCTCTGGTTTCCATCCTCAACCCATTTTCACTAGGAAAAATATAAGGGGTTGTCATATCAGTAATCCTTAAATTCCACTGGGCAAATAAACTTGCCCCTCTTCGGTCAGGATAATTTTCATCTGGGCCAAGTCCAAAATATGTAACATTTTCTGCTTTTTCAGCTAGTTGAAGACTCAAGCCAATTCGAGCTGGTTCTGGAAACTCTTTATTTCTTTTAAAATCAACTTTTAAAAGAAGTTCACCGTTTCTAAAAATATGATATTCTCGAATGGTTGAAAATGCAATTTTTCCTTTTGCTTCATAGTCTGTTTGGACAGAAATAATTACTTCATTCTCTGTTGCTTGTATTATCATATTTTTCAAAAGCGTTTTTAACTCATAAAAGCCAACAGCCTTCCAACGTTCTAACCAAGCATTAGGATCAATATGTTCAACTTCACTAACACCAATATCATTATCTAATGGAGCCCTTGTAAATTGTTCTGAGAGCTCATGCAGTAACTTTTCATTGCCTTTCTCATCAAGCCAGCGCGAGAGATTACCATTGCTTTTATTAAAAATAAATTTCTGTTTTGCTGATCGTACGGTCAGTAGCTCTTCATCCTCCAAAAGTGTAATTTCTTCATTACTATCTATTTTGTCAGTAAAATTAATTTTTTCTTGTAGAACAAATTGTTGATGAGCAACTTCAAAATCAGACTCAAGAAGATTATATTTCTCAATTGTTTTAACTTGAATGTTCAAAAATAAATTATCTGTTCCATCAATAGGCAACTCAGACAGGTCTATTCTCATAGACCCTCCAGCAGGCATATTCAATATAAGCTCATTTTCCCATAATACTTCTAAGCCATTGGTCAGTTGGTAACATAATTTTTCATTGTCAGTACTTCGAAATAGATACTCATTTGTAACTGTAAAGGCAAAAACTTGACCTAGTGGAGTTTTCTCCAATTCAAACTGATAATATTGTTGCCAATATTTTGCTTCACGAAGAGCTGGTTTTGCTTGACGATTTGGAAAAACAAGACCATTAAGGCTAAACTGACGATCATTTGGCTTATCCCCAAAGTCACCTCCATAAGCATAATTTCCATCTTTTAATAAACCTTGATCCACCCAGTCCCAGATGAATCCACCTTGCAATCGGTCAATTTCTCGAAAAGCTTGCCAGTACTTCCCGAATCCTCCTAATGAATTCCCCATATCATGAGCATATTCACAAAGAATTAGTGGTCTATTCTCTCCAGCTACCCCCATCCAGGTTTTTAATGAATAAGGCGCATTAATACTTGGACTATCTACTCTAGCATACATCGGACAAATGATATCAGTGGCATCTGTTGCTCCTCTACTTGCGTCATCTCCCCCCTCATAATGAACAGGGCGGCTAGAATCAAATGATTTACACCAATCATATAAAGCTTGATGGTTACTTCCATAACCTGACTCATTACCAAGAGACCAAATAATAATTGATGGATGATTACGGTCACGTATAACCATTCGTGTAACACGTTCACTCATTAATGGTAAATAAGTCGGATCATTTGTCAAACGATTCATCGGAGTCATTCCATGCGTTTCGATATTTGCTTCATCCATAACATACAATCCATATTCATCACACAATTCATACCAACGTGAATCATTAGGATAATGAGAGCAGCGGACCGCATTAAAATTATGTTCTTTCATCAATTTGATGTCTTTAATCATCACTTCTTCAGAAACGACATAACCATGCTCTGGGGTAAATTCGTGCTTATTCACTCCACGAACAAGAAGTGCTTTCCCGTTTATTTTTAGCTGTCCTTTTTCAATAGCAATTTTTCGAATACCAATTTTTTTTGTTTCTTTATGAAATACCGCCCCACTCCGGTCCATTAAAGTTAATTCTAAACGATAAAGATAGGGAATTTCATCTGACCATAATTTTGGATTGACTACTCCAATTTCTGCATCAAAACCATGACACTCTCCAATTAATTGTTCGTCATCATAAAGCTTAAATTCTAAACAAGCATCATCCATGTTTTTAGCATATGCTTGAAGTTTTACATTTGCAAAATCTAAATCCTCATCCAAATCTGTTTTTATAGAAAAGTCTAACAAGTAGTTATCTGGAAGCCATTGTAAGTTCACCGAACGAAAAATACCTGACATTCGCCACATATCTTGATCTTCAAAATAGGTGCCTTTTGACCAACGAAAAACTAGAACTTTTAAACAATTTTGACCTTCTTTGGCCAGGTTGCTGATATCGAATTCAGCAGGCAAGCGGCTATCTTCTGAATAACCTCCGTATTCCCCATTCAACCAAAAATGAAAAGCTGATCCAACCCCTTCAAATGTAAGGTGAACATGACCGCTCTCAAGCCATTCTTTTGTGATATCAAAATAGCGACTATAAGCTCCAACTGGGTTAGCCTCTGGTACATAAGGAGGCTGAATTGGAATAGGATAAGTCACATTTGTATAAATTGGAACATCGCTTTTATCCTTAAATTCTATTTGCCAATTACTTGGAACGATAATTACCGTTTTACTCTCCGTCAGTTCTAACCAATTTTTAGGTACATCTGAAATTCTAGAAAAATGATCAAAATTCCAAAGACCATTCAGTGATTGCTTTTCTAAAAAGTCCATAGGTGTATGCATTGGCAACCTATTCCAATTTGAAACTACTGGATTTTCCCAATCTTTACGCTCTAGTACATCAATCATTGTCATCATAGCCATTCCTTTCAGATGAACTCATCTAAATCAATCTTTTTTCCATGATCATAAGTTTTAAAGTCAGAATCATTGATTTTTCTTTTAACCATACAAGGAGTTCCAAAAGCAACCACATTATCTGGAATGTCTTTAGTTACAAGACTCCCTGCACCAATCACACTATTTTTTCCAATTCTAACACCAGGTAACACAATTACACCAGCACCAAGCCAAACATTTTCTTCAATATAAACTTTTTTATTATATTGAGCCCCTCGTATACGTAAGTCAGGCGAGACAGGATGTGTCGCCGTGTCAATCGTAACATTTGGTCCAAACATGACATGATTTCCTACAAAAATATCTGTATCGTCAACCAATGTTAGATTAAAATTAGCGTAAATTCCTGTCCCAAAATGAACATTTTTTCCGCCAAAATTAGCATAAAAAGGGGGTTGAATAAAACAATTTTCCCCAATTTCTGAAAACATTTTTTTTAGAAGTTCCATTTGTTGCTCTGGCTGAGTCACTGAAGTTTGATTAAACTTTTCCAGTAAAACTAAAGCTTCTTGTTGCTCTTTCCATAATTTTTGATCGTTAGGAAAGTAGAGTTCTTCTGTGTGAACTCGTTTGTAGCTTTCTAATTTAGGCATTTTATCAACTCCTTTTTAAAGCTCTCTTGATTTATGAAAATTAATTATTTACGAAATTTATAAATTCATAAAAACCTTTTTGTCCTACTTCATTATCTTTGAACACTCCGGCATCTTTTAACACCTGTTCAAATACTTCTCCAACTGCTTCCTGAACTGTTTCATGAACTGTTTCTTTTGAAAAATATTCTGTTTCTTTCAATTCTTCAGCCCATGGTCTGTGAATTTCTGACATCTCATTTTCTTGATTCAAGAGATATTTTTCAACTTCCAAAAGTTCTGTCTTTAACCTGGCTGGTAAAATTGCAAGTCCCATCACTTCAATCAATCCAATATTTTCTTTTTTAATATGGTGTAGGGCTGGATGTGGATGAAAAATTCCATCTGGATAAATTTCACTTGTATTATTATCTCGTAAAACTAAATCTAATTCATATTTCCCCTCTCGAATTCGAGCAATCGGAGTAATTGTATGATGAAGCTTTCCGTCAGCACTTTTAGCTTTGATTTGAAGACTTTCATCACTATAAACTTGCCATTTTTTTAAAAGTACATCTGCAGCTTTTGAAAGTTCTACTTGGTTTTTACTTGATAATCTTAGAACAGACATTGGCCAATTCACAATTCCGCAAGAAACTTCTGGAAAATGTTGAAGTTTAATTTCTTCTCGAAGTTCAGCTTTTGCCATCGGAAATTCATAGCGTCCAGCTTGATAATGGTCATGAGTCAAAATTGACCCTCCAACAATTGGTAAATCTGCATTAGAACCAATCATATAATCAGGAAATTGATCTAGAAATCCCAATAAATTATCAAAAGCACGTTTATTAATTTCCATTGGTTGATGTTTAGCATTTAGTAAAATCGAGTGTTCATTAAAATAGGCATAAGGAGAATATTGGAAGCCCCAGTCTTCGCCGTTAATTGAAACTTGAATGATTCGATGATTAGAACGAGCAGGTTTATTTCCTATGCCATAAAATCCTTCGTTTTCCAAACAAAGTTGACAGGCTGGATAAGAGGAAGCCTTTACTAATTTAGCTGCCGCAATGGCTTTGGGGTCTTTTTCTGGTTTTGAGAGATTAATCGTTATTTCAAGTTTTCCATATTTTGTCAAATGACTAAAGGCAATATTACGTGCAATATCTCGAGTTTTTACTTGGTTCACTTGCTGTGCCAGTTCATAAAAATATTGAGTTGCTGCATCTGGAGAAGTCTTATATTTTTCCCAGAAATCATGATTGATTTTACTTGGGCGTGGTGTAATAAAATTCATCAGAGCGGCTTCATAAAATTCATCTTGTCCTTTTTCAATCACATTATTTTCATTTGCAATCGCTAAAAGTTGGTCCATTAAAATCAAGGAATCTTTCTCGTGAGCTTCTTTATCGACTTCTGCCCAATCATTTAGACCAAGAAAATGAAGAAGTTGATTTCTGTGATAGAGCTCATCAAGTGGCTCAATCGTTCCATTTTGTAAAGCAAGACTAATAAAATCTTGAATTGATTGATAAATTGACATAAAATACTTTCTAATTTACTTCTGTAAGTAAAGTTCTTGCTTTGTCTTGATTAGTGAGTTTTGGAAATGAATACAAAATTCAAGCACTTACTTTTGAGTGCTTGAATTTGCTATCACTAATTTAATGTTAACTCACTTAAATCACTCATAAATTTTTTAAATATTATTTGATTTATTCAACATCCAACTTTGTTGAACCAGAACCAATTTGAGCGACATAAAAGCTTGCTGGATAACCGACAACTTCTTCGTAAACTTGGCCGACGGCTTTTTCAAAGGCTGAAACATTGTCATGAGCAACAAGAGCGATTGCACAACCGCCAAATCCGGCTCCAGTCATTCTGGCCCCCAAGACACCGGCTTGTTTTTGAGCAGTTTCTGCTAAGGTATCAAGTTCAAGTCCTGTGACTTCATAATCATCTTTCAAAGAAGCATGTGAAGCATTAAGAAGTTCTCCAAATTTTGTCAAATTACCTGCAACAAATGCTTTTTGAGCAATTTTAGTTCGATTATTTTCATAAACGGCATGACGTGCACGTTTAATTAATGTTTCATCCCCAATCAAATCAGTATTGGCATCAAATTCTTCATTTGATAATTCTCCAAGTGATTGAATGTCCAATCTCGTTTGCATTCTTTTGAGCGCTTCACGTGTTTCAGCAAAACGTTCGTTGTATTTTGATTCTGTCAAAGCCCGCGGTTTGTTAGTATTCATGATAACAATATCATAATCACGAAGTTCAACAGGAACCATCTTATATTTTAGAGTGTTACAGTCCAATAGGATTGCTTTTTTGACTTCACCAAAACCAATAGCGAATTGGTCTAAAATTCCAGAATTAACACCAATATAATCATTTTCTGTTTTTTGTCCTAATTGAACCAATTCAAGACGTGGAACATTTAAGTTAAATAAATCATCCAAAACAACGCCGACTAAAAGCTCAAGTGATGCTGATGATGAAAGGCCAGATGCTGTAGGAATTTCTCCTTTTATCAACAATTCAAAACCTTTGTCAATTTCATATCCTGCTCCTTTAAGCATGACAATCATTCCTTTAACATAATTAGACCAAAGCTCACCATCTTTCTTTTCAACTTCATCTAAATCAAATTCAATGACGCCTAATTTAGGAAAATTTTCTGAGTAAAGTTTGACTTTTTTATCTTCTCTCAGACGAGCTAGTCCTGTTGTTCCAATTGTGATTGATGCCGGGAAAACATATCCCCCATTGTAATCGGTATGTTCACCAATCAAATTAATTCGTCCTGGGCTAAAAAAGTATTCAACTTCTTTTGTATCTCCAAAAACTTCTGCAAATTTTTCTGTTAATGCTGATAATACAGTACTATTTTCTACAACTATAGACATTTCTTCTCTCCTCTAAATTTATTTCTTTATTTTGTATGCAAGCTGTAAATTGTGGTTGCTTGATATTTTTCTCCCGCTTTTAGGCTGATATCTCCAAGCTCTGGAATTTGCTCAGACCCAGGTGATACTTGACATTCAAAAGTAATTCCACCATGGTGCACTTGCTTTTTCTCATGATAAAGAGTTCCTAAATCACCAAAATTTGCTGTAAATATCACAATACTTGGTTGGTCGGTAAAGACTGAAATTGAAGTATCATCAAGCGTTAAACGAGCTTGTTCTTTATCAAGTCCTAACTGGTCTAACAAGAAAGGATGGTCAATTCCTTTAACTAATTGAACTTGTTCCATATTAGAATTGAAGGCATTTGATAATTGTTTTTCCTGACGGAAATCCAAGTCTGTATTTTTTATATCAACGATATCACCACGAACAATTTCTGTTTGGTCTTTTAAAGGAACAAATCTTGAAGCGGCCAGTCGAAGTCCATGATTTTCAACAGATTCACTAGCATCACCATTCAAATTAAAATAGACATGCCCAGTTGGATTAAACACAGTGTCTTTATCAGAAATGGCCTCATAATGAATTTTCCACTTATTGTCATCATCAAAAGAATGAGTTACTGACATTTCTATTTTACCAGGATAACCATTTGTTCCGTCATTAGAAACTAAGGAAAATTTGACTTGAACTTCAGCTCCTAAATCGGTAACTTCATATGTCCAAAGTTTAGTATGAATACTTTCTTCCCCACCATGTAAGGTTTGAGGGCCTTCATTTTGATTTAAGATATAATCTTTCCCAGAAATTTTGACCAAACCATCCTTAATTCTTCCTGCTGTAGGTCCAACTGTTGCACCAGGATAGGCATCTTTTTCTAAATATTCTTTAGCTGAATCAAAGCCTAGAATCAGATGCTTTCCATCTTTTTGCCAGTCAACAATCCGAGCGCCCAGATTTGTAAAAGAAATTGTGACACCTGCTTTATTGGTTAGACTAATTAAGTCACTTCCTAAGCCAAAATCTCTTATTTTAATTTCCATGATATTTCCTAACTATAATGACCTTTAATCAAATTTTAAAAATTCTACTGACAGATTTACTGATGACAGTTTAAACAAATTTCATCTTTTTATTTTCTATCTTACAAAAGCTGTCAGTAAATTATTTACCTATTTTAAACGTTCTTCGAGTTCTGCAACAATTTCTTCGTGACGTTTTTCAGTCAATTTAACTTTGAATAAATAAACTGCTAAAGCGATAATCATCAAAATGGCTGGAACTACAAATGAGTAGAGTTTAAATGTTGCCACACCGTAAGTGTGACCAGCGATATATTTTGAACCTGTCATTCCTGCTGAAATTGCCACAAATCCATAGATACCATTTGAGAAAGCACCGGCAATTTTGTCAAGCAATGGACGCATGGCAAGCGTTACGGCTTCATTACGTACTCCATTTTTCCATTGACCATATTCTACCGAGTCAGTAATTGTCATTAATACTGACAAGAAAACAAGTTGATAGGGGGCAGTTAAGAAGATTAATCCAGCAACAGTCATTGCTACTGAACTTCCTAAAACGAACAAGAGATAACCAAGAAGCATTGAAATGATTGCTCCAGTCAAAACTTTGCGTCGTCCAAATTTTTTAGCTAAAATCGGAAACATTGGAACGAGAATGATTGAACCAATGAATCCGACAATTCCTGTAATTGAATAAAGACTAGCATTTCCAATAACAAAAGTAAAGTTCAAAATCAAAGTTGCTGTTGTTGCCACATAAGCAATGGCAAATAAAATATATGAAAGTGACAACCACATTAATTGGTCATTTTTTAGGAGCGCTTTAAATACATCCAATGTATTTGTTTTGGTTCCTTCTTGACGAATAACTGATTTTTGTTCTTTAGTTCCCCAAGCGGTTACCAAAGCCGAAATTCCTTGGACCAAAGCGGCAATAACACCAAAAGCAAAGAATCCTCTTGCTCCTTGAGCATGTCCACCTTTAGTAAAGAAAATTGTAATTGGAATCGCTAAAATAGTTGCCCCTTGCGCACCAATTGCTGAGCCAAAACGGGCGAAAGTTCCAAGTGTTTCACGTTCAGAATTTTTTTCTGATAGCGCTGGAATCATTGACCAGAAGGCAATGTCTTTGAATGAATAAAAGGCATCAAGAATAATAAAGGCAATGATGAAGACAATGGCAAATAATGTACGATTATCACTTTTTGCTAGTCCGAAGAAGTCTGAAAACATGAGCATAATCATCAAAGATGACATAATCCCACCAACAACCAACCAAGGTTTAAATTTTCCCCATCTTGTGTGGGTATTATCAATAATTGAACCAATGATTGGGTCAAAAATAATTTCGATTAAACGAATAATAACGACTAAACTAGTGACTAAAGCAATCATCGCATCCTCATGTGGTGTTCCAGCAAACATTTGTGCCGTTACAAAGGCGATAAAGAATGTACTAATTGAATAATAGTAAACATCATGTCCTAATGCACCAAAAGCGTACGATAAACGTTGTTTCATTTTTCCCTCTTTCATGGGAATCCTCCTTTATACTAAATCTACTTAATTCATAAGTAAATCTACAAAGCTACTGTTTTGCCTTTTGAAACGAGTAATCCTTGGTTGGGAAAACTTTTATTTTGGATAAGTTTTTAAAAGCGAAACAGTCTTCAATTTCATTTTGAAATCGCTCACATTTAGAGTATAACACTTTGATTTAAGAAAGGGTTTCCAATTTCAGCTTATCTTTTGGAAACCCTTTCTATTTTGCTCTTTTTATAAAAAAAAGCTCGATATGACTTGATATCGAAGCATTATTGTTTTAAAGTATAAATGGAGTAAGCATCAATTAGAACTCTTGATAAAATGGATAATGAGAGTCTACTATGAACATCTAAATCAAAATAATTCACCTCAAGACTACTCTTGTAACCAATCAAACTTATATCCGAAAGATTGGTCAGACTGGTATTAGCATTAACAGTTAAGGATAATATTTTGGGATTTTGTCCTTTGGCAATATTTAGAGCATTTAAAATTTCTACTGTTTCTCCTGAAAGTGATAAAACGATGATTAGGCTTTTTTCATTAACAAAACGGGCATAGTAAGCCATGTATTTTGAATCATCATGCAAACTGACGGGCTTACGGAAAAGTTGCAACTTTTTCATCAGTTCGTCAGCAACGTTTGTTGATAAGCCTCGTGAAAAAATTAAGATTTCCTCTGATTCTTGAATCAACTCCACAGCTTTTTCAATTTCTTCAGCAGAGATATTTTCTATTGTTTTCAAAAGTTCTTCTTGATTTTTAGCAATAGCCCCCAAGACTTCTTTGGAAAAACCATTGATTTCAGGAAGTTTTTTCTCACGAATTGAATATCTAAATTCACCATAACCTTCAAAACCTTTTTTTCTTACTGTTCGATTGACAGTTGAGAGAGAAACATGAGCCAATTCTGCCAATTCTGAAATTGATAATTGTGGAATTTTCTCATAGTTTTCTTGAATAATTTGCCAAGTATAGGATTCAGCATTGGTTAAATTGGACATATTTTTACTCCATTGATTCGCTTGTTGTTATCAAAAAATGTTTTCTATCCTAAAATTATAACATTTGACGCTTACATTTGCTATAATTCCCTGAAATCGTTTTTATTTCTATTTTTAAGGAGAAAGTAATGACTTATATTCCCAATCCCACTCGTTATGACCACATGATTTATCGCCCAGCTGGAAATTCTGGTTTATTATTGCCTGCCCTTTCATTAGGACTCTGGCATAATTTTGGTTCGGTAGATGATTTTGAAAATGCGAGGGACATGATTCATACGGCATTTGATTTAGGAATTACTCATTTTGATTTGGCCAATAATTATGGGCCAGAACCCGGTTCGGCAGAACATAATTTTGGTCGTATTTTGAAAGAAGATTTCCAAAAACTACGTGATGAGTTAATTATCTCAACTAAAGCTGGTTATCCAATGTGGCCTGGACCCTATGGAAACTGGGGCAGCAAAAAAAGTTTGCTGGCTAGTCTTGATCAATCTTTGGAACGCTTGGGACTTGACTATGTTGATATTTTTTATTCACATCGTCCTGACCCAAATACACCGATTGAAGAAACAATGGGGGCTTTAAAGAGCGCTCTGGATAGCGGAAAAGCACTTTATGTAGGTTTGTCCAATTATTCCGCCAAAGAAACCGAAGCTGCGGTCTTAGCGGCTGAAAAGTTAGGCTTTAAACTCTTGATTCATCAGCCTCGTTATTCAATGCTAGATCGATGGATTGAAGATGATTTGCAAGAAACTTTGACGGAGGCGGGGATAGGAACAATCGCCTTTAAACCTTTGTACCAAGGACTCTTAACCGGAAAATATTTACATGGTATTCCTGAAGATTCGCGAATGCGTGACCCTCATTATGCAACTTTGCATGATGACAGTCTTACGAAAGAAAGATTGGAACAAGTCCAAGCGCTTAATGATTTGGCTCAAAGTCGTGGACAATCTTTAGCTCAAATGGCCTTGGCCTGGGTTTTACGAGAAAGAGATGACAGGGTTCAAGGCATCACTTCTGCTTTAATTGGCGCAAGCCGTCCGCAACAAATCATTGAAAATGTGGCAGCTTTAGAACATTTGAAATTTACTGACGAAGAATTAATTAAGATTGAAAAGCTCTTATAAAGAACAAAAAAGTTACTGACAAATCTGTCAGTAACTTTTTATTTTCTAGATAAAGCTGTCAGTAAAATTAATAACTCAATCGGTCAATTTTTACACCAGTATATTCGTGAACAGCATCAATTGCATGATGATAACGTGTTAAATAACCTTCTTGGTCTCTATGGTCTCCTTCGTCATCTAAAATAACAACTTTATCCATTAAACCAAACTCAGCTAATTGACGCATCAATTCTTCATGGAATTCATGACGTGATTCTTCCCATTCCATATGACGAAAGCCGTCATCAATATATTCTGTAATTGGTGGAATGACTAAAATTAAATCCATTCGTTCATCGGCAATTGTTTTCTTGAATAGAGGTTCAAGCTGTTCGAAATCTTCTCTAGGTAAGTATAATTTAGCGTACACTCTGGTCACAATGGCATCAGTATCTAAAAAGACAATTCCTTGGTTAGCAGGCGAATTGACTTCGCGAGAATTTGCATCATATTGACCTGTAATCATTCGAGCATAGTCATCCATTTTCAACTCATCATCATCAATATTAAAAGCTTCTTCATATTCTCTAGCGTATTCTTCTGAAAACGGGGCATTAATGGAACGTGCCAAACGGCGAACAAGGGTTGATTTACCTGTTGAAGCTGAACCCATGACGGTTACAATTTTCGAAAAATGTCTTCTAAAGACGCGATTAATGTGAGTCCAGTGTTCTTGCGGATTTTCTCTAATTTGTGTGGCTGATAGTGAAATATCATGTCTGTCAGCAATTTCAACAGCATATTGATTCCCGTCAGCTGGAAATCGTTTCTTCAATTCTGCTGCGTATTCTAATTCGCCGACATAAAAAGTGACTGATAAATCTCTCTCCAATGTATTATGATGAATCAATTCAAATAAACGATTTGCCCATTCGTCCCAACCATTAGGCATTTCTGGTAAATCATTTTCATTAAGCATCGAAACTTTAATATTTTCTTCATCATTAAAAGCTTCTCGTAAATAACGGAATCGTTTCTCAAGAGGTAAGCCAATTTGAGCACCACGGTCATTATCATAACCGGAAACGACAAGCAAGACCCCGTCATTCAAACTCGCACATTTATAGATTTGTTGCTGATGCCCCGTATGTAGAGGAGCAAAAGTTCCAAAATAAATACCGATATTTTTTCCACTTAATTTTGATTTTGAAATATTATTTGTGAGCATTTCGTTTATATCCTGTTTTCATATCAACAATATTTGTCAATTCCTTACCATTTGCATAGGCATCAAGATTTTTTTCCAATATTTTCATAAAGCGACGCCATGTTTCAGGAAGAGTATAACCGCCAGAAGCATGAGGAGTGATTAATAGTCTTTCTGTATGCCAAGCCCGGTGACCTTTAGGCAATGGTTCTGGGTCGGTCACGTCAATTCCTGCCCCAGCAATTTTTTTAGACTCAAGAGCATCACACAAGGCTTCTAAATCGACATTTGTTCCCCGACCAACATTTAGGAAAATAGCATTTTCTTTCATTAAATCAAATTTTTCTTGATTAAATAATTTATAAGTTTCATGGGTCCCAGGGACACTTGAAGCAATAATATCAGCTCTCGGTAAAACTTTGTCTAGGTCAGTTTCGGCATAGACTTCATCAGCAAATTCTTCATCACCATAAACAGTTCGTTTGACTGCAATGACATGACCTCCCAAAGCTTGAATCTTTTGTGCAAAGTGACTTCCAATATCACCTAAACCATGAACCAATACTGTTGAGCCATAAATAGATTGAATCTGACCAATATTTTCCCAGATTTCTTTTTCTTGTTGTTTTTGATAAAGGTCAAATTTTCTTAGAAGAACGAAAGCCATTGTTAGTAAATGCTCAGAAATCGTAAGTCCATAAGTTCCTGTTGCATTTGTCAAAACTACCTCTTGAGGAAAATTTGCTCCTTGAGTATAACCATTGGTTCCAGCTGATAAAAGTTGGAGCCATTTTAAATTTTTATATTTTGCTAATAAATCAGGCTTTGGCAGACCAACTAATACTTCTGTTTCCAGAAAATCTGATTCTGTCAGCTCTTCTTCTTTTTTAAATTGAAACTGGTAAGCTTTATTTTTCTTGAAAGCCGCTTTTGTTTCATCTGAAAAATTTAACCAAACATTTTCTAAGGCAATTGCTTTTATCATTGGGGCTCCTTTGTATAAAATGAATTTTAAAGACTACTTAAAGAGAATAAAGTCAAGCCTTGTTTTCTTTATCTTCTTTCTTTGATTATAGCACTTTGCCTTAATTTTATAAAAAATAGAAGTTTGACAATTCTGAAATTATCAGTCCTAAAATGATATAAAAGAGAATTTCAGCAAAAATTCTCTTTTTATTTTTATTAAGCTCGTACTGTTTTAGCAAGACCTGTTTTTTTGTCATAAAGATTAATCAAACCTGAGCCATTTTTACGAATCATATCCCCTGCTTTAACCGCAAAAGGAACATCAATATGTAAAAGGGTCATTGGGTTTGGTGCACGGTCAATATGTTCATCTGTTTCTGCCAAACGAAGATTTTTGACCACTGTTTCCACGTGGCGGAATCCTGGGCCATAAAATTCAATTTGGTCACCTTCTGTAATAACATTTCTTTGACGAATTGTAGCTACCATTGTTTCAGCATCAAAGGCAACAACTTCTCCGACGAATTTGTACTCAGGAATTTTACGACGAGCCCCAAAGAGTTGTTTATTTTCATCAGGCGTTCCATAATAAAAGCCAGTGTCTAATTCTCGTTGAGCTACTTTCCATAATTCATCAACTAAGGCTGGTTTTATTTCTTCAAAACGTTCTGGTGATTCCAAATAGGCATCAATAGCTGCTTTATAAACGTTAGAAACTGTTGAAACGTAGTGAATTGATTTCATTCTTCCTTCGATTTTAAGCGAATTAACTCCATTTTCAATCATATCAGGAATATGTTCAATCATTGACATATCAACGGCTGACATTGAAAATTCTTCAGTGACTTCACCAGTAATCGATTTTCTCTCGCCAGCAAATGGCATATCGTATAAATCATATTTCCAACGGCAAGATTGTGAACATCCCCCACGGTTAGCATCACGCATACTCATATAATTTGACAAGACACAACGTCCTGAGTATGAAATACACATGGCTCCGTGAACAAATGCTTCAATTTCAACATCAGTATGTTGACGAATTTCTCTTAACTCTTCTACAGAAACTTCACGCGCTAAAACTACGCGTTCAAGTCCTAAATTTTTCCAGAATTCTAAGGTTTCATAGTTAGTAGCAGACGCTTGTGTTGACAAGTGAATGGCCAAACCTGGTGCTTCAGCAGCGCAGATGGCAATCAAAGCAGGGTCAGAAACGATAACCGCTGAAATTCCTAAATCACGTAATGTACGGAACCATTCGCCCGCCCCTTTTTCATTCCCTTCATGTGTCACCATATTGGCTGCTACATAAACTTTAGCGTTGTGGGCACTTGCATAAGCGACCCCTTCAGCCATTTCTTCAAAGGTAAAATTACCTGCGCGTGAACGTAAGCCATAGGCCTGTCCACCAATATATACTGCGTCTGCGCCATAATCAATAGCGACTTTTAGTTTTTCGAGTGTTCCTGCTGGTGCAAGCACCTCTGGACGTGTTTTTGTAATTGACATGTTTCAATTCTCCAATTTTCAAGATTGTAAGTATTTTGAAAAGGCTCCAAAAAGAAAAATCTTAGTCAAATTTATTGTCAGTAAATTTGCGAGCCAAAACTTCTTTGTTTCTTTATTTTACAGGATTTCTTGCCAAATTTAAACCTTCAAATGTGACAAAGTTCTTTGACATTATGTTGCTTATCTCTCATTTTTACTGACAGAATTATTGATAAAGCTTTTTACATTTCTGTCAGTAAATCCTCTATTTCAACTTTATTTTCCTGATTTTCTCATATCATTTATAACGAAAAGAATAAGTACCCCAATAATCAATATGAGCGTCAAAATTATTTTTTCTCTTGTTCCTGGGTCAAAGAACAAAATAATGAGCCAGACAATCAGTATCAGCAACGGAAAAAAATATTTTTGAAATTTAATCATTATTTTCTCTCCTAGAGAGTTAATTTAAATTTTTATGAATTTTATTTAAAATTAATTATAAATGATTTACGAACCTTTGACAATAGTTTTTCATCAAAAAAAGCTGTCAGTAAATGAACAACTTCTTTTCTTTTTTTATTTAATGGCATCTTTGTCCAAATCATAGAAACCGTGTGATAGTGTCCGTCCTGCTGGATGTATTTTTCGGATTTCTTCATCTAGTTGGAAAGCCTTAAGTTCTGTAAATTCGCCTGCTTCAATCAGCTTTTTAGCTTCTACAAAAAGTTTGCTTATCGCTACAAAATCTTCACCACGAGTAAAAATTCCATCCAATTTCCAATGGTCATAACCCATTGCTACTAAATCTGAAAGTTCTGTCATCATATCTAAATCATCATTAGCAAAAATATGCGTCCCGTGATTATCTTCAAAGATTGAATAATGTGTATCAACTTTCTTAGGTTCAGAGACAAAAAGATTTCTTTCTCTGTCTTTGCCTTTTTCTTCAGTCTTGATGAAATTATAATAGTTTTGCACCAATGGACGTTTGCTATGATGAATCACTGTTGCACCATAAACTAAAATTTCGCCTGGTACAGCTAGTTCATCGGTCATATCAGCAAGTTCTTCTTTTGGCAATTCACGTGCAAGAACAGCTTCAATTGCCCCTTGTTTGGCCCAAAAATTAACTTGGCGGGCAGAAGCAACCATGGTTGAGGCATCATAAGTAAATGGTAACTCATATTTATCACGTTGCAAAACAAAAATCACACCCGCATCGCCTACTGCAATTCGGTCAGCTTTAATTTCAACTAAGAAATCTAAAAAATCTTTTATTTTTGCCATCATCTCTGTATGCATCAGAGCATTGACCGCGACAGTCACTGTCTTTCCTGCATCATGTGCAAGTTCTGTAATTTTTTGAATCTCTTCGTTGGTTAAGGCAGTTGGTACGCGTAAACCATAATTTTTTTCACCAATGTATAAACGGTCGACTCCAGCTTCGAGCAATGCTTTAGCTTGCTCTAGGCTTTCTGCCGTAGAAGTAATAGTAATCATAGTGATAATTATATCATATTGTTCTCTTACACGTTTTTTCTAATTCATCCTCTTACTAAAATTTACTACTCAAAATGATATTTATTCATAAAAAAGTATAGCTTAATTTTATTTTAACTCAAACGAAATCAAACAGTAATACATTTAAACTCTCGGTAACGTAAACCTTTGCTTTTTATACTATAATTGATTACATAATATAGGAAAGTGCTAGAAAATTATGGAATTAAAGAATTTAAAAGATTTTTACGAGAAGCAAGAATATGTCGATTATAACGAAAGTAAAAATTTTGAGCAAAGACAAGTCAACAAAAGAATTGAAGAATTAAGCTTCTTCACGAATATTGCTGTTTTCTCAATTTTTCTTGTTTTTACTACTTACATTTTGGTGAGTTTATTGGCAAGCTGGATTGCTATTCCAGTTTCTATTGTTCTCTCGCTTGCTCTTTATATTTCCGTGAAAAAAGGAATTGCTAAAGCGATTAAATTTATGATGAAATAAAAACTGTCTAATAGACAGTTTTTTTATTTTATTCCAATTAAAATTTGCACATGAATTCTCGCTGTTTTTGGCGGATTTTCCTTTGCAAATTTTTTTCTTTCCTCAGAAACTGACCATTCTAATGGACTCATCAATAAGAAATCTTGACGCAAATTTTCTGGAATTTCAAAAGTATAATCAATTGTTTGTTGAGTATTCTTAGGAAATTCTTCTTTAAAACGCTCAATAACTGCTTGATTATCATAATCAACTGGAAGTTGATAAACTTCTCGCAACTCACGTAAATAATTTCTGTCAGGAATAATTTTAATGACCCGGCCATTTTCTGTCAGAACTCGATGAAATTCTGCATAATTTGAAGGCGTAAAAATATTCAAAATTACTGACAGACTTTCGTCAGCAAAAGGGAGATTAGTTAAATCAGCTAAGGACAGAAAACTTTTCGTATCTAATTCGGTTGCCATTTCAATTCCATCTTTAGCAATATCAAAAGCAAACTTCGCCCCCGCACCCTCTAGGAGTTCTAAAAATGAACCTTCACCTGTTCCAACATCAAGTAAATTTCCACTGACAAATGATTTTTGAATTTCTGTCAGTAAATTTTGATACATCCCTGCTTGAATTAGGCGTCTACGTGGTTCAAACATTTTACGCGTATAATGCTCTGTGTCAGCTTTTGTTTGTAAAAAATTAACATAACCTTTCTTGTTTAAATTATAAGTATGATTATTTTCACATTTTAAGGCATAGGCTGCCAATTGAAATTTACCATGACAAATTGGACATCTCAACATTTCCACATTTTCTTCTAAAAGTAAATAAGCTTTTTCAATTTTTTTTAACATAGTTCTACTTTATCATATAAGCCCAACAGGCGCAAATAGAGGGTAAAAAGTCCATTTTATGCAATCATGCACTAAAAACGTGACCCAAAACACCATATTATACAGTTTTCTAAACGGAGTAAAAGACGTAAAAAAACACGAACGTAGTAAAAAGCGATAAAAAAAAGAATAAATTTTTGTCAGGCAAGGGGTTGTATATCAACGATATACGGCTTTTAATTTTTGTTAAGTGTTACTCCCCTAATATTTAAATTTGTTATTAAAAAAGCATCATTATCAATGCAGTTTTTTAAGTAAAAATTTTATTGAAACTTATGATGTGATTTTAACCAATTAAATAAACGATGTATCAAGGGTTGAACCACAAAAAAGAATAAAGGGATAGCTACAATAGCTGAGCGAGACCAATTTATTAAGTAACTTATGAAAAAGTGATTTTCAATGTAGTTATGTGTTAAATAAGTTGAAATAGCCATTATTATTGTGCTATTGAAAATGATGACAAGAAGTGGGAAACTGATATCTTTAGAAATATTCGATAACCATTGAGATTTATTATGGAGTAATCTAACAACTGGGACTGAAAATATTTTTTTTACAATATAAACTGCAATAAAAATAACAGGAAATATGAATAATTCCTTTTTTACACTATAGTTATAAATACCAAATCGCCAGAGCATATTATAATTTGACATAAAAAAAACCATTGTAGCCATAATTACTAAGCCAATAGTTTCCGGATGATGGATAACTTTTTTTAACACTTTATTTCCTCTACAAATATTTTTTGAATAATTATTTTAACTTTCTAACTAAATTATATACTAATAATACTAATAAAACCAAAATTATGAATCAATACTTATATTACTTCCCTAACTATTTGTTAAAAGTATTCAATAAATAGCAGTTAACTTTTCTAAACTACTCTAAAAAACGGAAGAAAGGGAAGAAAAACTGTGATTTTTGTAAGAGAAAAGGCTCTATTGAGCGATTATTCATGTTATCCCCCCCCTATATAAAAATTTTCAAAATTGGGTTTTCACGCAAGACGATACCTATGTGTGTGGTTTCCCTATGAAAAGATAGGGGGGAGGGTGTTTAAAAAATAATTTAATCATTGGAGCTTATCCCAAGAATATTATAGACTAATAATGTAAATCAATCACAGAAGCCCACAGTTTAATCACTGTGAGCTTTTTTGTTGTTCTATAATCTTTTTCTCTGTATTCAAACAACCTCACGCGCGTGTCGTGCTTGTTCTGTGGCTTGTCTGATAATCTCTTTAACTTTTTTAACAGTTGGGTTCGTGTGGTTCCTAACAGTACGTTCGCTTAACAGATAACGACTTGCAACTTCTGATAGTGTCAAGCGTTCCATATATCTAAGTCTGATTAACTCTATATCATTCTCACTCAATGAATCAAAGAGTTCTGTCATTGCATTGAATATAAAGCGCTGTGGGGTGAGATAGTCTTTGCTATCTATTCTATCCGTCCACGACTTCATCACGCCTGTAAGATATAATCTGATGTTAAGCTCTATCTCACTCATTGAGTTAATTCCTTGTCTAAACTATAAAATTGGTCGGTTTTTTTATTTTAAAAATGTTTCTTAACCATTTTAACTTCACAGAAATTAATACCATCGTTTATATAAGAAAATTCCTCTTTCTTTTCAAAACCAAATTGCTCATATAAAGTTTGAGCGGGAAAGTTGTCAGTCTCTGCACTTGTATATAATTTTTCTGTGGGATATTTATTATGAAAGAAAATTAAGAATTTATTTAATGCTATCCTACCAATTCCTTTGTGCTGGTGGTGCTTATCTATCATAAAACGACTTAGAGTCCAACCACCCATATCCGTATCATAGTCATATAAAAGTAGCCCAACTGGATTTTCTTCTTGATAAATTGCCATAACATTAAGCTCAGGTTCATAAGCGGCTTGTAATAGAGTTTTACTATTTGGGGCTACCCAAAGGCTTTGCGATTGATCTACACTCAAATCTGATATTACTTGATAATTTTTATCAGTAACTTTTCTCAAGGTTATTTCCATAATTCCTCACTTCTTATATAAAATTCAGAAATTATTTTAGAGAAGCGAGGTGATTATCTCTGATTTTTATATACATATATTCATATTTTTTATATTATATCTATAAGTTATGTTTTTTGTCAAATTTACAAAAAAGCATCCCACAATTAGAGATGCTTTCCTGAACTTATTATACCACGAGCATTTCTGCGACCTTTATTAAAAATCAATAGGACTTAAAGATACTAAAAGTATTCCAAATACAAGTTTTATCATACCATCAACAGCAAAGAAAACATTTAAAGGATATTCATTTACTGACAATTCAAAGAGTACATTGAGTGTTGAAGCAATTCCCAGAAGGCCCATTAATTTACCGTGTACTGGAATGAAAAAGAAAAAATGAATACCAACGGATAATAAAATAAATAACCATACTTTTTGGATATTCCCATCACTGATAATGCCACTTACAGAGCATAAAACAACTAAAACTATCAGGCTAATATTAGACCATTTTTTCTGACTATCAGTCCCTGGACCTACGGATAATCTTCTTCGCGTTATGGGATTAAGCTGAAATAACATACCTACGGCATAAAGAATAGCAAAAAGTACAGGTAGCTTATATCCTCCATTTAATAGAGTAAACATCGATATGCCTACAATAATTAACCAGATTCCACAAATTTTTTGTCTTGGATAATGTGTTTGAGTGCTTTCCATAATTAACTCCATTCGTTTGTTATCATTATAGCATTATGAGATATATTTTTACATGAATGATTATGTGTATTTCATCTTTTATTTTCTTATCTCATGCTTTTGCTATAATTTCCTTAGCTTTTTTCATAACTTTAGACGTTCGTGTGGAAATCTGACTGTTACTTAATCCTGTGAGTTCTGCAGTATCTGGAATACTTAATAACTCAACATATCTCAAGCACAGCAAGGCTATACTGTCAGTATCTACCGTTTCAAATAGTTCGTCAAGCTCCTCTAACAATTTAAGATGTCTTGGCAAGTTACCTGTTTCAGCTCCAGTCTTTTCAATATAGTGTTGTTTACTTGCTGCGCTTAGGTGCAATATCCCTCTGAGATACCACTTTATCACATCTCTGGGCTTCCCCCAATAATATCTATCTGCCATTGCTTCCCCTTTGCTTTTAATATATATTTTCATGTCAACATTTATCAACATCTCACTCTTACTTTATCATGCTCACATTTGCAAACAAAACGCATCTTTTACCTTAAGTAAAACCTTAGTGTTTTAATTTAGTAAAAATTAGTAGTTTCGTACCTACTTCTCATCGTAAAACTGTAAGAAATAGTAAGCACCGTTCTTGGCCAACTTTCTGATATAGCCCTCTGACACTCCTTGTTCACGCGCCATAGTTGTATAATAAACACGTTTAAGATGATGACGGACAATAATCTTATACTCTCTATGATGTTCTGTATTGAGTTGCCCAAAGACTTTGTTTATATGCTCCATCTCGGTTTGTGTGAACTCGTTCTCTCCGAACTCATAGATACGCCAGACTTTAAAGATAATATCTTCAAACCGCCTGTATTCCTCGTCTGTGATTAATGCTTTGCTCATAATTTTATCCTTTCTTGTAAAAATAAATGTCAAGTTTTGTCAGGTTTTCGTACCCATTGACCCTTTAGGAAATTCCAACATTTTCCAACAATTCGTACCCTTTTTAGGGTGTAAGATTTGTAAGATATCGTACCTTATCATATTGAATGACCTACCCAAAACCTTACCAGTTTACCTCCCCAAAATCTCCCTAACACTTTCTTTTTTAGGGGAGACAGAATCGACAATATCGTACCTTTCTAAAATGTAAGTTCTTTTAGACAACAATATGCTATACTATTACAAAAGTAAAAAGAAAAGGTATTAAATAGAGTGAAAGAGATATTAAACGGTGACCCAGTTATTTTAGTGGGATGTGTACTATTTGGTATAAGTATAATAATTTTCATGCTCAATACTCGGGTTAGGTATGGTCTTTTGTTTAGACGATATGAATCTCGAAATAAAGGGTGGCTACTAGTTAGTACACTTCTCTTAATTATCGGTTTAGCAATTATTATATTAAAAGCTTATATGAATGGCCAACTTGGCTAAAGCTCTAAAAGCCCAGTCATTCGACTAGGCATTTTTATTTATTCTTCTAGTTCAAATCCGATTAATTCTGCGATATTATCTAAAGCGTTTATATTCATATCTGCTAAATCTTTCGCTGTGATTTCTGTACCGTCTGTGAACCGTGGCACTTCGTTAATATCATCTTTAAACATTGAATCGTTGAGCGAGTAGAGTTCTTGTATTTGTGCTTTGAGTGTATTTTCTTCTGATTCTTGTTTATCATTTGTTGTTATACTTAGGCCAGTCAAGCCCAATACTTTAATCAACCGCTCAACATTATCAGTAAGTAAGTCAGCTAAAACCTCAGTATCTGCCCCAACTAATTCATCAGGATTAAAAGCTAATTCCTTAATATCCTCAATAATTGACTTTACTGTTTCTTGTGGCTCATCTTCCTGCGCTTCTGTCACTTCGTCCACAGATAAGCCCAAAACTTCAGTAAGATCAATAAGATTTTCATGCAATCCTTTCGCTAAGTCTTTTTGAGTGGCTGGTGTTTCGTTTGCTCCCTCAATATGGATAAGTTTTGAAGTGGGTTCTGAAAGTTCACTTGTAAGTGTAAAAAGGTTAGATAAGATTGTTTTTGTATTTTGGCTCATTTTGTTTTCTCCGGTTTCTTTTTTATGTTAGGTTTTGTTAGGTTCTGTCAGTAAATTAATTTTGTCGGATAGCTTGGTTGTACTAGTCGCATATCATCACGACCTAATAAGCGTTTCTCTTTATTCCCCACAACTTCCACAATATAGTTTCCTGATTCAGTCTGCTTAATGATTTTGACTTGTTCACTATTTGCTGTGGTTGTTATACTGCCTTGTTTCAATCCTCCACTAAACGACTTAGTAGGACGTCCGATTGTTTTTCGATGTTCATGGATTGTCTTGGCTCGTTCTTTTCTTATGCCTTCAGCTTTTTCAGTTTGGTATCTCTGGCCTTCTTTAAAAATCACAAACTCCCCAGGATTGAATAAGGGCTCTAGTAACATTAAAGTACGCGGTGGCGAAATTCTACTATAAGTAAATGTTGAATTAACACTCATGGAAACATGTTTTCTATTTGCTTCAGATAAATTCAATTTATCAAGTTTACTAAAATCTTTGTGTTTTCCTCCTGATTTATTGGGGAAAAACTCTGACAGTCTTTTGATAAATACTTCTTGAATTTCTCTTAATTTTTCATCAGTCATTTTTATAATTTTCTTTCTGTCATTATACTTAGTTCATTCTCTTATCTGTGATACCTTCAAATTTAATAATATTACCTTTTGAATTTTCAAGGATTCGAGAAATGATTTTATTATTATAGGCCCTCTTTAATTCTGAACCTTGTAAATTTGTTGTGATAATCGTATTCCCCTCTCTGACATTAAAAACATTGTAAATAATAGATTGTATCCAGTCACCAGCTTGTTTATCTTTAAAGCTCGCTTCAGTTCCTAAGTCATCAATGACTAAATAATCTACGGTGCGCATGAGGTCAGTCAGTCGTTCTTCCTCGTGCTTTTTATCATCATAGGTCCAGCTTATTTTGATTTCTCTTACAAGTTCGCTGGTATTAATAAACAAGCATGATTTTTTATCGTCTTTTAGCTGTTCATTAATTTCTTGTAAGATAGCCATTGCTAAATGAGATTTGCCCCGCCCAGCTTCGCCAGTAAAAATGACATTGAAAGCTTCTTTGTTACTGGAAAAGTCACGAGCAATTCTTCTGGACTGGTTCAAGATATCTTGCTCATTTTGTGTGGCTACTTTGAAACTATCAAAGGTTGCCAGCCAAAGAGATTTTTTACCAACCAAGCTTTGAGTCTTCAATATTTTATATTTTCCATGCTTACTATTTTTCAAGTAGTTAGAGTTTGCGACTTTCTCAGCGCGTGAGCCAAGCTGTTCTTGATAAATCCCTTCCAAAGCACATTGACTACAAAAGCTATCAGTCGTCAATTGGAAACCGTCTGGCGTCAGTTCTGTATCTCCCAGTAAGTCTTGTTCATTAGAGGGCGGTCGTTTATATCTGACTAGTTCAATTTCTTTATGAATGGTGCAATAAATCCCTGTGGGGACTTCTCGCCTACTTAAGGCTTCTTGTATATCCTTTGCCATTGATTGCATTTTATTACCTCCTAAAACCCTAGTTCTGGATCATATCCGCTTTTATCTTCTGGGACCTCTTGATAATCAAAAAATATCATGTCTTTGAGAAAGACAGCAGCATTTTTACTATACTTAATATCATTACCGCTGTTCCGATACCAAGTAACGTAATTGTTTGCCCCTATTAATGCTTTATCTCGTTGTTCTGGTAACAAGGCCGAAAATTCGTGCATGGCATCTATCCTAGGTTGGGGTTTAGTTCCTTTTGTAAATTCTGAAAAGATTTGAAAATAATTATCAAACAAAGAATCTGTATCTATTTCTTTTTCTATTTCTATTTCTATTTCTTTCTCTATATCTATCTCTATATCTATCTCTGTTGGAACCTGGTTGGAAGTCGGTTGGAATTTTTCCAACTTCTTTTCTCTTTTGTATTTATTCCAGTTTGTTTCCTGTCCTATAAGCATTGGAACTTGAAGCATTTCAGCGCTGCCATCATCCCCTATTTGCAGTAGCCCAGCCTTTTGAAAATAATCGATAGTTAACTTAATATCATCAAGTTTTTCATCAAGATTTAAAGCAATTTCCTGTGCAACATCTTGTAGAGTCCCTTCATAATAAATAACTCCATTATTAGGCAAAGAAGATAACAACATTTGTTGATAAATTAAAACAAGTGAATCTCCGCCAGAAACTGTACGTCTTAAATTTTTAATTGCTAGATTTTTAAAGAAATTTTCATCTAGTTTAATCCAAAAATAAATTTTTGTTTTATTTTTTTGTACCATTTCATCCCCTTTGGTCAAGTATTTTGTCAATCCAATCAAGCTCCGCAAGCGTATAGCCATTAACTGCATTATTAATCGCAATACCTGTCCGCTGTTTCTTGATGATTCCTGCTCTGCGTTCTTCCTCATTGACTGGGATAAAATAGCCGTTATCAATTGAACCAATTGCACAGCCTTGCTTGTGGAGGTATTCTATACGACTTTGCAAAGTACGAAAATCAATGTTAAGGCTTTGTGCTAAAATTCTACCTTTAACAGCTCGGTCGATTCCTCGATGTTCAGAAAGAAATTTAATAATGTTTTGATCTAATTTTTGTAAGTCAGTTATCTTCATTGAGATACCCCCAAATTCTAGTTATGGTTTCTAAAAATTGCTCATAGCTTGCTCTCTGTCTAGCTTCGCCAATTAAGGCAAACATTAAAACAGTAATAGCTTCGTTGCTTGTATCGCTGATAAGATACTCTAAATTGTCCTTATTGCTTTCATTTTCAAGGACATCAATCGTAATTTTCATGGTTTAATTTCCTCTATCTGTAATTTCATAATAGCCAGCTCTTTACCTAAAATCGGACTGGTTGCGTGCATAGGGCATTATTCACTCCATTTGGTAAGATTGTGCCTGTACTCTCCTCAAACTGCTGTATGAGGTCAAATTTGACCGCTCGTGCGTTGTGAACTATCTTAAATGAGTGTTTTCCTACTGGCCGAAATCCTTGGCCAACTTTTCTGACTGCAGTATAACCCTGATATTTTTCTATCATTTCGTTACCTCGTCAAATAGGCTAATTTCTCCGCCCTCTTTTTCGCCCTCAAAACGTGTACCAGTTTTGGCTTTATTTGGTTTATAAGTATAACCGTATAAAATACCTTGATTCACATTTAAAGGGTCTAATGCTTCAATCTGCTTGCCTGTCAGCAGCTCTGTGTGGTAGCCTTTCAAATTTCGCATACCTAAGCTATCAACTCCAGCCACATAAGAACAAGCTCTAATAATATCTTTCATTTCTCAATCCTCTTTGCCTTGCCTGACAAAATTAGTTATCCAATACAATGAATTTACAAATATCATCGATTAAATAGTAGATAAGTGAAGTCTTATACCGTGGTTTGTATCTCTGTAAACCTTGTTTACACCAAGTGTCAAGTGTACCGTCTGAAATACCCAGTTCATTTATGACCTCTTGTTTAGACATATAAGGTAATTTACGGTCTTTCTTTAGTTCTAAGAGCTTGTTTGCATACTGGTTAAAATCTGTAATCACAGTATCAACTAAGCCACGCGCCACAAGCTTCGTTAAAGTATCGTCATTCATGATTACCCCTTTTGCACTTCGGCATTCATAATTAAACCAGCGATTTTGTTAATCTCTTTCACTCGTTCATCCATCATATAAAGCGACACGGTCAGAGAATCTTTAAGCCGATTTAATTCATAATTTCTGTTTTCTTCTTCAAGATTATATATTCCTTGAATTTCATCAAAAACCATTGTTAGAATTGCTGAAACCTCAGCATTTTTTAAATTAATATCTTCAATCATGCCTTGCCTCCGTTGTTTCTTTTAGAAATAACTTCCATAACTGCATAAGTTAGCTTATCTTCACTAATTCCTAACTCATGAGAAAGTTCTATAACATCATCAGCGCTAATTAAGTCAAAAGCTGTTAGAGGTTTATATTTGGCTTTTCTTCGCTTTCTTTCGTGACGGACACCACGGTTAAAGGCTACTTCGTAAATATCCTCATAAGCAAAGGCACGTTGCCAGTTTCCCCAATGTTCAATTTCTTCTTGGTCATAAAATTTCGATATACCGTTTTCTACCTGTTTCACTAGGGGATATAGCCCCTCTGGGCTTCTGTTATTCATTTGAGATTGCTTAATCTCTTGTCTGATTTTCCAGTTTTCAGCAAATTCATGCGTAATCTTAATACGAAATGGGGCTTTATTTAGATTGAAAAAGATAATAGGTTTTTTTGTTTTTTCAGTTTTTAAAATTACTTGATGACCTGTTTTAGGGTGCATTTTTACTGACAGAATCATAAAGTGCTTATTTTCAAAAGTTCGTGCTTTCTCTAAATAATCTATTTTTAGAGTTGCTGGTTGAGTATCTGGTGTTTTAATATTTTTCATACCTCAACCTCGAACCATTTCTACTTGAATATCGTTTTCTAAAGTTGTAAAGGTCACTACATTTTGACCGTCAAACAAACGGTAAACGTACTCATTAAGTTGGATAAAGTGTCTTGCTTTGGCTTTTAACAACTCCATAAGTTCAAATGCAATCGAATCGTCAGGGATATAAGTTTCCTTGTTTATTGGTTTATTCATGTTGAAAATTCCTCTCATTATGGTAAAATAAGAGCATGAAATCACGTTAGCGCGTGAATCATGCTAAGTTTTAAAGTCGTTTATTGCTGGGGAGCGTTCACGGCTTTTTTTGTTGCGTATTTTTCTAAAGTTACTTTAATAAAGTCATAGTCTTCTCCCAAATCTAGCAGAGGAATTACTAATGCTTTCAATCGTTTATATTTCTGTAATTCTTCGGCTGTCAGTAGGTCAACCATTGGAACCCCTTTATCTCCTCGTGCTTGTACTTTGGTATAAGGAGAGCCAGTAGCACACTTGGTTAACAACTTTCTGAAATTACTTTGCGCGTGTGGGTTGGTATGTTCCCAATTCTGAACTGCGTCCGTTAAACTTCGAGTAGTAGCCTTTTCGGCTGCTCTTTCTTTTATCCACGTTTGAATAGTTTTCTCTAATTCATCGAAACGTTTCACAAGAGCTAACTTGAAAGCTCGGACTGATTCGGTATTATCCAGCCATGTAATAAGTAACATTGCTTGGTTACGATTGAGTTGGTAAATTTTAACTTTTTGACCTCTACTATCATCTAAGGTTGTCATTTCAAATGACACCTTTCCTAGTTCCTCAAGGTCTGAAATATTGTTATCAATCAGTTTACGAACTGAAGTTCTATTAAGTCCTGCATATTTAGCAATAACGACATGGTTAGTTACCACCTCAGCTTTACTCATATCTGGACTTGTTAAAAAAGCTAAGTCTTTCATTTCGCTTCCTCCAATTCAATCATCAAATACGGAAAATCATCTTCTTTTGTCGGTGTACCGCCTAAATCCTCAATATCACGGCAGACATTCCAACCATAAGCTCCTGTTACATCATGGACATCACCGCCTTCGGATGCAGCCCAAATCTCCATATCATCAGGCAAATCATTGATGATTTCTTTAAGTTCTTTTACTTTCATTTGTCTTCTTTCTAGCACTCACGCGCAGTTAGTAGTTTTCAGCAATGACTGACACAACTGCATTAAACACTTTATTTTTCACTTCTTGGGGCTCGTTGTCTTTGGTAATGCTTTGAGCTGTCTTTTCAGTTACTGACAGGACCTTAGCAAGGTCTTTTTTAGTCATTAACTTATCAGCCTGAACTCGTCGTAAGGCTTTTTTCATTTCTGGAGTTAGTAGTGGCATTTTTACCTCTTTTCTATTAACGTTTTACTTTAATTAGAGTTAACCGTTGACAATTATTACTAATAAGAGTAAAATGTAAGCATAATTAAAATCGCAAATAACAATTTTATAAACCTGCTGGGGAGCTAGTTAAAAATTTGTAGGTGCGTTTTAAATCATAATCTCTTAACGAAACCTATTTTACTCCTATCAGTAATTAAAGTCAACTATTTTTACTGATTTTAGCAAAATATTTTTCGTGTTACATAGGAAAGGCTTTATATGTCTGTGTTTGAACGAATTAAAGAACTTGCTGATAAGCGTAAAATATCACTCCAAAAAGTAGCTGTAGATTTAGGTTTTGGAGAAAACTATATTTATAATCTAAAAGGAGCAAAATCTCCTGCTGCCGATAAATTAGCTTTGATTGCTGATTATTTTGATGTTTCAGTTGATTATTTATTAGGTAGGAAGGTAACATTTTCAACTCGGCTTCAAGAAATAAGAAAGTCGCTAAAGTTAAGTATCCAAGAATTTGCTCATGAACTTGATGTTAGTTACGAAACATATATCCGTTGGGAAAGTGGTAGCAGTGTTCCTAAAATTGACGAGTTAGACACACTAGCAGAAACGCTAGGGGTCACTACCGACTATCTTTTGGGGATTTCAAATAACTATGGGAAAGACTATCAAGATTATATAGAAAAAAGAAAAAAACAGCCTATAGATTTTTCTAAACGTTTACCTATTCAAACGATATTTTCAGACCTTAGTCAAGATAAAAAAGAAACATTATATGATGTTGCGCTGAAACTTTGGAAATTTCAGCTATTAGAAAATCAAGAAATAGAAGTAAATAATTAGTAATATCAAGATACAACACGCTAAATATACAACTTCTTAGACTTCACACCGCTTATGACGAGGCGCGTGCGTTGCTGTATGAGCTGTGCTGGTTTGAGTTGGTGGGGTAAAGGAGAGAAGTGTGAGTGATAAAAAACAGGATTTATTAATATTTGTTGTAACGTTAATATTTTTTGACTTAATATTTGGAGTTATTTTAGATTTTAAACTTATAACAATTTGTGCTGCTAATATACTCGTTGGAATCATATTTTTAAATCCTCCAAAATATATTAAAATTTCTGTTGCTTTGATTGCGGTAGGTTTGGCTTTTTTAGATAAGTGTATTTTATAGATCTCCTGAAAAGCCATGAGATTAAAACTTTAATAGTGCTAAATAATGTATAGCCATGAACCTTAACACTTTTTAACATAACCCCCAGTAATTTAAAAAAACCAAAGGAAAAATCACCTACTCCATAAAAATAATGATGATTTTAGTAGATGAGTAAACAATTATGAGAAAAAAACAGAAATTATTTATAACGGTATTAATAGCAATAGTTTTCCTTGCGTTTATCCCTCATGCTTATGCCACTGCTGGTGGTTTTCATGGTGGTGGCGGGTTTCACGGAGGCGGTGGCTATCACGGTGGGGGGCATTATTCTAGTGGTTCAAGTGGAAGAACAACCTTTTGGGACTTTATTTGGATACCAATAATTAGCTTGTATTTGCTATTTGGTGTCGTATCTGTTAAATTTTCCTCCAAATATAAAAGAGGGGATACACTCGGAAATCGAGAACTTTCATCTAAAATAAAAAATAACTTCATAGAAATTCAAAAAGCATGGGATAAAGAGAATCTTATTTCAGTATTAGGTCTATATGAAGATAAGTTATTCACTAAACACTCGAAAATATTAGAGACTTATTCTAGAAAAGGGCAGGTTAACCATACAAGAGAGGTAAATATCGTTGGCTTGAATCGTTATAAAAAAATGGGAAGTTCAAAGTTTTCAGTTGACATTTCTTTTACTGCAGTTGATTTTGTGTTAGATAAAAAAACAAATAAATTAATTGTAGGAGGGAGAAATAATAGACGATTTTTACAACGTTGGACTTTTACTGATGACGGTTATAATATTAAAGTTTGTAAAATTAAAGAGTTCAAAGTTTGACGGTTAATTTAGTCTCAAAATGGATTGATATAGAAAATAATCCCCCTTAAAAAGTGGAGATTAGAATTTTAATAGACTAATTTGAAGTGGTATAAACAGTTATGATGGTGGGGGGGAATGGAACAATTTATTTCTGTATTAGAACTTATTGGGGCATGGCTATTATTTGGAGCGCCATTACTTCAATCGGTTACTGAATTATATGAAGAATTAGATAAAAGAGAAAAACTAGTCCAAAAAATAAATGACTATAATTCTCGAAAAACAATCAAGTCTATTTCTTTTTGGTGGTGGCTATTTCCTCCTATCAAAATAATATTAGAAAAAAAGAAAATCAAGAAAATCAAAAAATTGACGGATAGTCATCTTTCAAAAGAAACAAAGAATAAGTTACATAGACTGTCAGTTAAGGCGAATGGTTGGGCAGGAGTAACTTCAGGAGGTTGGTTAGTAGCTGTTTCTACGACTTGGAACTTTGCACAGTCTATGAATTTATCTATTTTTTATTGGATAGTGATTATATTTTTTGGAAGTTATGCAAGTATCTTTGCAGTTATAAGGGAGTTTCGGCATAGAGCTACTTAAGTATTACTAAAGTTAGTGTGTTGTTGAATTATCAGATTGAATAAAAGGAATAACTAAGCATCAGCATTCAGTTCAAAAATGAGCTGAATAAAAATATAAATGACCTGAAAACTCAGGGCAATGGAACTTTAATAGTGCTAAATACCATATAACTCTGAACCTTAACATTTCTTAACATAGCTCTAAAGGTTTAAAAAAATAACCGAGGAAAAATCGACTGGGTTAAAAGGATTATAGCAATTAGCTATATGTTCAAACCTTTAGTTTTCTTTAGTGCTGGCAAAGTCAAAAATTATTAAAAAAATAAACTACTGGAGAGTAGCCGATCATGAATATAAACCTAAAAGAGTTATTACCTAAATTTTTAATACTACTTACTGTAAATCTAATATTTTTATTATTAAATGTCGACTTAGGTTTTATTTTAATGTATAATATTATATTTTTTGCCTCATTGTTCTATTTCCAAAGAGTATTTACATCAAGGTTAATAAATATAATGCTCGTTATTGTAGGTATTATTGCATCATGCTTTGCTATCTTTGTAATCTAATTCGTCAAAATATGGCATTACATTATAAGAAATTATTTAGAAGCGTAAAATTGTTAGTATCAACGACTGATTGATACTTTAAAGCAGTGGAAAAGGAGATGAAATGAAAGTAAAAATGTTACATTCTTGGTGGAGTGATAAAAGATTAGAGAATTATATCAATGAATTTTTAGACGAGTTGGAACACGAGGAATTTGAAGTAGTAGAAATTCAGTACAGACCAACTATTTGGGGCTATTTTGCTACGGTTGTATATCAATAAGCTATAACTGTTTTTTGTATAACTCTATGCTTAAAAATGCTAATATTCAAATCTATATAGCAAGTTCCAAATTTTAGGAATGCAAAATAAACAAGCGCGATGTGCGCGTGAAGGGGAAACGTATTTTAAATGAATAAAGAAGAAATAAAAAAATATAAGTCATTATTTTGGAGTTCTACAATAGGCTCGCTTATCTCTAGTGCTATTACAATCATCAGCTTTTTAATGATGAACCTTAAATTAGGTTTTATATTTATGCTTCTCACAGCTATTCTATTACTAACTAGCTACTTATCTGAGTTTACTTCGCTAAAGAAAGAATATAAAGATAATACTATAAGTTTTTCTGTTCCATCACTAATAAAAAAAGGATATTCAGTAAATCCAAATACTACTAAAGGAAAAATATCTTGGCTTACCAAATTTACGTTTCCAATAGTTTTAAGTTTGGCTTGTATTTTTGCATTGATTGTATTCTATTGGAATTAATAAAACAAACAATTGATTATAAGCGTGAATTTGTAAATCTATGTGTTTCCAGTCACTAAAAACTGGTAGGAGATGAATTATGAAGTTTTTGTTATTCATTGATAAATTTTATTCTAAGATAGTGATTTTTTTCTTACTACTTTCAATACCTTTTGCTATGGTATCTGTATATCTTTATATGAAATTACCAAATATTATACCTATTCAATGGGGAATAACGTTAATCCCTAGTAATTGGGGGAGCAAAGCAACTATTTTTATATTTCCAATAGTTTTATTGATTGTACCAACTTTCATGTCGAAAAAAACAATAAATTCACAAGAGAAATCAATAACTGGGAGAATGGCAACAGAAATAATAATGTTACTTGTACTTGCAGTCATACTAATTATGATGATAGGAGCCTACTATCTTTATTTTAAGATGATTTAAAACGTCTTACCAAGTTGATTCAATGCCAAAACTAGTCAACTTCTAGCTTAGTTTTTATCTGCTTTTACTGATAAATTTATGTGTTCCCAGTCACTAAAAACTGGTAGGAGTAATTTATGAAAAAAATTGCGTTATTTAGTTTTGCTGTATTTTCTATCGTATCGATTTCGGCTTGTACAAAAAATTCAGATAACAAGTATGATTCAGTGATTTCAGATTTGAAGTCAGAACTTGCTGTTAAAAGTGATTCAAAACTTACTATTGGTAAGTATAAATGGATCTATAAAGTTGTGCATAATGTAACAAATGCAGATATGGCCAAAGGAGATATGATTGAGGTTTACCCTAAAAGTGAGAGAGATTCCGAAAAGTTATCAAACATAAATACTGATTCACAAATGAATGATATCTATGCACAGAGTAAAATAGTCACTTTACAAAAAATAGTTTCTAAAATTGCTAAAAAACTCCCTAATGACAACTCTGGGATTGAGCTGGGATATCAAAGTGAGCAAAAGAGTAAGGGGCTTATCCCAATTGCTAGTTCTATAAAATCTATGGATGTTATTCCAATACATGATTGACAATTTTTATGATCATAATTGCAAACAATTAACAAGTGGACTTTGATATTACCGTGTTCAGATATTTTCAAATTGGGTGTAACTGACACAAATGATCCTTGCATTTGGCCAAAACAGTATGTAAACATTTTTGTTCAAAACCTGCGTATGTCTGTATAACTATTGCTCAGAACAAGAGCGATAACTTTGGAGTTCCCTTTTTAATAAGTCCGACAAGTCCAAATACTACTCACAATTCTGTGAGTAATCCTGTTTGTAGGTCAATTAAAGATTGACATAACCATAATGGAGGCTAAATATTGTCAAATTACTCATTAATAACTATCATTATATTTTTCATAGATATAATGATAATGCATAATATTTTTTACAGACTACTATTGAAAAAAATACTAAAACCAAAGAAAAAAGTTATTTTAACTGGTGTATTATCTATCATTACTGGTTATATATCTACGATGTTAATAGCGATATCTCCCATTCTTATCTTTGAATCATCTAATAAAAATGAAGGATTGATAAATTTACCTCTTACAATACTTGGTGTTTATGCAGTAAGTAACTTAACCTATTTATATTTAATAGCAATATTAATCTATTTAATATTTCTTTTAATAACTTTTCGGCCGAACAAACCAAACTTATAAGATATACTTATCTATTAGGTAAATCATTGCTAGTTTCACCTAGCCAAAATCTCATTACATTAAAGAAAGAAGTTGTGTGCTTTTCATGGATGCTAGAACCTTAACAGAATACTCCGGACTAATCGGGATAATAGGCGGAGGATTTACCAGTGTTACTAATCTTGCCCTATGGCATAGAATAACTTCTGCCTCTAATAACTCTCCCTCAACCGAAGCAAGCGTGCAAACAGTAGAGTTTATGGCGCAAAGACATGCTCCATTACTTGTTGGAATAGCTATTATTAATATCACTGTTGTTATTCTTTTGTTAGTAACAGGGGTATTATTTTTTAAAAAATATAATGCGTTAGAAAATGTACACAAATCTCCTCCTATAATATTTATTGTTGCCAGTGGTCTCTTTTTTATTCCTTTTATAGGAAAATTAATTAGTGGGATTTTAGCTATTATTGGAGGTGTATTATTTTTATCGAATCTGAATAGATTGGAATAGTCACATAGCCCCAACGAAATACAAATATCATATCACGCGAGTGAATAATGCTAAATTCGTGCAAACCTGAACCACATTAAAAGCTGATAGGAGTTTATTTATGGTAGAAAATCAAAAAGCATCACAAATAAAATTAGATTTTTTAGATACACTTTATAATCTCATTCTCACTGAAGATATAACTGATGAGGAGCGTAGGGTGCTAACAAAAGCCAAAAATCTAGTGGAAAAAGGGGAGTATATTCCCAATGTCATCAGACGTATGCAGACAAATTTTACATTGGATGCCATAAATAGGAAATTATCTCCAAGTGTGAGTAAATTTTATAGCACATTACCTAAAATTCTTGCTGAGATTTTACCAACATTCCCAGGTACCGGTTCAAGTCTAGGAATTCCTCTCTAATTTATCTGTGTAATCTCTAATATAAAATATTTCTCAATCCTCGTACATGCCTTGCCTGACACTAGTACAAAATGGAAAGGAAGAAATAATATGAATATTAAAGAATATACAAAAAAAGACGGTACAAAAGTGTACCGCACAAACATTTATTTGGGTGTGGATAGTCTAACTGGCAAGCAAGTACGAACAAGTGTAACTGCTAAAAGTCGTAAGATGTGTGAGACCAAAGCACACCAATCTATAAATAATTTTATCAATAATGGGTCAACAATTGCAAGGGAAAAAGTCGTCTTTGATAACTTTAAATCTTTGGCTTTGAGTTGGTTTGAGAGCTATAAGCTGACGGTTAAAGAAAACAGTGTTAGTGTTGCTGACGGTTATTTACGTAACTATATTCTTCCTCCTCTTGGTTCATATAAGCTCTCTAAGATAACGTCAGTATTATTGCAGGAACTTGTCAATAAATGGGCTCAGAATGCCAACACGTCTGAAATAGTAAACGGTAGACGTGAAAAAGGAAAATGTAAAGATTATAAACTACTTCTTAATTTCATAAAAAGGATTTTTGATTTTGGCATGCAACTAGGAGCAATTGAAGACAATCCAGCCACAAAGGTCTTTCCTCCAAAGCTAAAGACAAAGACAAGTAATAAAATCAAGTATTTTGATAACGTGGAATTAAAGCAGTTTTTAACGTATCTTGATACATTAGATCCGACTGTCACCAATCAAAAAAGCAAAACCTTATATAAGCTACTTCTTGCCACTGGGTTACGTGTTGGGGAAGCTTTAGCACTCTCGTGGTCTGATATTAATTTTAGTGATAAGTCTGTCAGTATAACAAAAACATTGATTCAACAAAGCAACGTGATACAAGAAGGAACAAAGACAAAAGAAAGTAATCGAATATTGTTTTTAGATAGTGAGACAATTCAGCTCTTAAAAGTATGGCAAAAAAGCCAAAATGACGGAGCTATCTCTTTACATGATTCTTTGGTATTTTCATATCATCAAAAAACTAGGACCTATGAATTAGAAAGGCTAAAGTTAGTTAGTCACTTCAAGCATGCTGGAGTTCCTAACATTGGCTTTCAGGGTTTCCGTCATACTCACGCCAGTTTGTTAATGAACAATGATGTGAACCCTAAAGAGATACAAAGACGATTAGGTCATGCGGATTATGCTATCACAATGAACACATATAGCCACCTTGCGAAAAGTAAAGAAAAAGAGACTGCCGAAAAATTCGGCAATATCTTAAAAGCATTATGACTTTTAGGGTCGAACGTAGTAAAAAGCGTAAAAAAATATATTGATAATCAGCATAACCCTTATATACCAAGGATTAAAGCTCTATATTTTAACATAGTTCTATTCTAGCATAATCACTTTCATTCTTTTTATTCAAAATAATTCTTGTAATTTTTTTAAGTTAAACAAGATAATCATGTTATAATAATTTTAGTAGATGAAAGGAAGAAATTATGATTATCCGAGAACTTTGCCTTGAAAATTTTACCAAAATTCCTCAAGCGCTTCAAGCCGGCGTTGAGAGAATTGAACTTTGTGACAACCTCGCCGTTGGAGGAACTACTCCTTCTTATGGTGTCATTGAAGAAGCTGCCAAATATGTTGCCGAAAGTAAGACAACTCTTGCTGTCATGATTCGTCCTCGCGGTGGTAATTTTGTTTATAATTCTCATGACCTTAAAATTATTGAAACTGACACCCTTAAAGCTGTTGAAGCTGGTGCCCAAAACATTGTATTTGGTGCCCTTACTCCTGACAATGAAATAGATACTGACGCACTTGAAACAGTGAGCATTGCCGCACAAGGGCTCCCAATCACTTTCCACATGGCTTTTGATGAAGTCACTGATCAAGAAAAAGCAATTGACCAACTTGTCGAATTTGGCGTAGATAAAATTTTGACGCACGGTGGGCCACTTGACCAACCCTTAAATACTGACAAACTTAAAAGTCTCATTGACTATGCTAAGGGAAAAATTAACATTATTATTGGTGGGGGTGTCAATGCTGAAAACTTTGAAAACCTCGCTCAATTAACCGGAACAAATTATGTTCATGGCACAAAAATTATCAAATTATAAATAAAAAGTTACTGACAGACATTCTATCAGTAACTTTTTTATTTATTTTTAAGTCGGAATCTAACATAAAATTTTGTCAGTAAAAAGTTCGTAAGTAATATAATCAAACTCAAGAAAAATGGTCGAACAAAAATTAATGACAGAATCAATTCAACAATTGTCACAAACATCATCACTCTAAAAATAAGCACCCGTAAGCCAGCTGTTTTAGCCGCTTTTTTCAGTGGATAAATTCTTGTTAAAAGTTGATAATCAAAAGCCGTTTGTAATGATAAAAGTTGAAAAATAAGCAAATAGTTAAATACAACCACCATAATAATGGCAACAATTCCATTATTAATAAAAATCATCGCTAAAATTGACAAAATAAGTAAACGAATCGTTAAACCAAGATAATCTCCTGAGCGTAAAAAACTTCTTGTAAATAGATACTCATAAGTTCTTTTTGTTTTCGTCAGTAGAAAATCAAGATATTTCCGACGATGACTGTGTGATTTAAGTCCCTTAACATTAGTAAACAGTGAAAATAATCTTAAAGTTCCTGTTTTTCGTCCTTCTTCTAAATCAATCAAGAAAGCCCAATCCAAAAGTCCACTTTTTTGAGAAGACCAAATTTTGTAAGCCAACCAAGCCGCTTTGATTGCGACAAGTAAGACGAACCAAAGGACTAAGAAAATAGGATTAAATCTTAATAATGGAGCAGCAATCAAAACCAAAAGTGCTGACACAACTGCTGGAATAATCAAAGATCGGATTAAACATTTTACTAAATATGCCCGAACTTCCATTTCTTTTGTCAGTAAAAAAACTTTATCTGGACTCTCAATAAATGTTGCCAAACGTCCCACAATTTGACTAGCCAAACTGATCAAAATAACTAAAATAATTTTGCCCCATAAATTCAGCTGATGAATTTGTAGAAAGTTAATGTACTGAACTACCAAAGCTCCTAATAAAATCATCAGGAACAAAACAAAATGGTCATTAAAAACATAACGAAGATATTTTATATTTTGCTTATACCAAAGGTTACGTCGTTTTTTAAAAATTTCATTCATTTGACTTTCCTGCCTCTACAACTTCTTTAGAGTTTGGAATATTTCCTTTTGTTAAGGCAAGATAAATTTCATCTAAACTTGCCTTAGGCTGATTAAATTGAGTCCGTAATTCTTCTACTGTTCCAAAAGCAACAACTTGACCTTCATGCAAAACAATAAATTTATCACAGAATTTTTCAGCTGTGGACAAGATATGTGTACTCATTAAAATCGAACTTCCAGATTTTTTCATGTCAATCATCAAGTCAATCAAATCCTGAATCGCAAGCGGGTCAAGTCCCATAAAAGGTTCATCAACAATATAGAGCGAAGGTTCCACTAAGAATGCGCAGATAATCATCACTTTTTGTTTCATCCCTTTTGAAAAATTCACAGGGAACCAATCTAATTTATCACTCAAGCGGAAAGTTTCTAATAATTTTTCAGCACGTTCAAAAGCCAAGTCAACAGAAATCCCGTAAGCTAAAGCTGTCACTTCAATATGTTCACGCAAAGTCAATTCTTCATACAAACTTGGTGTTTCTGGAATGAAACCAATTTTTCTACGATAGCCTTCTAAATCTTGTTGTAAAGTTAAGCCGTCTAATTCAATTTGTCCAGAATAAGGAGTCAAAAGTCCAATAATTTCTTGAATTGTCGTCGATTTTCCTGCCCCATTTAAACCAATGAGTCCAACTAACTCACCTTCTTTAATTTCAAAATTAAGGTCTTTTAAGACAGGATGCCCCAAATAGCCACCTGTTAGATTTGTTACTTTTAACATACATTCCTCTTTTCAATCTTATTCTATATTTATTATTGAAATCATTCTTAAAATACGTTGCGCATAGCTCGGATTATCATCATCCTCGGCGATAACTTCTTTTAAGTCATCAAGATTATCTGTAATAATTCCATCTACTCCATTGAACATCTGTTCTCTCATATCCGTTTCGTCATTGACCGTCCAAGCAAAAACCATCTGCTTTCTTGCCTGAGCTTTATCCACAAAACTACTATTGAGTGTTGTGGCCTCCATGGTATAGGCCGACATCTTAGTTTGTGGGAAAAGTAAGTTGAACGGAAGGATGAAACTCACTTTAATCTTAGGATTAATTTTTTGTTCAATTAAAAGGGCATTATAATCTAAAGAATGGATCATAGCCTTATCTTTTAAAAGCCGTGCACCATATTTTTTACTAAAATTTTCAACCATCTTTGGAGAATCAAATGGAGAAACTTTAATCTCAACCAGTAATTTTTGGTTAACTTTTTCAGCAGCCGCTAAATAATCATCAAAACTTGGGATTAAAGCCTTTTTCCCATTTTCCGAAACAACTGTATTCGTCAATTCTGCTAAGGTAAGTTTTTGTGGCGGAATATCAATTCCAGCTAAATCTTTTAAAGTTGGATCATGGAAAACAACAAATTGATGGTCTTTTGTTTCCTGAATATCCATTTCAACATAATCTGGTTTTGATTTAGCCGTAGCTTCCATGGCTGGAATTGTATTTTGCACCCCATTTTCTTCATCAACTCCCCGATGTGAAATGGTTAAAGGGACAGTATCCATAAATCCTTCAACATAAGTCCAGCTCACTAAAGCAAAAATTAAAACAGCTAAAGTAGAAAAAATTATTTTATATTTTCTTCTAACTTTCGGAGATTTTTTTACTACTTCTGAAATTTCAAAGGCTTCCAAGTCAGCTTCTCTCATCAAGTAACTAAAAAGCATGACCAAACTCAAGGTAGATATAATAGAGCTTCCCAACCAAATCAAATCCAGTATTGACACTGCTCCCACAAGGGCAAAAGAAGTTTTATCCAAATAATCTTGGGCAAAGTAGCCGCCCATAAAAAGAAGCCCCTGCATTATTATACTAAATAAACCGATAAGTCCAAAATAAACAGATAGTCTGAAAAAATTTCTAACTCCTTTTGTTCGTTTTAAACTTTCTTTTATTGCTACTTTCAATGATTGACCTTTTAAAATCATCAGTGGAAGAGTCAAAATTAAACGGGTACTAATCCAAAATGTTATAGCATAAAATAGGAACAAAATTAGCATATTTTGCCAACTTTTAAAGAAAAATTCAAATGTAAAAACAGGAATTTTAATTTTCGACAAAAGTGGCGTACTAAAGACATAACGTCCAAAAGGAATAATTAATAGAAAATAAAATACGAAAAAGACTAATTGTTGAATTCTGACATTTTTAAGATCCGAAATAACTTGCCTAAATAAACTTTTTAAACTAAAAGTTCTCGCCTGAATCAAACGAATTCCTTGAAACTGAACGATGAATTGCAGATAAACCAAAAAGATGAGCACAAATAAGACAACTACGAGCCCCAAAACTCCTAAGAAATGCTGCTGAAGCAAGTTTCCAAGATTATTATAAGAAACATAAGGAATTCCACTAACTCGCATAATAAGCTCAGAAATGGATTCTAAAAGTGGAATAATAACAAGTGTGATGACTATAGTTGCCCCAACAAAAATCGAAAGATATTCAAACCAAAACTTAGAAAACTCTCGCAAATATTTAAAAATCAAACCAAGTGGCCGATTAGCATTCTTTTTCTTCTTAGCTTTTTTTCTCACCATACTCCTAAACTCCCCCACACTTTCTCTAAACAGAAGAATAATTTTCATTACATTATATCAAATTTATAAAATAAAAAAATGCTTAAATTTAAGTTATAATAAATAAAAGTTTTATTTATTATAACATATTTGAATTTCCCTTTTTCGGCAATTCCCTTACGATTTAGTAAGTTTCAGCATTATTACTGGGATTTTTAGCTTATTTATAATATAATCTAAGTATATTATAAGTTTTGACTTTGAGTAAAGAGTCATTATTACTACTGGAGGACCTATCAAATGGAAGATTGTATTTTTTGCAAAATTATCGCTGGTGAAATTCCTAGCACCAAAATTTATGAAGATGATGATGTTCTTGCCTTCCTTGATATCACTCAAACAACTAAAGGGCATACATTAGTGGTTCCCAAAAAACATTATCGCAACATTCTTTCAATGACAGGCGAACAATCAGCTGAACTTTTCAGCAAAGTCCCTTTTATTGCCAACAAAATTGTTAATAATCTTCATGCTAAAGGGATGAACATTTTACAAAATAATGAAGAAATCGCTGGTCAAACTGTTTTCCATACTCATATCCACCTTATTCCTCGTTTTGATGAAAATGATGGTTTCGTTGGAAAATTCACTGCTCATGATTATGATTTAGCTGAAATTGCTAAAGAAATCAATGGCCAATAAAAGGACATTACTATGATTGAATTATTTAAAGACTTAAAAAATATCATTGGCGAGTTGTCAGAAGAAGTCAACACGATGAAAGTAAATGTGGAACGTGTTCAAGAAGAAGGTATCAAAGCAGAAAAAGTTGGAAAAGATATTCAAAAAAAAGTAGATGAATTTCAAATTTCCATCCAACCTAGAGTTGAAAAAATTAATGAACTTGTTAATCAAATAAATAAAAGAGTTGAATAATTTCAACCCTTTTATTTTTTTGATTTTTCTTGATGTTTATAAAACTGTCTCCCCCAGAAAATCCCCAATAATTGGGACAAGACAAAACTAACAACTATGACCAGCATTTTTTCGACATCATGATGTTGAATGTAAGTAAAGGTATGTTGTGAAAAATATAGAATACTTATGAATATAATATTAATAATATTCATTCCAATAATTCGCCAATGTCTTCCTTTGGTACTTTCCCAAAAACTGATAAAAAGAATGAGAATGGTAACGACCTCTAATCCAATCAGCGTCAGGTTTAGAACTTGAAAAAGATAGGCAATTGCAAAGATAATTGTTGTATAAGCCCATAGAAATAATAACATACCTCATTCTAGCATGTTTTTTTATATTCTACAATAAATAAAAAAAGAGAAAAATATTTTTCTCTTTTTTTATTGTTATTAGAATGATGCAGAATCAACTTTAACACCAGGACCCATTGTAGTTGTAACAGAAAGGTTTGTGATGTAAGCTCCCTTAGATGCAGCAGGTTTAGCAGCTGCAATTACAGAGTTCAAAGCTTTAAAGTTTTCAACAAGTTTTTCTGTATCGAATGAAACTTTACCGATTGGAACATGAACGTTACCAGCTTTGTCAGCACGGTAGTTAACTTTACCAGCTTTTGATTCTTCAACTGCTTTAGTTACATCCATAGTAACTGTACCAGTTTTAGGGTTTGGCATCAAGTTACGTGGTCCGAGGACACGTCCAAGACGTCCAACAACAGCCATCATATCAGGTGTTGCAATAACAACGTCGAAGTCCAACCATCCACCGTTGATTTTAGCAACGAGTTCATCAGAACCAACGAAGTCTGCACCAGCTGCTGTAGCTTCTTCAGCTTTCGCACCTTTAGCGAAAACGAGAACACGAGCAGTTTTACCAGTACCGTTTGGCAATACCATTGCTCCACGGATTTGTTGGTCAGATTTTTTAACGTCGATGTTAAGGTTGTAAGCAACTTCTACAGTTGCATCAAATTTTGCAAATGAAGTTTCTTTTGCAAGTGCTACAGCTTCTTCTACGCTGTATAATTTAGTTGCGTCGATTTTTTCAATCGCTGCGCGCAATGCTTTACTTTTTTTAGCCATTTCTATTTTCTCCTTGTGGTAATATCGGTTGTCTGTCTTCCTTGTTGCGTTTGAAAATTCGCTCTGCTGCGCTCAAAGGAAAATATTCCCCTCCAAACACGGTCTTTATACTAAACGTCGGAAGCTATTTTCTCGCTCCGCGCCGCTCAGATGAACTAATAGTACTTTTATAACAACAAGAGTAACAGCCTTCCACTAAATGTGTGGATTGCATGTGTGACTTTTTCTGAATTTACAAAATGTAAATCTCGAAAATTTAGTCGAAGTACGAGGCGACAGGTTCCGAAGCCTACCTAAGTAGGTGAGGGTTCTGTCAACGAAGTAATTCGTCTAAATTTTTAGTCAGTAACAGTGAATCCCATAGATTTTGCAGTACCTTCAATCATTGACATTGCAGTTTCAACTGATGACGCGTTAAGGTCAGGCATTTTAAGTTCTGCAATTTCTTTGATTTGTGCTTTTGTAACTGAAGCAACTTTTGTTTTGTTAGGTTCACCAGAACCTTTTTGAACGCCTGCTGCTTTTTTCAAAAGAACTGCTGCTGGAGGAGTTTTTGTGATGAATGTAAATGATTTGTCATCATAAACTGAGATAACAACTGGGATGATCATACCAGCTTGGTCAGCTGTACGAGCGTTGAATTCTTTTGTGAATCCCATGATGTTAACACCTGCTTGACCCAAAGCTGGTCCAACTGGTGGAGCTGGTGTTGCTTTACCGGCAGGGATTTGTAATTTAACGAGTTTTTCTACTTGTTTAGCCACGATAAATTCTCCTTATATTTTGTTTTCGTGATGTGGTATGATGCTGTATTTTACAGCTTCCACGCCTTGCATGTGAAAATTCACATACCTGAGTATTCTATCAAAAAAAAGGACTGATGTCAACTTTTCTTTGTTTACGAAAGGTTAATTTTCTTGATGGCTATCAATTTTTTTAAGTTACAAGTAATCTATAATAGAACTATCAAACCAAGAAAGGTTAATTCATGAAACTTCAAGCTTTACTAAAAAAATATAGTAAGCAATTAACTGGTCTTTCAGCCTTATTAATTTTAATCGCTTATAGTGGAAAATATCTTTTGAATTCTTATTTTCTTTGGGCCTTTGCACTCTTATTAGCTACATTTATTGGTCTTGTCCCAATTGCTTTTCAAGCAGTCCAAGCACTTAAATTCAAACAAGTTTCAATTGAATTATTGGTATCAATTGCTGTTATTGCTGCTCTTTTTATTCAAGAGTATGAGGAGTCAGCAATTGTTACTTTTCTTTTCGCATTCGGAGCTTTTTTGGAAAAGAAAACTTTAGAAAAAACACGTTCTTCCATTAAATCTTTGACAGAAATTACTCCCTCGACCGCTCTTCGGATTTCTGGAGAAGTCATTGATATTGATGCTGTCAAGATTAATGACGAATTATTAGTAAAAACTGGCGCTCAAATTCCTGTAGATGGCTCTATTTATGAGGGGGCTGGTTTTGTCAATGAATCAAGTATTAGTGGGGAGTCCGCTGAAATAAAAAAAGGAGTCGGAGATAAGGTTTTTGCTGGAACGCTTCTTGAAAATGGAAGTCTTTTGATTCAAGCTGAAAAGGTAGGAGAGGATACCACCTTTGGTAAAATTATTGAATTAGTGGAAGAAGCTCAAGATACAAAATCCTCTGCTGAAAAATTTATTGACCGTTTCGCAAAATATTATACTCCTAGTGTTTTAGTTCTCTCTTTTTTAATTTTCATTGTCAGTCAAGATATCAAGTTGGCAATTACTTTATTAGTTTTAGGTTGTCCGGGTGCCCTTGTCATTGGACCTCCTGTCAGTAATGTCGCAGGGATAGGGAATGGAGCCAAAAAGGGAATTTTAATTAAAGGTGGAAATATCATGACTAATTTTAGTCAGACTGACCTGCTTCTTTTTGACAAAACGGGAACACTTACCAAAGGAAAGACTCAGGTCTCCATTACTAAAAATTATGGCGCTTCTACCGAACTTATCAACCAGGTCGCTATGCTTGAAAGTCAATCAGATCACCCTTTAGCTAAAGCAATCATTGATGAAATCGGTGAATTTACTAAAGTACCTCTTCAAAATATCGAAGTCATAAAAGGACAGGGGATTTCTGCTGACCATTTATTGATTGGAAACGAAAAACTCCTTGAGAATCATCAAATTTTTTTAAACGCTCAACAAAAAAATGATTTAATGAAACTTCAAAAACATGGACTTTCAACAGTATTAATTGCTGATGATAAGGTGCGTTTACTTTATGGAATTACTGACGAAATCCGACCAAATGTAAAAGAAACATTGGCCAGACTCAAAAAACAAGGAATTAAAGAGCTGATAATGCTGACAGGCGACAATGAAAGTACCGCTCAATCAATTGCACAACAAGTGGGAATCAGTCAGGTTTACGCCGATCTCCTACCTGAGGACAAGGCAAAAATCGTGCAAGACTTTAAACTAGCTGGTAAAAAAGTGGCATTTATAGGCGACGGTATTAATGATAGCCCTAGTATTGCACTTGCCGATGTGGGAATCGCAATGTCATCTGGGACTGACATCGCCATTGAAACTTCAGATATTGTCCTTATGAGTTCTAATTTTGATAACCTTTCTTATGCTCATTCCCTTGCAAAAAGTACAAAGAAAAATATGAGACAAAATATTTTAATTGCTCTCTTTGTTGTAATCTTTCTTCTTTCCGGATTAATCTTGGGGAATAGTTCAGGATTTATTGGACAATATGTCAATATGGTGACTGGAATGTTTGTCCATGAAGCAAGTATTTTATTGGTTATTCTCAACGCAATGCGTTTAATTCCTCATAAAAAAATACTATCCAAAAATTTCACTGTCGCAAATGACTAAAAATAAGGTTATAATTAAAGAAAATCTTTCAGGAAAAATATCTACTCAAATAAGGAGAATAAAATGACTTTAGATAATCATCATTGCGTCCAATTAGTTCCACTCTTTGAAAAACTTGCTGAACAAGATTTAACTAAGGTCGAAAAAATTGTTGAACACAAAAAAATTAAAAAAGGTGAAATTATTATTAGCCCTGACAAAGAACCTTTATTAGTCATTGTAGCTCAAGGTACACTTAAAATTTCACAACTTTCACAAAGTGGTAAAGAGCAACTTTTAAGAATCATCGAAGCAGGTGATTATGAAGGCGAAGGAGCCTTACTTGGCGTGACCAACGGACAACTTTATGGTCAGGCCATGATTGATTCTACGATTTGTTTCTTGCGTCAATCTGATTTTGAGACATTATTAACGACTTATCCTAGTCTTTCATTACAACTTTTAAAACTTAATGCTAAAAAATATCTAGCTGCTGAGCACCAAGCAGGATTTTTGGCACTAGATGATGTTGAAGCACGTCTTGCACATTACTTTTTGAATCTATCTGCCACTTCTGATAGCATTTATTTTGAAATTCCAATGAAACTCAAGGAGCTTGCCAATTATATCGGAACCAGTCCAGAAACAATTTCACGTAAAATCAAGGTTTTTGAAGAAAATAAAATTATTAGCCGTCAAGGACGAATGATTAAACTTTTGGATAAGGAGAAATTAGAAGATGATTTTGCTTAAAAATTTTACAAAAAAAAATAGAGTGAGTCAACTCTATTTTTTTTAGAAAATATTTCCAAATTACTTTAATTTAAGCTTCTAAATAACTTTCCCAAATATTATCAAACAGGGTAAGATTAAAGTAAAATGGGGCTTGGGTTTCTAAATAAGTCGAAATTTCATCGAAATCTTTAGACTGTTTTGGAAAAAGCGGGTCTTGAAAAACTAAATTTGCAAGACGAGTTGCATCATCTTTTTCTACTGGTGCACGATGGCGCATAAGGTAATTATAAAAAGTCATTTTCTCTTTCTATTATCATTAAGTCGGAAAATTAATTATTTTTTCCATTGTTTTTCCAAAAAATCATGACGAATTTTACTTGATTGAGCATAATCTTCTGGATTTTTTTTGTAAAATCCTTGATGGTAATCTTCTGCTGGCCAGAATTTTTGAACGGCTTCAATACTTGTCACAATAGGTGAATCAAAATTTCCGCTGGCTTGCAATTGCGCTTTGCTTTCTTTGGCAATTTTTTCTTGTTCTTCGTTTTCAACAAAAATGACTGGACGATAGTTATCCCCACGGTCTTCAAACTGACCAAAAGCATCTGTTGGGTCCGTGAGTGTCCAATAAAGTTCAACAAGACTTTGATAGGTAATTTTACTATTATCAAAAATAATTTCTACTGCTTCTGTATGACCAGTCAGGTGTTTTTTTACTTGTTCATAAGTTGGATTTTCAACATTTCCACCTGTATAGCCACTTATCACAGATAAAATCCCTTCTCGTTCTTCAAAAGGTTGAACCATACACCAAAAACATCCACCTGCAAATATTGCTCTTTCTGTTGCCATTATTTCTCCTTCACTTTGTTTGTCTTGTGAAATATTATAGCATAGCTCAAAAAAAAGTAGCCAATTAAGCTACTTTTTTACTGACAGAAATTTTTATAAGTCATAAGACTGACAGAATTTACTGACAAATGCTTTTAAATTAAGCTTAGTATTTCTAAAAAAGCTGTCAGTAAATTATTCTCCGATTAATTCTGTTCCCTCTGGACTTTGTTTGATTTTTTTAGCTTTCATCAAACCACCAAGCGCTTTTTTGAATTGTCCTTTTGAGATTCCAAAAGTTGCTTTTATTTCATCTGGATTTGATTTGTCATTAAATGCCATTTTACCGCCCATTGATTGAAGATAAGCTAAAATCATTTGGCTATCAGCATCAAGCATTTCATAAGCACGTGGTTTTGCTGACAGATTTAGACTACGGTCTTCTTTTCTAAAACCAATAACACGAACTTGAAGTTCTTGACCGACACGTGGCACTGAGAAACGTTCATTTGGATGAATAAATCCTAGCATATTGTTGTCAGGCAAATAAACAAATGTTCCTGATTCTTTATTTCGATAAACAATTGCTCGTAAATCTTGGTTTTGCATGTTGTCATAACCAGGACCTGCAAGATTCCAGAAATCTTCATGCCATGCTAAATGACCCCAAATTCGCTCTTTTCTGTCAATAATTAATTTCACATAAAGTTGGTCACCAACTTTTGGCCATTGGTCTTTTTCGAGTGGCAAATCATCAAGAGAGACGACCACATCTTTTCCTGGTAAACCTGTGTCAACAAAGGCACCAAGGTCCTTACGTACAGCTGTTACCGTTCCCCAACCATAATGCTCATTTGTTGCTTTTTGTTCCAAAGTCGTCAAACGACGATGGTCATCTTTATCCACATAAACAAAACCAGTTACCACATCGCCAACTGTATGTTCACCTTCTGTTTTATCTAAACGTAATAAATCTTCTCCCTTTTGGAGAAAATAGAAACGTTCACTTTCTTCCACGATTATCGCGGAGATTGTTTGTCCAATAATACTCATTTGTACCTCTTTATAAAATGTGATTGAGAGACTATTTGTCTCTGTTTAATTGATATTTCCTTCGTAAATCCGTGATTTTTCACCCCAAGGATGATAGCCGTCAGCTAGATAATGAAAATCAAAGTGCTCATAGAAATCAGCAAAATCCGTTGCAAGATAAAGTTTATCAATATCAAAAGTTCTGCAATCTTCTTTTACTGCTTCAATCAACAGACCAGCAAGACCTTGATTTCGAAATTTTTCTTCAACATAAAGTGCACAAAGCCAAGGATATAAGTCCATTCGACTAATAAAATCATTGCTAATCAGTCCACACCCCGCAATAATTTTTCCTTCATCAACAATCAGATACCACTGAGGAATCTTTTTGTTACTCTCTAAACTATGCTTCAAACAGTCATCATATACAGGGTTACTGTCCGTATTTCCCCATTTTTCCTGAAAAAATCGAATTGCTTCTTTGAGATAAGACGGTTGCTCTCTAAGTTTGATTAGTTCTCTCAAATTTATCCATCCTGACAGATTTTTGATGTAAAAACGGCTCAATGGAGCCGTTAATGCTTTTACAGATTACTTTATTTGTTAGATTGTTCTACTTAGATATCCAACAATTCTTTTTCTTTAATTGATGCAAGACGGTCTGCTTCTTTAACCGCGTCATCAGTCACTTTTTGAATGTTGTTTTCAAGATCTTTAAGATCATCTTCAGTGATTTCTTTTGCTTTTTCTGATTTCTTAGCAGTGTCCATTGCATCACGACGGATATTACGGATTGCTACTTTTGCTGATTCAATATATTTACCCATTTCTTTGACAAGTTCGCGACGGCGTTCTTCTGTCAACATTGGGATAACTAAACGAATCACAGAACCATCATTTGCTGGTGTAATCCCAAGATCTGATTCATACAATGCTTTTTCAATATCTTTCAAGATTGATTTATCAAAAGGAGTAACCATCAATACGCGCGCTTCTGGAATTGTGATGGACGCTAATTGATTGAGTGGTGTTGGTGCGCCGTAGTAAACAACTTGAACACGGTCAAGAAGACTTGCGTTGGCACGGCCAGCTCGGATATGTCCTAAATCACGTTGTAAACTTCCTAATGATTGTTTCATCCGGTCTTGAGCTGTTGTAACAATTTCGTTTGCCATTTTATTTCCTTTTTCTACTTTTAATTCTTCTATTTATTTTACTGACAGAAATTTTGTCAGAGATAAGTGTTAGTATTTTAATGATTACAGTTATGCTAGTATTTCCATCAGTAATTTTTTACTAAATAAATTTACTGACAACTTTTTTGTAAGTAAATCTTATTCAACCGTTGTTCCGATTTCTTCACCACGAACGACACGTGTAATATTTCCAGCTTTATTCATGTTGAAAACAACAAGTGGAATATGATTATCCATTGACATTGTTGAAGCCGTACTGTCCATTACTTGCAAGCCTTTGGTAATAACATCCATATGTGTCAAATGTTCAAATTTAATAGCATCAGCAACTAATTTAGGGTCAGCATTATAAACACCATCAACACCATTTTTAGCCATTAAAATGACATCAGCATTAATTTCCGCAGCACGTAATGCAGAAGTTGTATCAGTTGAGAAGTAAGGCGAACCAGTTCCCCCAGCAAAAATGACAACACGTCCCTTTTCTAAATGGCGTTCAGCACGACGACGAATATAAGGTTCAGCAACAGCTTTCATCTCAATGGCTGTCATCACTCGTGTGTCAACCCCAATATTTTCAAGAGCACTTTGAATGAACAATCCATTTTGAATTGTTGCAAGCATTCCCATGTAATCTGCCTGAGCACGTTCCATTCCGGCTTTCTCACCAGTAATTCCACGCCAAACATTACCACCACCGCAAACAATCGCAAGTTCTGCGCCCAAATCATGGACTTCTTTGAGTTCTTCAGCGACAGCTTTTGCTGTTTCAGGGTCAAATCCGAAACCTTTTTCGCCTGAGAGGGCCTCTCCCGAAAGTTTTAACAGTACGCGTTTATATTTAATTTCAGCCATATTGCACCTATTCTATTATATTTTCTCTATTTTACCATAAAATGCTCACGAAAAAAAGACTAATCAAAGCCTTTTTAGAAACTATCATGATGTCAATAAACCCAGATGTCCCAACAACTGAATAAGTAAATAAATCACAAAAAGAATCCCCGCAATCCAAAAGATTAAATTAAGACTTTTAAAACCTTGCCAAATTGGGTGCTTGATTTCTTCTAACTCTTTCAATTTTTCCGGGTCCAGACTGTCAACATGTTTAAGACTGTGTTTCCAAAGAATTTCAGCAGGAATCACCGATTTATTAAGTAACAAATCTCCATTAGGTTCAATCTTAATCTCATTTCCAATCCATGAAACCATTCCCCCAAGAAACAAATTTGCGCCATACGTCTTTTTTAACTTACTCACATCAAAAGGATTCATCAGCAAATCAATTTGCTCATGAACAGGATAATATCGAACTTGTCCATTATCAAATTTTAAACGTAAACGCACTCCTGGCAACATTTCAGCTTTTGTAACTTTTGGTAAATACTCCATAACCTTCCCTCCATTCACCCTAATTATAGCGCTTTCTTTTATAGAAGACAAACCATTTGTCAAAACTTTACTGACAGCTTTTTCATAAGTAAAAAAATTTACTGACAGAAATTTGTCAGTAAATTTTATCTAATTATTTAGCAGCTTCAACATCACGAGCAATAACCAATTCTTCGTTTGTTGGCACAACAAGTACTTTCACTTTAGACTCTGGTTTAGAAATGATACCAAATGCTCCACGAACATTTTTACTTTCATCAATTTCCATGCCAAACCAAGAAAGTCCATTAACTACATCAGTCCGAACAGCTGTATCATTTTCACCAACACCAGCCGTGAAAATAAGAGCATCGGCCCCATTTAATACTCCAAAATATTGGGCAATAAATTTCTTGAGACGGTCAACATACATTTCATAAGCAAGAATCGCTTTAGGATTTCCTTTAGCCACAGCTTCTGAAAGATCACGCATATCACTTGAGAGTTCTGACACCCCAAGAACTCCAGATTCTTTATTGAGAATGTCAATCACATCTTGAGCATTTCTAAGGCTTGGGTCGCTCTCTAACATATAAGGAATGACTGAGGCGTCCATTTCACCTGCACGTGTTCCCATCATTACACCAGCAAGTGGTGTAAATCCCATTGAAGTATCAACAGATTTTCCAGCTTCAATTGCTGTAATTGAAGCTCCATTTCCGATATGAGCCGTAATTAGCTTCAAATCTTCCAAAGGTTTTCCTAAAACTTTTGCCGCTTCTTGGGCGACATACATGTGTGACGTTCCATGTGCTCCATATTTTCTGATTGAATAATCTTCATAATATTTTGTTGGAATAGGATAACGATAAGCCTTTTCTGGCAAAGTACTGTGAAAAGCAGTGTCGAAAACAGCAACTGCAAGTGCATCTGGTAATAAACGTTGAAAAGCTTCAATCCCTAAAACATTAGCAGGATTATGCAAAGGAGCCAAAGTTGAAAGATTTTTAATCTCAGCCAAAACCTCAGGACTAATAACCGTAGAAGTTTTGAAAAATTCCCCACCTGCAACAACACGATGGCCAATTCCTGTGATTTCACGGAATTCATGAATTAATTTAAAGTGAATTAATTCATCCATTAATAACAAAACAGCTTGACGATGGTCAACAATTTCTTGTTTTCTAACGTGTTCTTCATTGTTAAATTTAGTTGTTGAGATTGAGCCAGACAAACCAATACGTTCAAAAATTCCTTTAGCAATCACGGTTTCTTCCGGCATTTCGTAAAGTTGCCATTTTAATGACGAGGAGCCTGCATTGACAGCGAGCGTTTTTTCCATACTTACTCTCCTTAATGTATGCGTTTTATTCTTAAAATTATATCATATTTTATGTCTGATTTCATTTCTCCTCCCTCAAGGATTCCCAGAACTTATCATTTTATGTCATTTTAAAAATAAAAAAGATTTTGTTTTAGAACAAAATCTTTTAATTAATTATTTTTTAAGTGCTTCAACATCACGAGCAATTACAAGCTCTTCGTCAGTTGGAATCACAAAAACTTTTACGCGTGAATGAGGTGTTGAAATTTCTCCCTCGACGCCAAAGACATTTTTCTCAGGGTCAACTTCAATTCCAAACCAAGTCAATCCAGAAAGAATTGCTTCACGAACAGGAACCGAATTTTCACCAATACCAGCGGTGAAGACAAGAGCATCAGCCCCATTCAAAACGGCCAAATATTGACCAATAAATTTTTGAATTCGGTCAACATACATCTCGAATGCAAGTTTTGCATCAGTATCTGTATCTTTAGCAGCAATGATATCACGCATATCTGATGAAATACCAGATACACCATAGAGACCAGATTCTTTGTTCATCATATCAACAACACCTTGAGCATCTTTTAACTCAGAGTCATTTTCAATAAGGTATGGAAAAACAGAAGGGTCCATTTCACCTGTACGTGTTCCCATCATTACTCCAGCAAGTGGTGTGAATCCCATCGAAGTATCAATTGATTTCCCACCTTTTACTGCTGTCAGTGATGCGCCATTCCCGATATGAGCAGTGATAATTTTAGTTTCTTCAATTGGTTTTCCAAGTAATTTTGCAGCTTCTTGTGAAACATACATGTGTGAAGTTCCATGAGCCCCATATTTACGGACAGCATAATCTGTATAATATTTTTTAGGCAATGGATAACGGAATGCTTTTTCAGGCATCGTTGTATGGAAAGCTGTATCAAAAACTACTACAGAAGTTGCATCAGGCAGTAAGTTCAAAAAAGCTTCAATTCCTGCAGCATTTGCTGGATTATGCAAAGGAGCAAGAGCTGACAAATCTTTAACTTGTTGCAAAACTTCTGGTGTAACAACTGTTGATTTTTGGAAAATTTCACCTCCAGCAACCACACGATGTCCTACACCTGTAATTTCAGTAAATTCCTCTACTATTTTCAATCGTTTTAAATCTTCAAGTAAAACTTCTACTGCTTCTGTATGATTTGGAATGTCAAAAACGCGTTCTTCTTTTTGCTCACCAAATTTGACGGTCACAATCGAATCTTTCAAACCAATTCGTTCGATTAATCCCTTGGCAAGAACTTTTTCTTCTGGCATTTCATACATTTGCCATTTCATAGATGATGAACCAGCGTTAACTGCTAATGTTTTGGTCATGTTTAATAAACCTTCCTTGAATTTGAAATACGGTTAAATTATAACACAATTACAATTCCTTTTGTGTTTTTCGGTCATGATTCACGAGCTTAATTCAAGATGTAGTTTTTAAAATAAAAACCTTTTCAAATTCAATTATTTTCATACACTTTAACCAAAAAAATTACTGACAGAACCTGTCAGTAATTTCAATCTTATAATTTTACAATTTTTGTAAATTCTTCCATAAAGACTTCTAAACTTTCTCTGTCTGTCAGTGAAGACAAAGGGTGAGCAAAAGTTGCATGTGCAGCCGGCCCCTTTTTCAAAACATAAATCGCCTTAGCATCAGCATTAAAAAGTGATTTTGGTAAAGTGATGACAGCCATCACACTTCCATGTTTACTAATCCACTCCTTTAATAGTGGTCCTTGAGGACTTGTCAGTAAATCTTCTGGAGCTAGGAAAATGGCAAAAGAACCCTCTTTTAAATAATTAAATGATTGCTCAATCAAAAGATGATGAGCAAAAGTATGTCCGTCAGTAGTCGCAACTTCAAAATTCTTTGCAACTTCATCATCCGGATAAAAACCAATTGGTAAATCACTGACAACAACGTCTGCAGGTTCCATCAAACGCTTTTGTACTGCATCAATTTGCATGAACTCAGCCTGACTCCTCATAATTTCAGCCATTGAAGCAGACAAATCTAAAAGTAAATCATCAACTTCAAAGCCTACATAATCAACCTTTTTATTAAGATTAACCAAAAGCGTTTCAGCAAGATTACCCATACCAGACCCAAATTCAATTAAACGAAGTTCAGAATTTTTATTAAGATGTTCAATAATGAAATTAAAAATTAAACCAATTGCATCTGGAGTCATTGCATGATTGGGCTGAAGTGGTGCGACTTGTGACCCTTTCAACAAAACAAATTGAAAAAGTTTTTGCCACTCCTTATTTGATAAATTTAACTGACGAAGTTTGTCATTATTTACTGACAATTCAACAATTCCTTGGTCAGTATCATCTAAAAAAGCAGCATTTTGTTCTACAAAAGCATCATAAAAATCTGTATCCAATTTCTCAGATAATAACATAATATTTGCAACAACTAGCTCAAAACCTTGAGCCACTTTTTCCATATCCATGTTTTTTCTCCATTTCTACAAAATCAAAATAAAACTGCCAAACTTTGACAGTTTTATTCATTGCTTGATTATTAATCAATCAATCATTTATTTTTTTCTTTTTCGACTGTCCAACTTTTCCAATTCCATCCAAGCTCTGACCGTTACGACAAGCATCGCCACAATACCGATAATTTCTAAAAGTAATGACCGATGGCTTACCGCCTGTGCCACAGCAAAAGCAAGAACTAGAACTCCAACACCAGCAAAGAAGAAAATGTCCATACTCCGCCGAACGTCTTTGGGCATCATGAAAATATACGCAAAGGCAACTAAAATCAACAAGATAATATAGAACATTTTTCTCCTTTCCAAGTTATGACAAGAACTAACGAAAAATTAATTTATTCATCATCAAACTTTCAATAATTGAAAATCAAGTTTCTCTATTTGATTAAACTTATTTTTTCTTCTTAGTTGATTTTTCACGCATTGCTTTATCCAAAATTTGTTTACGCAAGCGGATTGATTCTGGAGTTACTTCCAAGTAATCATCATCTCCAAGGAATTCCAAAGATTCTTCAAGTGAAAGAATTTTTGGTGTGTTCAAAACAGATGTAGAGTCTTTATTTGAAGAACGAACGTTTGTTTGTTGTTTCATTTTAGTGATATTTACAGTCAAATCATTATCACGACTGTGTTCACCAACAATCATCCCACCATAAACTTCAGTACCTGCATCAACAAAAAGTTGTCCACGTTCTTGAACGTAACCCATTGCGTAAGAAGTAACTTGACCTGAATCCATAGAAATCAAAGAACCACGGTGACGTCCACCGATTTCTCCCTTAACAGCTGGAAGATATTGATCGAAAGTATGGTTCATGATTCCGTATCCACGAGTCATTGACATGAATTCTGTTGTGAATCCAATCAAACCACGTGCAGGTACAAGGAAAATCAAACGTGCTTGACCGTTACCAGTGATTTGCATATCAAGCATATCACCTTTACGTTCAGAGAGCGCTTGGATAATTGAACCTTGATATTCTTCAGGAGTATCGATTTGAACACGTTCAAATGGTTCGCAAGCAACACCATCAATATCTTTGATGATAACTTCAGGACGTGAAACTTGAAGTTCATATCCTTCACGACGCATTGTTTCAATAAGAATTGACAAGTGCAATTCACCACGACCAGAAACAACCCATTTATCAGGAGATTCAGTGTTTTCAACACGAAGTGAAACGTCAGTTTGCAATTCAGAAACCAAACGTTCTTCAACTTTACGTGATGTTACCCATTTTCCTTCGCGACCAGCGAAAGGTGAGTTGTTAGCAAGGAAAGTCATTTGCAAAGTAGGTTCATCAATGTGCAAGATTGGCAATGGTTCAACGTGGTCTGAAGGTGTAACAGTTTCCCCAACGAAGATATCTTCCATACCAGACAAAGCAATCAAATCACCAGCTTTTGCTTCTTGGATTTCTTGACGGTCAAGACCGAAGAAACCAAAAAGTTTAGTAACGCGGAAGTTTTTAGTTGAAC
>Ga0308156_1000340_pt1 | contig 110072 bp, 100 predicted proteins | sample PhyAR2_FD_201041 | JGI IMG/M metagenome (GOLD analysis project Ga0308156, IMG submission 201041) | Phyllosphere microbial communities from UC Gill Tract Community Farm, Albany, California, United States - DLSL A.R2 | ecosystem: Host-associated > Plants > Phyllosphere > Unclassified | place... | reverse complement strand
CGCCAGCGCGCTATCCTGCGGCGTTCATCCAAATCAATATGCGAATAGGTGCGGTCCATGACAGGTTCCTTGCATTGGATAACTCATTGTTATCATTTGCAAGTCGCACTTCAAACTAGAACCCACCCCGGCTACATACATTGATTGCATAATATGTATTATGGAACGAACTAATGGATATTGCTATATAGTTTCCATGTCGGCGATGTTAGCAAGAGCTACCGCGTCATGACGGGACCTTGGCGTTGCGCCAATGACTAACTTCTCACTGCGTGATTGGCTTCCCTGAACTGCTGTTTAGCCAGAGGTGTTGGAATCATGCCGCTGGTTTGTTTGAACCTACAGTAAGATGGATACCAAGGGCCTTCATTACACCGAGGAGAGTAGATAGTTTGGGGTCGCCTTTTTCGCTCAGTGCTTTGTAAAGAGCTTCGCAGGTGATGCCTGCTTCTTTGGCAACATTGGTCATACCAAGAGAACGAGCAATATCACCCGGTGCCACGGCAATATCTTTGGTTTCACCATCTTCAAAGGCGGCTTCAAGACATCCGCGAAATGGCTGGAGCCGGCCTCGTGCAACGTGTGCATGGCGGTGCCCTACCCGTGTCGCCAGCAGGGCTTCCCTTTGTCAAAAGATACCGAGTTTCCAATGAAGAGAAAGTGAGGCTTGCCCGCCGCGGAACGCAGCTAATCTCATCCGGCCATCTCGTGATTATGGACGGTGGTACCACGAATCTCGAACTTGCCCGACAGCTGCCGAGAGACCTTGCGGTGACAATTGTCACCAATAGCCCACGGATAGCGACTGAAACATCCGAGCACCCTCATATCGAAGTCATCCTTCTCGGAGGCGTTTTCGATAAAAGAAGCCAGATGACTTTGGGCGCACATGTCCTGGCCGAGATTGCACTCATCAAAGCGGACCTCTGTTTCCTCGGCGTACACGGCATCCATCCCGAACTGGGACTGACAACCGCTGGCTATGATGAAGCAACTATCAAGAAGGCGATGATGACTGCATCTGCCGAGGTTGTCGCCCTGGTGACCCAAAATAAATTCGGAACCGCCGCTGCCCACAAGTTCGGGCAGACATCTGAACTCGCTTCTATTGTCACCGAGGATACCTTGGTCGCGCGACAGTTCTCGACCGACGCGGGTACAAATGCGAGAATGCTGTTTGTATGAAAATTATAAGTTACTCGACGTGAGTATTGGCGTTTCAGGCATGCCCGTAAATCATGCCATCTCGACGCCAAAACAAGCATGCCATCGCTCATTAGATTGCGATCCCATGCGCCGAGTTTCGTGGAATCCGAGGCACTGGCTGTTCCAATATTCTCCCGGAAGACGCTAGCATTGCAAATTGCAGGCTTGGCATCGGAAACACGCGCACATGCTTGCCGCAACTCTCCCGCGTATCGACTGTAGAGACAAAGGAGCAATCGTTGCTGCAACTTGGCCCAGGGCAAAATGCCTGGTGGGAGACCGAGGTTTCGAACGCATTAAGAAACCCGGTATCGAGTGCGGCTTCTTTTAAAACCTCAAGTAAACCCGTCATTGGCCCGCACCAGCCAACATCAGATTGAATCGGCGCCAATCCGTCTGGCTCGGGTGCACGTTTGAACGGCGCCGATATCGCTTCGCCGACAATTCTTGGGTCGACTGCCCGTTGACACACGGCATGCAGAGGATTAACAATTGTTCAGATGGTGAACTTTATTACACGAGGCGACTTTGGCGGCGGTGTTTGACAGTGAGGACGATCTGGCGATCCGGGCGGCATGGTTGCACTATGCGGGCGGCATGACCCAGTCTGAAGTCGCTGATCGGCTCAATCTGCCCCGCGTCAAAACCCACCGCCTTATCGCGCGCGCCGTTCAGGCTGGCGCCGTGAACATTTCCATTGAGGGCGAGATCGGCGAATGTATTCGCCTCGAGAACAGCCTCAAGGACGAATACGGACTTGAAGTCTGCGAGGTCGCGCCTGATCTTAATGAAGAAGCTATGCCATTAAAGGCGCTCGGCATTCGCGGAGCCGATTTTCTCTATCGACTGATCGCATCGCAACAATATCAGCTCCTTGGTATCGGCCATGGCCGTACGCTGGCTGCCGCCGCATCCCATCTCCGACGTATTGAAGCGACTGGAATTCGGTTCGTTTCGCTCATTGGCGGACTTGCGCGCAATTATGCAGCCAATCCGCATGATGTCATTCACAAGCTCGCTGAGAAAACATCGGCACCGGCTTACATGCTGCCTGTGCCCTTCGCCGCCAACACGCCAGAGGATCGTGAAGTTCTGCTTTCACAGCGCGGTGTCGCTGGTGTGTTTGAGCTTTCAGCAGAATCCGAAGTAAAAATCGTCGGTATCGGCAATGTGGAAGCCGATGCGCAACTCGTCGCGGCCGACATGATCGACCGCGAAGAAATCTCCAGTATCAAGGCCATGGGAGCAAGGGCCGAGGTTCTGGGATACTTCTTCGACACAGAAGGCAAGCATGTGGAAACGCCGCTCACTGCGCGTTCGATCACGCTCGACCTTGACGTACTGAGGAAGAGCCGCCTGATCGCAATTGCAGGGGGGCGGGATAAGGTCGGCGCGATCCGCGCCGTTTTAAAATCCGGTCTGCTTTCAGGCCTGATCGTTGACGAAGTAACTGCAAGGAATCTTTTGTCATACGCCCCTTGAGGAGGGGGCTTTCTGGGAGGAACGAAATTGTACGATAAAGAGAAAGACCTGATCGCAGCGTTTCAGCGCGGACAGATGAGCCGTCGCAGCCTTATGAAGGGGCTCGGCATTTTAGGGATGAGTGTTTCATCCGCGTCGGTTCTGCTTAACCTGAGCGCCACACGCGCCCTCGCCGCTGACTTCGACTGGAAAAAGCACGAGGGCAAGACCGTCAAGCTTTTGCTGAACAAGCACCCCTATACCGATGCGATGATCGCCAATCTCAAGGCGTTCAAAGAACTCACCGGTATGGAAGTCAAATATGATGTCTTCCCGGAAGATGTCTATTTCGACAAGGTGACCGCAGCCCTTTCATCAGGCTCAACCGAGTATGATGCCTTCATGTCAGGCGCTTACATGACATGGACCTATGGTCCTGCTGGCTGGATCGAAGATCTCAAACCCTATATCACCGATGCAAGCCAGACCAATCCCAATTACAACTGGGACGATTTCCTCAAGCCTGTCGTTGACAGTTGCGCATGGAATGGAAAGCCGGGCGGACAGCTCGGATCGGAAGACGCCAAACAATGGTGTATCCCGATGGCTTATGAAATGAATAACCTCACCTACAACAAGCGCATTTTCGACGCCAACAAGCTGACCGTTCCGACCACGCTCGACGAGCTGATTGAAACCGGTAAGAAGGCCAAGGGCGTGCTTTCCGGTGGATATGGCGTGGGCGTTCGCGGGTCGCGCAGCTGGGCGACAATCCATGCCGGCTTCCTGTCCGGCTATGCCAATTTCGGCCAGAAAGATCTCACAGTTGCCGATGACGGCATGTTGTCGGCGGCCATGAACACCGATGTTTCCAAGGATTACCACAAGAAGTGGGTGCAGATGATCCAGGAAGCCGGTGCCCCTGACTGGTCGACGCATACCTGGTATCAGGTCGGCACGGATCTGGGTGCCGGAAAATCGGCCCTCATTTATGATGCAGACTGCCTTGGCTATTTCATGAACGGTCCGGGCAATGCCGAAATGGGCAATCTTGCCTATGCAGCCTTCAAGCCGAACCCGGAAGCCTCAGGCCCAACGCCAAATGTCTGGATCTGGTCGCTCTGCATGTCGAGCTTCTCCAAGCAGAAGGACGCAACATGGTTCTTCCTGCAATGGGCGACCGGCCCTGAACACGACCTGTTCGGCGCACGCGAAATGGATCTGACAAACCCTGTCCGCAAATCGGTCTGGGCGGACCAGACCTATCGCGACAAGATCGCTGCGAAATATCCGGGTTATGTCGAAATGTTCGACGCCTCGGCGAACGGTGCATCGATCAAGTTCACGGCACAGCCGTTGTTCTTCGACCTGACCACCGAATGGGCTGCGATGCTGCAAAAGATGGTGGCAAAGGAAGTGCCTGTCGATGAAGGTCTCGACCAGCTGGCTGAAAGCGTGAACCGCCAGCTGAAAGAAGCCGGTCTCGGCTGAAAATGATGCAACGAGGGCGACGGTCAATACCGCTGCCCTCATCATTCCCATTCAGTATTCCGCCTGCCTGACAAGGAACGGGACGTGTTTGTCTCGATGGCGGAGCTTTGCCGAGGACACCGCCTCATGAACGATATGACCAAAGCGCCCGTGCTTCGCCGCCGTCGTGTCAGTCGCCGAATGCTACCCTATCTGCTGAGCCTGCCAGCGCTGCTGACATGCATTGGCATTCTCGTGCCCTTTTTGACAGCGGTTGCCTATTCGCTTCAGCGATACCGGCTTTCGCAGCCATGGGCCCGCAAATGGAATTGGGGTGAAAATTACCTCAACTTCATGACCGACGCGGCCTTCTGGAACACGCTCAAAGTCTCCGCCACCTATGCGTTTTCGACCGTAATCTGTGAACTGTTGCTGGGCCTTGGCATCGCGCTTTTGCTGCAGCGCCGGACCATGATCAACAATGCAATTTCGATCATGCTTCTAATGCCGCTGATGACCGCACCCGCCCTCGCCGCCCTGATGTGGAAACTGATGACCAATCCAGGTTTCGGTATTATGTCATGGTTGGCCACGCAAGTGGGGCTTGAGAATTTCCGCTGGGCATCCGATCCCGCAACCGCAATGTTGACCGTGGTGATTGTTGACATCTGGGTCTACACACCCTTCATCATGATCCTGTTGCTGGCAGGCCTGCGTTCGTTACCACAGCAACCTTTTGAAGCCGCAACCCTTGATGGTGTGCCGCGCCTGTTCGTTTTCTGGCGCATTACGCTGCCGATGTTGACACCGTTCTTACTTACTGCAACGCTTTTCCGTGTCATCGAAAGCATCCAGCAATTCGATATTATTTACGCCATGACCCAGGGCGGGCCGGGCAACCGGCTGACCGTCTTCCAGGTCGAAGCCTATCTCAATTTCTTCCAGTCCACCAATGTCGGGCGTTCCGCAGCACTGATGATTATCCTCTGGGCAATCACCTACACGCTGTCGAACATATTCATCAAGCAATGGCTTCGCCTGCGCGAAAAATCCCATGCCGAAGCGTAAGAGCATATGACGATGCAACATGTTCACCCTCTCGAACGCATCCTGCGTGTCATTGCGCTGACCCTTGTGGTGCTGTTCTTCATGTTTCCGATTGTCTGGATTTTCCTGATGAGTTTCCAGACCAACGAAACCATTCTGCGCGTTCCGCCCTCCGTGGTGTTCTCGCCCACACTTGAAAACTACACCGCACTGATTTCCGGCAAGCTGCAAACATCGGCAGGCATTCTGGAAATCAGTTTCATGAAGAACCTGTTCAACTCGTTCTTCCTCTCAGTGACATCGGTCGCAATCGGACTTCTGCTTGGCGTTCCTGCAGCCTATGCCTTTGCACGGTTGAAATTCCGTGGCTCGGAAGACATCGCTTTCACGCTGCTGTCGTTCCGCTTTGCCCCGCCACTGCTGGTATTGCTGCCACTCACAATCTATTTTCAGCAGATCGGTCTCAGCGATACTTATGTTGGCCTTATCTGGGTCTACCAGCTTATCGTTCTGCCGCTGATCCTTTGGATCGTGCGTGGATATTTTGAGGATATGCCCGCCGATATCGAATATGCCTATCGTATCGCAGGCCATAGCTGGGGTGCCACCTTCCGCAAGATCGCTCTGCCACTTGCTGGTCCCGGCATTGCAGCCGCAGCACTGCTGGCTTTCATCTTCGCCTGGAACAACTTCGTTTTTGCACTGGTGCTTGCATCGGCGGACAAACAGCCGGTGACGGTGGGTGCGCTTGCCTTCGTGACAGCCTCCGGCATCCAGTACGGACAAGTCGCAGCGGCCATCGTGCTCTCGATTGCGCCTACTTTCGCCATCGCACTTTATGCCCAACGTTATCTCGTCGAGGGCTTGTCGCTCGGCGCGGTGAAAGGGTGAGACATGTCCATATCACTGAAAAACATCCATAAATCCTTCAAGAGCCATAAAGTCCTCGATAATGTTTCCTTTGACGTCGCAACCGGCGAAACCGTGGTTCTTTTTGGTCCATCCGGTGCGGGCAAGACTGTTCTTCTTCGCCTGATTGCCGGCGTGGTTGACCCGGACGAAGGCAGCATTTTCCTCAATGGGCAAGACATGGCAGGTGTCGAGCCGGAAGATCGCGGCCTCGGAATGGCATTCCAGAACTTTGCACTCTTTCCGCATATGGACGCGGCTGAAAACATAGCTGCGCCACTCACCGCACGGCGGCATGGCAAGGACAAGATCCGGGAGGCTGTTGGCAATCTTGCACGGCTCCTAAAGATTGATCATGTCATAAGCCACAAGCCAAAGGAGCTATCCAACGGCCAGAAGCAGCGCACCGCCCTCGCCCGTGCGCTCGCTGGCGACCCGTCGATCCTGCTGCTCGACGATCCGTTGCGCAATGTCGATGCCAAGCTGCGTTTTGAAATGCGGCTTGAACTGCCGCGTCTGCTGCGTGAACGCAATGCGACCGTCATATACGTGACGCAGGATTATAAGGAAGCTATGGCTCTGGGCGACCGAATTGCTGTTCTGGATACCAAAGGCATAACGCAGATCGGCACCCCGGAGGATATCTACTGTCGTCCGGCAACCATTGAAATTGCGCGGCTGTTTGGCGATCCGGTTATCAACCTTCTCGAAATAACGCCTGAGAAAATGCCGACAGGCGCTATCGAAACACGGCTCTCGGGCGGTCGTCTCGTCCTGTCTCAAAGCCTCGCAGCGCATGTGGGCCAGTCATTGCTTCTGGGTCTGCGCCCTGAATCAATCCGGTTCGTCGCCTCCGATACACCCGGCGCAATCCCCATCACCATCGAAGCCGAAACGCCCTTGAATGAAAAGACCGTTTCGCTTGCCGTTACGGAGCGCGGCCGCGAAATCATGCTTTCAAGGCCGGCGGGAACCTACGCACCCGATCGTGGTCCGGCGCATGTCGCTGTCGATGCAAATGCCGTTCTGCTGTTTGATCCTCAAACCGGACGCCGTGTTGAACTGGAGGTCGGACAATGACCAAGACGATGCTCAAACTGACCAATGTCGACAAGTTCTATGGTCCGGTTGGCAAAGGTTTTCATGCGGTCAAAAACCTCAACATGGAAATCAATGCCGGCGAAATCATAGCGCTTTTAGGCTCATCGGGCTGTGGCAAGACCTCGACGCTGCGTATGATTGCAGGGTTTGAGCCTGTCTCTCGCGGCACAATCAACATGGCCGGACGCGAAGTGCATCAGTTGCCACCAGTCCGCAGGCATGTCGCGATGGCCTTCGAGGGATATTCGCTTTATCCGACTGTGAATGTTCGCGACAATATCGCCTTCGCACTGAAGGCTGCAAAGCTTCCGGAAAGCGATGTCACCCGCCGCGTCAATGAAGTGGCGGGGATGCTGGAAATCACGGACATCCTGCATCGCATGCCCGGCACGATTTCCGGCGGGCAGCAGCAGCGCGCGTCGCTTGCACGCGCGCTGGTACGCGAGGCCGATCTCTATCTGCTTGATGAGCCAATGGGCCAGCTTGAACCACAACTGCGCACATTGCTGCGTGGCCGTATCAAGCATTACATCAAAGAGCACGGGCTGACCGCCATTCTGGTGACTCACGATCAGACGGAAGCCAACGCTTTGGCTGACCGTATCGCCGTGATGGAAGGTGGCGTCCTGCAACAATTTGCAAGCCCGCAGGAAATCAAGTTCAAACCGGCCAATCTGTTCACCGGCACTTTCGTCGGCGAACCACCGATGAATACCTTTCCCGCCAAAGCTTCGGCAGACAGCGACGGTGGCTTGAGCTTTGACCTTGGGCACGGCCAGAAACTTGACTATAAGAGCGACGCTTTCAAAGCTGAGACACGCGATCTGGTGGTTTCACTCGGAAATGTCGTGGTTGGTATCAGGCCCTATGCTGTTCAGCGCACGGCTCAAGGTGCGGCCGCAAGGGTCAATGTGAATCAATGGCTCGGCGATCAAAGCCATATTGGCGCAACGCTTGGTGACAGGCCATTGGTTCTCGTCGAGCATGAGCGCAGTGCTGTTCAAGTTGGCGAGAGCATAGGCGTGCATTTTCCTGCCAATGACCTGCATGTATTTGATGCCAATAGCGGACAGGCGATCACTCATGGTCAGGAGATCGCGTGATGGCACAACAGGATATACTCATTGGCATCGATGCAGGCACTTCGGTCATCAAAACAGTGGCGTTCGATCTGTCCGGTCAGCAGATAGCGGTCGCAGCCGTCCCCAATCGGTATGTGACGCGGCCTGATGGCGCGGCAGTTCAGGATATGAACGACACCTGGGAAGACGCGGCTCTCGCTTTGCGGCAGCTTGTCGAGAAGGTTCCCGGTATCGCCAATCGTGTCGCTGCGATCGGCGTCACCGGCCAGGGTGATGGTACCTGGCTGATCGACAAGCACGGTGAACCGGTAACTGAGGCATGGCTTTGGCTGGACGCCCGTGCAGCTGATCGTGCGGAAAAGCTCAAGCAGAAGCCGTGCGATCAGGCGCGCTATGTCTCCACCGGTGCCGGGCTCAATTCCTGCCAGATGGGAACGCAACTTGGGCTGATGCGGGAAATCATGCCCGAGGTTTTTGACACAGCCACAACCTCACTTCACTGCAAGGACTGGCTCTATTTCCGTATGACGGGTGAACGGGTAGTTGATCCATCGGAAGCAAGTTTTACTTTTGGCGATTTCCGCACCCGAAATTACTCCCCCGATGTGATTGACGCACTTGAACTCAACGACCTCAAATATCTTCTGCCGCCTGTCATCGATGGCACACAGCAGACACACAAGCTCACGGAAGCTGCGGCACGGCAGACCGGCTTGCGTGCGGGTACTCCGGTCGCTCTCGCTTATGTTGATGTCACCTGCACGGCAATCGGCGGCGGTCTTTTCGCTCAGGACGATATCAATGCCTGCACCATCATCGGTTCGACCGGAATGCATATGGTCGCAAAACCGGCAGAAGACTTCATTCCGGTCGGTGCCCGCTCCGGCTATGTGATGCCGTTGCCGATACCCGGCTGGGTCGCGCAAATTCAGAGCAATATGGCGGCCACCCTCAATCTTGACTGGGTCTTTGCATTAGCCGGTGAAATGGCACGCGATTTTGGACACCAGGCCGACAGAGCCGAGCTGATCGCCCGCCTGAATGGTTGGCTCACCCAGGCACGGCCGGGGCAGCTCCTTTATCACCCCTATATCTCTGAGGCGGGTGAACGCGGGCCATTCATTGATGTAAGCGCGCGGGCAAGCCTGATCGGTCTTAATTCCGGCCATCGTTTCCCGGATATTGTCCGGTCTGTGGTCGAAGGCCTTGGCCTTTCGGCGCGCCATTGCTATTCCGCGATGGGAGAAATACCACGCGAAATTGTCGTCACAGGCGGCGCAGCGCGCGCTGATGAACTGCGTCGTATTCTTGGAGCCTGTCTCGGTGCTGACCTGCGACGGGCGACCCGTGAAGAAGCAGGTGCGACGGGTGCTGCGATGATTGCCGCGGTCGGCGTCGGCCTTGCGCCGGATATGAGAACAATTATCAAGGATTGGGTCAGCCCTACCCTTTCCAGCCCCGAGGGGCCCGACGCCGGACTCGTCCAAAAATATAACCAGATTTTCCCCAGCTACACCGCTTCGGTCACCGCTCTGGCACCGATCTGGAAGCAATTGTAAATAAAGGAGATGCGTGCATGAGCCGCAAACTCGTGGTCATCGGGGACCATTTCATGTTGCCCGAAATATTTGAAGAAAAGCTCCGCGAAGCCTGTGGCGATGCTCTGGAGATACGCGGTTTCAGACAGGATTGGCCGGATCGTCCAATGGAGCATGGCTATGCCGTTTCCGGCATGGACGGCCTGAAAGAATATATGGGTTCGGCCGATGAAGTCGTAGACATGATTGGCGACGCGGAAATACTTGTCACGCAACTCGCTCCAATGTCACGGACAATGCTCGACCGGCTACCGGGGCTCAAAATGATAGCCGTCACGCGCGGTGGCCCGGTGAACATTGACATGAAGGCAGCACGCGACCACGGCTTGCGGGTAGTCAACGCACCGGGACGCAATGCGTCGGCAGTGGCTGAATTTACGCTTGGTGCCATTCTGGCTGAGACGCGCAAAATTCGGGTTGGCCATGAAGCTCTGCGACAGGGTATCTGGCGCGGTGATCTCTATCGCGCTGACACAACGGGGCGTGAGCTCTCGGAAATGACGGTGGGTGTTGTGGGATACGGCCAGATCGGCAGCCGTGTGGTGCGCCTGCTCCGTGCTTTCGGGGCAAAGGTGCTCGTGCATGATCCCTATGTGCAACTCAACCCGGCAGATGCCGCAGACGGCGTAGAACTCGTCAGTTTTGATCGCCTGCTATCTGAAGCCGATCTCGTCACGATGCACCCGCGCGTAACGGAAGAGACCACCGGGATGATGAATGCAAAATCATTCGCCAAGATGAAACCCGGAGCGACTTTCGTAAATACCGCACGCGGTCCGCTTTGCGATTACGATGCTCTGACAGAAGCTTTGCTATCCGGACACATCGGAGGGGCAATGCTTGAAACCTTTGGTGTAGAACCGGTCCCCGCTGACTGGCCTTTGCTTAAGCTTGATAATGTAACGCTGACACCGCATATCGCGGGTGCGTCGGTTCGCACCGTCACTTTCGCGGCTGAACAGGCTGCAGAAGAAGTGCGCCGATATATTGCAGGTGAACCCGCCTGGCACCTGTGTTGAGGAGAATATCATGAACGAGAACCAACTGCGCCAATCCATCATCGACGGCTGCCTTGCCATGTCCCGCTCGGGGCTTAATCGCGGCTCATCAGGCAACATTTCGCTGCGCGCTGGCGATCATATGTTGATTACGCCGTCGGCGATCCCCTATGAGCAGATGACGCCGGACATGATCGCAAAAATGCGGATCGACGATGATAGTGGCGCCTTTGAAGGTCTGAGAAAACCATCAGTCGAATGGCCATTTCACCGTGATATTCTGCGCGCACGTCCCGAAATGAATGCGGTGGTTCACACCCATGCCCGCTTCGCCACGATCCTTTCGGTGGCACGCAAACAGATCCCGGCTGTGCATTACATGATTGCAGCCTTTGGTGGTCCAACCATTCGCCTTGCCGACTATGCGACCTATGGCACAGCAGAATTATCCCGCAACATCATTACTGCGCTCGACGGTCGCCAAGGTTGCCTGATGGCCAATCACGGCATGGTTGTCTGCGCCGATACGCTGACACGCGCCTTATGGCTCGCCCATGAACTCGAAGCGCTGGCTGACCAATATTACCACGCGGAACTCATTGGTGGGGCGCATATCCTTTCGAATGAAGAGATCGAACGCACCGCACGCGGCTTTGCAAGCTATGGCGTTCAGGACCGCAAGCCCGACGCTGCCTGATCAATAGGAGCCAATAGTGGTGGACACAGCAAACCCTTCCAATCCAACCATACCACCTCAATTGCAGGCGGAATTCGATGCGCTTGTCCGGCTTTCGGCAAAAGTGGGGCAAGATCCTCTGCTGGTGCAGGGGGCTGGTGGCAACACATCGTTGAAAATCGGTGATGTGATGTGGATCAAGGCATCAGGCACCAATCTGGGTGATGCGCTTGAACGGAATATTTTTGTGCCAACTGCATGGAAGGACATTGCTCGTTCGCTAAAAGAAGGATCACCCGAGGCTGACCAACCTGCGGCTTTTCTGCTTGGTGATGGAAGTTTGCGACCTTCAATCGAAACCTGTCTTCATGCGATTTTCGATACGGCGGTTGTTGTGCATGTCCACTGTGTTTCGACCATCGCGCTAGCTGTTTTGCGCGATGGAGAACAGCGCATCAAACAACGCCTGCCAGATATTGAATGGGCGTGGGTGCCTTATCGGAGGCCAGGAGCGGAGCTGGGACGAATGCTCCTTGAAAGACGCAGGACGGAAAATGTCGCGATTCTTGGCAATCACGGCCTGCTGGTCGCAGCAAATAGTGTGGCAGAAGCGGAAATCTTGTTGGAAGAGGTTTGCTACAAGCTCCGGCTTGTAGCGGCCTCCGGTGCGGGAAAGACTCCCGATCCCGCACCGGATGGTTATAAGCCACTGACGACGGATCACGCTCTGGCCAAGGCAATGACAGTTCAACGCCTTCGTGAAATTGCGTTGGGCGGCAACATGTATCCCGATCATGTCATTTTTTGCGGGCCGAAGATCGGCAGCGCCGAAAAGCCTTCGGGCGAAATTCTGATCGTCGATCCGGAAGGCCGCGTATTTATCAAAGCAGACGCGAATACGGGGGCCGAAGCACTCGCAGGCTGTCTTGGCAATGTTCTGCTACGCCTTCCAGACCATATCGAGGTCAATTATCTGACCATTGAGGATGCTGCTTCCCTGCTGAACTGGGATGCAGAAAAATACCGGCAGAGTTTGAATGTCTGAAAAACTTTATCTCGGAATCGATCTCGGCACATCAGGGGCGCGTGCTGTGGTGATCGATGATCAGTCGAGGCAGATTTCATCAGGCAGAGCAACGATTGAAGGCAATCATCGCAGCCCTGTTCAATGGCATCGCGCAATGGAAGTCGCGTTGGATAAAGCCCTTTCAAGCGTGGAGCGCAAAAAAATTCACGCAGTGGCTGTCGACGGCACATCGGGTAGTGTCCTGCCTGTCGATAATGCAGGCAGACCGCTGGCCGATGCGCTGATGTATAACGATCCACCGTCAGACCTGCATGCAGCTGCCGCGTTGCAAGGATTGTTGGAGCCGGGAAGCCTTGCAGGCGTTCCAGCGCTACTGCGCGCGCAGTCCTTCCTGTCGCTACATCCAGCGCATATCTTGCATCAAGCTGATTGGCTTACCTTCCTGTTTTCCGGACGCTTTGTTTCCGATGACAACAACGCGCTTAAAACAGGCTATTCTTCTCTCACACGAAGCTGGCCCGAATGGATGGCCCAGCACGCGCTGTACCCGGCGCTCCCCGATGTTGTTGAACCCGGTACGATCATTGGCACCATCACGCAAAATGCTGCAAAACGCTTTGGGCTATCGCCCAGAACCCTTGTGATTGCGGGCACCACTGATGGCTGCGCATCCTTTATCGCTTCCGGTGCGCGTGAACCGGGCGATGCGGTTTCGGTTCTTGGGACGACACTGACTTTGAAATTGCTTTCCAACAAGCCCATCAATGCGCCGGAATTTGGAATTTACAGTCACCGGCTGCTGGGAAACTGGCTGGCAGGCGGTGCCTCTAACGCGGGCGGCGCAGCCTTGCTTAGTCACTTCACCGCGGATGAAATGACAGCGCTGAGTGCCATGGTCAATCCAGACAAACCAACGGGTCTCAACTACTATCCTTTACCCAGCAAGGGCGAGCGCTTTCCGGTCAATGATCCTGAATTGCCACCCCGATTAACGCCGCGTCCGGACGATGCTGCCACTTTTCTTCAAGGAATGTTTGAGGGGATAGCCACTATCGAAGCGAAGGGTTACGCTTTACTTGAAAAATTGGGAGCACCAGCTTTGAGGTCTGTTCGTTCGATGGGAGGCGGCGCCAAGAATTTGCAATGGACAGCCATTCGCTCCAGAAGTCTTGGCGTGCCTGTTATCAATGCCGCGTCCGATGAAGCCGCATCTGGTGCTGCCCGACTGGCTCTTATTGGAGCGTACAATGCTTGAAATAGTGGACCTGTTGAAAGTGGCTTCACAGTTCGATGCATTTTTCATCGATCAGTTTGGGGTTCTGCTGGATGGTGAGAGGCCCTATCCGGGTGCGCGAGAAGCATTAGCGGCGCTCAGCGATCTTGGAAAACCGATTCTTCTTCTATCGAATTCCGGAAAGCGGGGCGAAGCCAATGCCCGCCGGCTGGTTCAACTTGGGTTTGCGCGGAGCTTGTTTCAGGAAGTCTTAAGTTCCGGCGAAGTTGCGCACGCACAATTGGCTTCGGCTATCGGCATCCATTTGCCGCCAAAGCCAAAAATCTGGCTTCATTCACGCGATGGCGATTTGTCTGCTGTTGAAAATCTTCCGGTCGAATTGGTTCAAGCGCCAGAGAGTGCTGATTTACTGCTGCTGGCTGCCAGCAATGCGGATAGGATATCACTCGACGAATATTCGCATTTGTTAAGATCGGCGGCGGACCGCAACATTCCATGTTGGTGTACCAACCCGGATATCGTCATGCTCACGGCTCATGGACCAAAGCCAGGCGCTGGACGAATAGCGCAGGAATATGGCGCAATCGGCGGGTCGGTTACGCTTATCGGCAAACCCTATCCCATGATCTATCAGGAAGCGGCACGAAGACTGGAGTTGAAAAATCCACGCGTGCTTTGCATCGGTGACAGTATCGAACATGACATTGCAGGCGGCTTCACTGCGGGGCACAAGACCTGTCTTGTGGGTAGCGGAATTCACGCGCGCTCATCCATCAAGGATTTGGAGTTGGAAGCAAGAGAAGGTGGAGTGATGTTCGATTACTACATCACCGCTTTCCGATTGAAGGAAGAGTAGCGGCTACGTTTTTTCGTGCGCGGGTAAGCAACAGAGGATGGGAAACGTTTATTGGATCATCGTGCAGGATATTTCGGGGCGCCTCAGATTTGGCGGTTGTGTTGCAAAAATCCAATTTGAACGGAGCGCGGCTTAACTCTGGACGCGATTAAGCAGCGAGGGTTTGGAACTTTTGTTTGATAGATAGTGCATTTCGTTATTTAAAGACTTCTTGCTGTTAGTCTCTTCAAGTCGGCTCTCTGCTTCGCATTGCGATATCGCTATTCCGTTGGTCTCACTCCCAGCAATGGAGGGTTGAATGATCGAGATCAATGCCGGGTTCCGCCATCATTTCCTTGCGATTGCGCAGGCTCAATTGCAAACCAGGTACTACCGGACGCACAGCGGGCCCAAGGGAGTGACAGTACCGGATGCGTTGTGTTGCACAAGAAATTACGACACGAGCAATTTTTGCCATTCTTCGCCAAACAGCCTGCTTGCACAGTGGCGATGGAAGCGTGTTCCAGCAGTCATCATTGGGGCCGTCGGAGGGGCGTCCATCCCAGCACAACCGTCATCCGTCCCGCTCATCCCGAATTTCCACGACCTCGTTCCGACGCCATCACCGCCTTATTTTAGTCATCGCGTGCTTTGCATGGAAACTTGTAGAGGTAGGATCGGTTGACAAAGAGGGCTGTTTGCTTGAGCGGCCAAACCCCTGCGGCCGTCATGGGGGATATCAGGCTGGGCTCCTACATCGCCAATAATCAGCGCGCGAAAAGACGCCAGTTAAGAAAAGTCAGAGTTTCAGGTGGGTTCGACCACATTTACGCTTTCGAGAGCGTCGTCGCGGCTTCGTAAGCGAAAGTCGTGCGTGAACGGAAGGTGACAGGGGCACGTTCGATCGAAGCGTAGAATTTTGAACCAATGTTGTTCGCCCCTCATAAAAGCAGCTGGTGATAATGATAAGAGGCATCCGGGGCACTTAATAGGTCTATATCCAACACACCCTGTTTCGGGTCGATGAACGATGGAACCGACAGCGATCGATTGCGTTGCCTGTATGAGGAGGAACAAACATGTCGATACGGTTTCATATAGCAGCGCTGCTTAGTATCGTCGTTAATGCGGTTGTTTTTGGCATCGGCGCGATAACGGTACTCTCGGTGCCATCTCTTGCACTAGAGGCGAAAATGCTTCTGCCGCTATGTGTAGCGACGAGCTTGATCGTTGCTCCACCTATTTCTTGGTGGTTCGCGCCGCGTTTGCGAAACAGATACTGGCGTCAGCGCACTCCCACACATGTGTAGTTTACCTGTGCCCTTCCCTTGTTGAAAGTCAACATGGTGGGCCTAATTCAGTTGATAGCCTGGAGCAACATTATGTCAGAAACAGACCCAAAACGTGCTTGGAAAATAGCGGCAGATAACCGTGTGTGCTTTTACGGGTGGAATGGGAAGCAAGTCCCAATGACACCCATTGTGCGTGAAGAAGAGGGAACGATTTATTTCCTTGCCGATGTAGACAGTGAAAAAGTGACTGATATTCACGGGAAATTACCTGTGCAGCTTACTTTTTCCAACGAATCCTCCAATGACTATTTGTTCATCGCAGCGGATGCTCAAATCTCAAATGACCGCTCCAAGATCAAAGAATTATGGACCCCTTTTGCAAAAGCATTCTGGGATTCAGAGGATGACCCGGACATCCGACTGATCGTGGTTTCTCCAAACCATGCAGAATTCTGGGACGGCCCGGGCAGGGTCGCTGCAACAGCAAAAATGCTTTTTGCGTCTGTCACCGGCAACAAACCCGATATGGGCGATAATCGCGAAACCGGAATGTAGAACGGGCAGACGGAAAGAACTGTCCTGGGTTTAGAGTTAGCTTTGCCCAAATTTGTCCACTGCTAACATGAGCTGGCTTTTCCGGAGCAGCACAACCGCTGACCTCCGGAACCGCCAACAACGTGGCTAGGACTGTAACTCGGTTTCATCGACGGGGTGGCATGCAGGCGTCGTTTCATAATCGAACATCTTAAGATTGGCCGCCGTAGAAACCTGATTTCTCGCCGACCGGTGTTCAAACCATAAATCGCAGCATCATTATTGCAAATGACACGGTGATAGCGCCGCCTATGCGGGTGGCGATCTGCGCAAATGGCATGAGTTCCATTCTGTTGGAAGCCGTCAAGATTGCGATGTCGCCCGTGCCGCCCTGACCACTGTGGCAGCCTGCAACAATCGCAGTATCGATCGGATAGAGCCTGACCCATCTTGCGGTAATGAAGCCTGTTGCAATGAGGGAGGAGACTGTGGCAAACACAGTCACCACTGTTGGAAGCGTGAACACGGCGATGAAAGTATCCCACGGTGTCAGTGCCACGCCCATCGCAAACAGAAGGGGCCAGGTCACAATGGTGGAAAAGAACCGGTAAACTTGCCGGCTACCGTTTTCGATAACCTCATCAAACAGCCGCCCGATCTTTGCCGCAACGACGAGAAAAAGCATGGTTATCGGTGCGGGAAAAGCGGTTAGCTTCTGGATATACACGCCCAGCAGATACAGGCTAACGATCGTAATACCGGCGGCGGCAACATCTTTGATTTCAAGGGGTTTGGACGATATCCTCACTTTTGATCGCACATTATCTGTACCCGGCTGCAATTGCCCCTCGCCCGTGAAATTTGGACGATATTTTCCCAGCAGGTTGAGTAGGCCGCAGAGAAGAACGGCGGTAAAACTCGCGAGCATCACGACTGGGATGATCTGTGCGAACAAGGTATCCTGCGGCTGATGCAGGATGAGAGAATATCCCACAGAAAGCGGTATTGCCCCCTCACCCAGGCCTCCGGCCATAATGGGGGCGACGATGAAGAACAAACTGTGCGAGGCAGTTAATCCCATCGCCATGCCCACAAGGGTGCCGACGATAAACGCTACAATGGAACCTGCAGCAAGCGGAACAAGGATCTTCAAAAATCCTTGCACCAGCACCTAACGGTCCATGCTGATGATACTTCCGACAATGATAGCGGAGATATAAAGATAGAGGAAATTTGACTGCTTGCAGAATGTCGTGACAGCGGCCGCGACTGACGGCGGAATAACCCCATAGAAGACTGCGGCAGAAGGCACGACGAATGTCATGATGGGAGCGCCGCCCATCAAGCCGAGAATAGGGATCCGCCTGCCCAGCTCCATGAAAAAGAATCCACCAACCGACAGAATGCCAATTGCCATCGTCAAATCAGAAGGAACCTTGTCGATTGATACGAAGCCGATGATCAGCAGTGTTAAAAGCAGATAGATTGGAAGCGGCACAACGCCGATGCGTAGGCTCTGCGCGAACCAGAATCCTGCACGCCAGTCTACTTTGTTAGCTTTTTGATTTGTCAACTTACGATGAACCATTTTTCCTCGTCAATGGAATGAAACGTCCCGCTGTCGAGCATCCCATTTGGGTCTTGCAGACGCTCTGCATCTATCGTCGAGGGAACGCTGCAGAAGCGAAAAGAGAATGTTTTTCTGAGTGCTAGGATGTTTTGTTTACAAAGAGATGATGAACGCCTTCCCCACAGATCAATCCTTGCTTCGGCAAAGATCGCATCACAAGGAGTCGTGGGTTGTGCGCTTTGACCTGCAGGCGCGGTGGTCCAATCACCGCAACATTTTTGGGTCAGCCTTCCAGAACTGTTCGGTTGATGGAGACTCATCGCGACGCACGCTTCCGCGCCTGTTTGGCACGGCGAGCGTTGGGTATGTTAGCAAGGCATAAAATATCATCAAAAATTTGGTCAATCACTACACATAAGTTCTAGTTTGAGAGCTGAATGAATTGCCGTAGCATTTTTATGAGCGCAATTCCCCAGATGTAGGGATGCCACTGGAAAGGGCAGAAGGAGGCACACCGGCGGCTCGAGTGGCCTGGGCTTTAGCGACCAGCTATGATCGATTGCAGGAAACATCCCAATGAGCGATGGGATGCGTCTTGGTCACACCTGTGGGGAAGATGCTCTGGGTCAACGGCTTCCGCTGTCCTGCCAAAACTTGCGGAAATCATAGATGCGGAGTTTGCGCTTCCAAACGAGAGTTGAAGACAAGCCTATTCAAGCGCAGAACGCAGGAGCCTCTCCAGAATGCATCCAGCATTTCACGGAGAGCCAATCGATGAACGGTTTGAGACAGCCCTTGTAACCAGACGAGCAAGCCCGCCTCATTTTGGCTCAGGACATCCAGCGATGACGTGTCCACAGCCACGACTTGTAAACAGGTCCCCCACTGTGAGACGCCGCCCTTGCACCGTATGCAGCAACAACGACCCTACGAGCGCCTGCTAGGGCAGTCGGCCGCTCCCGCCTTCGTGCTGACGCTCCATGAATTTGCGGGTCAGTTGCACAAGGCATTCGTGAGCTTCCGCTTCCGTAAGTCCGGTCTGGAGTTTCCCGTCGAACTCGGCGGGTTCGTTCCTGTAGGCTTCAATGACCGACCAGGTTCCGTCATCTTCTCTAAGCTTATAGCCGTTCTCAATCATATCGTCCGTCCTCATGCCTCAGATACCCGGGCAGCGGCATCTTTGCTGATTGATCCCAAATACATGTCGCCGGTGCATGTCCTAAGGTCTGGGCCAAGCAGGCCCAAACTGTTTCATGTCTGCGACGCTGCCCTCGGCAAGCGTCTGTTGATATCTGCTAAAACGCATCTGATCTCACGGGGTTCCGTTTGACACCCTATTTGGACTGCGCGGAGATTGATGATTTTCTCATTTCAGTACGCACAACACGCAGCATTCGTTGCGTGGCAAGGAATTGAGCCATACTGGCTGGTGTTAAACGCACAGCTGCAAGCGTCGCTTTATACTACGTCGTAGACTCATAAACTGATGCACCAGATGCGCACGGCGATCAGTTTGACAGCAGCGAGGAAGTTGTCCGGGTTCTTGTCGTAACGCGTTGCAATGCCACGATAGTGTTTGATGCGGTTAAAGAAGCGCTCGACCAGATTTCTCTGGCGATAAACCCATGGTGAGAAGGCAAAGATTTCTCGGCGATTGGATTTGGGTGGAATGTTTGCCCATGCTTTTAGTTCTGCGGCTTTCTTCCGGATGCCATCAGTATCGTAAGCTTTGTCAGCGAGCAGCGTGCCGCCTTCTTTGATGCATTCTATGAGCCCCTCAGCCTGTGAACAGTCAGCAACCTGTCCACCTGTCAGGCAAAGATTGATCGGACGGCCTTCTGCATCAACAATCGCGTGGATTTTGCTTGTGAGGCCGCCACGGGAACGTCCCATGCAACCATCGTCGGCATCCCTTTTTTTCCTGTGGCTCCGTGCTGGTGAACACGAACACAGGTGCTGTCGATCATCACGATGTCACCATCATAGGCTTGAGATACAGCCTCCAGCAGCCGGTCCCATACACCGGCACGACGCCATCGAACGAAACGGTTGTAGCAGGTCGTTGCAACACCATAGCGTTCAGGGATTTCGGACCATGATGACCCGGTGCGGAAGCGCCACAGAATGCCATTGAGTACCATACGATCATCAACGCGGGGAACGCCACGAGGTTTGCATGGCAACAGCGGTGCAATAATCGACCATTCACGTTCTGTAAGTTCATAGCGACGACATGACATCAAACACCTCCAGTTCAGGGGGAACTTGAATAACTAATTCATTAAAATAACTAGTCTATTTATGAGTGCACGACCTAAATAGAACAGCTATTTGCTAAAGAGAGCTTATGTCTTGAACTAAGGTCATTCTCTCATTTGAAGTGGCAGCACTCGCCACGCGCCTCCCTTCGCTTGCACACGTGCTAGTATAGCCCTGCTCAAGGGAAGAAGCGTTCCGATCGCCGATGCTTATACAGCCTACGATGCCCGCGCCCGACAGTCACTCATAGGGCGCCTCAGACAGCAAGGCTGCTGCCATTACCGGCTGCGGTACGAGATCATTTGTGCGGCAGAACTCCACAATCCAGTAAACATGTGCGGAGGCAACCCTGTAATAAACGGTTTGCTGCACTCTGCGACGTTCCAGAAGGTTGAGCCGCCGCAATGCTGCCAGATGCTGCGAAATGGCAGAATGGCCGGTTCGCATGGCGCGTGCGATCTCGCCAACCGACTTTTCTTCCTCAAGAAGAAAATACAGGACGAGCAAACGCTTCCGATATCCAATGACACGGAAAAATGCGGCTGCCGCATCGAATTTCTTCTCGAGTTTTTCCGACTGAGGAAAACGTTCCATCAATACCCCGTCTTAACTGAATTCAGCCCACGAGGATCTTCGTTCATTGACCAGACCGACGGGGCCAGAAATGGGTTCACATAAACACGATCCTGTCGGCCAGGATCACCAACGCTGATGCCAAAAATGCAACAAGGATGGAAACCCGCCTCGATAAAGCCGACAAACGATGCGCTGCGTAAGCATTCCCGGACGCCTCCACTTTCCGAACCCAGACGACGGCCGCTGCCATTCATCGGGAGGAGTACGCCCACCAGACCATCCGATCCCTATGCTCGGCCAACCTTGACTTCCCATCCCTGAACCGTATCTGTGGCTCGAAAGGTTGGCGCTGTCAGGAAGGCAAGAACTACGACGGAAATCCGTGTGGGCTTATTCTATTCCTTTCGACCACCCAAGAAAATCCCAATTATTTATTGAGGGGATGCTTGCCGAACGACGAGAATCCGGACTTGCCGAAGCGAGGACAAAGGGCCTGGCACAATGCGTTGCGCGGTCAACGACCGCATAATTGGACATGGCAGCGGTGGCGCTATCCTTGATGTGCGTTCAAAATCGGGTCTTTCGAGCGCTTACTGTCTCTTAACATGGCTTTGGCTATGTCGCCTTTTGCAACTTTACCTGATAATTTCCGTTTCATATGCGCTTTCCTATCATGTTCGGGGACCTAATTTGTATCTTGAAATCATCATTGTCGTGCTTCTCACGCTTCTCAACGGTGTTCTGGCCATGTCTGAGCTTGCCGTTGTGTCATCACGGCCGGCGCGCCTACGCGTTATGGCCGACAAGGGAAGCAGGGGCGCCCAGATTGCTATTTCCCTGGCGGAAACCCCGGGACGTTTTCTCTCGACCGTGCAGATTGGCATTACATTGGTCGGCATTTTGTCAGGTGCATTTTCGGGCGCCACGCTGGGCGCGAGACTGACCGGCTGGTTGGTCAATCAGGGTTTGTCCCCTTCAATTGCCGATGCATTGGGTGTGGGGTCAGTGGTGGTCTGCATTACCTATCTCTCGCTGATTGTTGGTGAGCTGGTCCCCAAGCAGATCGCCTTGCGTGAGCCGGAAGTCGTTGCAAGCCGCGTTGCTCCCGCCATGGTTCTTCTGTCAAAACTTGCGGCGCCATTGGTGTGGTTGCTCGATACATCCGGCCGACTTGTGCTCAAAATGCTCGGGCAATCGGGGCAATCTGGAGACAGTGTCACCGATGAGGAAATCAAATCCGTGCTTGCAGAAGCACACCACGCCGGCGTGATTGAGACGGAAGAATCGCGGATGATCGCCGGCGTGATGCGTCTGGCTGATCGGACCGCTCGGGGGTTGATGACGCCGCGGCTCGATGTGGAAATGGTGGATATTTCGGACGATATCGAGTCGATTCGCGACCAGCTCAAAAGCAGCAGTCGCTCCCGGCTTCCGGTTCGTGGTAAGGATTCTGAGGAAATTATCGGTGTGCTCCAGGCTCGTGACTTCTTTCATCACCTCTCAACGAGTGGCGATGTGCGGATCCGCGACATCGTCAAGGATGTTCCGGTGGTTTCCGACTTTTCCGATGCGCTGGACGTGGTTGAAGCAATCCGCGGTACTCCAACCCATATGGTGCTTGTCTATGACGAGTACGGCCATTTTGAGGGCGTCGTCACTGCCGGCGACGTGATGGAAGCCATTATTGGTGTCATGCAGGAAGACCACGTTGCAGAACAGGCCATCGTGCGGCGCGCCGATGGCTCCTATCTTGTTTCTGGCTGGATGCCGATTGACGAATTTTCCGAGTTCATGCGCTTTCCGATTGAGGATGATGTTGAATACAATACGATTGCCGGCTACGTCCTGGAGGAGCTCAAGCATCTGCCAGACGTCGGTGAAAGCTTCAGTCGAAATGGATGGACCTTCGAGATCGTCGACCTGGATGGCCGACGCATTGACAAATTGCTGGTCAGTTCGCAACAGCAGGATGCAGGATAAAGGTGGCGCGCGATGTCAGCGCGCGCCATTTCTGCCTAGCTTTTATGATGGACGGATTGCAATGCGTAGACGGGGGTGGATATCCCCTCCATTCGCGCCTTGAGCTGAAGCGACAAATATTGCGAATAATGCCGCGATTGATGCAGGTTGCCGCCATGGAACCACAACGCTTCCTGCTGCGTCGGCTTCCACATATTGCGCTGTTCGCCTTCCCACGGCCCGGGATCCTTGGGCGTTTCAGAACCCAAACCCCAGACCTTGCCCACCTTGTCTGCCGTTTCCTTGTCAATAATGTCCTCAACCCAGCCATTCATGGACCCATAGCCGGTTGCATAAACGATCAGATCGGCCGGCAATTCCGTGCCGTCGACAAGTCTGACACTGTTGTCTGTGATCTCATCAATTTGCCCCGAAGCAAGCTTGATCTTGCCGTCAATGATGAGCTGGGAAGCACCAATATCGATATAGTAGCCGGACCCGCGTCGCAGATATTTGAGAAACAGCCCCGATCCATCGGAACCAAAATCGAGTTGGAAGCCAGCTTTTTCGAGTGCTGAGTAGAAATCGGCGTCGATCTCACGGATCCTGTCGTAGATTGGTATCTGGAACTCATGCATGATACGATAAGGAAGCGAAGCGAAGATCAGATCGGCCTTGGCGGTCGTGATGCCGTTCTGCACCGCCTCTTCCGAGTAGAGTGCGCCCAGCCCATGTTTCATCAAAGGCTCCGAGCGGACGATATGCGTCGATGAGCGCTGAACCATCGTCACATCAACTCCAGCTTCGCAAAGGGCTGCACAAATATCGTGGGCAGAATTGTTCGACCCGATGACCACGACCTTCTTGCCCTGATAGCCTTCCGGTCCCGGATGCTGGGACGAATGTTGCTGCTCGCCCTCAAAACGATCCTGTCCTTTGATGCTCGGAACATTCGGCTTGCCCGACATGCCGGTAGCAAAAACCAGGTGTTTGGGCCGCAGCGTGATTTCTTCGCCATCTCGGTCGATGACAACCGACCACTCCTTGTTGCTATCATTCCATTTTGCCGACTTCACCGTGGAATGCGTCCAGTAATTAAGCTCCATCACTTTTGTGTAGAACTCCAGCCAGTCGCCAATCTTGTCTTTCGGCGCAAAAATCGGCCAGTTTTTCGGGAAGTCAATATAAGGCAGATGATCGTACCAAACCGGGTCATGCAGACAGAGAGACTTGTAGCGCTTGCGCCATGAATCCCCCGGACGCGCATTGCGCTCGACAATGATCGTTGGGACCCCGAGCTGACGCAGGCGCGCGCCCAGCGCTATGCCGCCCTGCCCGCCACCGATCACCAGCACATAGGGCTGTGTCTGATAACCAAGGCTACGCTCCTCCTCTTCGCGCTCTTCCTTCCAGGTCTTCGCACCAAGATTCTCACCGTGCTTTGCCCCGAGCGGCCGGGTCAAGCCGGATCTTTCCTCATGGCCTTTCAACTCCGACATGACGGTGAGAAGCGTCCATATCTTTCCGCCCTTCAGACGAATAAGTCCGTAGCCGCGTGCGACTTCAGTTTCAAAACAGATCCAGCTTTCCGTTACACCATCTGCATCCGTCGCCGCTTCCCCCGGCGCAACACGCCATTGAACCGGCTTTATCAACTGCAATTGCGATTGCAGCATGTCACGCAACTGCTCATGCCCCTCCACAGTTTTGATATTCCAGGTGAAGGCAACCAAATCGCGCCAGTAGCAATCATCTACAAACATCGAAACCGCTTCGTCGATCCGGCCTGCTTCAAGTGCTGCGCCGAACCTTTCGAGCAAGGCCTGCACGCGCACGTTTGGTGTTTTCTCAAGCATTAAATTTCCTCCCATAGATGTTGGCGCCGAGCTCTCCCAAGCGCGGCGTTGCATGCGTTAGCGTTTAAGATCGATCAGTATTTTGAGCTGGGTGCCGGCACGGTCGAGCAGGCTGTCAAAGCCTTCTCTAACGGCATCCTGCAACGCGATTGTCTTGGTCACGATGTTTTTTGCTGGGATCTGGCCGCTCGCAATCAGCCTGGCCACACGCGGCCAATAATGCGTGGGATAGGCCCATGCACCCCGGATATCGATATCCTTGAAAGTGACATCGAACCAGTTGAGCGGGTTTTCATGCGGGTGAAGACCGGTCTGTACCACCACGCCCTGTTTGCGCACGGCATCGGTGCAGTTTTTCAAGGCATGTTCATTGCCAACACATTCGATAGCTACGTCACAGCCGACATTGCCTTCAGTTGCCGCACGCACCACCTCGCCAACATCCTCTAGTTTCGGATTGATGGTATGCACATCACCGAGCTTTTCCCGGGCAAGCTGCAACCGCGTTTCATTGAGATCAGACAGAAATAGCTGCGAAGCGCCTGCGGCGCGTGCTGCCATTGCAACCAGAATGCCAATAGGGCCAGCGCCCGTCACCAGCACACTGTTGCCAGCCGTGACACCGCCACGATCGCAGGCGTAAACCGCTACCGCCGCAGGTTCGATCAACGCCGCTTCTTCATCACTGAGGTTATCGGGAATCGGCTGGACATTGTAACTGTTGAGCAAAGCCTGTTGGGCCATGCCGCCCGAATGCCAGGACAATCCCGCAAGTGCCAGACTGGTGCTTAAATGATAAAGACCTCTTTGGGCAAAATAATCGCCCGCGCGCGGCATGATCAAGGGTTGTACCGACACGCGGTCCCCGATCTTGACGTGGCTGACATCCGCACCCACCGCTTTGACCACCCCGCCAAATTCATGCCCCAGGATCTGGGGGGCAATCGCTTTGGTATAGGGATGCGGCTTTGTAGGAATGAAAATGGGACCATAGGCATATTCGTGCAGATCGGTCCCGCAAATACCACAGAAACGGTTTTGGACCACGACCTGATCCGGGCCGGGATCAACAGGTGGTGGCACGTCTTCAACGCGCAGATCCTTGGCAGCATAAAAGCGCAATGCACGCATATATTTCTCCTCCATTTGCCTCATGGGAAGAAAAAGCAAGCCGCATGCCAATTGCTGTTCAAAGAATAGGTTACTGTTTTCGTATGATTTTATCCTCGGGAGACGATTCAGCCTAAACGGATGCAACAGGTTGGATGCAACAGGTGTTGCAACTCCTGCATCATATTTGGGACTGTTTCAGTCGACGATGGATCGTCGACCGATTGACGCCCAGTTTTCGAGCCAGCGCTGAGATATTGTTGCCGCAGGCGTCAAGCTGACTGCGCAGGGTTGGCTGATCATTGTTCTCAAAAATATCCGGTTGAAGATGATCGGGCAGACAGTCGGTGGTAATGATCTGACTGGCCGCCATTGCCGCTGCAACACGCAACGTATTGTCCAGCTCACGCAGATTTCCCGGCCAGCGATAGACAGCGAGTTTCGCCTTCGCTGAGCGGTCAATCGTGAGCTTTTCACCCTCTTCATCCCCGATGCGGCGCAAGAGGTGGTCAACGAGACTATCGAAGTCTTGCCGGTTGCGCAGTGCAGGCAGGGTCAGTGTCGCCGCATTGAGACGATAAAGCAGATCTTCGCGAAACCGGCCCTGGGCGGCGAGAACTGCCAGATCATGATGGGATGCTGACAACAGCCGGAACTTGACGGGCTTCGGTTTCAGCGCACCCACCGGCTGGATTTCGCTTTCCGAGAGAACACGCAACAATCGGCTCTGCAGGACAAGCGGCATATCGCCAATCTCGTCGAGGAACAAGGTGCCGCCATTGGCCGCCTCAATGAGCCCGATCTTTCCCTTTTGCGTCGCACCGGTGAAAGCACCTGCCACATAGCCGAACAACTCGGATTCGATGAGCTGTTCGGGTATAGCCGCGCAATTGACCGCAATAAACGGACCGGGTTTAGCGCTGCTGTCGTGAATGGCGCGTGCCAGATATTCCTTGCCGCTGCCGGTTTCACCCCTGATTAGAATGGGGAGATGGCGGTCCGCAAGTCGTGCGGCGCGGGCCTGGAGCGCCTCCATGGCCGGATCACCGAAACTCAACTGACGAAGGGCGGCAGGCAAACGGGTGGCCTGACTGGGCGTTGAGGTGCGGAAACTGCTGACAGGGGCAATCGCACTTGCAAACAGGGTGAGACCGTTGCGCGCCTCAAGCAGACGCTCACCGTTAGGTCGTCCTCGCATCAGCGTCGGAAATTGCTCGATCTCGATATCGAAGACGTCGGAAATCGGCTTGCCGATGAACTGTCTTGTCGCAAGATCAGGGCGGCCCATCGCGCGCGCAACTGCGCCAAAGCCGCCATGCGTCAGGCCCGTGATGATACCATCGCCGTTGACGGTGAGTGCTGCATCCGGATCGACATCGAGAAAATCCGGTAATTTTGCCAGACGCAGAACCCAGTCTTCGCCCGCTCGGGTCATCAAATTGGCAAGCTCGATCCGCCGCGCGGTTGACGCAACCAGATGCAACGCCAATTGCTGGCTGGCTTTTGCCGTTGGTGAGCGCAGCTGCGATATATCGAGCACCGCCGAAAGATCACCGAACGTATCGAAAATGGGCGCAGCCGTGCAGGTCAAGCCGATGTGGCAGGCATCAAAATGATCGTCCTGATGAATGATTACCGGTTTGCCCGAAACCATGCAGGCGCCGACGGCACATGTTCCTGCACGATCTTCCGACCATTCCGATCCGAGATAAAGACCCGCCTTGCGCAACTGATTATCGAATGTCGGATCGCCCATGAATTCAACCGTGACGCCGCGCGCATCTGAAAGCAGCAAAACATAATTCTGATCTGCAACCTGCCTGAAGAGGGCTTCAAGACCGCTACGCCCGATGCGAATAAGTTCCTCCGATTGCTCGCGATGCTCACGCAGCAATGTATCGGGCACGATATAAGCTTGCTGGGTCTGAGCGGGATTAAGTTGATAATCGTTGAGACAACGTAGCCAGGATTGGATCACCGGACGATCACGATCCGAGGCGCCACCCATGGCGACGCGCTCAATCTCCTTGATGTGCGACAGTGCCGACACCATGATCCTCCTCCTCTGGCCAATGCTGGCACAAGTCAGACGTTGCTTCAAGTCGCGATCATGACCGTGTTCAACCGTGCATAGGCATTCTTTCGCCGTCCCTTTCACGACTTGCCATCTCATATGAAGGTGATTAAATTACTCATCTTTAATCCCTGACAGCTGGCACCGCCAGGTGGTCGCCTTGACGAGGACATTTCTCAGATTGAGCTTTTGGCATTCGATGATTTGGAACGCGGACGGTATCCGTGTGACCGCCCCGGTGAAATGGCGCGTTCTGGACGGATTGGTCAGCGTCTTTTGGGAGGCTGAAAGTCCCTCCGGCGCTTCGGGTTATTTCCTGTCACATGATCCGCGCATCATGATCTTCTTCCAGGATGTCTCGTCGAAAATTCGCATATCGAACCAGCAGCGCTTTGGCGAAAGCCACCGACGACCCATGGCGCGGGCAATTTACATTCCGGCTGGTGTACCGCTGTGGACAAGCACGGTCGCAGCGCACCGCTTTTCTCATCTCAATCTACACTTTCACAAAGATCGCCTGCTCAAATATCTGCGTCCATCCCTTGGGATCTCGCTCGCGATGACCACGATGCGCAGCCCTGTTGAACTGCATGATATCGGCGCCCTTGAAGTGCTCGCAAAGTTGCTCGAAGAGGAAGTCAGCAATCCCTCTCAGCACACATTGTATGTCGAGAATCTCATCGGCACTATATTAGCACGAATGCTTGTCACTGCGTGTGACCAGAAGAGGCCGGGCAATGGCCGATTGACACAAGCTCAGTTGAACAAGCTCAACGCAAGAATAGGCGTCAGTCACAATGGTCGCCTCAGTGTTTCAGAGATGGCCGCAACTGTGGGTCTGTCCGAAAGCTGGTTTTCGAATGTGTTTAAACAGACCACAGGCCAGACACCGTTACAATGGCAGTTGGCCAAGCGGATTGATCGCGCACAGGAGCTTTTGCGCTTCAAGGAGGCCACAGTGGCGGAGGTGGCCGCTCAACTCGGCTTCACGGATCAAGCCCACCTAACCAAAGTGTTCCGACAGGTGGTGGGCGAAACTCCGGCCGCCTGGCGCCGGCTTGATCATAACGGCCTTTAATCGCTGTTCGGCGGCGCTCCTTGCGCCCGATCATAAAGCGCACGCAGTGATCCTTTACCAGCTCCGACGCAATGTCGCGGTGATTTCACGGCCCGGATTATAGAAATCTGCGCCAAAGCCACCATAGGCCACATATTTCTTGTCGAACAGATTGCTGACATTGACTTCAAGGGTCGACTTATCCAGGAATTCATAACTGAGCGCCGCATCGAAGACCACACTCGCATCAGCGCCCGAATTATTGGCGGCCGTGAAATAATAGGCCCCGGTATAGCGCGTCCCCAGGCCAAGGGTAAGATTTCCGATCTTGCCGTGGCCAGGCAGGGTATAGTTGGCCCATAATGAAGCCAGATGATTGGAGACAAATTGCGGTTTGTTGCCTTCCGTTCCGTCTCCCCCGTTCTCTACAATTTCGGGATCAAGGTAGGAGTAGGCCGCGGTGAGACTGAAATGATCCGTGATTTCCGCCTTGGCTTCAAGATCAATGCCCCGGACGCGGATTTCACCAATCGTGCTTGGCTGCGCAGTGATGGGATCAGTGATCGAGATATTGTTCTTCGTCAGGTCATAGAGCGCAAGCGTGAACAGCGCTGGAAAGGCTTCCGGGCGATATTTGACACCAACTTCAAACTGCTCGCCGCGCTCCGGATCCACACCGATGGCGGGTGGGGCCACTGACTGCGCATAGCTGCCATAGACAGCCCATGCGTCACTGACCTTATAGGTGAGGCCAAATCGGCTGGTCAGCTCATCGAAATCCGCTTGGGTGCTGCTGTTTCTGATCAAGTTTGTCTGCTGCAAATCCAGCCAGTCATTGCGCAGGCCGATGCTGGCAATCCATTTCTCGGCTATTGTCAAATCCTGCTGCAGATAAAGCGCTGTCGTCCTTTGCTTGCTGGCGACATTGCTAAAGAGCGGCACGCTCGCCGGCGCTCCTGTGTAAACCGGATTTGTCCAGTCTATACTCGGTGCGCTCCCAAACCGCGTCGCGTTGTTGGCTTTGTAATCATTATATTGCAGGCCAAGCATGGTGCGACTTTTCACATTGGCAAAATCCGTTTCATAGGTCACATTCGCATCGCCAATAAAATTGTTTCCCGACGCTTCATTGCCAAAGTAGGAGCGTCCGGCAATGGTCGAACCATCAGAAGGCGTCGAGGATATGTAGGCATAGCCGAAATCCGTGCTCTGCTTGCTGTAGCGGCTATTGACACGCAGGCTGAACCCGTTGCCGAAATCATGATCAAACATGGCGCTGACGCTGTTTCGATCCGTACCGCGGTAATTATAGTCAGGTTCCCCAAAAAAGCGGCTGCGGCTGAAATCCGTGCCCACCGGATGGCCACCGCTGCCTGGCACACCGTTTTTATGAAGGTGATCAAAAACAATCGTCAGATTGGTGGCGTCATCGGGTCGCCAAGTCAAACCACCCATAATGAACTTTTCATCATCGCGGGAGTAATCATATTCGGCATCTCCATCGCGGAACTTTCCCGTCAACCGGTAGGACACTGTGTCATCAGGGGTAAGATTATTGCCAAAATCAAATCCCACTTCCTTGCGGCTGAATGAGCCACCTGTCACATAGGCTTCACCGAACCGTTCATTGCGCGGTCGCTTGCTGACATAATTAACTGAACCGCCGGGATCTGAAACACCAAAAACCGTTGAGTTTCCGCCCTTAAGAACCTCGACACGGTCGAAGGCATAGGGTTCTTCCCGAATGCCCCCAAACGGGCGTCCCAGGGGGAGGCCGTCGCGGTAAGTGGTTGCATCGAAGCCACGAATTTTAAAGAAATCAAAACGATCATCTGAACCGTAGAAGTCGGTGGAAACGCCGGCGGTGTACTGCAAGACCTGTTCAACACTCTGCGCTCCGCGCTGCTGGATTTCCTTTGCAGTAATAACCGACACAGAGGCGGAGGTGTCGAGAATATCCGTCGCCAGCTTGCTGCCACTCACCGTACGTGTCGCAACGATCGTGCTTCTATCATCATCGGAGCCCTTGCCATCAACAGTAATCGTCTCGAGGATGACCGTCGCAGTTTCGGGCTTTTGCTGCGGGATACTCTGCGCTCGACCATTCGCAGGCATCAACATCACCCATGCCGCACAACTGAGCAAGAGCTTGGTTCCTGTCCGCTCTGCGATTGACCGATTGTCTTCAGACAGTGTGCTTACCATGATGTTGTTCCGGATTAGAGCTTCGGTTACCAGCAGACACGTCCGGGGCGTGAGACAATAGCCTTGTCTGGCCCCCGCGATATCCCGCTATGTTGAGGGCTTTCCACTAACTTGAGACTATTTATCCAGTATTGTAAAATCCAGCATTATTGTAGAAAGCGACGGTTATTTCAGCGCAATATTGCCCGGCATTCGCTGCTGGCCTTGACGCTCGCGCTTTAAGCTGAGACTGAAAGACAAGTTTTACAGCCCGCGAAAGTATCTCGATGCAAAGCCTTGTCCGCTCCCTGTTCCTTCTTGCTGCGATCTGTGGTGTGGTCTTGGCGCCCACAGCTGCGAAATCCGAGCAAGAACAAGGCTATCCAATTGTCGTAAAGCACGCTTTCGGAACGACGATGATTGAGAAAAAGCCGGTGAGAATTGCCAGTGTGGCTTGGGCCAATCACGAAGTCGCTCTTGCGTTGGGGGTTGTCCCCGTCGGCATGGCTGCGGCAAATTTCGGAGATGACGATGGCGACGGAGTCTTGCCCTGGGTCACAGAACGGCTGAACCAACTCGGTGCTGAAACGCCCGTGCTTTTCGACGAAGGTGATGGAATTGATTTTGAAGCGGTTGCGGCGACCAGCCCCGATCTGATCCTTGCGGCTTATTCGGGATTGAGCGAATCCGATTATCAGACATTAAGTCAGATCGCGCCAGTGGTTGCCTATCCCGATGCTGCTTGGTCGACCGACTGGCGCCAGATGATCCGGCTCAACAGCACCGCCATGGGCCTGGCAAGCCAAGGCGATGCACTGATCAACAAGATCGAATCCGAGATCACCGAAACGCTGGCGGCTTTTCCGCAGCTAAAAGCAAAGTCTGCGCTGTTCGTCACCCATCTTGATGCTGGCGATTTAAGCACCATTCATTTCTACACCACCAATGACACACGAGTGAAGTTTTTCCAGGATCTTGGCCTGGTTTCTCCCAAAAGCGTGATAGCAGCATCTGAACCCGGTCAGTTTTCCGGTTCCATCAGTTCGGAGCGGGTCGATCTGTTCGATGACGTCGATATTATCGTCACTTATGGTGGCCAATCTTTGTCTGCAGCCCTCAAATCAAACCCACTTTTGTCCAAACTGCCCGTGGTCAAAAATGATGCATTGGTTATGCTCGGTCGCGATCCGCTCGGCACCGCAGCCAATCCAACGCCCTTGTCGATCCCTTTCGTGCTGAAGGACTATGTTGCGCTGCTCGCAGGCGCTGCGGACAAATCGAAATGAACGCGGTTCGCCTCGATACATCAGCACATCACTATTACGCTGCCGGCTCCAATAAATCCCGACTGCTATGGCTGTTGTTACTCGCCACCATTCTTGTCTTGGCTAGTGGCCTCTCGATAGGTCTGGGGACGCGCGCCGTGTCATTGGCAGAAATCCTCAATGCGCTCAATGGGCATCGCGAAACGATGGGCGAAGCAGCCGTTGCGTTGAGGATCCCCAGGACGCTACTCGCGATCATTGCTGGCGCGGCTCTCGGCCTTGCCGGTTGTGTGATGCAGGGGATCACGCGCAATCCGCTGGCTGATCCTGGGATCCTGGGTGTGAATATGGGCGCCGCGCTTGCGATGGTGATCGCCATAGCTTGGTTCAACATCGGATCGACTTATGCTCCTATCTGGGTGGCCATTGGCGGCGCGGGCGCCGCGGCTACCTTTGTTTATATCGTGGGCTCGCTGGGTCGGGGGGGCGCCACCCCGCTCAAACTCGCTTTGGCTGGCGCTGCAACCTCTGTTGCCTTTTCTTCTCTCGTGGTGGCAATCATTCTGCCGCGGGCAGATCTGGCCGGCAGCATCCGCGCCTGGCAGATCGGCGGCGTGGGCGGCGCCACTTTCGATCGGATCGTCCATGTATTGCCGTTTCTGGTGTTTGGGCTGGTGATCAGTCTATTGAGTGCCCGAAAACTGAATTCACTCGCATTGGGCGAGGAACTTGCAGCGGGACTGGGAGAGAACGTCGCTTTCGCACGTCTTTGTGCAGCGATCGGAGCAATCTTCTTATGCGGCGCGACCACGGCTATTTGCGGTCCAATCGGCTTTGTAGGTCTCGTCGTGCCGCATCTGTGTCGTTTGCTAATTGGTGTCGATCATCGCTGGTTGCTACCCTTTTCGGCAATCACTGGCGCCGTCCTGCTTGTTACCTCCGACATAATCGGACGGGTCATTGCGCGGCCGACGGAGATTGATGTTGGAATTATAACCGCCTTCCTTGGCGCTCCATTCTTCATCTACATCGTCCGACGTCAGCGGGTTCGGGAGTTGTGACTATGTCTGGCTCGGTTTGCGATCAGCTTTTGCGCCGTCGCCAGGTCGCCATGCGGGCCCGACACCGCCGCTTGGCCTGTCTGATCGTCATTTTGATCGCAGCATTTGCGTTGACATTAACGCTGGGACAGTCCTTCACCCCACCGCATCTGGTGATCAAGGTGCTGCTCGGGCAAAGCGTCCCTGGAGCAAGCTTCACGGTGGGACAACTTCGGCTGCCGCGCGCGCTCCTGTCGGTTCTCGCGGGTTTGAGTTTCGGTCTGGGCGGAGTGGCGTTTCAGACCATGCTGCGCAATCCTCTTGCAAGCCCTGACATTATCGGGATCAGTTCGGGTGCCAGCGCCGCGGCCGTCTTTGCAATTGTTGTTCTCTCTATGAATGGTGCAGCCGTTTCCATCTTTGCGGTTCTCAGTGGTCTCGCCATTGCCATGCTGGTCTATGCTCTGTCCTTTCGAGATGGCGTGGCGGGAACCCGGCTCATTCTGGTGGGGATCGGGGTATCGGCCATGCTCGAAAGCTTCATCGCCTATGTTCTGTCGAGCGCCCCTGCCTGGAACCTGCAGGAAGCAATGCGCTGGCTCACCGGAAGCGTCAACGGCGCGCGACTGGATCAACTCGCTCCACTGCTTCTTGCCCTGATGATCTTTGGCGGGCTGCTGCTGAGCAGACAGCGAGATCTTGAAATCCTGCGACTGGGGGACGACACTGCTGCCGCATTGGGCACCAATGTGGCACGTACACGCGTCATTATCATCATCGCTGCGGTGGGGATGATTTCCTTTGCCACCGCCATTGCCGGTCCAATTTCGTTCGTCGCCTTTCTGTCCGGTCCGATTGCCGCACGCATTTTCCGCAGCAATGGATCGCTGTTGCTGCCTGCCGCCCTCATCGGCGCCATTCTTGTACTGGTGGGTGATTATATCGGTCAATTCCTGTTACCCGGACGCTACCCTGTCGGCGTTATCACCGGCGCTCTTGGCGCACCCTACCTGATCTATCTCATTATACGCGTCAACCGGACCGGGGGTACATTATGACTAACCTCTCTCTAGAAGTGAAAGGCTTATCAAGCGGTTACGGCGATAATCTGATCCTCAAGGAGCTTGACCTCACCATTGTTTCAGGAAAAATAACGGTGATCGTCGGCGCCAATGCCTGTGGCAAGTCAACCCTGCTGCGCACCATGTCACGTCTGCTCGTTCCGCAGCAGGGCACCGTGCTGCTCGATGGAAAATCCATCCATAAGATGCCTTCACGTATCCTTGCCCGTTCGCTCGGATTGCTGCCGCAATCGCCTATTGCACCCGATGGCATCAGTGTTGCCGATCTTGTCAGCCGCGGCCGACACCCCTATCAGGGTATCTTCTCCCGCTGGACCCGCGCCGATAATGAAGCGGTTGCCGCAGCGCTCTGTGCGACGAAAACCCTGCAACTCGCCGACAGGATGGTCGACGAACTGTCCGGCGGTCAGAAACAACGGGTTTGGATCGCCATGGCGCTCGCCCAGCAAACGAAGATCCTGCTGCTGGACGAGCCAACCACCTTCCTTGATATCAGTCATCAGGTCGAGGTCCTTGATCTGCTCACCGATCTCAACCGAGAGCGGCAGACAACCATTGTTATGGTGCTACATGACCTCAATCTTGCTGCGCGCTATGCCGATCATCTCATTGCCATAAAGGCGGGAAAGCTGCATATCGAAGGGCCGCCAGATGCCGTTCTGTGCGAAGATACCGTCCGCGCGGTTTTCAATCTCGACAGTCAGATCATTACCGACCCGACCTCGGGGCGCCCGATGATGCTGCCGATCGGCCGTTATCCCAAGCGATAAGCGCGGCCCTGCTGGAATTGTCGAAAGCGGATGCAGCAGTGACGTTTTTTTGGCCAGCTGCCTATTTTTTGTACAGCAGTAAACCTTTGTATGCGCAGGCAACCAGCAGCTGACAGCCTATCAGACGAATGATTGATCCTGCCGACGCCAATTATCGGCACCATCAAGGCTTTTAACGTCAATGCCCCCGCTGATTTCAAACTGGCACGACACTTGCTTGGTAGATGGCAGGCGCGGTGCTGTCGGCAAATGCCGGTGACACCGCAACAATTTGGTTTCAGACGCAGAACAAAAGAGACTAGGCGATGACAAAATTTAAGCTCGAATATATCTGGTTGGATGGATACACCCCGACACCGAACCTGCGTGGTAAAACCCAGATCAAGGAATATGACGCTTTCCCTAGCCTTGATCAGCTTCCTCTTTGGGGCTTCGATGGATCATCGACGATGCAGGCCGAGGGCCGCAGCTCGGATTGCGTTCTAAAGCCTGTCGCGATCTATCCCGATCCGGCGCGCAGCAATGGCGCGCTTGTCATGTGCGAAGTGATGATGCCGGACGGTGTCACCCCGCATCCTTCCAACAGTCGCGCCACAGTTCTTGACGATGAAGACGCATGGTTCGGCTTTGAACAGGAATATTTCTTCTACGAGAACGGTCGACCACTCGGCTTTCCTGAACAGGGCTTTCCGGCACCCCAGGGCCCTTATTACACCGGTGTTGGCTACAAGAATGTGGGTTCGATCGCGCGAAAGATCGTTGAGGAACATCTTGATCTCTGCCTTGAAGCCGGCATCAATCACGAAGGCATCAATGCGGAAGTCGCCAAGGGCCAGTGGGAATTCCAGATCTTCGGTAAAGGGTCGCGCAGCGCCGCTGACCAGATGTGGATCGCCCGCTATCTTCTGCTGCGCCTTTGCGAACAGTACGGAATCGATATTGAATTCCATTGCAAGCCGCTTGGTGACACCGACTGGAACGGTTCGGGCATGCATTGCAATTTTTCGACAAAGTTCATGCGCGAAGTTGGCGGCAAAGCCTATTTCGAAGCTTTGATGGCACAGTTTGAAAAAAACCTTCAGGACCATATCGACGTTTATGGACCCGACAATCACATGCGATTGACCGGCAAGCATGAGACGGCTCCATGGAACAAGTTCTCCTACGGTGTTGGTGATCGCGGCGCATCGATCCGCGTTCCACATTCCTTCATCCAGAACGACTACAAGGGCTATCTCGAGGATCGTCGACCCAATTCCCAGGGCTGCCCATATCAGATCGCTTCTCAGGTGCTTAAGACGATATCGGAAGTGCCGACTGCAGCCGATGAGGCGCTCGCAGCCTGACCATCTGGCTTTAGAAATCAAAAAGCCGACCGTCTCGCACGGTCGGCTTTGCATATCGAATTTTACGGATCCGGTGGCGATCCGGAAAGCTGATCAAGATAATGCCGGCACCAATGAAACACATCATTGGTTGTCACAGCCTCCATCATTGCTTGATAGCGCTGTCGCCGCTGCTCAAGCGGCATGGACGCTGCGCGCGCCAGGGCGTCAGCAATGGTCTCAACATCGTATGGATTGACCAGAAGTGCACCCTCGCCCAGTTCATGGGCTGCCCCAGCAAAGCGCGAAAGAACCAGAACTCCGGGATTTTCTGGATCCTGTGCTGCGACATATTCTTTTGCGACTAGGTTCATACCATCGCGGAGCGGGGTCACCAGCCCGACTTTCGCCATGCGGTAGACTGCCGAAAGCAATTGTTGACCAAAGGCACGATTGACATAACGCACCGGCGTCCAATCGAGCCGGCCCATTGCACCGTTGATATGTCCCGCGATTTCAGCGACTTCGTGTTGCAGCGCGTCATATTCGGCGACATCAGAGCGACTTTTCGGGGTGATTTGCAGCATGGTGATGCGCCCGTGCCAGGCCGGATTAACCTCAAGGAAACGGCGAAAGCCGCGCAAGCGCTCCGGTATCCCTTTGGTGTAATCGAGGCGATCCACCCCGACAATCAGATCGCGCCCCTCCAGGGACTGCTGAAACCGCTTTATTGTGGAACTGATGCTGGCGGATGGGACGGCGCTTGAAAAAGAACTGACATCAATGCCGATCGGAAAGGCGCCGACGAGAAAGCGCCGCAGCGGATTGTCGAACAGACCTGGCTTTCCGTCGACGGGATTGGCTACGCCACCTCGACGCAAACAAAGCGCAAAATTTTCTGCATCATCCTCGGTCTGAAACCCGATGAGATCGAACGCCGTCATGGCAGTCAATAGAGCAGCCTGTACCGGCAAAGTAAAAAACACATCCGGCGAGGGCCATGGAATATGCATGAAAAAGCCGATCCGGTTGGTGACGCCCATCTGTCTGAGCTCCGCTGCCAGCGGCAAAAGATGATAATCATGAATCCAGATGACATCATCCGCGCGGATGAGCGGCCTCAAACGTTCGGCAAACAGCCGGTTGACTCTGAGATAGCCGGCCATATCCCGACGTGCATAATCGGTCAGATCAATCCGATAATGACACAGCGGCCAAAGCACACTATTGGCAAGACCCGCATAATATTCGGCAAGATCCTGATCGGACAAGTCGGACAGGGCGTAGGTAATGGCGCCTTCCTCGCGGATCGTCAGTGGGCCGGGTTCCTTTGCGCCACTTGTGCGCCCCGACCACCCCATCCAGATGCCACCGCGTTCGTTCAAGGCAGCCTGGACCGCTACCGCCAGCCCGCCCTGTGGCGGGCGGTCCGGGTCGGGGACGCGATTGGAAACAACAACCAGTCTGCTCACGAACATGTCTCCTGCAATTTCAGCTGAGCCGACGAAAATCCACGCAGACGCTCATTCAACCTCTTCACAACCAATGCTCCTGATCCAGTTTCTTAATAGTGTCGGAGTTTGGATAACCATTGAGGCACAGGTTTTGTTTCCGTTCGTCACATGACCGACGCGTATACTGGCCCCTCCTCTGGTGTTGATTTCCGCAAACATCGCTTCGTCGGTCAGGTCATCGCCCGCGGCAATGGGAAATCGCCCTTTGAAGGCAGGCGTTTGCATGAAGAAGTTCACAGCTGTGGCCTTGGTGCGGCCCCCCGGCTTGACCTCATACACGAACTTTCCGGCCTGCAAACTATAGGTGACGCCCGCCGTCACGACGGCCTGTTTCATGATCTCGAGGACGGCCGCCGCATGATGCTGGGCGCGGCGATAATGCAAAGCGAACGCCCTGCCCTTGTCTTCGAAAATTACGCCGGAAAGCCCTGACGCAGCAGCCTTCGCATTGGCTCGCGCCGTCATATAACTTCCCCAATCCTCGCTGTGAGAAGAAATATCAGAACCGTTGCATCCTTCCACCTGTCCATTTAGCTTAAGCTCTGCGCCATGCAGCCCCGCAACCGCAAATGGGTGAGCGGGAAACAAAGCCTCCACAAAGGCCACGGAACGTCCTGTTACAATCGCCACTGCGCCATGGGTGCGCTCAGAGAGGCGTTGCAGATTGTCCTGCAAGTCCGGCTCCGCTTTAACGGCATCCGGTGTAGGCGCAAGATCAAGCAAAGTTCCGTCAAGATCGAGGAAGAAAGCCAGGTCTCCCAGTGCAGAGATGCTCTCCCAATTGCTCAGTTGGAGTGGCCGGAGCGGATGAAAATAGCGAGAGGAGAAGAGGGAGGGCACAAAAAGTGCCGTCGAAAATTCAATGTTTTCAGCCTGTGACATGCATCCTTAGGATAGGGTGAGGTCGGAGAAAGGCAAGCAACGGATTGAACCGCACCGATGCTGGACCGAGCGAAGGCCAGGAAACAAGACGAACAAAGGGAGCATCCGCTCGGCCATCGATCAGCAACCGAACGGAAGGGAAGGTTGTGTGGCTCAATGTTCGACTTTTTGCGCCGCGCCAAGATGCTTACAATCCCACTTGATGTAGCACTAAGGACCTTCACTCCGTAATCATCGCGGAGTTTTCATCATAGATCGTTAAAAAAGCTCTGGCTAATTTTTCCTAATGCTGTGTAAAATAGGGTCATGCATCCCCCGTTGCCCAAAAATGACAGAGCGCGCCGCTATTTCCCCGAACTGCCATGGTGGATCGGCGGGACCGCGGTTTTTTTCACCTGGTGTGTCTATTGCTACATCACCGATGTGGATTGGGGCTCTTTGCTGCTGGGCACAGCGTCTGGCGCTATGATCGTCTGCTTTTCATTTGATACGTCCGAAGACGCCGCAAACAATTCTGACTGGCAGGACGACGACGGAGTGTGAGACGCCACCGGAACGACGATGTGGCGCACATGCGGCCTAATTCTTTCATGCCACCGATTGTGATGATACTGGCTGTGTCTTTGTTCTTGCTCTGAGAGCGAAGGTATGTGTCCCACAGGCCCCCTCGAAGGGCTAGCAGTTTCAATCAAAATGCAAAGAGCCTCCAAACGCGCTCGCAGGCCGCAACTCATGAAAGCGGACGGTTTTTTGCGCGATTTGCAGTGCAAATCTATCTGGCGGGCTCGCTGTCTGAGTTGAGTGCCAGCGCGAGAAACCATTGATACAGCAAGCCGCCCCCGATTAATCGACCCGATTGCCTTTAAAAAGCGAGTTTGGTCTCCAAAGATTGTCAAAATGACGTTGCACCATTGTTGCTGCCTCAAGACGCCCCTTGAACTTGCTAATCCAGCGCTGGCTGCCCTGGTCAGGACATCGATCCGGCTGTGCAAAGACGCCGAATTTAGAACTATTTTGTTTCATTTGTATAAAGATATAACATAAGTATTGTTTTCGGTTTCAATAGTCTTTGATGAATTATAAAGGGTTTTATTATGAATGTTTTATATATCGTTATCTTGAGTTACATGCGTCCGTTAAATGAAATAGATGCGCATTTGCCGGAACATATCGAGTGGTTGGATAAAGGCTATGCTGAAGGGGTATTTTTGGCATCGGGCCGCAGAATTCCTCGCATCGGCGGTGTAATCATCGCAAAAGCGGAGAGCCTGGAAAGCCTACAAGAGAGAATGCGCGAGGATCCCTTCCAACGATTGGGCCTATCAAAAGCGGATATTCTCCCCTTTGAGCCCAGCAGGTGTGTGGAGGCTTTCAAAGCCGTACTCGCTTAAAGGCGTATAACGTCGCATAGAACACAGATATTTTTAGGTGCAGCAACCCTGTGCCTTTTGGGACAATGACAGACTGTCGCCGCTACCTTTTGGGTGTCGGTATCCGGCACCTGCAGGAACTCGAAGAGCGGAAAAATGAGCCGTGACCTTCTCCTTTTCGAGCACACTTGGTCTTCAACTCATCCATTCTTGTTCCGGGGATGTGACATGACAACATTCTTGGGGGGGAGCTACAATTGCTCTGTTTACTGGCCAGAAGGCCGGCACCCAAACTGTGGCATCGTCACCGCATTGATGAGACTTCAAACTCAATTCAGTCAGTCCGCACAAGTGACTGACCAGCACGCGCAATGCAATCGCCAATGATCATGAGCGGAGTCCTACTGAGCAACTATTGCCATGAAATCATCCCGCCCGGTGGATTAAGCCTAGCGAGATCTAATCGGCGCTGCGCCAAGGGCTTGCTGAATGACAAAAATTTCGACAGGGAGCGATAATCTATCGCCGAAGCAAAGTAAGCAGTCACCCATAATCACGTATAAATAAAGACCGGACGGAATGTTGCGTCGGAAGAATTACTCCACCCACCCATGCTTAAAGCCGCCGGCCAGCGATTGATGTTTATCTAATATTAACAACTATTAATAATGGCCTTATGAAATACTACGCTATTTAGTGCGACTAAATTATCCCTAGTCTATACTGTATATTATATGCATTTCGACGAGCATGTTGCTGGCAACATTTCTTTTGGGGTGCGGATATGAAATTTGAACCGATGGTTTCAAGGCGTCGTTTCCTGAAAGCGGGTCTGGCTGCATCAACTGCTACTCCCCTGCTATCCGGCATTTGCAACTGTGGTCTTTCCCACGCAAATGCACAGGGCTATCTTGCCACTGCGGTGACAACGCTCGATCACGCAGTTGTTCCAGGCGAGTATCTAACGAAGGGTAAGCGCTATCGAAAGCTTGCCGCCGACAATCCGCTCCCGATCGTCGTAAGAGAGGATCTGGCTGCAGCAAAACCCCAACGCGATGGGCGGCGAACCTCAATCGCGGCATTTGTGCACCTGACAGATTTACATATCATCGATGCGGCCTCGCCGAGCCATGCCGCCTTCATGCGCCAATTTGGGGGTATCAACGGGGTCATTGATGGTGCGCCGCTGTCAAATGCCTGGCGTCCGCACGACACACTGACATTGCAGGTCTTGGACGCCATGGTCCGGCGCGTCAATGCCGTTCAGAAGGGGCCCGTTTCTGGGCGACCGTTCGACTTTGCGATATCCACCGGAGACAATGCCGACACGCGGGCCACACATGAATTGCAGGCCGTGGTGACGGCGCTCAATGGCGGCTTGACGTCCATGTCGGCCACCGATGCTCCCTATGTCGGCATTCGGGATAATGCGGTGGTTTCAAAAGAAACCTATGATGCCTATTGGCATCCGGAACCAAGCCCCGGTGCACTAGCCGATGATCTCTGGAAAAGAGCTTATGGCTACCCGGTGATTGAGGGTTTCCTCGAAGCAATCAACAGGCCCGTTGTAACACAGGGATTGAACATGAACTGGTATACGGGTTTCGGAAATCACGATGAACTTGATTTCGGGGTGTTCTCCAGCGGGAATGTCAATGCATTCACTGCGGCGATCGGCGTTGGCGACCGGGCCCCGGTCTCCTTGCCAAAGGGCATGAGCGCCAGTGATTTTATTGGCGAACTGGTTCAGGGCGATGGCCAAATTGTGGAGCGGATGATTGCATCACTTCCCTCCAGGATTGTGAAAGCCGCCCCGACACGCCGACCGTTCACCAAGTCCGAGTTCATTCAGTTGCATCTTGAGAGCATCGGTCCCCACGGCCCGCACGGACATGGCTTCTCGGAAGACAATCTCAACAATGAAAACGCCTATTATCGTTTCAAGATGGCGGAGAGGATGACGGGTATCATGCTTGATACCACCAATCCGCAGGGTGGACCCGATGGCTCGCTCGACAGCAATCAAGCGCAATGGCTGGAGGCGCAGCTTCGTTCCGTCTGCTCACGTTATTACACACAGGATGGCACACTGGTATACACCGGAAACAAGGATGAGCTGGTGACAATCTTCTCGCATCATAATTCGATCACCTTTGATAATTTCAAAGGAATAGCGCCTGCGGATCAGGGTGTAGCGCGTTTGGGTGCCGATGCTTTTCTAGCGCTTCTGGCGCGTTATCCCAACGTCATCTTGTGGGTGAACGGGCACACCCATTGTAATCGCATCTGGAGCCATTTTGATCCGCGCGATGAAGGGCATGGCATCTGGGAAATCAATACCGCTGCGCATATCGACTACCCACAGCAATCGCGGACAATTGAAATCGTCGACAATGCTGACGGAACGCTCTCGATCTTTGCAGTGGTGATCGACCATTCGTCCCCTGAAGCCATCATCCGCCACGGCGCGCAAACACAAGCATCACTTGCCGCATTAAGCCTGGAACTTGCGATGAATGATCCCGCGCTGGATCGTGGCTTCAGAATGGGTGCGCCAGAGGATCAGAATGTTGAATTGATCATCAACAAACCCTTTAATTAGCATCTTTGAGGCTCCGTCGGCTTGGCTGAAACCACGAGCCAGGTAATATCTTCGCAGCTGCACAGAAGGCGCCTCAAGCGGCCGCTGATGTCATTGCATGCCGCCTTTTCATCGCAATCGGTCCTTCCCGCGGGAACCCGGACGCAAGAATTAAGCCTTGGGCTCTACAAAAAGCTTCATCGCGGTCATTAAGGGGAGAGGAGCGCACCGTTGAACCTGTGTGAATCCGCAGTTGAAGGTGAGTTCTTCGTTGCCTGTGCAGGATCTGACATTGGACTTGACCCGGGGATGGCGATGCCTTGGCATCGATTACATCTTAATTGCTGGTGTTATAATTGCAGCCATTGTTCTCCCTGGCACGCCGAAATGGCTATCGAGACTGTATTCCCTCGTTTGAACAGGATGGGCGCGCCTTTGCTTCGATTGAATGTCGCCCGCCCAAAAATCGAAAACGGAAACGAAATCTTGTAAGCAGATCGGCCGGTTTGACGTTATCAATATTCACAGGTGACTTGACACTGTTCCAAAGTTCTATCGTGCCGAATATTGTATAAGCCTGGGAATGATCCAAAGCCCTATAAAAATTTGCTTGAAACGCCGGATCTATATTTGAGGTATAAGTAATGGATAAAATGAATATTAGTCAATTTCGAGTTGCAGGACTGACGGCGCGCGTGAGCAATGATCAGCCCGAGCAGATCGGTGCGACCTGGGGCGAATTCTGGGGCCGTGATATCAGCAATGCCGTCTCCTCCAAGGAGAGTTTGGATATCTATTGTGTGTATCATGGCTATGAAGGGGACCATCGCGCGCCCTATCACATGACGATCGGATACAGGGTTCCAGAAGATTTTTCAAATCCAGGCAATCTTTCCGTTGTCACGGTTCCCGCGCAAACAGTTGCGCGATTTGAAGCGGTTGGTGCTTTGCCAGAGGCTTTGATTTCGCAATGGCAACAGATCTGGGCATCCGACCTTGATCGCGCCTATCGTGCCGATTTTGATGTTTATGACGCCACGCGTCCGGATCGCGCCACCATCCATATCGGACTGAAATAGATCATTATCGGCAAGGATGCCATTGTTGCGAAACGCTTATTCGCCGATTGCCCTGAATGGTGCGTATGGCGGCTCGCAGATGATGGCACCTTTGCACGGACCAGCAAAATTGTGCTCAACAACGATTGCGCGCTGCCCTAACTGGTTCGTTCTAGAACCAGCCCCGATGTCATAGGTCTGTAAGGCTCAAGAAGAGCTCGACCTATTGCGTTGAGCAGCGCGAATTTCCATTCGCGGCTTGTGTGCGCCCTCTTTAAATGCCGTCAAATTCGCATATGGGCCGATCGAGATCGCTGATTGCAGCATGTGCCAACAGTTCTATTGGAGATAGGTCTGATCCATACCGGCATCAGGGGTCGGGATAGATAGGTGCCTCGAATGTGCGGCAAGTGCATGCGCAGCGACTGGCTCCTGCCGGCACTCAGCCAGAATAGACGTTACGACTTCAGTACCCCGAACGCGACAAAGTCGCTTGACGATAAGACCTCCATGTCAGATTTAGATCGAGGACGGGTATTGATGATCGACGGCCCTCGATGGCTCAGACTTCCTCGTGGTGAAGAGCGATGCAATCACCGCCTTGCCCCTCTCGCAAATTGTCAGAGATACGCGATGAGAGGGCAAGCGGCACAAGCGAATGGTTGATTGGCCTACCACCTGACTTTAAACCCAAGATTGCCTTTGATTGTGTAGCTGTCGGCAAAATGGTTGAGCGCTGTGTTGATGGTGGCTTCGCCATAAAGCTCGTATTTGGCTTCAGCCCATTGATATGTGCCGCCCATGCCAATCCCGCCCCAGCTCCTGTCATCATCGGTGGCCATGCGGGTGCCGGCATAATCAATGCGGTTTTCGCCAATCAAAGCCTGATAGAGATTGGCAATGCCATAAATAGACGTGTCGACCTTGCGACCATCGGCGCCGGTAAAGCTGTTCTGATAATTGGCAGCCAGTCCAATCCGTCCCGTCAGGCTGTCGCCCGCATGGCTTGAGATCCGTGCGCCATAGGCATCGGTGAAGCTGTCAAAATCAACCGACGACCACATCAGCTGCGCCTGCGGCGTCAGCGACCAGCTCTCATTGAGAGTGATGCGCTGGCCTGCCTCAAGGCTCAATGAATAACGCCCTCACACAATCTTGTCGGATTTTACAACAGCTCGGTCCTGTTCACCCTGCGCTGCCCCCGCCTTGCCGTTGGAAAACAAAAACAGCGTGATCAAGGCGAACACCATGATAATGATGGCGACATCAAAAGCATTGACGGCACAGGCAATGCCGATTGCACCGGTTGCCCAGAGACTTGCGGCAGTTGCTGTCCCCTTGACTGAGGTGCTCAGGCGCAGAATGGCGCCGCCACCAATAAAGCCCATCCCGGTAATCACCCCTTCGATGATGCGTGCAAGCGCTTCCGGATTGTCGGTGGTGACACCTTCTGTCGCCTGGACAAAGCCGCAACTTGCGACAGCAACGAGAGGAAACGTACGCAAGCCCGCACTGCGTTCCTCGCGTTCGCGGTGAAAGCCGATCGGAAGCGCCAGAATATAGGCGGCAGCCAGTGTAATAATATGTGGCCAGACGTTGAAATTATCGGAGTTTAGGGCTTCATTGAGCGCCGAATAGAACTGATCCATCTGTGACCTTCCCTGCTGGTGGGTCATCAACGAAGATGTTTGAAGAACGTTCCCAAACAGCGGGGCTGCAACGGTGTCATCACAGAAGGCACCGGTGCAATGGTTCGTTGCGAACCGCCGGCAATGCGGGTTCAACATCCAGGCGTACCGCGTTGCAACTGAAACCAGCGGCGGTCGCAGAGCGACGCCGCCAGTTTGTGTGCTGGTTAAAGACGTCTCGGTCCATGGCTTTTCGATAGAAGGCTGGCCCTATCGCAGATCATGGCAACGGATTGCTCAACTCTTCATGAAGCGCAACGCGCGCAGGATCTCAAAATAATCCGTCGTTTCAAAAAGCACTGATCGCGGACCGTTGCTACAAGCGTTGGGATAGAAGGACGCGCGATAGGCGTCACAGGGATTGTTGAATTCAATGATCAGGCGAAACTGCTTGGCAATGACTGGAGGCTGGATTGCGGCAATATTCTCGACAGCTGCCTGTGCTGCCGCTGCAATCGCCGCGCGCGCTGCGGCGGGCGCCATCGACAACGCGGCTGCACCATAGCCCGTCAAGGTTTGCACAGTTGCAATCCCGCTCACAAGGTCGCTGGCATCCTGACAGATCCCGGCATCACCGCTCACCAGCAGCGATGGCACCTTATAACGGGCCGCGCAAAGGGCGTTGATGGTGAACTCGGAAACCACCGCATCATTGAGGATGAGTCTGGAAATGCGCAGATTGAAGGTATGGGCCAGCGGATTGGCTTCTGTTCCGGCTTTTGCGTGATAGCCGATATAGAAGGCGCCGGAAAAGCTTTCATCAAGTCCAAACATCATCGAATCGGGATGGCCAGACCAGCCGCGCACGATCTGCGTATAGTCTGGAAGCCGATCCAGCATCAGATTGCGGCCGCTGTCATGAGCGTCCTTGATCAGGATCTGGGTCGCACCCGCAGCCCGCGCGCCTTGACAGGCCGCCACCACTTCCTCGGTCATCAGCGCTCTGAACTCCTGATAATCGGCGTGAGAATGCTCGGCCTCGTTCCACGACAGGATACCGGCCGTGCCTTCCATATCAGCTGAAATGAACAGTTTCATTTTCCCTCCTCGCGAGACAGGTTTGATGGCATTTTCTGATGATTGTTAATCAGCCTTGGATCATGCTGGCGCCGCTGCCTCGATGAAGGCATCAAAGATCCGCAATCCGGGATGGGGGACTTCATCCGGGTCGCCAGGCCGCCTTGCATACATCCGCTCAGGGTGCCATTGCAGCCCGACAGCGAAGGCATAGGCAGGCACGTCGATGGCTTCGATCACCCCGTCGCAGGCACGCGCCGCGACGGTCACAGCGCTGGATATTTCGACGAGCGCTTCACGATGAAACGTGTTGACGCTAAAGCAGGTGGAGCCGAGAATGGAAGCGATCCGGCTATCAGGCTCGGCCAGCACATCATGAACCAGGGCACCGTTATCATGCGACAGGCCAGCCGGGTTATGGCTGCTGATATCGGACACCATCCGGCATCCATTCAGACAGCCCAGCATCTGCATGCCGTTGCAAATTCCCAGCACCGGTTTGTCGATGGCCAGAAATCCCTGCATCAAGGCGCATTCAACAGCCAGGCGTTCGGAGGCCGGGAAAGCGGATTGGTCGCCGTCGACATACCAATCTGTTGGAAATTTGATACGGCCACCAACACTTAAGAATCCATCGAAATCGGCAATCACCTGTTCCACAATCCCGCCAAGATAGGGAATGCCATAGGGGATGCCGCCGGCGCGCGCGATCGCCTCGAAATAGTGCTTTGACATCTCGTAGCGATCGCCGCCTGCAAGGGTATTTTCATCCATGATAACGGCGATGCGCGGCCTGCGCCGTCCGGTCAATGTTCTGCTCAGTGTCATGTTGTCTCCCCCTTTTTATGTCGGGCACAGATGGAGTTTAGCCTTGTCGAAGCCAGTCGGCCAGAGACGGGCGGAATTTGCCAGAACGACCGGCCAGCGCCTCGGCCTGGCACATCGAATTGAGCACCGCCTTCTGGGTTGCTTCGGCTGCAGCTCGAAACAGGATATCGATCCGGCTCTCATGGATGACCGCGATCGGCACGATCTCGCGTGTCTCGTCGTGATCGATCGGCTGTGCGGTGGAGAAGCCGAGCGCGATATCGCCACTGCCGTGCCCCCAAAACGCACCCAGCCGCGCCAGGCCGGCGCCACACCGCTTGACGATGCGTTTTGAGCTGACGATGCTCAACCGGCGTATCGGTGGCAAGCACCACGATGACCGATCGCTATTGGAACTTGACGGTTGAGATCCGCATCGTCCGACACCAATCGCCGCTTTCGTTTCGCGCGGAGACGATCTGGAAGCATTTGATGCTGCATGCTCAGCCGGCGTGAGGACGCGGACGCTGCTGTTGGTCTTGCTGGCACGGTCGGTAATGCATCAAACGCAATTTGCCGCCCGACCCTTTCTCGCGCAACCGGCATGGCGTCACATCCCACCAGGTCCCGACAGCAATACCGGGGGATCAACAGTTCCAGATTGAGATCATTTATAGCCCTTTTCCCGATCCGGCATTGGCATGGCGTAAAGCCGCGCGGACCCACGCTCTAGCGCGCAGCGCTGCGTGGATGCCAGATAATATCAAAGACTGCTGGCTGCACTGATTGCTGGGACAGAGCGAAGAAGGCATGGATCGGGCGCGGCAGTTCGGGTGCTTCGATCAACAATAGGATCTCGTTGCTGGCGGTTACGGGATGGACACGGATCCAGGCCTTTCCGATGGGGATACCTTGCGAGACGATCTGAAAATCGGCGGCCTTGCGGCTGGATTTGAGGGTCGGGATCAGGGCGATGGGCGCATCGATAAACAATGTCCGCAGATAGCCTTCAAAACGGCCATCTGCGCCGGCGCTGATTGTTCCGATTGCAGGCATGTTCAGTCTCCTCAACCAAAGGGCTTATTCCCTTCGTGAGATATCGACCGAACCACGCTCAAAGGCAGGGATGCAAGGTCCGTTTGAACGTGTTTTTGCAGCGAAGCGTTCGCGAGGAGCCGAACCGGCGGGGAAAAACACGTGCTGCCCTGGCACAAACGTGGCCTTGCGTCGCTGACGAGCTGGTTCAGATTTCTTGCGAAGGGGACGAGCCGTCTGTTGGTTGCGATGAAACGGGAGGCAAGGTGGGCGCGGCTGGCGCCGGGGTGAATGAAGGGGCGCATGCCGACGGCGCGGCAGCTCAACAAAGGGCCATGATGTTGCGTCTTAATTGCGGTGGTCTGTCGCGAGCGGACGACTGCTTGTTCGGCGTCGTCGTTAAAATTTCCGGCCATGTCATTTGTTAATCATGGCGATGGCGCTTGCTTCAAAAAGGGGTATTTTTGAGCAGGAAGAACATCACCCCGACGATCAGTGCTGCCACCAGCAATGCCATCAGAATCGCCGCTATTGTGAGGCCTTTTCTCGGTTCATCCTGTCTCACGTGCTCTCCCTCGCGTCAAAACGAAACGCCCGGCTTCTGGCCATTGTTAGAGAAATCATCGCTTCTGTTTCGACAGGCTCTGTTTACAAGCGGTCATGACATGCGGAATATCCTCGGGCTGCATTTCCGTAAGGGAGGGAAGAGGCGCATTGCTCTCATACCAGTGTGCGGTTTGAACCAGGAAGCCCGCCGCGCGTGCCGCTCTGATAAACAATGCGCGCGCCCGCGCCGTTTTGCCATCGCTCTCAGCCAGACAGGCACCGATCGCGGCAAGATGCAGTCTCCGCCGCGCTGGGACCGACCGCCTTTCGCGCAGCCATTGAAGGGCAGCGGTGGTCGTTGTGATGGTCAGTCGGATTTGATAGTCTTCGCTGACCAGGTCTATTGGTTGTCCCCAGGGCATAGCGGAAGAACTCCTCTGACCATTTTATAAAGCGTCATTTGAACTGCGGTGAATTCCGTCTGGTGCCCGCAGCGACGGCATCGATTTCTGATCGCTACCCTTCAGCCTGCCGGCGAGGATAGGATTGGGGCCGGACCATCACAAGATTTGCGGCGCTCGGCTGCACGGATAAGGTGGTAAACCGATCCGCAAGCGCCGCTGGATTTTCGTGGCCGCAGCGTCGCCCTCCCCAGATCTCGATGGCCAGCGGGCGGCGATCACTTGCATGGGGTGGTTCCCAGCAGATTTCGACCATGTCCCCATTGGGAAACTCAAGCACGATCGAGCGCGCCGTCACGGCAAGCATTTCGTCCTCATTGGCAAGATAGGCTTTGACGGCATTTTGCTCTGGCATTGGGATATCCTGGTTAGACAAAAAATTGGCTGAAATGACATGGGTGATGAAAACAATGGAGCGCGCCCGATCCGGCCGCTGGCACCGCAAAGTGGACGTGCCGCCCAGCCTGAAAATCAACGCTGTGACTAGCGCAACGCAGCGCAAGTTTTGGGACCTTCGAACCAGGCTGTTCATGACGCCCTTTGCTTACCAATGACTAGCATCCCTGGACAGGTCCAAACAATTACAAAAAATTGCTGCTAACAATTGCGCGTCGATTTTCGGCTGCGGCCGCGCCAAACAGCAGGCTGCGCGCCGCTTTCCTGTCGGAATTTGGGCCAGACTTTGATCCGCAATCAAAGGCCAGCTAGTTGCGCGCGAGCGCCACCACCGGATCGAGCCTCGATGCGTTGCGCGCCGGAATGAAGCCGAAGCCAACGCCAATCAGCGATGAGCAGAGGATTGCGACCAGGATCGAACCGGGTGAGTAGATAAGCGCGAACATGCTGTTGAACTGGGCAAATAACACACCAAAACCGAGCGCGAAGCCGGTTCCCGCCAGTCCGCCGATCAGGCAGACGAGGACCGATTCAATGAGGAACTGTTGCAGAATATCGCTTTGTCGCGCGCCCACCGCCATACGCACACCGATCTCGTTGACGCGTTCGGACACCGACACCAGCATGATGTTCATCACGCCAATGCCGCCGACAAAAAGAGAAATGCCAGCGATGCTTGCGACGAGCAGCGCCAATGTTGCGGTGGTTGCTTCAATGGTCTTCTGCAGGCTGCTGGTATTGAAGATGAAAAAATCCTTCTGCCCGTGCCTGAAACTGAGAAAAGAGGTGATGATCTTTTCGGCGGCAGTCGGATCCATCGTATCGGCAACACGCACGATGATGGACTGCAAGGTGTTGGTTCCGGTCATGCGGGTCTGCACTGTTGTGTAGGGAAGATAGACCTCAAGGTTCTGCGATGCACCCATCCCCTGCTCCTGCGCCTTCACCACACCAATGATGCGCAACGGGGTCTGCCGCAGCATGATAATCTTTCCGATCACGGACCCCCGCGCATGCTCAAACAGTGTCTTGCGCGCATTTTCGTCAATCAGCGCGTCCTGGGCACGCTGTTGCACGGCTGTTTGATCGAAGAAACGCCCTTCGAGCAATCTGCTTTTGCGGGTGACGAAATATTGCGGGCCGACGCCATTGACTGTCACACTGACTTCCTTGTTACCAACCCGCACGGTGGAGGCGGTGGATACCAGCGGCGTGGCAGCGATGACATAGGGCATTTTTTTAAGCTGCTGGGCGTCACTGATCGTCAGGGTGGTGATTTGTGCAGCCTTGAGATCACCAAATCCCCGGCCAGGGCTGATATAAAGCGTATTGCTGCCAAGATCGCTGATCTGTTCAAGGATTTTCTTTTGGGAGCCCTGGCCGAGCGCGATCACGCAAACAACGGAAGCTGTGCCGATGATGATACCGAGCATGGTGAGGAATGTACGCATGCGATGGGCGTTCATCGACCGCAGCGCCATAGCGAAAGCTTCGAGAAACCGGTCTTTCCATCCCTTGAGAAAATGCATCCGGCCCTTGCCTGCCGCGCTTGGAAGCAGATCCGGCTCCTCTGCTTGCTTCGCCTTTCGATCATCGGCAACGATGGTCCCGTCGCTGATTTCGATGATGCGGTTGGCGCGTTCAGCCACCCTGCGATCATGGGTCACGATAATGATCGTGTGACCCTCGTCATTGAGTTGCTGCAAAATTGAAAGCACGTCCTCGCCGCTCTGGCGGTCGAGTGCGCCTGTTGGTTCATCGGCGAGGATCACCGCAGCGTCGTTGATGAGCGCGCGCGCAATGGAAACCCGCTGCTGCTGGCCACCCGAAAGCTGATTGGGGCGATGGTGTAGTCGTTCACCCATACCGAGACGTTTGAGAATCTCGGTTGCCTTTTCACGCCGTGCCAAGCGGTCGCGCCCCGCGTAGATGGCAGGGATTTCGACATTGCCGAGCGCATCGAGTTCGCTGAGCAGGTGATAGCGTTGAAAGATAAATCCGAAATGCTCGCGTCGCAACTGCGCGAGTTCATCCGGTGATAGATCGGCGGTTTCCCGCCCGGAAATCCGATAGGTCCCTTCGGACGGTCTGTCCAGGCACCCCAGAATATTCATCAATGTCGATTTACCGGAACCCGATGCGCCGATGATGGCGACCATCTCCCCCCGTTCAATCGTCAGCTCGATATTTTTGAGAACATGGGTGAAACCGTCACCGGCAGGATAGCGACGATGAATGTCTTCAAGCGCGATCAGCGGAACCTCTGTCACTTCACAACCCCATCGCGGCCTCGCCCGAGTCCGCATGGGGCTCGGCGAGCTGGTTATCGGTCACAATTGTTTCGCCTTCGTTGAGGCCAGTGCGTATTTCCGTGTTGATCTTGTCGGTAATGCCTGTGCCAACGAGACGCTCGGAGATGCGACCCTCAGGGCCGAGAACCCGCACAGTGGCTTTGTTATCCCCCGCGAGGCGCAGCGCCGAAACCGGGGCGATAAGCACATCTCGGGCCTCATCCAGAACAATATGGATTTCGGCCGTCATGTAAGTTTTCAGGAATCCGTCGCTGTTGGGCACCTGAAAAATTCCCTTGTAATAAATTGCAGCAGCAGAGGTTGCCGCAACAGCGACGGCACTGCTTCCGGCGAAGCTTTTATCATTCACAATGGTCTCTGGCGCTGGATTGATGATGGCGAGTTTCGCTTGATAGCGTTTGGCGCTGTCGCCGGAAACGGTGAAATAGACAGCCATGCCGGGCTGTACCCTGGTGATATCGGCCTCGGAGATATCCGCCTCGACCGTCATCATGTCGAGTGCTCCGAGAATGGCAATGGTGGGTGCCGACTGGGCGGCATTCACCGTCTGACCTTCCTGCACGACGGTCGCAAGCACGGTGCCATCCATCGGCGCGGTGATCCGTGTATAGGCAAGATTGGTTTCGGCGATTTTGACTTCGACCTGCGACGCCGCAATGACCGCCTCGCTGTGGCTGAGCTGGGCCTGACGCTCCTTGAGCGCGCTCACCGCCTTGTCATATTCGGAGTGCGCGACGGCATTGCTTGCGATCATCCGTTGATGGCGAGCAAGATCGCTGCGGGCGAGTTCGAGTTGCGCTTCATTTTGTGTGCGGGTGGCCTCATTCTGACGCAAGGTCGCCTGGGCTTTCTGCAGCTCGTTTTGCTGCGATGTCGCGTCGATCAGCGCGATGACATCGCCTTTGCTGACTTTTTGACCCGGCCGCACCTTCAATGAGAGGATACGGCCGGTGGCCTGTGCCCCGATCGCCACAAGGCTCTGCGGCTTCAGCACGCCGGTAGCAAGAACCGCACTTTCAAGATTGCCGCGCTCAATGCGGGTGGTGGCAGGCGGCGGCGCGTCGCTGTTTAATCGTGCTGTGATCGAAAAAACAATGAGCAAGGCGAGAACAAGCAGGGCGAGCCAGAGATGCCAGCGCACAACTGGCCTGGAGGAGGATGTCACGATTTTCATGGGAGCCTCGGCGAAACCGGTTGTTTTATCAGATGCGGACCCGAATAACCGTCGATGACTTCCGGTTTGCCGGGATGAAGCCGCCCTTCAAAGGACCCGCCAAGCGCCTTTTGCAGCGCGATGTAATTGACCACCAGATCGGTTTGAATCTCTGCGAGACTTGTTTCGGCATTCAGGAGGTCGCGCTGGGCATTCAACACGTCAATGAAGCTCTTGCTTCCCCCCTCAAATTGCGTGAGCGTAAGGTCTTTGATCTTGCGACTGTTGCGGACGATTGTCTGCAACTGCGCGGCGCGCAGCTGGTTCTGATTGAAGGCGACGCTCGCATTCTCCACTTCACTGAGCGCCGTCAGAATCGCCTTTTTATAGGCGATGAATGCCAGATCGCGGCCTGCTTTTGCGCCATCGACTTCGGCATTCAGCTTACCGCCCTGGAAGATCGGAACAGACAGTGTTGGACCGAAACTCCAGCCGATTGTTGAGCGCTTTGCGAGATCGCCGAAATTTGCGCCGCCTGTATTGATGGCTCCGCTCAGCGAAACACTGGGGTAAAGTGCGGCCTCGGCCTGCCCGATCTTGGCCGTGGCGCTGGCATAATCGTGTTGCGCGGCGCGCAGGTCCGGGCGCCAGAACAGCATATCCGCGGGAAGTCCGATCGCGGTTGTGCGCGGCACAGTGGGGATCGCAGCCGGCTTTGCCAAGGTCTGGGCGACAAGAAGCGACGATTGTCCGACAAGCACAGTCAAACTGTTGAGAAAGGATGCGTAGCGGATGCGCAGGCTCGGTATCTGCGCAAGCGTCGTCGCTGCCTGGGTCTGCGCACTGAGCAGGTCAACCTGGGATATCTGGCCAGCACTCAATTGGGACTTGGTCAGCGCAACGGTGCGTTGTTGGGCAGCAGCATTGTGCTGAGCGATGGCGATCATTGCCTCTGTACCGCGCAACTGTGCATAGTTGGTTGCCACTTCGCCGATCAATGTCAGCAGCACGGCCTGCATCTGTTCATCGACGGACAAGGCGTTGTAATAAGCGGCCTCGACGCCGCGTCGGTTGCCGCCAAACAGATCCAGTTCCCAGCGGGTCTGAAAGCTCAGATTGGTGGTACTGGACGCCAGCGCTGCCGCGCTATCACTGCGCTTATAGCCGATATCGCTATCAAGTGAGGGGGAGAGCGTCGCGCCTGTTGCGGCAAGCTGCGCGCGTGCCAGCCGAACCTTGGCTTTGGCATCCGCAAGCCGCACGCTCGATGTGATGGCCTGCGCAATCAGTGCATTGAGAACGGGATCATTGAGTGTCCTCCACCAATCACCGCGCAGCGGACCCTGCCCATCGGCCTTGCTGGCATAGGCAGCGGGGGTGATGACGAGCGGATTGTGGACGTCGGGCCCGACAGTGACACAAGAGGCAATGAACGGCAGGATTCCGATGATCCATGCTGGGCGAAGAAATTGTCTAAGCAATCGTTATTCCTGGAAATGCGTTGGTTGTTCGCCATTTTTCCGTGCGGCAGGATGCGGTCCTTTGACCATGCCCCGAAGCAGAACGCGCTCGAAACACGGTGTTGCAGCGTCTTGACCTCCATTGATCGGCATCCGCATTCACGGCAAGAAAAAGCAAGCCCGGCTTGCGGTCTGCTCCGATATGTCATGGGCAGATTGCGGGAGCATTACGCGCAGGATCGACGCCTCCGGTGATTTCTACCGCGTCGCCCCGATGGCCACCGGCGCGCCATCTCGTTGCCCGGTCATGCGAGCGCTGGTCACCCGCGGCTTTCACCGGTAGAGGACGGTATGCGTTGCCTTGGATCAAAACCGCGTCTTCTCCATCGCTCACGCCTCATCAGACTGGGAGACACAAGCCTATGATGGGAATCGAAACGGCGTAAACCCCATCTTATAGCGGCAAAACTGTTGGGATTTGATTGGCAAGTGCCAGGCCGCTTGACAGTGGCGCGCCGGCCCCGCAGGCAGTCGTTCTGCCGTGTCGAGCCGATGTGGTCTAAGAAAAAGCCGCCGCCTGGAAAGGCAGCGGCTGCAACACTACAAATGCGCGGCGTTTACAGGGGGGTTCCGATCCGCAACAGCGGCAGATCCCGCTGCATATAGCGATCCATGATTTCCGACAGCAGCGGATTGCCGGCATTGTCGGCCTTGGCCGCGGTCAGTGTGACGACAGCGGCACAAAGCTTGTCGGCTGCAAGGCTTTCTCCGGAAAACTGAGCATTCTGTGCGGCTTTCATCTCCCCCCAGGCCGATTTGATCGCCTCGAGTGCCTTGTCCGCCGTCTGGCAGTCGGGATAGGCGAGCGCAATGGCAACAGCGGGTGCCGCCTTGATCTGGGCGTCGGCGATTATGCCGCCGAGATAGGGTGGAAGACCCCGGCCCTGCTCCTTGACCATGGCCTCGAGTTGTTGTCGTGCGGCGTCGTGATCCAAAGCTGCTGCCGCCAATAATTTCTCTGGATCGATGCCTTCCGCACCCAATATCGGAGAGATGACCGCCGCTTGCACAATCGCGCCTTCGTCTGGCGCCACGGCATGGTTGAGCCCGGCTATGGCTGTCAGAATGACATCGCTTTCAGCCACCGAGGGGCCTGGTTGCGCAAGCTGTTTGATCGCGTCTGCAGACGCCGTGTCAACCAGAGCCTGTCCCAGCGGCAACACAAAACGTGCGGTTCCCATCGTGCCCCGCCATGGATCCTTTGCATTGGCCTTTGATAGATCCATTTTTCCGGCTTCCCCATTTTGGAGGAGGCCCGGGATGGCCGGGTCGCCTGCAGCAAAATCCGAACTTTTCAGGCTTTCCAGCAACTGTGACACGCTGGCCTGATCTTTAAGACCCCAATAGGTAACAGTCCCCGGCGCCTGTCCGAATGCCGCGAAATAAGCAACGTCATCGAAAGCGATTTTTGCATGGCTCGACCATTCGTCCAAACCATAGCCGATCGGTTGCAAAGCGGGAATTTGCTGAACCAGGGCCAGCCTGCGCATGGCATCTGCGGAAGGGGCTGCTTCATCAAGCCCGCGCCATGCCTTGATATCGACGAACGTGATCTGCATTGCATCTGGGTTTGAAAGCGCCGTTTGCGGTATTTGCGCCAGGGCCTGTTGCAGGTTCTCTGTGCTGTTCAGTGCCAAGGCGGAACTGGTAAAGCCCATCATCAATCCCAAAGCACAGACCGTCATACGCATTTCTTTCTCCCATCAACGCACTGGCTGACACCCAAATCGCCATGCTCGGCCGCAAAAGCTGCGTAATCGGCTTGATGGAGATGTCAGCCCAAAGACCTGCTTTGACCATTCAAACCGGTGTGCTGTCAACATTTGCACGGCCGATTGGTGCCCCCTGCGGCGCAGGTTTTTTGGTTGAAACCATGGCTCGACGGGCTTGCGTTTCTCTAGTCAATCGCATTCAGTGCGGCCTTGAGACCCTTGAGGGGAACGACGATTTCAACCGGCTGATGGTTCTGGGAAAAACCAATCGTCACCACCGATTCCTTGTCGATATGCTCTCTGGTTATCGGGCCGACGGGGAGCATGGCCAGACAGACCCTGTCATCACAGCCCTTGTAATCGAGAGCAACCGGCCTTGCTCTGCCCGGAAACGAGACCTTTACTGGCTGCTGCTTTTCCACCAAGGATGGCACGCGCAACAGCAGGAACGGCTCCCCGTTCCTGGTTGCTGCAAGCGACCAGCTGAAGACGGCCGCACCCGCTTGGTCGGTAATGATCTGGCTGACATTGCAGGTCTTCTGCTTGCGCTTGAGGTTTTCGTCACAAATCAATGTCCAGTTCTCGAAAGGCTGGATGCTGCGCCTGATCTCGCCCCATTGCGCGCCCTTTGGAAGCGCAACCTCGGAGGGCTTGAGAAAATAGCGGTGGTTCTGTTCCTGTGCAGCAGCAGCGATCACGCCGCACAGGAACGATAGCACAAAACCGAGGGTGACTCTGAACAACAATGGTTTTCCCTTAGTTGAGTGTGAAGCTCAAGCCGGCACCCAGACCCATCTTGCCCCCCGAGCTGGTGCCCGAAACATTGGCCCGGATCGTGCTGTCATCATTGGTGTAACCGGCACCAAAGGCCAGCGCGCTCTGGCCGCGCCAGAAGCCGCCGCCGACCGCGACGGAGAGTTTGCCGGGATTGTCGTCATAGCGCAGGGAGGCGGCGGCCAGCCCGATGGCTGCGGAGCGGTGCGCATCGTCACGCACGCCGTCGATGCTGGAGACCAGTTCCGAGAAACGCTGTTCGGTAAAGTTCTTGACCTCTGCGAAGGCGTTTTCGATACGGGTATCGATCCGATTGTCGACATAGCTGTAATTCTGTGTCGGTACATGTCCAGCCAGCACGGCGTTCAGCTGGGCAAGATTGACCGCGTCGGTGTCGTTGACACCGGCTGCGACATTGGAAATCACCACCGGTGTTGAAGGATCGCCCCCCTGTAAAGTGATGGTATTTGATTTGCTGCCATCGGGGTTCTGGTCATATTTGACCGCGACATTGTCCAGCCTTTCCACGGCCAGATTGGTGGTATGAAGCTGCGAGCCGTTGATGGCATCGGTCGAGCTTTGAGCAATGCGACCGGCCGCGACATTTGTCAGCGTGCGCTCATTATTGAGCGTGCCGATCGACAGCGTTCCCACCGGCTGTGCGCCCGCAAAACCATAGGTTTGTCCGGCAATTGTGGTGCTCGCTGTCGCAACCGCTGCCTCGGTCACAGCGCCAGCCCCCAGTGCCACGCTGTTTGCATGACTGGCTGTAGCGGCTGCGCCAAGCGCAACGGCATTCTGGCCCGAAGCGCTGCTCGCCATATCCCCGACAATCATTGCATTCTGTCCCAAATTGGAATTGATCCAGGCATTGAGGACGCTCAGATCGATGCTTGATCCACCGGCGTCGGAGGGAACGCCTGCAATCAGCGCCTGCCCGCCATTGGCGGTGGGTACGGTACAGGTCCAGGCACCAGTGCCACCAAAACCCGGTCGCGTACAAAAGGCGCTCGGCGTGTTGGTGGCGTCAGCTTGAGCCGTGGATAGCGTCGCGATGAAAGGCATTGAGAATGCCAGTATTGCTGCGAAAGCTATTTGGATTTTATGGTGATGCAGGTTCTTTGATAGGTCGCGCGAAAGCAATGCATAGTTCAATGCCATAATGTTCCCCAAAGTAAATGGCCGAAATGTCAGTTACTCGGAAAAACGCTACGCAAATACCCGCTGCAAGCCACCGCAAAAATTTGGGATGACTTAAGCTTTAGTCATATTCTGGATTTTTTAATGAATTAATCTGGCCCCAACCAAATCACCATCAACCGAATACTAAATTAGAATTCCCACCGGAATTGGTGGTTGTCAATTGAGAAAATGCCAGCATTGCTCGCAGCACGACGCCAAAACGAAGGTCTCGCCATGAAAAATAGTCTAAAAATATCGAAAAAAGACATGTTTTGCGGGATTGGTGAGACCGTGACGGAAGCGTCACGGTCCAAAATAGAACCAATTTTGGGTAGTTGTGCGCGTCATGATTTCGGGCGCGAGGCGCGCCATGACATCAGCGAGCCGGCCGTGATCATCGCGACGCCTATGCACAATGCGATGCCGGGACGAATCCCCAGCCACAGGCAGGTCATGACCGCGGCAAGCACCGGCGTGAAATAAGACAGCGTGGCCAGAAGCGAAATATTGCCGCGGCAAATGCCGCGGTTCCAGCAGGCATAGGCGGTCGCGGACATCGAGCCAAAGATGAATACCTGCGCCAGACCGCTCAAATCCAGTTGCAGCCGCGGTTCTGCGCTGAGTGAAAACTTGACCCACAAAATGGCAGCGGTGATGAGAAAGTAAAAGGGCACTGCTGTCCTATCGCTATGATAGTGGCGGGTAACAACCGAATAAAGACCCCACAAAAGCGCGGCTGAAAGCGCATATAGATAAGCCAGCGGATTGCCAGACATATTGTAAAGAAAGCTTTGAAAGGACAGGTTCCTGTCGCCTTTCATGACGAAGCCGATACCAAGAAGGCAGAGCAGCAGCGCGATCGCCAGCAGATAGGACCCGCGCTGCTGCTTGCTAAGAACGGCGAACAGCACGGTGATGCTCGGCCACAGATAGTTGATCATGCCCAGTTCCAGCGCCTGATCGCGATCATGGGCCAATCCAATAGCGAGCGCGAGCGATATTTCATAGCCGACAAACAACAGCCCACACCACCAGAGGCCGGAATTATAGAGCGCGCGCAATCTTGGCAGGCCCAGCACCAGAGCCGCGACCAGGCCACTTGCTGTATAAATAAGGGCGGCACCGGCGATCGGTCCGAATATTTCTGAAACCGAACGTATAAAGCCGATGGAGACACTCCAGAGCGGAATGGCGAACATGCCAATAAGCGTCGAGGTCTGGGTGTCGTTTGGCGTGTCATTGAACAATGAGGGCGTGGACATTTCTGGCATTCTGAAAGGGTAAGAGGACATGGGGTATATGGCGATATATGGGATCTCACAGCGCACGGTCTGTGCAATCCAGACAGCCGCGACGATGGGGAACTGGGCGACAGCGCGTTGAGATCGCCCTGGCCATCGGGTGATTGCGAAATCGCCTTTCTTCAAACCATCCCCAAGCGCTTGGCTTGTGGGCTGCTATAGCTGCTTCGCGGAGGAAAGTGTGAAAAATCTACTGCGCTTTCCACCGCCATTGCCAGGATCACGCCAAAGTGAGAGCCGCTGATATTTTCGGCTCAAGATCCCGGATCCCCAAGGCCATTATTGCATTTCTTGCAACATAATCACAATATTAATGACAATTGATATCAATTATTCCGCGCCTTAGATTGCCCTCAACACAGATTGCAAAAGCGGCTTAACCGCGGAAAGGCAAAATCATGCTGAACCAGATCAAGGGCCTACATCACGTCACATCCATGGCTGCGGATGCGCGCCAGAACAATCAGTTCTTTACCGACACATTGGGCCTGCGTCGGGTGAAGAAGACCGTCAATTTCGACGAACCCAGTGTCTATCACCTCTATTATGGCGATGAAATTGGCACTCCCGGCTCGGTGATGACCTATTTCCCATTTCCCAACATCGTTCGGGGTCGTCCGGGAGTCGGGGAAGTTGGTGAAACCGAGTTTGCCGTACCAAAGGGGTCGCTTGGTTTCTGGAAAGATCGACTTGTCGCCAAAGATGTTACTGGCCTTGAAGCCGATCAGCTGTTTGGCGCCGAGCGGCTGCGTTTTGAGGGACCGGATGGCGATGGCTTTGCGCTGGTTGAGAGCGCGGACGACAACCGTGCGCCTTGGATCGGCGCCGGCGTCTCCGAGGATGTGGCGATCCGCGGCTTCCTTGGCGCACGCATGCGGCTTCACGATATTGATGCCAGTGCCGAACTGCTCACCTTCATGGGCTATCAACGCGCAGAAACCGAAGGCAATGTGAGCCGCTTCATCATGCCCAATGGCAATGGCGCTGATACGATCGACCTCGAAGCCCTGCCTTCGGCACAGGCTGCGCGTCAGGGGGCGGGTTCCGTCCACCATATCGCTTTCGCGGTGCCGGACCGGGCTGCACAGCTTGAAGTGCGCAAGGCACTGATGGACACGGGCTATCATGTCACGCCGGTGATCGACCGCGATTATTTCTGGGCGATCTATTTCCGCACCCCGGGCGGCGTGCTGTTTGAAATTGCCACAAACGAACCCGGCTTTGACCGCGACGAGGATACCGCACATTTGGGCGAAGCACTCAAACTGCCAAGCCGCTATGAGGCCTATCGTGATCGCATCGAAGCCAATCTCGAGCCTTTGACAACTCAATAACTGGATGCCTCCGGCTGTGCCGGAGGCGCCCTCCTTTGGAGGTTAATCATGACGAAAAATGAATATATCAGCTTCCGCCGCGATGGTGCTGCCGGCTCGCCGGTTGTCATTGCCTTTCACGGAACGGGTGGCAATGAACACCAGTTTACCGGATTGATCGAGCAGATATTGCCCGATGCAGGCATTGTTGCGCCGCGCGGCGACGTCTCGGAATTCGGAGCCAATCGTTTCTTCCGTCGCACCGGCGAAGGCGTCTATGATATGGATGACCTTCATCTGCGCACCGAAAAAATGCTCGGCTTTATAAGCGCGGTCCGCAAGCTAAACCCGGAACGCGAGATCTTGGCGCTCGGCTATTCAAATGGTGCCAACATTCTGGCATCGATGCTGTTTTCCGATCCCAGCCTGTTTGACCGCGCGGCTCTCATGCATCCACTGATTCCGTGGACACCGGACCCGCAACCGAAGCTGTCTGGCAAACGCATTCTGATCACAGCAGGCGAAGTTGATCCGATCTCGCCGTTGAAGCTGTCGAAGGGCCTGATTGAATGGTTCAGCGCACAGGGTGCGGATGTGAAATCGCTGATTGCGCCCGGCGGACATGAAATCCGCCCGGCCGAGCTTGAAAGCCTGAAGAAATTTTTGCGCGCTGCCTGATCAGACGATCTCGCCGTGAACGCAACGAAGCCAGATAAACCCCGGCGAGTAAGCTCGTCGGGGTTTTTCGTTTTGGTCTTAACACGGCATTGTGGTCATTATTACGTATTTCACAATTTAATAACAATTATTGTAGCAATTGTGATCAATTATCGATCCGTCTAGTTTGGGTTCAACACGTTCGCAGAGTGTGACGCAAGCGATCCTCACCACAAACGTAAAACCAGACGGAGATAGCCATGTCCAACAAGCTCGAAGTTCTTACCCCATCCAACAGCCAGATCATCTTCATCGATCATCAGCCACAGATGGCTTTCGGCGTGCAGTCGATCGACCGTCAGCTTTTGAAGAATAATACTGTTGGGCTGGCAAAGGCCGCCAAGGTTTTCAACATCCCAACCGTCATTACCACGGTTGAAACCGACAGCTTCTCCGGCCAGACCTATCCGGAACTGCTTGATGTTTTCCCGGAAGCCCCCCTTCTCGAACGCACGTCGATGAACTCGTGGGACGATCTGAAAGTGCGCGAAGCGCTTGCAGAAGGTGCTGCTGAAGGCCGCAAGAAGATCGTGGTTTCGGGCCTCTGGACCGAAGTTTGTAACACCACTTTTGCTCTTTCAGCGCTGAATGACACCGATTATGAAATCTACATGGTCGCCGATGCGTCGGGCGGAACCTCGCTGCAAGCGCATGATTACGCGATGGACCGCATGGTTCAGGCCGGCGTTATCCCTGTTACCTGGCAGCAGGTGCTGCTTGAATGGCAGCGCGACTGGGCACATCGCGAAACCTATGATGCCGTTATGAACATCGTGCGGGAACATTCAGGGGCTTACGGCATGGGCGTCGATTACGCTTACACCATGGTCCATGGCGCACAATCGCGCAGCCAGCACAAAGGCCCACGCCTCGAGCCAAAGCCTGCGCTTTAAAGCGCATCCCGAAAAGTGTGAAACGGTTTTCGGGTAAGATGCGCGTTAGAACGTGCTCTAAGTAAGGCACGGCCCGGTACAAAAGCCGGGCCAGGACCATCAAGTCGCATTGTACAATCGATACCATGCGCTGGATGCTATTCTCCCAATTTGATTTCTCCCTTTCAAAGCATCTGAATTCTCGAAAAGGAAACAGGATGACTGCCGCCACTCCTCCCAAACAGTACATTGCAACCGGCCCATTGAGCTTCCGCGTTTTCCGAGCGCTTTGGATCGCCACCATTATCTCCAATATCGGCACCTGGATGAACGATGTTGGCTCTGCCTGGCTGATGACCTCGCTCTCGCCAAGCCCGATGTTTGTGGCGCTCGTTCAGGCAGCCACAACCTTGCCGATGTTTCTGTTGGCATTGCCTGCCGGTGCCATGGCTGACATCGTCGACCGCCGAAAACTGCTTCTGGGTGCGCAGGCTCTGGGCCTCGTCGGTGCTGCAACACTGGCAATGCTGACCCTGGCTGGTCTCACCACACCCTGGGTGCTACTTGGCGTGACCTTCGTCCTCGGCATATCAGCAGCGCTGAGCGCCCCTGTCTTTCAGGCGATCGTGCCGGAACTCGTTGACAAGCAGGCATTGCCCGACGCGGTTGCGCTCAACAGCCTCGGCGTCAATATTTCCCGCGCCATCGGCCCGGCCCTTGGCGGTGTCATTGTTGCAGTGGCGGGCATTCCAGCCGTTTTTGCCCTCAACGCTGTCTCCGTCATCGCGGTTTTGAGCGTGATCTTTTTCTGGAAACGCAAACAAACCGAATCCGCTCTTCCACCAGAGCATTTTATTGGCGCGCTGCGCGCAGGCTACCGCTATGCACGCCACTCGGCAGCGATGCGCCTCGTTCTGATACGTTCCGCAGGCTTCTTCCTGTTCGGCAGTGCCTTATGGGCGATGCTGCCACTGGTTGGCCGCCGCGAACTCGGCCTGGATGCTGCGGGCTATGGTGCTCTTCTTGGCTGTATGGGTGCAGGCGCAGTACTCGGTGCGCTCATTCTCAAGAAGCTACGCAAGAACGTCGCTGCAAACACCATTTCCATCTGGGCAACACTGCTGTTTGCTTTTGCTACCCTGACACTGGCTCTGGTGCCAAACGCATGGGTCGGTGGCGCTGTCATGTTCCTTGCTGGCCTTGCATGGATCGGCATGCTGACCTCGCTCAATGTTGCGGCACAAATGGCAGCACCTGGCTGGGTCAAGGCTCGCGCTCTCGCCGTCTATCTTCTGGTGTTCCAGGGCGCTATGACCGGCGGCAGCATCATCTGGGGTACGATCGCATCGCGCTTCAATGTCACAACCGCACTCGTCGTAGCAGCCATTGCTCTGGTGATATCTCTTATACTGGCCCGCATCTGGCAGCTGCCAAAAGACCAGACCACCGACCTCGCCCCTTCAAACCATTGGGCAGAGCCCGTGGTTGCCGTGCGTCCCGAAGGTGATCGCGGCCCGGTCCTGATCGAAATCGAATACAGGATCGAACCACAGCGTATTGCTGAGTTTACCACCGCTCTTCGCAAGTTCAGTGCAGTCCGTTACCGCGATGGCGCTATCCGCTGGGATGTTTGGGAAGATGTTGCAGTGCCCGGTCGTGTGGTCGAAGCCTTCATCGTCGAAAGCTGGATCGAACATCAGCGCCAGCATGCTCGTGTCACCCATTCAGATCAGCTTGATCAAAAGACATTGAACACGTTTCATTTAGGCGACACGCCACCCGTCATACGGCATATGCTTCAGCCCTTGTAGGTCAGAGCTATCCAACAAAAAGTAGCGGCTTTTTCAAGCCGCTACTCCATCGTTTCAAATCTGACTGGAGGGTATCAAATCCGAACGAACGATCCGATTAGAACGAACGCTGGAAGCGAACCATTCCCTGCCAGGCTTTTTCACCCTTGAGTTCGGAACGATCATCCGACCACTTCGTGTAGGAAATTTCCGGCGTGACAGTGAAGCCAGGGACAAGCGTGTAAGCAACGTTTGCTGTAGCTGCGAAACGACCAGCATCTTCGTAAGCTGCCTGAACGTTAATGGTTGCCTGCTTGGTCGCCTTGAACTTCGCGCCACCCCAGACAGCCCAGTCGCCACCCCAAGTGCCGTAGAAGCTGTCGATACGACGAACGCCACGCCAGCTACCATCAGCAAAGCGCTGTGTGACCGTGTAGTTGTCGTCGTTTGACTTATAGGCGCCCTGGACCCAAACAGAGAACTGCTCGGTGACGTTGACATCAAGGCGAACCTTACCGGCCCATTCTTCGTTCAGCGCGTCATAGGCACCGACACCGGCGATCGAACCCCAGGCCTGAGCGAACTTCAGGCCAGCAACGACATGCGGGGTGTAATCGTCGATCGTGACATTGACATCAGAATCGCCATTGCCGCCCTGTTCGAGAGCAACGACAGCCGAGAAACCGTTGCCGCCCTTGAATGTGTAGCTGATAGCATTCGTACGCGTACCACCGGCGAGAATGACGTCGTCGTTCATGACGTCGCCGAGGTATCCGGTGAAGGTAACGAATTTCGATTCATCAAGACCGAGACGCAAACCACCGAGTTCAATATAGGCAAAGCGGAGCTGGCCGCTGGCGCCATTATCGCCGTTGTTCCAATCGTAACGGACGTCGGCATAGGTCTTCAAAGTGCCAAGGTCAGTTTCGGATGCGGTGGAGAAACGAAGCTCAAAACGAGACTTCATGTCATAGGTATCGCGGTCGAGCTGCGACAGACGCTTTGCGTAGACGTTATCGCCCCCTTTAATGTCGTAACGCAAATAGCCATGAATACGCAGGCAGGTCTCAGTACCTGGAATGTAGAAATAGCCCGCACCGTAAGCGTCGCAAACGCGAACATATTCTACAGCTTCTGGCTCTGGTGCAACAATTGCATCCGCTGCCTGCGCGACCGATGCGAAAGAAAACACTGCAGCCGAAGCGCAGAGAAAATTCTTAACCCTCATAAAATAACTCCATAAGCGAGGTGTGACGCGAGGGCTTATAGAATATAAAACGTCTGAATCAATAAATATATTGTGTATTTTTAGTGAATTTATTTTATGGATTATTATATCAATATTTCATAAATCTGACTTAAATATATTATAAATGCCGTTTTATAGAGCAAGAATCAGATTCTTATTATTATATACATCGATTCTTTTGATAATTTTTCTAGCTATCATATTTATATGACAGATTTTTATATGTCCGCAGGCATTGTCGAAATAAGCAAAAATACTGCTGATGAGAGGGAGACGAGTCGGCATATTGCGACCCCCAGCGCAGCTCAGTGAAAAGCATGACGAGCGCTTGAGCTCACAGGGTTTAACAGCTATCAGAGCGGGTAATGGGCCTATCCCAAATACTTACGAGGCGTTTTCCGCATGATTCCTGAATTCATCGTCACTCACTCAGGGGGCTTTCATGCCGACGAGTTGATGTCGAGTGTTATCCTCACCAAGCTTTTTCCGAACGCTAAACTCATTCGAAGCCGTGATCCTGAATGGATTACGCCAAACCATGATCGCATCATTTATGATGTTGGTGGGGCCTATGACCACACGGCACGCATTTATGACCACCATCAACGCGGGGCGCCTCGTCGTGATGACGGTCGGGCCTTGAGTTCTTTTGGTTTGATCTGGCAGCATTATGGACGAGATTACCTCGCGGCTGCCGGCATTCCTGAAAAAGACATCGCGATAATTCACGCCTCGTTTGATGAAAGCTATGTTCTACCGATCGATCTCGTAGACAATGGCGAACTAAGTCCTGCAGTAGCAGGACAACTTGCCGGGCTCATTTTGCCTACGCTTCTGGAAACATTGAAGCCAGTCTTCGATGATAGGCGGCCAGATGCAGATGACTGCGCATTTCAACATGCGCTCACGATAGCGCGTAGCTTTGTTGAAGCAAAAATTGCAGGGCTCGCAGCCAAATTACGAGCCGAAACGATTGTTCTGAACGCAATCGAGGCTGCCGGTGCAAGCCAGGTTCTCGAACTTCCAATCGGGATGCCATTCCGTTCGGCCATTGTCAAAGCGGAAGCAGAACATTTGCTATTCGTTGTTCACCCGCGCAGTCACGACTGGGGGCTCACTGGTATTCGTAAATCAGATGATGGATTTGAATTGCGAGCTGATTTACCGGTGGCCTGGGCTGGCCTGACGAACGGTGATCTCGAGGCTGCGTGTGGCGTGCAAGGCGCAACCTTCTGCCATAATGGCCGCTTTATCGCAGCAGCTCGCACGCGCGAGGCTGCTTTGGCGATGGCAGATCTGGCCGTTCGGAATCATTTAGAGCAAGGTTGAACACCTATTGCAGTTTTAGCGTTTAAAGAGGCTCAATCGAGCCTCTTTTTGTTGAGGCGATAAAGCTATTCTTTCACAGCGCCCGTCATGGACGAAACGTAATAGTCCACAAAAAATGAGTAGAGGATAACCACCGGAAGCGAGCCGAACAATGCACCGGCCATCAGCGCTCCCCATTCGAAAATATCACCGCGGACAAGTTCAGTCAGAACCCCAACCGGCACTGTCTTGTTTTCTGACGACTGAATAAAGGTCAGCGCGTAGATAAATTCGTTCCAAGATAGAGTGAAAGCGAATATGCCTGCAGATATCAAGCCCGGCACAGCCAGCGGTAGAATGATCCTCCACAATATTTGCCAACGGCTAGCTCCGTCAACCAATGCACTCTCTTCAAGCTCGAAGGGAATGGAGCGGAAATACCCCATCAACAACCACGTACAGAAAGGGATGAGGAACGTTGGATAAGTGAAAATCAAAGCCAGGCGCGAGTCGTAGATCCCAAGTTTGAAAACAATGAATGCCAGTGGAATAAATAGGATCGACGGTGGAACGAGATACGCCAGGAAAATCAGCAGCCCGACCGAGCGGGAGCCTGTAAAGCGAATACGCTCAATCGCGTAGGCACTGAGGATGGAAGTGACAAGCGATATGAATGTTGCCGCTGTTGCAACCAACATCGTGTTCCATAGCCACCCGGGATATGAGGTCTCAAACAACAGATATTTGATATGATCGAATGTCGCGTCAACGACCCAGAAAGGGCTGTAATTATTATAGTCTGTCAGCTGAGAGTTAGGCTTTACGGCAGTGATAGCCATCCAGTAAAATGGAAATAGCAACACGAAAATAAACAGTGCTATTGGGATATAGACTGTGACTACCCGTCTTGGTAGACGGTTGAGATATGACATGCCTTGCGTGTCGTCGGTGAGCGTGCCGGATGCTTGGTTCCCGGTTTTCATAGTCTTCTCCATGCTCAGTCCCCTCCGCCTTGTTGCCACTTGCGTCGCTGCAAACCAAAGAAAGAGAACATGATTGCCGCGAGCAGAAACGGTATCATCGCCACCGCGATTGCAGCTCCTTCGCCGAGCTGGCCACCAGGAATTGCGCGTTGGAAGGAAAGCGTAGCCATCAGGTGTGTCGCATTGACCGGGCCACCCTTTGTAAGAACGTAAATAAGCTGGAAATCGGTAAACGTGAACAACACCGAGAAGGTCATCACCACGGCAATGATCGGGGTGAGCATGGGCAGCGTGACATGGCGAAAGCGTTGCCAGCTCGACGCGCCATCCAGTGAGGCTGCCTCTTGAAGAGAGGCGGGAATAGTCTGCAGACCTGCAAGCAAAGAAATCGCAACGAATGGAATTCCGCGCCACACATTTGCGGCGATTACAGACAACCGCGCATTCGTTGGATCTCCGAGGAAGTTGATCGGCTGCTCGATAAGCCCCATCTGCATCAAAGACCAAGAAATTATGGAAAACTGTGAATCGTAGATCCACCAAAACGCCAGAGCCGACAACACTGTCGGAACAACCCAGGGCAAAAGAACTATGGCGCGGAAAAACGATTTTATCGGCAGGTTTTCATTCAGCAACAATGCGAGCCATAGTCCGAGCCCAAACTTCAATACTGAAGCAACAAATGTATAGAGTACCGTATTGAATACGGAGAGCCAGAAAACGCTGTCGTCCCAGAGAAATTCGTAGTTCTCCAGACCAATGAATATTCCATCTCGCCCGATTTTTGTATCCGTGAAGCCGAGCCAGACACCCAGGCCCAGGGGGTATGTGAGGAAGCAAAGCAGAAAGACCGCCGCTGGCAGCATGAAAAGGAAGCCAAGCACATCCCGATTATTCCCCAAGCGTGGTCGGGAAGGGTTTTCAAGCCCGCTTTCATTTCCGGGATTTTTTGAATTCGTCATTGCCATGGATTACATCTCCAGAACAGAAAATCGAAAAAGAGGCGCCGGACGACCCTTCGCCTCTCAATCACCAGGATCAGACGCGGTAATATCGATTGGCCCGTTTTTCTGCGCTTGCCATGGCATCTTCCGGTGTTTCAGCACCGGTTACTGCTGACGCAAACATATCGACGAGAACGTAGTCCGCCATCACGGCCGCCGACGCATATCCAAGTGGCCCCGCATAACCGTTCGGCCGCAGCGTTTCGGATGCACGCGCATAAGGTGCGTGGATCGGGTTGTCGATCCAGACGGGGTTGTCCGCGAAAGCCTTCAACGGCTGGCAACAATAAGCGCTCGACTGTTTGATCCAGTTGTTCATCTGGTCGGCTTCCATCATGAACTTGATGTAAGCCTTTGCGGCTTCGGGATATTTTGTATGCTTGAACAACAGCAGCGAGCTGGTCTGATGCAGTTCCACACTCTTGCCGACCGGACCGATTGGGAAGTTTGTGCTGCGCATATCCTCGGCGATTTCTGCGAGCTTCGGATCGTTCTTTGCAGCGTAATAGATCGAGACGCCATTGGCGGTGAGGGAAACCTGTCCGGCGAGGAATGCGCGGTTGTTATTGATGTCCAGCCAGCTTTCGGTGCCTGGAATGAAGGTGGCATAGAGTTGCTTGGCATAATTGAGCGCAGCGAGCGTTTCGGGCGAGTTGATGGTGATTTCGCCTTTCTCATTGACCATTTGCGCACCGTGGCTCCACAAAAGCCAATGGGCATAATTATTGCCGTCACCGACCGCCTTGCCATGCGGGAATCCGGCTGGCGTATTGTTGGCTTTCATGGCCTTGCAAAGTTCGAGAAAGCCCGCGGTATCTTTCGGGAATTCGCTGAAGCCGGCTTTCTTCATATGGCTGTCGCGATAGACAATGGCATTGCCGATCGCCGTCAGCGGCATGGCAATGAACTTGTCCTCACGTACCGCATAGCCTTTCAGGCCATCGTAGAAGCCGCCATATTTTTCATCAAGATAGCTGCCGAGTTCGGTCAGGTCGACAAGCTTGTCGGGATATTGATGGGCGTCATCGAACCAGCACATGACCATGTCGGGCCCTGAACCGACATTGGCGGCCACGGCGGCCTTTGGCCGGATATCCTCCCAGCTTTCCTTGTCGATGCGAACCTCGACGCCGGTTGCCTCGGTGAATTTCTTGGTATTGGCGATCCAGCTTTCTTCATCGCCCTTCACGAAGGGCGTCCAGCGCAGCAGGCGCAGACTGGCGCCCTCTTCGGGCTTGTAATCTGGTTCGGCGGCAAATGCGGGTTGAAAGCCGAGGCCAGAGAGGCCTGCAGCACCGGCAAGACTTGCGGTTCCTGCAAGGAATGTCCTTCTTCTGATAGTCATCATGCTCCTCCTCCAAAGATGGGACTTCTCATCCGTGGCAGCCGCTGTCCCAAGGTGCGGATGCCGAGATGTCGTCTGATGCTATGTGCTGATCGTACCGCGGGCTCCCTCCCCGCTACGCAACGGCTGTTCAGTCCGTCAGTCTGTGCCCGTCCTGGGCATCGAACAGATGAACATTGGCCGGATCAATGGAAACGGAAATCGTTTCCCCTGGGCGGACATCGACGCGTTCGCGGAAAATGCAGGTATTTTCGCTGCCCCCGAAACTGACCACGATCTGGGTTTCGTAACCGGTGGGTTCAATCACCGCGACCGGCACCTTCATGCCGGCCGCGTCAAGCCGGATATATTCGGGCCGCAAACCATAGACGAGGCTTTGGCCGACCGCCTGCGGATAGGGGCGAGCAAGCGGCAAGCGCATTCCGTCTTCCGCGATGAAGCTTGCCGGGTCCTCTGCATGGATCGTGCCTTTGATCATGTTCATGGCCGGCGAGCCGATGAAGCCGGCAACGAACAGATTATTGGGGTGATCATAGAGTGTGAGCGGCGAGCCTATCTGCTCGACGCGGCCATCATGAATGACGACGATCTTGTCGGCCATTGTCATGGCTTCGATCTGATCATGAGTGACATAGACGGTGGTGGTTTTAAGACGGTGATGCAGCTCCTTGATTTCGGCGCGCATGGCAACGCGCAGCTTGGCATCCAGATTGGACAGCGGTTCATCAAACAGAAAGACCTGCGGATCCCGCACGATTGCCCGCCCCATGGCCACGCGCTGGCGCTGTCCGCCGGAGAGTTGGCGTGGATAGCGATCAAGCAGATTGGTCAGACCGAGAATGCCGGCTGCATAATTCACCCGCTCGTCGATTTCGGCCTGCGGCGCGGAACTCAGCATCAAGGAGAATGCCATGTTCCTGGCGACCGTCATATGGGGATAAAGCGCGTAATTCTGGAACACCATTGCAATATCGCGTTCCTTGGGGGGCAGATTATTAACGGTACGACCGCCGATCTGGATTTCTCCACCCGAGATATTTTCCAGCCCCGCCAGCATGCGCAGAAGGGTGGATTTTCCGCAGCCCGATGGGCCGACGAGAATGACGAATTCGCCATCTTCAATATCGATATTCACGCCTTTGATTACAGGAAAGGTGCCGAAAGACTTCTTGACTTCCGCAAACGCAACAGCTGCCATGCAATTCCTCCCAAAATGTGATCAATGATTTGAATGATTGAGAAAATGAACCGCCGGCTCCTCACTTCCGACGTTTGCATTTTGGTGCTTTTTTCTCCTTTCGCTTTGTCGACTGCCGTTTGGCTCAGCCGCGACCGACCAGGGGCATTTTGGTCGCCATGACGGTCATGGTCAAGACATTGGCATCCAGTGGCAGGCCTGCCATATAAACGACCGCATTGCCGATATGGACCGGATCAATGGTTGGCTCTGCAGCAATGGTGCCGTTGGCCTGGACGACACCGGTCGATATTTTCTGCGTCATCTCACTGGCGGCATTGCCGATATCGATCTGGCCGCAGGCAATATCAAAATTGCGACCGTCGAGCGCGGTGGACTTGGTCAAACCGGTGATGGCGTGTTTGGTCGCGGTATAGGGCGCGGAATTGGGGCGCGGTGTTGTTGCCGAGATCGAGCCATTATTGATAATGCGGCCCCCGCGCGGATTTTGTGCCTTCATCAGGCGAAAAGCCTGCTGCGTGCACAGGAAGGCGCCGGTCAGATTGGCACCAACAATGGCGGCCCAATCATCAAAGCTGACTTCCTCGAGCGCAACGCCAGGCACCAGGGTTCCGGCATTGTTGACCAGCAGGTCAAGCCGACCGAAGCGCTTTTGGATCGTGTCAAACAGGTTTTTAACAGAAACAGGATCGCTGACATCGGCGGTCACGGCTAAAAAACTGCCGTTGGTTTCGGCCCTGAGCGCGGCGACCGCTTTTTCCAGAACGGCGGTGCGCCGGCCGGAAATGATGAGCTGATAACCGGCAAGTGCCAATGCTTTTGCAATGGCGCGGCCCACGCCGGTCCCGCCGCCCGTCACCAGTGCAACCGGTTTTCTCTCGGCCACCACATCTTCACTCATCCCTGACCTCCTCATGACCCTATTGGCGATTTCTTAGCAGTTGGTGCGACATTATTCGGTGTAGACTGGCGCAATATCTGCAGCCATTTCAGCCCATCCTGGCGATCGGCCGACGGACGGTATTCCGCGCCGATGGGTTTCGAATATCCCATACTTTTTAGTCTGTTGAGAATAAAGCGATAATCGAGTTCACCCTGATCGGGCTCCGTGCGATCGGGAACCGAGGCAATCTGCACGTGGCCGATAATGGGCAACAGCGCCGCAAGACGACGACTGATGTCGCCCTCGATGATCTGGATGTGATAGCAATCAAACATCAGTTTGAGATTGGGCAGGCGCAGGGTATCGATAATGGCTTTGGCCTGCCCCGAATTGTTTAAAAAATAGCCGGGAGCGTCGCGATCATTGAGCGGTTCGATCAGGATGGTGATGCCATGTTCGGATGCGCGCGCGCAGGCATAGCGCAGATTGTCGAGGAACGCGCTGTGCGCTTCATCGCCCTTGGCGCGACCGGCCATGACATGAATATTGGCGCAGCGAATTGCCACGGCGTATTCGATCGCCTGCTCGATGGCTGCCCGCGCTTCTGATTGACGGCCCGGCAGGGCGCTCAGACCATTGTCGCCCACCTCGACATCGCCGCGGGCGGTATTCAGTCCGATCATCGTCAGGCCGGTCTCATCAAGCGCTGTCAGAATGTCGGCTGCAGCATGCGCGTAGGGCCAGTGACATTCGACCGCGTCAAAACCGGCCTGTTTTGCCGCGCGGATTGCATCGGGCAGCGACAGCTGCTGCCACAGAAAGCCGAGATTTGCAGAAAACCGCGCCATTCTAGTCCCACTCCACATCAAATTTTTCGACGATCCTATCGATTTGCGTGCGGGTGAGCGCATTGGGTCGCAGCCCCCGGGTCAGCAAGGCGAGCCTTGCGGTTTCCTCCAGCTCTTCGATCGCGTAGACGGCGGCTTCCAGGTCGCGGGCGGCAACGACAGGACCGTGATTGGCGAGCATCACCGCACTGCGCTTTCCTGCCAGCCCCTTGATCGCGGCTCCGATCGCCGGATCGCCCGGCATGAAATAGGGCAGCATTTTCACCCTCCCCAATTTGATGATGGAATAGGGGGTCAAAGGCGGCAGCATATTGTCGGGATCGGTATCGGGCAAAAGTGACAAGGCGACCGAATGACAGGAATGCAAATGTACGACGGCCTGCGCGCGGGCACCACGGGTTTCGTAAAAAGCCGTGTGCAGCGGCATTTCCTTGGTTGGCGGATCACCGTCGAGCAGGCGGCCCTCCTGATCAAACAGCGACAATCGCTGCGGATCCAGCCGCCCAAAGCAGCTTCCCGTCGGGGTCACGAGCAGGCGACCATCGGAAAGGCGGGCGGAGATATTGCCAGACGATCCGGCAGTGAGACCGCGATCATACATCGATTTTGCCAACAGACAGATCGTTTCGCGCAGTTTTGTTGTTTCGCTCATCCCGCCTCCAGCATATTCAAGGCATCGCGGAAGAAGGAGGGAGTGCCGAAATTACCGGATTTCAAGGCGAGTGCGACCGACGCACCCTGTGTTGTGGCATAGGTCCAGGGAACGCCCGGTGCAATTTCCCGGCCAACGCGCAGCTTTGCGACGCCGAGCGCCTGGGCGACCGCGCCGGAGGTCTCACCGCCGGCGACCACAAAGCGTCTAATGCCAAGGGCAAAGGCTGCGACGGCAATTTCAGCGAGCGCTTGCTCGACAATCTGTCCTGCACGCTCAGCGCCAAGTGCGGCCTGCGCGGCTTTCACGGAGGTCGCATCCGCGCTTGCATAGATCAATTTGGGTGCTGTGAGCGGCACTGTTTGCAGCCACTGGGTGACCGCCCGAATGCCATTTGGTTCCGCAAGCCGGATCGGGTCAAGCCGATAGCTTTGCGCCTGGTCCTCAAACGCTGCCACCTGCTTAAGGGTCATGGCGGAACAGCTGCCCGAAAGCACGATCTGGCCTGCGCCGAGATCCGGTGGTGCTGCCGTACTGCCTTTCGCTTGCAGCAGACCTTTTTCGTGAAGAAGCGCAGGCAATGGCATGGCCAGCGCACTGCCGCCGGTGAGCAAGGGCAAATCGAGCGTCGCTGTGGCAATGGCGGCAAGATCAGCATCCGCTACCGCGTCCATCACCACATGGCCGATGCCGCTGGCTTTGAGCGCATCAAGCGCTGCCCGCACGGATTTGACGCCTTTGGCGATGGTCAACCGGTTCACCAGGCCGACCTGGCCTTGCAATTGCGGCGCGAGCAGGCGCAGCAGATTGGCATCGCGCATCGGCGTCAGCGGATGATCCTTCATCGGACTGTCACTGAGCAGCTTGTCGCCCACGAAAAGATGTCCCATAAACACAGTGCGGCCGTTTTCAGGAAATGCGGGGCAGTAAATGGCCTGTTCTGCGGCCGTAGCGCGCATCAGCGCTTCGGCGACTGGGCCGATATTGCCATCAGCCGTGCTGTCAAAGGTCGAACAATATTTCCAGTAAAGCTTGTTGAGGCCGCGTTGCTTGAGCCAGTCATAAGCTGCAAGAGCCTGCGCGACGGCCTGCTCGCGCGGCACGGTGCGGATTTTAAGGGCGATGATTTCAATGGCGGAAACGTGGGCAACCGGCGCGTCTTTATCAGGCAGGCCGAGCCGCAACGAGACCGGATAGCCGCTGCGCGCCAGCAAGGCCGCAAGATCGGTGGCACCGGTGAAATCATCTGCGATCGCGCCCAAGGCAATTGCCATGATTTAAGCCCCCATGCCGGGCAGCATCACGCCGCTCTTATGCGCCAGGATCTTGGCGACGGCTGCGTCATCCTCCAGTCCAAGCCCTGCCTCCGAAGCCTCACGAAACAGCGAGAGTGCCGTTTCGCTGAGCGGTGTGCTGGCCCCCAGCGCCGCGGCCTCGCGGGCAACGATCCCCATATCCTTGACAAAAATATTGACGGCCGAACGCGCCGCATAATCGCCCTCGACAATGTGGGGCCCGCGGTTTTCGAACATCCAGGAAGCACCGGCCGACACACGGATTACATCGAAGACCGTGCCCAGATCAAGGCCGAGCCGGGCGGAAAGTGTCAACGCCTCGGCGGTTGCAGCGATATGAACACCGGCCAGCAACTGGTTGATCATCTTGACCTTGGAACCGGTTCCAGGCTTGTCGTCGAGATGGAAGACCTTGGCGGCAATCGCCTCAAGCGCCAGGGCGGCTTTGTCGAAGGCCTGTTGTGATCCCGAGCCCATCACCGTGAGTTCGCCGGTTGCCGCTTTTTGCTTGCCACCGGAGACCGGCGCATCAATCACCAGCATTCCGGCGGCTTCGAGTTCGGCTGCAATTTCAATACAATGGCTCGGCTCCATTGTCACGCACAGCACGAAGACGGTGCCTTGCCGGGCCTGGTTCAAGGCCCCGTCACCGCCAAACAGCACTTCTTTCGCCTGCGCGGCATTGACGACGAAGACAAACACGATATCGCTTGCCCCGGCCTGCTTTGCGGTCGCATAGGCGGTACCACCCAGTGCCGCAAACTCTTGCAGGACGTCGCTGCGCAGATCAACGCCGTTGACGCGGAAGCCGGCGCGCAACAGCGCGGTTGCGGCACCAAAACCCATGGAGCCGAGGCCGATGATGGTGACTGTCTGTGGATCGCTCACCTTAATTTACCCCCTCTTTCAGCTCGCCTTTCAGTTCGTCTTCGATGTGTATATTGATGATCTCGTCAAAGGAGCTGTCTGCGACAAAGCCCAGTTCAAGGGCGCGTGCGGCGTCAAAATCCTGGGCCCAGCCATCGACGATGCTGGCGATCAGCGGGTCATGCTCCTTGCGGATCAGCGCGACGGCCCGATCACCGGCGACCCGGCGCAGCGCTTCGATCTGCTCGCCAACGGTGGCGGAAAGACCAGGCATATTAAGCACACAGCGATGTCCAAGCCGCGCGGTGTCGATTGTGGCTGCGTGCAGCAGGAATCCGACGGCCCGGCGCGGGCTGACATGCCAGTGCCTGACGGTATCGGCGACCGGCAGGATCGCTTCCTTGCCAATGAGTGGTTCACGCAGAATATTGGAGAAGAATCCGGAGGCTGCCTTGTTGGGCGTTCCAGGACGGATGCACACGGTGGGCAGACGGATACCAATCGCATCGAGAAAGCCCTTGCGGGCATAATCGGCCAGCAGCAATTCACCGATTGCCTTTTGCGTGCCATAGCTGGTGCGCGGGGTGAGAAAGAATTCGTCATTGATCCGATCGGGGAAAGGCGCGCCGAACACCGCGATGGAGGATGTGAACACCAGCCGCGGTCTGTAGCTTGCGATTTCGCCCTGTTGTCGAATGGCTTCCAGCAGGAAACGGGTGCCATCAAGGTTGATGGCATAGCCCTTTTCAAACGCCACCTCCGCTTCGCCCGAGACGATGGCGGCCAGGTGGAATATCAGATCCGGCCGATCTGCGATCAGTGCGGGGGCGATACGGGGGTCTGAGATATCGGCGGATTTGCAGGTGACATTGCCGTCAAATCCGATGGGGGCTTGTGGCGCTACGACATCGACCAGAGTGAGCCTTTCCACCGGCATACCGTCAATCGCTGGGACTGCGGCGATGGCCTGTGTCAGTTTTCGTCCGACCATGCCGGCTGCACCGATAATCAAGACATGCATTCAAACAACCCTTTTCAACTTGCTGCTAAGGCAGTCACGGCTGGGAAGCCGTGATTGGGGCAGAGACCTGCTGAGCGCGCGCGGCCAGCGATTTCTGTGTGGAGGTGTAAATACGTTGCTCATGGACTGCGAAGGCCGCCATTGCTGCAGCGCGGTCGCGATTTTCAAGCGCTGCGAGGATTTTCTGATGGTCGGAGAAGCTGCCGTTAAGCGCCCCTGGCCTGGCAACCGCGCGGCGGCGATGCTCCATCATATAGGTGTAGAGATCGGTGACGATGTCTGCGAGCAGCGGGTTTCCGCATTCGCGATAGATGGTGACATGAAACTCGCGGTCGCAGATGAGGAAGCGGACGGGATCATTGAGGCAGGCAGCCTGCGCTGTGAGCGAAAGCCGCAGGCGCGCAAGCGCGTCCTGGGAAATACGCTGTGCTGCGTCACCGACTATTTGTTGTTCGACCAGCATACGCGCCGCATGGACGGCGTGAACATCATAGCGATCGACATTGATCTGGGCGGTAATGCCAATCGACAGGCCGCCGAGCTCGGCGCGGGCAACCCGCGTTCTGGCGCCCTGCGTCACATCGAGGATACCATGGGCGGCAAGAATCTGGATGGCACCGCGCACTGTTTGCCGACTGACAGAAAGAGCGCTCGCCAATTCGCGCTCGCCCGGAAGCGCATCGCCGACACTGAGCAGGCCCGATGCGATCAGTGCGCCGATCTTGTCCGCGATCACGTCACGCATGGACCGACGCTCCAGATTGCGTCCGAGCCCAGCCTTGTTGTCGAGGAGAAGATCATGCGCAGCGTTCAAACTCGACCTCACTGATACACTGGTCTATCCAGTGGTCCAGTTACAATCGGCGACGCGGCGTGTTCTGTCAAGCACCCTTCCTACCAAACGCCTGGCCAACCGCCTCACCAACCGCTTGACCAGCCGCGCGTGCTCTTTCGTAGCGACGCTGGCATTCGACTTGTCGATTGCCAGCGCTTTGATCACGCCTTTAACCGAGAAGCGCGGTTAGATCGGGCCCCATTGGATCTGGACCGCGATATAGAGAAAGACCGCACTGATCAAACCCCAGGCGATGACAAGCGGGGCGATGAATTTCACCCATTTTCCATAGGAAACCTCGGATGTGGCAAGGATTGCCATCAGCACACCGGATGTCGGATTGATGCAGTTGACGACCCCTTCGCCAAAAACCACTGACTGGACGGTGGTCTGCCGGGTAATCCCCAGAATATCCCCGAGCGGTGTGAAGACCGGGATCAAAACTGCGGATTCACCAGATCCAGACGAGATGAACACGTGCATGATCATCGCGCTGACATACATGCCGATCGCGGAAAGGGAACGGGGCAACCCGTCGAGCGCCAGCACCGCATAGGAGACGATCGTGTCGAGGATCATGCCCTGTTCGAGAATGATCGAGATGGCACGCGCCAGGCCAACGATGAATGCGCCGATAACAAGCTGTGAACAGCCTTTGAGAAAGCCTTTGGCGATCTCATCGGCAGACATGCGAGCGATGATGCCGACACCGATTGCCATGATGATAAACATGGCAAGCATTTCCTTTTCGCTCCAGTTGAGCGTGACGGCTCCGGCAATAAAGCCCCCAAGGCACAGCGCCGTAAACAGCAGGGCGAGCCAGTAGCGGGCGCGTTGACCGGGGGCTGCATCGCTCTTAGTTTCGCCATCCTCGATCTCGTTGGGGCGCGGTGAAGTCTTGCGCTGGCTACGCGCGTATAGCCACAGGAATGCGATGGTGGCAAGCAGGAACGCCAGGAATATGACGACGCGGAAGCCGATGCCTGAGAGGAGTGGAACATCGGCAAGTCGCTGCGCAAGGCCGACCGATGTCGGTGCCGAAATCGATGCATTATAGCCGGTATAGGTGGCGATATAGACCAGTGAAATCCCGAACAATTTGTTCATGCCGATTGAGCGCGCCACCATAATCCCGATGGGCACGAATGCGATCACCGAATTGACGACGATACCGGTGGTGCCCAATACCGAAAAAACCACGCAGAACAGGACAATCAGGGTGAGATCGTTGAGCCTGCGATTTTTTGCGATGCCGTTGAGCATGTGATGCACAGCACCGGATTGCTCAAGCACATGCAGAGCGCCGCCGGTAAACATCACCATGAAGACAATTGGTGCACTCTTGATCAGACCTTCGGCAATGGCCAGAAACAGCGCCTGCGGATAGACATGATGCTGTTCAACACCATGGTAGCTTCCAGGCACCGAGAAGGAGATGCCATTGCGGACTTCGGTCGCATATTGTCCAGCCGGAATGATCCAGGTGCCGATCCCGGCCAGAACCAGCATACAGAAAAGAAGAACGTAAGGATTTTGCAGACTGAGGCCCTTTTTGGGGGCCGCGGGTGATGGCGATGCAGTCATGGGATGTGTTTCCTCCTTCGGAGGCGGCTGATCACACCGCCTCCCTCGTCAAAATAGCTCAGCTGTTAGCGATGATCTGACTGATCAGCGCGGCGCGGCGCGGAAGCCCAGCTATGGTCACATGCTCGTATTCGGCATGCGGGCCACCGCCCTCGGCACCCAGACCATCCAGCGTCGGAATATCAAGCGCCGAAGTAAAATTGCCATCGCTTCCACCACCGACCGCACTGCCCGAAACCGTCATGCCGAGGGCAGTACCTGCACGAACGGCCTGCTCGAACAGGGATTTGTTGCGCGCGTTGAGTTCCATTGGCGGGCGATTGAGACCCCCGGAAATCTCGATCTGGGCGCCGTCCAGAAAAACCGGGCATGCGCGGATTTCCGCTTCGACCCTTTCCGCTTCGTCAAGCGAGGTGACACGCACATCGATCGACAGGCTCGCATGATCGGGGATGACATTGATGCGGTTGCCTGCCTGCGCGATACCGACATTGACCGTGGTGCCTCTGGAGAGGTCCTGCAGTTCATGAAGCCTGAGGATCTGGCGGGCCATTTCTTCGGCGGCACTGACACCGCCGAGCGGGTTGTTGCCGGCATGAGCGGCCTTTCCCTTGATCTGCATATGAAAATGACCGGTTCCCTTGCGGGCAATCTTGAGGTTTCCAGTCCCCTCCTCTGACGGTTCAAGCACCAGAACCTGATCACATTGTCGGGCGATTTCCTCGATCAGAGCGCGCGAGTGCCAGCTACCGGTTTCCTCATCGCTGGTGCACAGGAACCAGACCTGGTGATTGTCGAGCGCGTCGCCGGCGATCAATGCCTTCAACGCCCAGATACCCTGGATGACGCCACCCTTCATATCGAAGGCGCCAGGTCCGTAATATTTTCCGTCTTCGATGCGGGTCCCCAGACGGTCGAGGTCCCAGACCGTATCGAAATGTGTCAACAGCAAGGTGCGGCGATTTCCCTGTCCGATTTTGAACAACAGATGATCACCGGCCTTCGTCTGCGCGAAGCGTTCAGGCTGCACATTTAAATGGCGCGCGAACAGGTCACAAAGAAAAGCGCCGCAGGCATCGACCAGAGCTTTGTCTTCGGTTGGCGACTGATGCTCGACAAGCGCCTTGAGGTCATTGAGCATATCGTCGGCATGGGTGGTGAGATAGGACAGGAACGGGTTCATCATTTCCTCCAGGATAATGGTCGGGCGGTGCCGTGCAGGGTTTTTTGGCGTCATGGGCGCGCCCCCCAGCCGCTACGATGAAGGGGTTACCGCCCGCAGGCTGGCCGGGCGAGGCACATGCGCCGAAAACCTGTCTTGAAGGCAATTATCAGCAGCGACGGGTTGCAACAATTGCTTTAAAGTGGACACCCTGTTGCATTTTGTGCAACAGGGTGTCCATGCAACATCGATCGATGGTTTATTTTCGCGAAGTCGCCCAGACAGGTTCCCTGCATGAAGCCTCATCACGACTGCATATTTCGACTTCGGCCATCAGCCGCCAGATTGCCAAGCTCGAGGAGTCGCTGGGCATTGTGCTGTTTGAGCGGCGACCGCGTGGCATGGTGCTGACGGCTGCGGGAGAACTGCTGCTGCAACGCACGCAGCGCTTGGCAATCGGTATGGAAGAGGCACTGTCGGAACTGCGCGCACTTGCCGGAAAATCGCATGGCCTCATTCGCATTGCGAGTTATGAAGGGTTTGCTCTGGATTGCCTTACCCCTGCCATCGAGGCGTTTCGCGAGCAACATCCGGCGGTGCATTTTCATGTCTGGGTGGGCACCTCGCCTGATATCTGTGCGCGCATCAAGAATGGCTCGGCGGATATCGGCATAACCTATAGCTATCCACCGCCCCCCGATATTGCCATTCAGCACATCGCCTTGCGACCCATCTTTGCCGCGCTGCGCAGCGATCATCCCCTGGCGGGCAGGCGCTCTGTCACATTGGATGATTTGCGTGGCGAACAATGGGCAGTTCCTGACGAGGACCGGACGCAGCGGCTCCTGCTACAGGCGGCGCTGGCGGCAAAGGGAATTACCTTCAACCCTGTCTTCTCGACCAATTCGATGGCGATGCTGCGTGCCTATAGTTTTTCTTCGGGCACAACTTCGATCACCGGTTCCCCTGACCTGGTCCGCGGCAATGACTTCGATATTGCGCTGGTGCCAATCGAAGATCCTATTCTAGCGACCAGTGCCCTGCATATTCTGACGATGGAAGGTCGAAACCTGTCCCCGACCATGATCCGGTTTGTCGACGCGCTCAAAGCGCTGACGCCACCCGTGCAGAATTAAGATTTGTCCGGCATGGAGCCCCTCATCCGATAGGATAAAGGGCCGATCGGATGTAGGGGGACGCCGTGGCGGTCGCTTCGTTGCGGGGACTGTGTTCCCCGTCCTGGTGTTGCGCCGTCTCTGCGATACGCGCGCACCGCTTTTTGGGAGGATGCTTCAACCCGCCCGCAGCTTCGATACCCATACAAAAAAAGCCGCTAACGCGGCTTTTCCTGCAACGGGGGCAATGATTTACATCATATGCTCAGACACCTTGCCCTCGGCATCCAATGTCAGCATGACAGTTTTGCCATCCTTCATTGAGGATGCCTCCCACAGGCCCTGCTCGTTGAGCTTGAGATTTTTGAGCTCCGCATAGCCGGCCTTGTTGAACAGTTCGGTGGCCTGCGCTTCGGTCAGGCTATTCTGACCGGCATCAGGGGTCTTGTCATCATGGGTGGGTGTGTCGGTGGCGCCAGGCGCGTCACTATTTGGGGTCTGTGTTGCCTGTGTGCCAGCAAGGCCTGGTGTGAGCAAAGCATAACAAACGCCCCACAGATCGGAGCGATCATTCCCGCCTCTGGCGGCGTACGGAAAGTACGCTTTGCAATGCAGGGGAGAGGAACGATAGACGCGCTTTTGTTGTGGTGGCGCTGCTTTTGTGTCCGCTAATCCCGCCCACTTCTTTAATAGTTTTCTGTATCTGATAACGGCAGGCCGGTCCCCATTCCTCTTCCCGATCCGATGGCCCATCAAAAGGCGCTGCACACCATCGCGTGTAGGTTTGCCGCTTTCAGAACCAGCAGAATGATCGGATGATTTACCAGGCTCGTTGCCGCAACAAAATGGCGCTCTCTGTGAGAAGCGGCTGCAGTGTGAAACTCAATCTGTTGCGAATAGGGTTTTTAAAAGCGAAGTCGATTAATGCTCTGTCGCCGCTCCCTCTCCTGCATGATTTCCATCTTTTGAATGCGAAGTGAGGAAAGCTTTGATTGTAGCGTCGCGTTTTCAGAGCCGTTCACGGCGTTGCTCATCAGACATCTCGCCAGTCTGGTCTACGTTGATTCAGGTCTTTCGGCATCAAAGACGGAACGACCTTCAAATAAGCTTCCGGTTTGGAATCAATGACCGCCTGATAGACAGCCGGGCCTGGCGCTTCCCATGAATGCAAAAGGTCTTCGAGAAGCTTTCCCCGAGCTTGCAGCGTGCGTCTTTGGGCCGACCTGCAGGATTACCGCTTTGTCCCTCTCTGAAAGGCGAAGCGCCAAGTTGTTCTTTCCTCAATTATCGGATGACATACCGTTTCAGTTCCCCTTGAAATGGCAAGAGCTTGACTGTACCTACACAAAATATTTAATGTATGTACTTTTATTGTTGCTTGCGCTTTCCATTTAATGTACGTACATTATATGAACATCGTTTGGGACGAACCAAAAAGACAATCCAACTTATCCAAGCACGGGCTTGATTTTGCAGACTTGTCTTATGAATTCTTTTTGGCTGCAAACGTAGCCAGCACAAAACAAGGGCGGCTAAAAGCTATTGGCCGTCTTGCTGATGGAACGATTGTTGTCATCTTCATCACTCTCGGAACAGAAGCGCTTTCAATCATTTCCATGCGAACAGCAAATAAGGTCGAAAGGAGCAAAATCTAGTGGCTAACAAATTCAGACCTAAACATGCAGAAGCCCACGGCTATACCAAGGAGGATTGGGACGCAGTCGATAGCCCACCGCTAACCGACGAAGAGCTATCCAGTATGAAGCCATTTAAGGAAGTTTTCCCCGAAATGGCGGAGAAAATGGAGAAGGCAATTGCAGCTCGCGGACGCCCTCGACTGGATACTCCTAAAACTCCGGTAACTATTCGTCTTGATCAAGATGTAGTCCAACGCTTTAAGGCCAGCGGCAAAGGCTGGCAGGGCCGTATGAACGAAGCACTACGCAAAGCCGTGGGGCTTTAGAGGGCTTATGGCGGCCTGGCGGCTTGGTGCTAACCGCTGCGGGGGAATTGCTGTTGCAACGTAAGCAGCAACTATCAATCCGCTTGGAAGAGGCGCTGTCGGAACTGCGCGCACTTGCCAGAAAATCGCATAGCCTGATACGGATTGCGAACCAGGCCGGTTTCGCTTTGGGCTGCCTTAGCTATGCCATCGCGGCGTTTCGGCAACAGCAGCCGGCGGTGCATTTCCATGTCTGGCTCGGCACCTCGCCCGATATCTGTCCCCACATCAAGAATGGCACAGCGGATATTGCTATCACCTATAGCGAGCCGCCACCGCCCCATATTGCCATTCAGCTTATTGCCTGACAACCGATCTTGGCCGCGCTGCGCTGCGATCATCCCCTGGCGGGCAGGCCCTCTGTCACACTGGATGATCTGCGCGGCGAACAATGGGCGGTTCCTGACGAGGACCCGGACGCAGCGACTTCTGCTGCAGGCGGCGCTGGCGGCAAAGGGAATTAGCTTCAACCCGGTCTTCTCTACCAATTCGATGGCGTTGCTGCGCGCCTATAATTTCTTTTCGGGAACAACCTCGATTACCGGTTCCCCTGATCTGGTCCGCGACAATGACGCCAATATTGCTCTGGTTCCAATCGACGATCCCGTTCTGGCGACCAGTGCGTTGCACATTCTGACGATGGAAGGTCGAAACCTGTCCCCGACCATGATCCGGTTTGTCGACGCGCTGAAATCACTGACGCCTGCGCGGCAGAATTGATGTTTTCATCATAATGCCAGACCCTGACGACATCTGGCGAATATCGCCACAGAGCATCGCTCAAGACCTCTGGCAATCCGGGGGCGGTAGCGGCATGATCGGAGATTTTTGCGTCATGCTTGAGCGTTCTGACTTTCGCAGCACGCATAAAAAAAGCCGCTGACGCGGCTTTTTTCATCTAGGGCAATGATTTACATCATATGCTCGGAAACCTTGCCCTCGGCGTCCAAGGTCAGCATGACGGTTTTGCCATCCTTCATTGACGATGCTTCCCACAGTCCCTGCTCGTTGAGCTTGAGATTTTTCAGCTCAGTATAGCCGGCCTTGTTGAACAGCTCGGTTGCCTGGGCTTCAGTCAGGCTGTTCTGACCAGCATCAGGGGTCTTATCATCATGAGTGGGGGTGTCGGTGGCACCAGGCGCGTCACTGTTGGGGGTCTGTGTTGCCTGTGCGCCAGCAAGCGCTGGTGAAAGGGCCATCGCACCTGCGATCAGGAGTGTTGTGAACTTCATAGCATTTCCTCTCATTTTCTGGTTGGCATGCTAACTAACCCCGGTGAGCAGAGATGGTTCCAGAACAAATCGCAATAATAGTCAGACTGGGAGGGGCCTGCGTGGACCTGCAAAAGCAACAGGCTTTGCGAAAGACAAAACAGAGGCCGGCGCAGCTGTGAATGATGCGGGTCAAAGGCCTCACCATTCCGAAAGCTGGTCTTGTTGTTACCGACGTTGTTCAGCCGGGATGAGTATCGCGATAGACCAGGCGCTCTGCGGGTATTTTGAGGGAAAGCGACAGGCCCTCGGGCTGCCAGTCCCGTGCGATCACCGCATTGAGGCCCTGAACTGTCGCCTTTTCGAGAGCGGCACCAAATCCCTTGCGTTCAGGTGGTTGTTGCAGGATTTCCCCGCCCGTTTCCTTCCAGTTCAAAGACAGCAGCTCCTCATCCAGACCAATATTGATCGCCAGTTGCCCCTCCGGGGATGACAGAGCGCCATATTTGGCGGAATTGGTGGTCAGTTCATGCAGCAGAAGTGCGAAGGAGGTGAGACCATTGCCCGAAATCGGAACGTCTGCACCGGTGATCTTCACAGGAGAGTGTTGCTCACCCTTATGCGGCGCGACAATCGCCTCGATCAGGGCCACAACAGAAGTGGCGCGATCCGCAGGGCTATTCTTGCCCAGCACAGGCAGGGTGAGTTCATGCGCGCGTGCCAGCGCCTGCAGCCGCGAACGCAAGTCCGTAACCAGCTCTTCAATGGTTTCGGCAGAGCGAGCGCTCAAGGATATCAGTCCCGAGGCGAGACCGAACAGGTTCTTGATACGATGGTTGATCTCCTGGAGCAGAATATCTTTCTGCTGCGCTGCCTCGCGCAGCGCCTGCGCCTGTGCTGCCAGTTCATCTCTTTGCAGAGCGAGCTGCTGTCGCTGACGATAGAGCTCGAAGAAAACCTCGGCCTTGCTGCGCAGGATATCCGGTTCGATCGGCTTTTGAATGAAATCGACTGCTCCCGCCTCATAGCCCTGAAAGCGGCGCTGTCCGGCGCTGCCAGCGGTGACAAAAATGATCGGGACATGTCGGGTGCGTTCATTGCCTCGCATCAGTTCCGCGAGTTGAAATCCATCGAGCCCGGGCATTTGGACATCGACAAGCGCCAGCGCCACGTCGTGCTCGAGCAAAAGCTCGAGCGCCTGGTCGCCGGTAGTCGCTTTAAGCAATTGCAAGCCTTCGCGGCGCAAGAGGGCTTCCAAGGCGATGAGATTTTCCTCAAGATCGTCAACGAGGAGAAACGATACGGGTTTCATGTTGACTTAAACCTCTCTTAAATATTGAGCTATCGCGTCAAGCGACAGAATTTTTGCGGCAGGGCAGCTGCGCAATGCCGCTTCCGGCATCACGGGCACCAAGGCCTGTTTTGGATCCTGCACGAGTACGGTTCCGCCACAGGCCTGAATGACGGCCGCCCCGCGTGCACCGTCGTCGTTTGCGCCCGACAGCACCACCGCAATCAAGCCTGCGCCGAAGACCTCGGCTGCAGTTTCAAACAGGACGTCGATGGAAGGCCTCGAAAACAGGACAGGATCGTCCTTGGAGAGCGACAGACTGCGGCGGTTCTCCACCAGCAGGTGGTAGTCGGGCGGCGCAAAATAGATGGTGCCCGGCTCCAACGGCTGGCGGTCCTCGACTTCCTCGACCATCAGACTGCATCTTTGTCGGAACAGTTCGGCCATCAGGCTTCGCCGATCAGGAGGGAGATGCACGACAATGATTACGGGCAACCGAAAGCCCGGCATGAGCTGCGGCAGGATGACCGACAGGGCATCAAAAGCGCCTGCGGAAGCGCCAATCACCACGGCCTGCGCTGCAGAAGCCATCATGACGTCACCCGCTGATAGATCTTTTCTTCGCGCACGAAATCCGCAAACGACGACGCCTCGGCGGAAAAGCGCACGCTCTCCTTGGCGCCCAGCCCCAGAAAACCGCGATGGGCAAGCGAATCCCGGAACAGGCCCAGCACACGATCTTTCAGGTCATTGTCGAAATAAATCAGCACATTGCGGCAGGAGATCAGGTTCATCTCGCCAAAGACCGCATCGGTAACCAGACTGTGGTCGGAAAACACCACATTGCGGCGCAGCGACTTATCGAACGATACGCGCCCATAAGCGGCCTGATAATAGTCGGACAGCGATGACTTGCCGCCCGAACGCTGGTGATTGGCGGTGAAGGACCGAACCCGTTCAATGGTATAGACACCGGCTTCTGCCGCCTGCAACGCCTCCTGGTTGATATCGGTCGCATAAAAAAGCGTGCGATCTTCCAGCCCTTCTTCGCGAAACAGGATGACCATCGAATATAGTTCCTCGCCGCTGCTACAGCCGGCAATCCAGACCTTCAACGAGGGATAGGTTCGCAGATGTGGTATCACGCGCTCACGAATGGCGCGGAAATAATCGGGATCGCGGAACATGTCGCTGACCTGAACGGTCAAAAAGCGCAGCAATTGTGGCAGCATTGCCGGATCGCGCAACAGGCGATCCTGCATGGCGGAGAAACTCGGAAACGCCAACTGTTCTCGCGCCTGTCGCAAGCGGCGCCGGATCGAGCTCATCGCGTAATTGCGGAAATCATAATGGTAGCGCAAATAAAGCGCCTCCAACAGCAAGCGGATCTCGATTTCCTCAGGCGAACCGGGCTTATTCTCGCCTGTCATTTGGGCATCCATACCCGGACAAGCGACAGCAGCTTGTCGACATCAAGCGGCTTGGCCATGTAATCATTGGCGCCCGCTTCGATGCAGCGTTGTTGGTCATCCGGCATCGCCTTGGCGGTGAGGGTGATGATCGGCAATTTCTTAAAGCTCGGATTTTGCCGGATGTGCCGCGTGGCGGTCAAACCATCCATGACCGGCATCATCACATCCATAAGGACAAGATCAATGGCCGCGTCGGGGTTGGCTGTTGAGCGATCAAGCGCATCGAGCGCCTCCTGGCCGTTGCGGGCAATCAGCACCTGTGCGCCACGCGGCTCCAGAATATTGGTCAATGCATAGACATTGCGAATGTCATCTTCGACCACCAGGATACGGCGGCCTTCCAGCAGAGCGTCGCGATGACGGGCCTTGCGGATCATCTTCTGCTGCTCGGGCGGCAATTCCGAAATGATCTGATGCAGGAAGAGACTGACTTCATCAAGCAGGCGTTCAGGGGACTTCGCGCCTTTTATGATGATCGATTTTGAATAGCGCCGCAGTCTCTGCTCGCTTTCCGGCGAAAGTTCACGTCCGGTATAAACGATCACCGGCGGGAAGGAATAAGCACTTTCACTGCTGAGGGTTTCGAGGAGAGAAAACCCGGAAGCATCGGGCAGCGACAGATCAAGCACCATGCAGTCAAAAGTCTGCTCGCGCAGGAGATCAAGGCACTCGGCGGCGTTACCGGCTGTAACAGTCTCGACGTCACGGGACCCCAAAAGCTTGGAGACGGCTTCGCGCTGCCGTTCGTCGTCCTCGACGATCAGAACCCGGTGCATCCGCTGTTCAAGCTTGGCCTCCAGCTTGTTAAGGACCCCGACCAGTTGCTCGCGACTGACGGGCTTGGTCAGGTACCCGACTGCTCCGAGCGAAAACGCCGTGCGGGTATGATCGCCCGCTGATATGACATGGATAGGGATATGTCGGGTCTGGACATCGTTCTTCAATCGATCCAGCACCGAAAGACCGGACTGATCGGGAAGTCCGACATCGAGAACGATCGCATTGGGCGAGAACTCGCGCGCGACCCGAACGGCTTCCTCTGCGGTCCGGGCGACCACCGAGTGAAAACCCATCTCGCGTGACAGATCGCGCACGATGGCTGCGAATGTCTCATCATCTTCGATCACCAGCAGAACGCGCTTGTCGCCGGTGATGGCATCGCGATCATCATCGAGTGGGCGCGGCAGCGCGATAGTCGATTGTTCTGAGGCTGGTAATTCTTCCGCAGGGGCCGGTGCTGCGGCTGGCGCAACCGCCGCATCAAGGCCGCCATGTTTGAGAGGAAGCGTCAGCGTAAAGCAACTGCCCTGCCCGGGTGTGCTTTCGACACGGATGCTGCCACCGAGCAGTCGGGCGAGCTGGCGTGATATCGACAAGCCAAGCCCGGTTCCGCCGTAGCGTCGGCTGATGGTGCTGTCAGCCTGATGGAAGGCTTCGAAAATGCTCTTCAGCTGTTCCGCCGAAATCCCGATGCCGGTATCGCTGACCGAGAACAGTATCTTGTCGTCGTCTTCGGCGGCAATAGCGAGCACCACCTTGCCCTTATCGGTGAATTTGATGGCATTGGAAATCAGATTTTTGAGAATCTGCTCCAGTCGTTGTGGATCGGTCTCGAACGATCGGGGGATCGCCTCATCGATGTGAATGTCGAAGTCGAGTTTCTTTTCCTGCGCGACGGGATCAAACAGCTGCCGCAACCCTGCCGCCATCCGCGCCAAAGGTGTGACTTCGGGATGAATTTCGACATGGCCCGCCTCGATCTTTGACAGATCGAGAATGTCATTGATCAGATTGAGAAGATCATTGCCCGAAGACTGGATGGTGCGCGCATATTTGACCTGTTCCTGGGTGAGATTTTCGTCCGGATTATCGGCAAGAAGCTTGGCGAGAATGAGCGAGGAGTTCAACGGGGTCCGCAGCTCATGCGACATGTTGGCGAGGAAGTCGCTCTTATACTGGCTTGATCGTTCAAGCTCCTGCGCCTTGAGTTGCACGGAGGCGTGCGCGCGCTCGAGGTCGGTGCGCTGCATTTCGAGCTGGTTGGCCTGTTCCTCCAACTGACTGTTGGTCTGTTCGAGTTCGATCTGCTGCTGTTCAAGACGCGACTGGGATTCCTTGAGCACACGGCTTTGTTCTTCAAGTTCCTCATTGGACACGCGCAGTTCTTCGCCCTGCGCCTGCAATTCCTCGGACTGCTGTTGTGTTTCCTCAAGCAGGTTCTGCAACTCGTCGCGATAGCTTGCGGCCTGGACGCTGAGCGCGATGGCTTCGCCGGTTGTGGCAAGCAGAGACAGGACGTCCCGATCGACGGGCTGCAGAAAGCCTAGTTCCATCACCGCATTGACATTTCCATGGACGGAAGCCGGCAGGATCACCAGATGCTTCGGCTTGTCGCGACCCAGCGCCGAACCAAAGCTCAGATAGCCAGTTGGAACATCGTCGAGTACGACAAGGCTTGCCTTGGCGGCAGATTGTCCAAGCAAACCTTCACGCTTGGCAAATTGTTTGGGAACGGCGTTATCATCCGGTACGCCGTAGACTGCGGACCGCTGGTATTGATCGCGGGAGCCAGAGAAAAATGCACCGGCCACCGCGCCTGTGTAATCGGTCAGATAATCAAGGATGCTTGCGCTCAGTTCCTCAATAGGCTGATCGCCCGACATTGCCGCCGCAAGACCGATTTCGCCGTTTTGCAGCCATTCTTCGCGGGCCCTGTTGAGCGTTGCCTTGCGCAGAAGATATCCGATCACCAATGTCAGGATAATGCCGAGCAAAGCGGCGAGAATTGTGCTGATTAACGCCTGGCTCTGCGCCCGCTCCATTTCTGCGAGGCGGACGGAACGCATGTCGTTTTCCACCTGCGTCATGGCATCGATGGTTTCGCGGATTGCGTCCATCTCAAGCTTACCACGGTCGGAGCGCACAAGCGCCAGGGCCCGTTCCAGCCCCTGATCCTTGCGCAGCACGATCGTCTCCGCCATTTCATCAAGCTTGGCACCGATATGCTGGCGCAGCTTGTCGAGACGTTCATTTTGCCCCGGATTATCCCTGGTGCGCTCGGAAACTTTTTCGAGCTGAGCGTTCACCGCCGCAAGCGCCGTCCGGTAGGGAGCAAGGTAGCTTTCTTCGCCGGTCAGCAGATAGCCGCGCTGTCCGGTTTCCGCATCCTGAAGCTTGGACAACAGGCTCTGGAGAGAAACGATGGCGCGGTGCGTTTCGACAATGCGTTGATTGGCAAGCCGGAGGCCCTGAAAATTAACATAGGTGACCAGCCCGCTGACGATAAAAAACATTAGCGCTGCGGCGAGTCCTATCGCCACACTGAAATCGATTCCGAACAGTTTTCCGGAACGGTCGGCTGTGGCGCGCATTGTCATGAGGAACTCTTGCTCAGGAGCGATAGGAGGATAGCGATGCGGTCATCGCTTCGGGATAAATCCGCCGGAAACGACGTCGCGACCGGTTCCGGGAACCGGCCGCAGCCTTCGCACGATGACAACATGATTCTCCCCCACCGATTCTTAAAGACGGATCAATAGCTTAAAGCGGACGCAATGTCTGTCCATTAGTAGACACAAATGTGGTCTGCCGCAATGCGGCTCCGCAGCTTCAAACACACTTTCAGCGCGCGCTCATAGCGATGGCGATCCCTCTGAGAGTGGCGATGCCATTTCAAAACAGCAAAAAGCCACGCAGGATGCGTGGCTTAATTGAACCAGTCAGGCGGCGCTAGAATTTCTGGCTGTTATACCAATCATCGACATCCTTGCGGACGGCGTCCTTTTCAATGCCGTAGCGCTCCTGGATCTTGCCTTCGAGCTGCTCACGCTTGCCGTTGATCTTGTCAAGGTCGTCATCGGTGAGGTCACCCCACTTTTCCTTGACCTTGCCCTTGAACTGTTTCCAGTTGCCTTCAACGCGATCCCAATCCATCATCAATCTCCTCTCATCGTATCTACAGAAAGAGCAAACTTTTCTTTCGGCTGGAAAGCTTGCAAGCCATAGTCATCATATCCAATGGCTTATACTTATAAACGTCGGCTTTGCCTGTTTGTTCCAAGTCATATACGTTTAAAAGTCTTGGAACAATTATCATGGGACTGTTATAGTCTGGCGAGCGTCGCAAGTTGCTTGACCTGATCATTCTGATATTCTTTGCGCGGAGGAGCGCATTTGATTGCTCCTCCGCGTAAACGATCTTACTTGGCCCAACGACCGTCATATTTGAATTCCGGAGCCTTTTCCAAAGCTTCCTTGGTGGTGTCCATCTTGGCCGACCACTTCTTGTCGTTTTCCGCATAAAGGATTTCGACGGATTGTGGCGCGACGATCACATATTTTTCGCCGATGCCGAGGAACCCGCCAACCGACACGATATAGCCGGTCAAGGCACCTTCAGAGATGATGAGGTCCTGGATCTTGCCGATCGATTCATCCTTGGAATTGGTAATATCCAGATTGAGGATATTGCTGGAGATCACATCGGTCGGCTTGGCGGTGACAAAGACCTCTGTTTCGACATTTGTTGCGGTTTGAGCGAAGGCCATTGATCCAAGAGCCAGGGTTGCAGCAGTTGCCAAAATAAGACGACGCATATCAATTCTCCAAAAATAAACGCTGATAATCAGCACGACCACAGAATGATGAACACCACCACTTGGTTCCACTGGGCTGTTGATTTTTATGCAAGCCGTGACTTGGCCGGAGGCTGCGCAAGTCCCCCAAAGCCACTCCCGATAAATCCCCTATCGATCATCTCTTGGGCCCACTGCGTGCGCAGTGCCAGATTGATCTCTTCTCCTTGCGGGCCAAATGGCTTTCGAGCTGGCAATTCATCACCTTTGGAAAATTCAAGCGAAGCCTGCGGATTGGATGGAGCTTTTTATGGCTTTGGGAGTTCTCCTTTCATCTGAGGAGTCGATGCATGCTCAAACCCACCCATCCTGGCCATTATCCCGATCGGGATACCGATTGTCGGAACGCCGTAGCCAATGAGGTGAAAGGTTTGATTGCCTCTGCGGTCAATGCTGGCTGGGATGAAGTCGAGACGGCGCGCGCCATCAAGATTGTTGCAGCCATGCTGCTTGAGACACTCGATGACGCCCGAGACGAATAAGAGGAAATGAAAATGGTCGAAAAGAAAAATCCATGGTCCGATCCGGACCTTCACAGAGACGATCAGTCCGCCGACCCATCCAAGGTGGAGCCGCGGGATCACCAACAGAAGCCAACCCATGAACAGAGCAATGCGCCGGGTAGCCAAAGCACCAAGAAGCCGTCGGAGCCCTATCCAGATCGTTCGCGATAGACAGCAGGGAGAAGAACCATGTTGAGCCCCAAATCCGCTGATAACTATCCGGGCCGTCCCGCCGACTGCGAACAGGCGGTTTCGCCCTTTCTAACGCGCATCATGAAGCAGGCGACACTGGGCGGCCGCTCGGAAGAGGATGCCGACAACGTTGTTGAAGGAACGAGCGTTCCGGGGGTGCGTGATCTGATAGCCGAAGCGGTTGATGCGGGTTGGTCGGCAGAGGAGGCAGCACAGGCCATCAAGGTTGTGTCCGAAAAACTGCAACGCGGCGATGTCGGCCGACACCTCGATCAGTGAACGTGCTCTTGTGCCGGTTTGAAGAACCGGCACGGCATGCCTTTCGTGCGGTGTTTCAACGGACAGTGCCTCAACGGGCGATGTCTGATCCGGCTATATCCGAGCTGGCGAGATCGGAACAGGAACGGGAAGAAGCCCCGTGCTTTCTTACCACCCCACTGGTTGCGATCAGACCTGCGGCGGCCAGAGCTGCGAGGGTGGAGAAAATCAAGCTCCCTGCCGCTCCTTGCAGATCGACCAGCAGTCCACCAAGAACTGCGCCGCCCGATATCGCAATCTGGAATGTGGTGAGCATGAGCGAACCGGCGCTTTCCGCCTCATCGCCCGCCGCCCGCGTGGTGAAGCTCTGGGCGCTCACCGGCACTGCGCCGAATGCCAAACCCCAGACAACCGTTCCCAGAATGGCTAGCGAGGGCAGAGCGCCGAAGGCAAACAGGGTGAGTGTTGCAATGCTCAGTGCCGATGAAGTCAGGGCCAGCGCGATACGCGTGCTTCGCTCGGCCAGCAGCCCACCCAGAATATTGCCAAAGAAGCCGCCGATGCCAAAGGCCAGCAGGATCGCGGAGATCTGTGTGATGTCAAATTGCGGCACAGTTTCAAGAAATGGCCGGATATAGGTGAAGCTTGCAAAATGTGCGGCGACAACCAGCAGGATGGTTGTGAGTCCGACACGAATGATCGGTCGGCGGAGGATGCCAACCAGGCTTGCGAGCGAGGCACCCGTCTTTGCCGGCAAGGACGGCACAGTTAAAAACTGCACCAGGAAAGTCACCGTGCCGACAGCTGCGGCAAGGAGGAATGCGTAGCGCCAACCAAAGGCCGCACCAATCCAGGCGCCTAGGGGTGCCGCACAGACGGTTGCAAGCGACACACCGGTCATGATGACAGCCATGGCGCGGGGCAGTATCGCATCGGGTGCCAGCCGCATGGCGAGCGCCAGCGACAAGGCCCAGAAGCCACCCAGCCCGACCCCGAGCAGAATGCGGGCCGTATAAAGCACCGCAAGATTGGGGGAGAGCGCCGAGAGGAGGCTGGAAAGCACCAGCATCAGCGTCAGCCCCAGCAGGACGTGGCGACGATCACGCCTCTTTGAATAGATGACGATGCCCGGCCCAGCAAAGGCTGCGACAATGGCGGTCATTGTCATCGACTGGCCGGCCGCGCCCACACTGACGCCGAGATCCGCCGAAATCGGCGTTAAAAGGCTGACCGGAAGAAACTCGGCCGTCACCAGTCCGAAGACGCCGAGCGACAGGGATAGGATCGCTGACCAGGCCGCTCTGTCCGGTGCGGTCTGTGCGCGATTTTCTGGGTTGATTTTCATGTCCATGACGCGCTCCATTTTGCGAGTTGCCCCCAAGATATGGGTGACGCGTCGTTGTTTCTATGGTAGTAAATCTAAATTACATACCATTTCCTCCAATATTTCCGCTCTCTCACCGGTGTCGCCATGCAAGATCCGCTGACCGAAATTCTCCGCAGCCTGAGGCTGGATGGCGTTGAATATGGCCGATGTCAGCCCTGCGCTCCTTGGGCGACGGCTTTCCCGGCCGGAGAACCGGCGCGCTTTCATTTTCTAGCCTCTGGATCGGCCGTTATCCAGTCACCGGACGGGGAGTGGCATCCACTCAAGCCCGGGGATGCGGTGTTGCTGCCGCGCGGCGATGCGCATATCATTGCCAGCGCCCCGGGCGTCAGTCCGGTGCCGATCGGTGCATTTCCGAGAAAGTCGGTCGGTGGTATTATCGATGTTGAATGCCCGAATGCGGACAGGCGCAATCTGTTGTTTTTCGCTGTCATGACGTTCAATCTCGACCGCGATCACCCTTTGCTGCAACTGATGCCCGATTTTATCAGGGCCAATGATTTTGCGGCGAAAGAGCCTTCAATTCCAGCCCTGTTGGAGGGCATGGCACGCGAGGTTCAGATGAACCGTGTCGGCGCCTGCGGAATTGTTGCGCGGCTGGCCGACGTTTTGACGGCAACAATGATCCGCAGTTGGGTAGAACATGGCTGCGGTAAGGAAAAAGGCTGGTTGGCAGCATTGCGCAACAACGAGATTGGCCGCGTGCTGGCGGCGGTGCATCTGGATCCGGCGCGCCACTGGAGCGTCGAGGATCTCGCCGAGATCATGGGCGCATCGCGGTCAAGCTTCGCGCAGCGGTTTCTCGATATTGTCGGCGAGACACCGGCGCGCTATGTCGGGCGAACCCGCATGCAGCAGGCGCATCAATGGCTAAAGCAAGGCCAGCGGGTGGCAACTGTCGCCCATCGGCTTGGTTATGAGTCAGAAGCCTCGTTCAGCCGTGCCTATAAGCGGATTACCGGCGCGCCTCCAAGTGCCCATCGCCTGCAGGTGGCACCGCTTCCTCCAGCGCATATCTGATCGAGGCAACTATGCGCCAGGCAATGCCACTTCCAAGGCGAATAGTGCAGTCGACAGCAATCATTTGTGTTGAGCTGACGGCTTTTGCGGCTTAGGTTTCCTCCATGCGCATGCTCAAGGATATTGCTGGTCTCATCACGCTTGCAGCGCAACTGCTGTGGCGTTTCTGGCCGCAACTGCTGTTGACAGGGACTGTTGGACTGATTGCGCGTGAACTGCTGCTGCAGGGCGCGGTGCGCGCTGGCTTCTATGCGCCGCTCGCCGGAATGATCGTGTTATCGCTGGTCGTTCTGGTCAAACTCCTTGTGGTGGTGGTGATGTTGAATTGCCTTCGCCCGGCATTACCGGCGCTCGCAAAGCTGCGCGGCAGCGTTAAAAGAGTCGCGGCAGAGGGCGCCGGACGGCGAACGGATCGGCTCTTTGTCCTGACGGCTGCGGTGATATTGCCATTCTTTGCCTATTATGCCGCCTGGGGATTTCTCGGCGATACAATCAGGGAATATTCGCGCCTTGCTTTCGAACGACTGGCATTTGGCGAGCGGATTGAAGTCTTCAACCTGATGCGTTCGCGCAGTCTTGTTGCAGCTATTCTGGTGTGCTGGTGCATCCGATGGATCAGCAAGCGCCTGAACGCAAAGCGCAATTCGCCGTGGTTGCGCTTTGTGATCGTCGCCGCGGATGCCAGCTGGATATTCATCAGTCTATTTGCGCTCAACAAATGGAAAGATGAACTCATTGGCTTCATTGGAGCGGGCGGAGTGCTTGACGGGATAAGGGAAAGTTCCGCTTGGTGGGCAATCACTGCCTATGCGGCCAGCCCGTCCTCCTTCATCCCCGTCGAGTTTCGGCAACCGGACCTGTCAGCGCAGGTGCAGAATTTGTTCTTTTACGTTTTGTTACCGCTTGTTTGGCTGGTCATGGCCTCGATTGTCTATGGCTATGATCTGTCGAGCAGCACAGCCGCACAAAAGCCGCCGCTCTTGCAAAGCCGGGTTGGCGGCTGGCTCAGTGATTTTGCCCTCCATTATCTTGGAGGCTATCGCAGCCGCTATCGCCCTGTCTTAAATTGTCTCAAGCTGGTTGTTTCCACCAGCCTGGCAACGCTCCTTACATTCATCGTGCTTTACCCCATGACAAATTGGGCGGGGGCCTGGATCTGGTATGGCGCGACCCATCTGCTCGGGCCTTATGATATTGCGACCTGGCAACGTCTGGGTGACGTGCTGGAAATTCTGTTTGGCAGCCCCACCGAACTCGATGGCGGCATCATCCTGGATGCGATCAGAATTGCGCTGTTGGCTGCGGTGCTTGAATATGCGCTGCGCAGCAGCGCCTTTAAAAGGCCGCCAGGACAAGCCGCTGCGGTTTGATCCCTGCCATCGAGATATCGATGCTCATGATTTTTGCGTCATCCGGAACAAGATAGGTTTCAACCACCTCGATCCTGTGACCGGCACGCTCCTCGCCAATCAGGCTGTTGCAGTCGGGCTTTTCGGCCCATTCCGGCTTGCGCTTTCGCAGATCACCATCGATAGGCGAAAGCGGTTTGAACCGGCGGTGCTGCGCATCGAGCAGACTGATTTCACAGGGCATGGCGGCCTTGAATGCCGCGACATCTTCAAGGGTGATATCGAGCTTTGCGGCGACAAGCTTTGTTTTGGGTAATGGACCGTCGAAACTTTCCAGCCCGCTTGAGCGAAAGCGCGCCTGCGCATAGAGCGCAGATGATCCGGGGGGCAGCGGTTTGATCTCAAGCAGTGTTGCTTTGACCCAGCCAACAATCTCGCCTTTTGACTGAACGAAAACGGCCAGCGGCAAGGCCAGGACCAGCAGGAAAAGACAGCACCAAAAATTGCGTCGCGACGTGGTCGGCGCGAGTGTCGTCATTCCGTCATCTCCAGCTGCCAGGCCATGACGCTGTCGCCGCGCGCAATTTCAATCGAGCGATGAACATCGTGCAACCGGTCATCATCAAGCGTAATGTGCAGTTCTTCTGACAAGGGCGTCAGGGCGGATTCAGCGATCAACAACCGACCGCCTTTGATTTGATCGGCCGGCAACTCGAACACGATCAACACCGGGCGCACAATGCCCGGCTCCAGCCGTTCCGACCCGATCATGCCGGCGACGCTCGACAAGCGTCCGGTGAGCCGATAGCGAACGCCATTGGGACCGAGCCAGGCGACCGACATCAGACTGAGGCTTTCAATCTCGGCCTTGGCTGCCGCCTCGATCACCAGCCACTCTCCCTGGGTGGAATAACTGCGCTCGCGCGAAACACCGGGGGTGGTCAGTTGTCTTGCTCGATAGGCATTGCCGACGCCGAGCGCAAAACGGTCCGCCTTTACCGCACTGCCTTGCATGCCGGCCACAGCGACTGGCGAAAGGATATCACTATAGTAAGGAGTGGAGTGCTGCAGGAAGTAAAGGGCGGCCAGCGTGAGGATCAGAAGGCCGAAACTGCTGAGCTTGGTCATCACTGCTTTGCGGGCTCCTGCGACACGGGCATGGACAAGGGCTTGGAAAGGGGGTTGGACAGGGGTTGAGACAGGGGCAGGCTGATCACCGCAACAGGATCACGATCAAGCCATGAGGAAGCGCCGTAAAGATTATCGCGTTTTTTATAGATCTGGCTTCCAACATGGATTCGCAGTTGCTCGGGCGCGGGCTGACCGTCTTCGAGTTCCCACACGGCGATGAGGTCTTCCGGCATGCCGGGATTGATCGGGCTTGCGATCCAGTTGTCGCGCGCCAGATAGAGTGTGGGGGGCGGCATTTGCGGGTCAGTTTGCAGCAGATTTCGTGAAACATAGGCAGAGGATGCCGACTGATTGGTAATGCGAAACGCGACCGTGACGAATGTTTTGGGTTGCGATGGCTTGAACCCGGTGGGCGGCCGGTCGGCAAGACGCGCGTCAGCGAACACGACATGCCACAGACCGGTGTCGAGTTCTTCTCCGATGGCCAATTGTCGGATCGGCTCGGGGTTTGCCGCCGCATAAATCGCACTCGCATAGGAAATGATACTGGCTGCCGCACTGCCCACGCCTGCAATGACAAGGGCGAGCAGCCTTTGCCTCAAACGGCTCAATTGAAGTCGTCGCGGCCCGTTCACGGGTGGCGCATTATCGTGACCAGAATTGTTCGGGGTCGCCATACCACCTCCGTCCTGATGGCGGAAAGTCAAGTCGAAGCCCCCTCGCCGTCTATAGCATCTCGGCTTTCAGCCGTCACCTGCGGAATGATTGCCCTATGCATGGATGAAATATCGGCAAAAGCTGACGACTGAAAGCCTTTCGGGCAATTTCGGCGTATTGCCGTTGCAATTGACGCAAGGCATGTGCGAAGACACGGCCTGACGCGCAGCCTGGAGAGACACCGATGTTTTCCGTAGATCCTGTCGGCTCAGCCGATAAAGCCGAATTTTTTCGCCAGCTCGATCTTCAGGCCAACGCACTGATGGGCGATGAGACGGATTATATCGCCAATGCAGCCAATCTCTCAGCCCTGATCTTTCAGCTCGTCGATGAACTCAACTGGGTGGGATTTTATTTCCTCAGATCAGGCTCCGAACTGGTTCTTGGTCCGTTTCAGGGCAAGCCTGCCTGTGTCCGCATCGGCGTTGGAAAAGGCGTCTGTGGCATGGCGGTGGTGAACCAGGAGACGATTGTTGTAGCGGATGTGCACGCTTTTCCCGGCCATATAGCCTGCGACGCCGCATCACGATCCGAACTGGTCATTCCGCTTTGGAAAGACGGCAGGATTTTTGGCGTTCTTGATATCGATAGCCCGGTCAGCAATCGCTTCAGCGAGCAGGACAGAACGGGCTTTGAGCAATTGGCATCGCGCTATTGCGAGGCAAGCAGGGTCGATTTCTTAGATCGACTGGGACCGCCTCAAGGAACCATCTAACGCCATCGCCTTGCATAGCATCGCCGCTCGAGGGCTTGTCGTGGGCTCCAAACAGGGAAGCTCGCTTTTATGGCAGGTTGGTCAATCACCATGCGGCATTGCACCATTTGCACTTTAGCCGACGATCGATCGGTCGCGACCGGCATTTTTCGCCGCGTAAAGCGCCTTGTCCGCTTTGGCAAGCAGTTTTCTCCGGTCCCCGCCCGAATATTCTGCGATGCCGGCTGAGAATGTGACAGCAATTTTCATGCTGCTCAGCGGCTGGCTGTGCAGCGCTAAGCGCAAGCGATAAATGACAGCAACAGCCTGAGCGGCAGTGGTCGCTGGCAACACGACCAGAATTTCCTCACCACCATAGCGAATAGCGCAATCCCCCACCCTGATCTGACGCGCAATCAGTCTCGAGATTTCGTGCAGGACTTCATCGCCGACCTGATGACAATGCGTGTCATTGATTTTCTTGAAATGATCGACATCCAGAAAGGCCACACTGAGCGGCCGCACCTGAGCCCTTCCCAGCACGATTTCCCGCGATACACGTTCCATTCCGGCGCGTCGGTTCAACAAGCCGGTCAGTTCGTCCCGGCTTGCGTGATAGGCCAGTTGGCGATTGGCCCGCAGCAGCTTTTCCTCGGCATTTTTCTGTTGGGTAATATCGGTTACGAATGTCGCCTTGCTTCGCGCCCCGTCCTTGCCCACCAGCAACACCGCATTGGCAATGATGGTGAGCGGGTTGCCCTGACGATCGATGACGGTCCACTCACTGCGCAATTCAGTCAGCACCTGCTCGCTGTCCTCCAGGCTTGAATGGATGAAGGCGTGATGCAGAGCCATCAGCTCGTCTCTGGCCTTTGGCGGGACGATGATTGTGAAATCCTGGCCGATCAATTCATCCGCCTGATAGCCGTAAAGAGCGCAATAGGCGTTGTTGACGAAAATGAATTTCCCCTGCTCATCCGTGATACAGACCCCGAGCGGGCTGCTCTTAATCAGCGAAAGCATATTGTTCGACGAAATGATCCGGTTGTGAACTTGGTTGATCTGCATTCAGGTCATGTCCTGTTTATAGCGGGGCCCAGGGAAGACAACGGGAAGGCTCGCAAAAAGGACGAGGCGACGCGATAAAGATTTCTTACAGAGATTTCAGTTATTTGAAGGAACGGCAAGGCGTAGCCGCACTCAACAGCGATATCTGCACGCTGTGCCACTCCCAAAACCTGCCGCGCTGCAGACCAACCAGGAACAGTCAGCCATCGGGTCCGCTGACGACAGCTGTGGCTGAGGCTTTCTGCCAGAACTGTTCCGCATGGAAGCTGAGCCGCGTCGTGGGGCGGATCAGCGTGATCTTGACGGGAACGTCGAACATTTCAGAGCCTGCGCGCAGCAATTGGCCGGATGCAAGCTCACGTTCGGCGAGCGACAGCGGCACCCAGGCAATGCCCTGGCCTTCCTTGACCATTTCCAAAAGGGTGGCAGCGAGATCGGAACGGAACTGGATTTCAAGCTTTTGCCGCAGGTCGCCCTGTGCGAAATAATCTTCGAGAATGCGTCCAAGTCCGGAGGCGGACGCATAGCTGAGTTGCGGCAATGGTGCGTGATCGCTTGCGGTATCGAGATTAAAGCGTGGCAGCCCGTCGGAACCGGGAATGGAGAGCGGAATGAGCACATCCTCGGCAATGGTGCAGGCGGTGAATTGGCGGGTGGTCAGCTTGTTTTTTGTTTCGGGACGGCGATGGCAGATCAGAAAAACCGCATCGCCGCTGAGCAGGAGTTGCTCGCATTCGGCATAGGTGTCGGTCACCAGGCTTGCGGAGCCGATACTGGAATGGCCAATCGTTTGCAGCATCCAGCGTGGCACGAATGTGAAGGACAGAGCGTGTGTTGCGGCGATTGCCAAGCTCCGTTCGGCCTTTCCGGCCGTATCGCGAGTATCTTCGCGCGCCCTTTTGACGTCGCGCACAATGCTCAAAGCGCGGGTGTAGAAAACGCGTCCTGCCTGTGTCAGCGTCACCGAACGACTTGTGCGGCTAAGCAGCGGCGCGCCAATCCATTGCTCAAGCATCTGAATGCGGCGGCTGAATGCCGGCTGCGTGACATTGCGTCGTGCAGCAGCGGCGGAGAAATTCAACTCGTCGGCAAGGATGATGAAATCCTCAAACAGATCAATGTCCATGATGTCAGCCCTTCACCGGAAATCTTGTAAACACCGTCGCGGTGATTTTAAAGGCAAATTCCGTCTCAGCGCCGTTGATGCGGGCGAGAGGGGAAAGCACGGACAGGGGTGAATTGAAGTTACGCTGTCCGGATGTGAGATTGCCTCGCAATGAAGCCGGCTTGGGCGGGGAAATGCGCGCCGGTCTGTGAAGGTCGGCGCGCAAGATTATCTTGCTTGATCAGCCATATCCAAATTGATCGGATTTAAAAGATTCAGTGTCGGCAACAGCGCGAAGCAGGTTTCGCAGCCAGATGCGCCCAAAGCATGATGGGCGCATCCTCGCGATTTCGATGAAACCCTTGCATACGCTAGCTTGGCAGAACAACGTGGTTGTTGTCATTCCTGTCATTTTCGATCGCACCCTGTATCATTTCATCGGTGACACGAAGTTCGGCACCAATCGGCGAAAAGGGTGTTGCGGGCGCAAAGGGTGCAGCGGGCACGGAGTCGGGTCTCGCGCCACGTCTCCAGATGAAGAATCCGGCCATCAGTCCGTTCAGAATGGAAAGCGCCCAGAACAGGCCAGATGGTCCGAGACTGGTCATCATCGGGGAGATAATGAGCGGGCTGATGGCTGATCCCAATGAGTTGATCAGCAGCAGACCCTGGATCATCCGAACCAGGGCATCGGCGGAGGTACTATCGGCTGAAAAACTCACAGCAACGGGGTAGATGGCAAAGATCCCGCCCCCCAAAAGGAAAAATACAAAGATCAACAGCGATGAGGTCGGCGGCAGCGCAATGATCACGGCTGCCAGAACAACACAGGCAATGCTAAGCGTGATCAGCACAACGCGACGATCCTGTCTATCGGACCAGCGACCAACCGGATATTGCAGCACCATTGCGCCGAGAATAACGCTGGCCATCATTTTGCCGACCTCGCCGACATTCATCCCCATTCGCTGAAGATAGAGCGGTAGCAAGGCGTAGACCGCAGCGATCGCGATGCCGGAACCAAAACACCCAATCACGCCACTGGGGGTCATGCGCAAAAGTTCCAGCGGCTTGAGTGGCTCAACCCGCTCGACATGCGGGGTCACTCTGGGCAGAATGACGATCGGCAGTACCGAAAGCGATGCAAGCATTGCCGCCGCCATGAAAGGCACCACCGCGCCCCAGGCGTCGATCAGCCCCAGTCCCGCCTGTCCCATCATCCCTGAGCCGTAAAGCGCAATCATATAGAGCGCAAGAATCCGACCGCGCATTTTTTCATCCGAAGCCAGCAACAACCAGCTTTCGATGACCAGGAACACACCAATCGCCGCCCAACCGTAGAGGAGGCGCAGGAAAAACCAGAACCAGGTGTCGAAATATATCCCCTGCAGCAAAACGCTCACCGCGATCAGCGATGCGAAACTGCTATAGGCGCGAATATGGCCGATGCGCACAATCAGCCGATCGTGGAAAACCGCGCCAAGCGTCAGGCCAATAAAATAAGCCGAGGAAACAATACCAACCACCGTGGCCGAGGCACCGGCGGCGTCCAGTCGTAATGTTGTGAGGGATGATAAAAAGCCGTTTCCGATACTGACAATAAACAGTCCCATGAGCGGCGCCAGCACCATTGCCAGCAATTGCGTAGACATGACAACCTCAAAAATGAGCACAAGCTCGACATTGGACCTGGCTTGGACACAGGACCTCATTAGCCCTGTATCGTGCCTGCCCGGACAGCGGCAGCCCCTGCCCTGCCGCAAGCAGGCAGAGGGCGCAGACGCTCACAACACAGCAAAATCCTTGGTTTGAGATCGGGCTCGACCTGATCGGATGGAGCGAAAATCATCAAACCGGCGATGGCTTATAAACGCAATGTCAGGCGTTGCAAGTCCTGTTGTTACGAGAACCGATCACGCATGCTTGAGGGACGGCGCACCACGCCGAAGCTGGATTACAGGCGCATGAAACAAGGCTGGCGGGCCATTGTCCGGTGCCCTTGCGGCAACGCGAAAACGTGATCGTGCGAAGGCTGCTGACAAAAGCGCAGATCGGTCTGTGCGAGGGACACCTGGGGGCTCAGGATGAGACTTCGCTCTGGCCTTTAAAAAACAAAGTGCTGTCAAGGCTTCTGGCAATGGGGAAACCGTGCCTTGATCCTGTCCCAGCCCTTGAACAAGCCGCGTTTGTCAATCGATTCAAAGATTTCGTCGGGGCCGTTTGGGTCAAGAATCTCATTTTCAGCGAGCCACTCTTCTATCCCCGATAGTTCCGGCATCTGATAGGGATAGAGGCTTCTTCCAGGACCGCAGAGTTGCTCGACCGTTTCAATCAAAGACCCGGTCTCCGCCAGCCTCTGCGAGACCTGTTCGGCCTTGATGCCAAGATGTTCCGCCAAGAGGTCATCGCGCAGCTGCGCGATCTTCAGACGCAGGGCATCATCTGCGGCATCCGCGCATAAAATGACATCGCATTCACTGTCGAGGCGCATGGAGCGGTTGTTAAAATTTGATGACCCCACCCGCAGCACCGTGTCGTCCACCACCATGACCTTGGCATGCACATAGATGGGTTGAGTACCCGTGGTCCGGGGATGCCAGATCCGCAGTCGACGCCGATGATCGATCCGTTCAAGCGCCTGCACCAGTCTTGCGCGTGCGGAATCCATCGCCAGTGGCTCCAACCAACCATGCGCCGATTGTGGCGTGACGATGACGATTTCAGGAGGATCCGCTTCACAAAGGCGCTCGGCAATCGCCCGAGCGATCTTGCGGGAGGCAAAATACTGGCTCTCGGCATAGATATGGCGTCTGGCACTGCGGATCATGTCGAGCCACGCCGCTTCGATCTCGTGCACCGGCTCCTGCTCCGCCATCTTGGGAATGGTGCGCGCAATGCCAAGCCGCATATCGGTGAAAGTTGCGTTCAAGCCGTCAGGCCAGCAATCATGGGGTTGCTGACAGCGCGGCAAGGTCTCACCGGTCGCCACCTGCCAGCGCATGCGGGCGAGATCGCCAATGGCACGCGCCGCATCGCCATCAAAGGCGCTGGTGGCGTCATGCCATGGATCCTCGGTTCTGCCGCTGGGGCTGACGCGACGCGGATCGTTGTCGAGATGCTCGCGCGTATCCCAGCGACGCATTGTCAGATCGATGCCGCCACAAAATGCCAGACTGTCGTCGATTGCCACGATCTTCTGATGATGCGAGCCGGCGATAGGATGTTTGGCGTCAAATTTCAGGGTAATGCGCGGATGGGCTTTCCAGCGCAGGATTGTCCAGAGCATGTTGCCCCGCAACAATGCCTTGAAGGCGCCGGTATCCCAGCGCAGCAAACGAATTTCAAGAGACGGCGTGCGATCGGCCAGCCAGAGAATGAAATCCCCCAATTGTTGTGGTCCACCGTCCGTGCACTCGCCAATATTGATGCGTGTGTCGAAATCCCAGCCCACCAGCATGATCGAGTGGCGGGCCTTGAGCAGCGCCTTGCGCAAGGCCACAAAATAATCGGCACCATCGACAACAAAGGCGAAGCGCTCCGCAGTTTCAACCCGCCAGCAATTTTTGCCGGGACGCAGCACTTGATCTTCGCTCATAGCCCCTCATCGCCCATTCATCCATGGCGGCAATGCGCGAGGCTGCGAAAAGTTCCGTCATTTTGCAGGCAACTCGCCGGGTCAAATGTGGTGTCGTGCAATGCGCTGTCGGTCGAAAGAATGCATCAGCAAGCAGGGATACGCGCTTTCAGATCAGCTGGCCCAATTTCTCCGCGGCATGACGAAGATCATTGAGATGGGCAAGCCCTTGTTGCAGAGAAAGCCGTTGCGTTGGCGCATGAAAGGAAAGCGTTGCACAAAAATTGTTCCTGCTGTCGAGAACCGGAACCGCCACCGCGATCATCCCCTCGACGAGCTCCTCCTGATCGGTGGCATAACCCTGTGCCTTGACCTGATCGATTTCGGCGCGAAGCGGGTCCGGGTCAGTAATCGTCCTGGCGGTGATCGCCTGGCGGGTACCAGTCAGCAGATAGCGCTGCAACGCATCGGGGGAAAGAAACGCCAGTGTCACCTTGCCAGCAGCGGTTGCATGCAGCGGCACACGCGATCCGATATGCAGGGCGATGCGCAAGGGCCAATGTGTTTCAACACGATCGACATAGACCATTTCGTCCTTGTCGGGGACGGCCAGATTGCAGGTTTCTCCGATTTGCTGATTGAGTCCCACCAGCACGTTTCTGCTGGGAAGATTGCTTAGGGACGCATGCATGGCCCCGATCGCCATTTCGCGAAAACGCGCGCCGGGCAAATAGCTTTTTCCATCGATATTCTTGGCGAGAAAACCCTGATCTTCGAGATAGGCAAGCAAGCGGTGCACGGTTGGCTTGGGCAGTCTGAGTTCTTCAATGATTTCCGCAGGGGTCATGGCGCGTCGACGGGACCCCAGCAATTCGAGGATTTGCAAGTTTCGGATACTCGGACTGCTTGCCAGATTGTCAGGATCGTTCTTCATCAAAAAACTACGTTAGAAACCACGGTCTTTGTGGTTTAGCGCAGCTTAGAAGCCTATCCAAGAGAAATTATATCCGGCAAATTCAATTACTTACTTTTTTTGAGACTTTTCGTCTCATTTTTATGTTGACTCCCTGTCGCTTTGCGCAAAAGCTTGAGGCACTGCGATCCACAGGAGGAGTGTGGATCGGATGATAACCGTCAAACGCGAGGAGGGCGTCATGTCGGATACAATGGTGGATGCGGTGAGGAGCCGCAGCCAGACAAGCGATGTCAGAAAAGTTGTTTTCGCCAGTCTAATCGGCTCGACAATCGAGTGGTATGACTTTTTTCTTTACGGTGTGGTGGCCGGTATTGTGTTCAACCACCTGTATTTTCCATCGGATAATGAAACCGTTTCGATCATGATTGCCTATGCCACATTTGCCGTTGGTTTCGTCGCACGCCCATTGGGCGGACTGATATTTGGGCATTTTGGAGATCTGGTCGGCCGCAAGGCGATGCTGATCTTAAGCCTGTTGATGATGGGTGGCGCGACGGTCGCCATTGGTTTGCTGCCTGGCTATGAGACGATCGGCATGATGGCGCCGATTGCGCTTCTTTTCCTGCGCATCCTGCAGGGAATAGGCATTGGTGGTGAATGGGGCGGAGCCGTTCTGATGGCTTATGAATATGCCCCTCAAAACAAGCGTGGGTTCTACGCTTCCCTGCCGCAGATCGGCCTGTCACTCGGTCTGTTCCTGTCATCCGGGGTCATGGCGCTGCTGTCTCTGCTTCCCGATGATCAATTCATGGCATGGGGCTGGCGCGCGGCATTCATCGGATCGATCATCCTGGTGTTTCTGGGCACCTGGATCCGATCGAACATTCACGAGAGCCCCGAATTTGTCAAAGCCAAGGCCGCATCCCGCAATCGCGATCAGGGCCTGCCGTTCACCACCATGATCAAGCGCTATCCAGGCAATGTCATTTTAGGCATGGGCGCGCGCTATATCGACGGCGTTTTCTTCAATATCTTCGCGGTATTCTCAATTCTCTACCTCACCCGCTATGCAGGCATTGACCGGACAACAGCCCTTTGGACCGTTTGTGCGGCGGCGGTGGTCATGGTGGCGTTCATTCCATTGTTTGGACATTTGTCCGACCGGATTGGCCGCCCCCTCACCTATGCCTGGGGATCATTGCTGTTGGGACTGAGCGTGTTCCCGGCTTTCTGGCTGATGTCGACTGGCGAGCCGGTATTGATTATTCTGGGTATCGTGCTGCCTTTCGGTATCATCTATCCAATGTGTTACGGTCCGGAAGCGGCGCTGTTCGCGGATCTTTTTGATCCGACGGTGCGATATACCGGGATATCATTTGTCTATCAATTCTCGGGCATCATTGCATCGGGTCTGACCCCGATGATCGCCACCTATCTGATGGCCATCAATAACAACGATCCTTTGTGGGTGAGCGTCTACGTGGTTTTTGCTGCGGTGATTTCGCTGGCCTGCGCGCTTGCGATGGAAAGACGGCGCCGACGGTCAGCGCAAGGACTGGCAGGACTTTAAGCGCGATGGAATGGGGCCGCTTGACGACTGCAAGCGGACCCCGTGATGAGGAATATCTTTATGAATGAAGTTGCAGATTACATTATCGTCGGGGCTGGATCCGCTGGCTGCATCGCGGCCAACAGGATCAGTGCGGATCCCACGGTAACGGTCCATTTGCTGGAGGCGGGACGGAACGATACCAACCCCTGGATCCACGTTCCGGTCGGCTATTTCCGGACCATGAATGACCCCAAATATGACTGGTGTTACGCAACCGAGCCGGACCCCGGGCTCAACGGCCGGTCATTGAACTGGCCGCGCGGAAAGGTGCTGGGTGGCTCTTCATCGCTCAATGGCCTGCTTTATGTCCGCGGCCAGCAACAGGATTATGACCATTGGGCCCAGCTTGGCAATCATGGTTGGTCGTGGCAGGACGTCGGTCCGATTTTCGAGAGTTTCGAGACATTTCACCGGCCGGGTGCTACCGGCCGCGGGCAGAACGGTGAGTTGCAGGTTTCCGATCCGCGTCTGAAGCGCGCCATTTGTGAGAAATGGCTTGAGGCAGCGCAGGCCAATGGCTACCCCTATAATCCCGATTATAACGGTCCAACGCAGGAAGGGGTCGGGCATTTCCAGCTGACCATGCATAATGGCCGCCGCTGCTCTTCGGCGAAAGCCTTTCTCGCCCCTGTCCGCCACCGCCAGAATCTCAATGTTCAGACGGATTGCCAGATCACCCGTGTGCTGATCAGGGACGGTCGCGCGCGTGGGGTTGAAGTGCGTCGCAGCGACGGCTCCATCGCCACGATTGACGCCAATCGGGAGGTGATCCTATGCGCGGGCGCGATCGGCTCGCCACATATCCTGCTCATGTCTGGAATTGGTCCGGCGCAGCAGCTGAAAGACCACGGGATTGTTGTGCATCGGGATGCTGCGGAAGTCGGGCAGAACCTGCAGGATCATTTGCAGGCGCGCATGGTTTACAAATGCAAGGAGCCGACACTCAATGACGAGGTTCGAAGCCTTTTCAAAAAGGCAGCGATCGGTCTCGAATATGCGCTGTTCCGGACCGGTCCGATGACCATGGCGGCGAGCCTGGTGTTCGGTTTTGTCAAAACAAGGCCAGAACTTGCCACACCCGATGTTCAATTCCACATCCAGCCCTGGTCGGCCGATAGCCCGGGAGAAGGCGTTCATCCATTTTCCGCCTTCACCCAATCGGTCTGCCAGCTGCGTCCGCAGAGCCGCGGAACGATCACGCTGCAATCGTCCAATGCGCTCGACTATCCGCTTATTCGGCCAAACTATCTGTCGACGCAGCATGATCAGCAGACACTTGTCGAGGGTATCCGCATAGCCCGCCGGATCGCGCGCACCCAACCGCTTGTGTCAGCCATTGCCGAGGAATATCGACCAACCGCTGATCTTCAAAGTGATGACGAGTTGCTCGGTTGGGCGCGCGACAATTCCACCACAATCTACCATCCGACAGGCACATGTCGAATGGGGGCGGATCATCACGCAGTTGTCGATCCTTGTTTGCGGGTGCGAGGCATTGTGGGCCTGCGCATCGCCGACTGCTCGATCATGCCGGAAATCGTCTCCGGTAACACCAATGCGCCGGCGATGATGATCGGCGCAAAAGTCGCGGAACTGGTTCTCAAGGACAAGCTGGCCACCGGCACGATGCAGATGGCTGCGCGCACAACTTCATACGAAAAAGTAGCTTAGGAGATGCGACTAAAATGAAGATGACGACGGAAGAAGCGTTCGTAAAGGTCTTGCAAATGCATGGAATTGAACATGCATTTGGGATTATCGGCTCTGCGATGATGCCGGTTTCCGACCTGTTTCCCAAGGCGGGCATCGCCTTCTGGGATTGCGCGCACGAGACCAATGCGGCCCTGATCTGCGACGGCTATACGCGCGTGACAGGCAAGATGGGCATGGCTATTGCCCAAAATGGGCCAGGTGTGACTGGCTTTGTGACCTCTATCAAAACTGCCTATTGGAACCACACACCAATGCTGCTCGTAACGCCGCAAGCTG